>Ga0074044_10005352_pt1 | contig 10481 bp, 11 predicted proteins | sample BogForMeECP23OM1_FD_94443 | JGI IMG/M metagenome (GOLD analysis project Ga0074044, IMG submission 94443) | Bog forest soil microbial communities from Calvert Island, British Columbia, Canada - Bog Forest MetaG ECP23OM1 | ecosystem: Environmental > Terrestrial > Soil > Wetlands ...
CTCGGCGAGCCGAGGCGCGCCGAGCCGCTCGAGGTCCATCGCCAGGAATGCGATCTCCGAAGCGACGTCGCCGTAGCGCAGCCGCTCGCTGAACTCGACGCAATCGATCACATCAATTTCGTTGTCGTTGCCCTCCAGGCAGATGTGTTCGGCGCGCAAGTCGCCGTGGCCTTCGCGGACGCGACCCTCGCGCGCCCGGTCATTCAACGGCCGCCAATGAGCCGTGATAAAGGCGCGGCAGAAGGCGTCGATCGCCGTGAATTGGTCCTGGCGAAGCGTGTGACCGACAAAACCCTCGTCCTGCGCGATTTCTTCGATCACGCCGCGCCAGATCGCCGCGGCTGAACCGTAGGTCCATCCACGATTCGACGGCGCGCTCGCGTGAAATTCCGCGATGCGCGCCGCAATAGCGCGAATCGTGACGCTGTCCACCTGGCCCGCGGCGAGGAGCAGATCGAGCATTCGGTCTTCGGGCAGCCGGCGCATCTTGACCGCGTACTCGACGGCTTCGGGATGCTCCACGCGAACCTCGGGTCCGAGCACGAAGGAGTCCGCACGCTTGAAAATCGCGAACACGCCGAGGTACACACGCGGCGAAAGACGCGCGTTCAGACGCACCTCCTCGGTGCAGTAGTGGAACCGATGCGCGAGCTTTGAACAATCCAGAAATGCAAAATGGACCGGCTTCTTGACCTTGAAAACCGTCTCTCCGGCGACAAAGACGTAAGAGATGTGCGTCTGCTTGAGTTCGACGCGAGCGGGCGAATCGGGGTAGAACCCCGGCCGCATCATCGCCTCGACCAGCGCCGGGACGCCGCCAGCTGAATGTCCGTCAGGCCTCGGCGTCCCGCATGTTTCCATCATTTTACCCGGGTCCGCGCATTGCTCCCGGCTACACGCCGTCCTCAGACTCGTGTGGTCAGGGCCTCGAGCACGTCGGCGGTGGTTATCACGCCGGCGAGCTTACCATCTTCCAGCACCGGCAGCCCTCCGATCTTCCGCTCGCGCAGCAAGCGCGCCGCCGCCCGAATATCGGTCGACGGCGTCACAGTTATCAGCGCTTCGCTCATCGCCTGGCACGCCTCGGTCTGATCCAGGAGACCCGCGTGCTGGCGGATGTCGCGGTCGGTCACAATTCCGACCGGCGCGCCGTCACTCAGAATCGGCACGCATCGAAAGCCGCCCGCGCGCATCTTTGCCGCGATGGAGGCGAGCTTCTCGTGCGAAGTCGCGGTGACCGGATTTTTCGTCATCCAAGTACCGACCAGGTCGTTTTGCGCCGGAGCGCAGCGCACGGTCAGCACCGGGCAGGTGGATTCGCGCAAGACGAGTTCGGCGATGCTGCCAAGGAAAAAGCGCTTGAAGCCTCGCCGCCCGTGCGTGGCCATTACGATCACGTCGGCGCTCGTCTTCTTTTCGGCGTTTAAGATGGCGCCGGCCGGCTCGCCCGTATGGGTCAGGAGTTCGTAGTTGAGCCCGGCCAGCCGCTTGTGCGCGATCTCGAGCAGCTTCGCGCGAGCAGTCTCTTCCTGCCCCTTGTAGAGATCCACATAGACCGGCATTCCGGTCGGCGCGAGGACCATCGGGACCACGTGCAAGACAAAGACAGTGCCGTTGCTCTCGCGGGCGAGGGCCGCCGCAGTATCGAGCGCTTGCATCGAGTTATCGTCAAAATCCACCGGGCAAAGAATCCTGCGGAATGGATGTGCCATAGGAATGTGCCTCCTTTCCTTTTCGGGCGTGCCGTACCGATAGACAAGCCAATGCCGTGCCATCGCCCGATTTCGCGGCTCGCAATGACCGATTCGATCGCCTGCCGCTTTGTTCTGTATCGGATCGCACCAGTTACAATAACTCCGTAACCTTTCTCGGTTCCGATCGTCTTAGTGATTGATGAGGGCACTGGTTTGCGCGCCAGCCCTCCCTTTAATTTATGAAACGCATCGCTTCAATATCGTTTGCAGCGGCCCTGTTAATGCTGGCGCCGACTCTGCCGGCGCAGGCTCAAGCGAATTCAGTAGTAACGCCGTCTGCTCGCGGCGAAACCCAGAGCGCTCCGTCCGGGGGCGAGACGGGTAAACCGGTGGCGGCCGAGACCGGGAAGCCTGCGGCTCACAAGGCTGCTCACCCCAAGAAGAAAAAGTCCTCCTTCATGCATAAAATGCGTGACAAGGCCGTGCAGCAAGTTCAAAAGCTGTTTGGCTCGAAACAGGAACCAAAACAGGAATAGCGCCCGCGCCTCGATCCTCCCGCAGCCACTCGAGCGGCTGGCGGAGGAGCTTCATCGTTCGTGAAGATGTATCGGATCGCGTCATCTCGCAAATATCGGTGCGGCTAACGGGCGTTGTGAGACAGGGGCGTTCACGCCGCAGCTCATAAAAGTCTTCATCTTAATCGCGCCCCGCACGATAGACGCTTAACCGCCGATGGCAAGCGAATTGCAATCTCATCAATTGACTGCCTTGGAGGACAACCATGCAGATTGTCAACCTGATGACCCCGAATCCCATCGTAATCAACCCTGATGACACGCTGGGGAACGCAAAAGCCGTTATGGACGACGGCCGGTTCAGGCGTTTGCCGGTGGTGGAGGATGGGCGGCTCGTCGGGATCCTCACCGAGCGCGATATACGCGAGCACATGGGCTATCTGGGATCCACGCGTGTGAACGCTGCGATGCGAACAGCACTCATCACGGTCACGCCATACAATACGGTGGAAGACGCGGCCCGCCTGATGCTGAAGCACAAGATCGGTGGACTGCCGATTGTCGCCGACGGCAAGCTGGTCGGCATCGTCACCACGACCGATCTGCTAAGGGCGTTCTTACTGGTTGTTGCCGGAGCCAGCCAGATCATGAACGGCTAAGGGCAGGTTAGAAGAAACAAATCGCGAAGAGGAATCGAATGAAGCGGCAGATCAGCGGAAACACTCCCATCAAGGGACTCACCCGGAGCCTCGACCGCCGCGGCACGCGCTCCGACATGAGCCCGCCCGTCGCACAGAAGCAGCGCGCACCCGAAGATCCCTCCGTTTGCGACATCTGTGGGAGCATTTATACGGCCAAAACCTGGCGGCGCAATCGGCCGCTTCCCGCGAAACTGATCAACGCGGCGGCATGGACCGTCTGTCCGGCGTGCAAGCAAGCGAAGAGTGGCAAGTACTTCGGCCGCGTGTTGGTGCGCGGTTCGAGCGCGATCTCAAACCTGGACGCGATCCGCTCGCGGATCGCCAACGTTGAACGGCGCGCCGAATTCACTCAGCCCGAGCGGCGAATTGTCTCCAGCAAATGGGATGGCGCGACGCTCGAGGTGCTGACCACGTCGCAAAAGCTCGCGCATCGTATCGCCCGCGAACTACAGAAAGCGTTCGGCGGACGCGCGCGTTATACCTGGTCTGACCAGGACGGCGCCCTCACGGCCATCTGGCAGGATGAAACGCGCCTGCCGAGCGCCTGATCATTCGATCCCGTACTTCGCGATCTTGGCGTAGAGCTTCTTACGGGAGATCTTCAGCAGCTTGGCCGCCTGCACCTTGTTGCCTTCAGTCGCCTCGAGCGCGTTGCGGATCAGGGCGTGCTCGGCATCGGCGAAACTGCCAACCGGACTTCCCCTGCCGATGGGCACGCGTTCGGCGGCGCGCGAACCGGCGATCGATGCCGGCAGGTCCTGCAATCGGATCACGGGCGAGCGGCTGAAGGTGAATGCGGTCTCGATCGCGTTGGCAAGTTCGCGCACGTTGCCCGGCCACGAGTACCGTCGCATGGCCTCGATCGCTTCGTCCTCGGCCCCGGTGACCGGAACTCCGCGCATCTGTCTTGCGTTGAAGAGCTCAATGAAATGTTCGACCAGCAGCGCAACATCCTCAAGGCGCTCGCGCAGCGGCGGTATGTGAATGACGCCCGCCTGAAGACGGTAGTAGAGGTCGTCGCGAAGGCGCCCCGCCTTCACCTCCTCCTGGGGATCGCGGTTGGTCGAGGCGATCAGGCGCACGTCCACTGCAACCTCTCTGGTCGAGCCGACAGGACGCACCGCGCGCTCCTGAATAGCGCGCAGCAGCTTGCTTTGCGTGTCTGCACTCATCTCCGTGACTTCGTCCAGGAACAGAGTTCCGCCGTCCGCCGCGCGGAACAGCCCCAGGTACTCGGCGTTCGCCCCGCTGAACGCGCCGCGCTTGTATCCAAACAGCTCACTTTCGATCAGGTCCTTGGGTATAGCCGCGCAGTTGAGCGCGACGAACGGCGCCCCCGGCTGCGGGCCGCATTCATGAATGGCGTGCGCCACCAGCTCCTTGCCCGTGCCGCTCTCGCCGACGATTAGAATCGTGCCACGGGTGACGCCAGCCGCTTCCACCCGGTCATACAGTTGCCGCATCGTCGCGCTTGCGCCGACCATCCCGTGGAACCGGCTGCGAGAATAATTGGGAAGGACTCCGGCCTCGCGTTCGAGCGCCAGCATTCGCGCTCCGGAGACGGCGGTCTTCGACCGGAAGTAGGTATCCGCGAGCACGATAATCCGGACGTGACTTAGCTTGTCGAATGACAGGTACGCCCGCGGCATTACTGGCGGAAACGCGGTGGCCGCGCTCTCCTCGAAAAGGTGGATCGAGACGATCAGCTCCGAGAATGGCACCCCGCGTTCGGCGAGTAGTTCTGCGGTTCGTGCGATGGCGGCGGCGAACTGGTCCATGTCTTTGTCGAGTAGAGCCTTCAGCGTGGCATCGAGTTCGCTGCCGAAGATCTCCATGAATTCCGTCTTCGTCAGCGCGCGGCTGTCGGCAAAGTGCAGCACGTAGAGCTGGTACCAGTGTTCCAGCACGCGGTTGCGCTGCTTCTGGACGGACTCCAGGACCGGACGAAGCTCGTCGAGTTCCGTGTCCCACAGCAAGTGAAAATAGCGTGGTCCCCCGCCGGGCAGGGAAACAGGAGGCGGTGGGTTGGTATTTGTCTTCATTCGTTGGGTTTCCGGGGAACTGGCTCCAAAGGCGTCAAACCGTTAAAAACTGCGCTCAGCGGGGCAAATCTTTTTTAACACATGTCTCTCCAAAAACCAAAATTGCGCGAATTTCAGCGCCGTTTTGCCCGAGCAATTGCGCTGGCATGCTTCAAGCATAAGCTGAGATGTCAGGTTGCTAGCGTGGCAAACCAATGTTTGGACAGCACAATCAACCGAAACTCCAATCAACCTCCTTGCAGCGCAAGGTAAGCAGCAAGTCTGCGCACCGGGTTGCGCTTGCATCGCAGGCGGACCCCGCAGGAACCGCGGCCGAAAGGCGTCGGGCGATCGCGGTTTTTTCGCGCGACGAATCGATCGTGAAGATGATCGCCGAAGGCATGAGCAATTCCTGGGTCATTGAGAAATTTAGCGATCCGCATGAGGCACGCGCGTTCCTGCTGAAGCCGGGCGTCAGGATAGTTGTAATCGACGACGAGGCTATTGAGGAATCGACGCGCGACTGGCTTCTTGACCAAGTGCGAAAGCGCGCCCGCCACGCACTTGTGGCGTACATCGCTGCGATTCACAGTCTGGAGACCGAGCGGCGCGCGCGTGCATATAGCGTCCAGTACTACACCTCGAAACCGATGGATCGGGAACGCACGCTCAGGGTTTTGCATTCGTTCGAGCGCGCAGCTCATTAGGCCGCAACATAACTGCTTGCCTGGCGCCGCGGCGAAGCCGCTGACGGACAAGCGCTCGCGTGTTGCGTTATTTCTGCTGGAGGCTCTCGACGTATCGCGCCATCGATTCGATTCTTTTCTTCACCTCGGCATTGCTTTCGGGCGTAAACTCCTTGCCCGGTTTCTGAAGGGTCGTCCCCAAAAAAGGCATCTGGATTCGTTCGTGCGACGGTATATTCTTGCGGCCGTCGATCGAGTCCACGACCTCATCGAAGGGAAATTTTCCGCCATTTTTCTTTGCCATCTGAGTGAGGTCGGTCGGCGGCGGGTTCATCGGAATGGTCAAGCGTGAGGGGCCGTCACCCTTACCGCCAAGCCCATGGCACTCAGCGCAATAATTTTGGTAATCCTGCGTTCCGGACTGCGCTGCGGCGGTCCGGGCGGTAGCCGCGAGCGCCACTATCAACAACAGGAATGCGGTCGACGCCTGCGCCGTTGAGATGAGTACTCTGCTCAGGAGCGGAATCGCGACGCAATCATCTGGGCCTGTCATTGTGCGGGGTCTTTCACTGCTCATTTGAAATTGCACTTATACCGGACTCATTACGCGCCCTTTGCGTCTTTTCAGCAACCGTCATACCGTCCAAGGTTCGGAAAGTCATGATGCCAACGGCACCACTAGTGGCGCGATCGGCGGCATGATTCATTTTCGTTCTACTCTGCAGAAATCCGATGGCGACAAGAAGGTTGCCTGACGCAGGCCAGCAGCAAGGAGCAATAGCGCCGAAAAACCTTTTGTTTACAAGAGAAAAAATGGTGGAGCAGAAGGGATTTGAACCCTCGACCCCTACGTTGCGAACGTAGTGCTCTCCCAGCTGAGCTACTGCCCCATCTAACGAGACGCAAATTACTATTGTGAGATAACTGACTTCAAGTAAGCTCGCAACCGGTCGGCCAGATCGGGGCGTTTCAATCCGAAGCCGATTTGCGCCGAGATGAACCCCACGCGATCACCCAGGTCATAGCGAACGCCCTCGAACTCGTAGCCATAAATCTTGCGGCGCCCCGTCAGCGCCATCAGCGCGTCGGTCAACTGAATCTCGCCTCCAGCGCCCGGCTTGCCCGCGGCGAGCAGTCCGAAGATATCGGGCGTCAGCACGTAGCGGCCCATGATTGCGAATTCGCTCGGCGCTTTTTCGGGCGCCGGTTTCTCGACCATTCCACTGAGTTCGTAAGTCCGCTCGCCGACGGCTTTCGAATCGACGATGCCGTACTTCGAGATCTCGCTGCGCGCGACCTTGAGCAGCGCGACCACCGGCGCGTCATGTGTCTCGGCCACATCGAGGAGCTGGCGCAGGCACGGCCGCGGGCAATCGAAAATGTCGTCGGGGAGCATCACGGCGAACGGTTCATCGCCGACCGCCTCGCGCGCTTGCAGCACTGCATGGCCAAGCCCGAGCGGATGCCGCTGTTCGGCGATCGTAATCCTGGCCGGATTGTTGCCGCGCCGGACGAGTTCAAGGATGTCGCGTTTGCCGCGGGCTTCGAGATAGCGCTCGAGTTCCGCGTTGGGCTTGAAGTGATCGACGACGGTCGTCTTGCCGGGGCTGATAACGACAATGATTTCCGCGATACCGGAGGCGACCGCCTCCTCGACGACGACCTGGATCGCCGGCGTATCCACCACCGGCAAAATTTCCTTGGGGATCACCTTCGACGCCGGGAGCATCCGCGTGCCCATCCCGGCCGCAAGGATGACCGCCTTTTTTACTTTCATAGCAGTTCGACTTTCCGGGTTGGAGGGTGCTCAGGTCTTCTGCTCGCGCGCTTCCTGGGCGGATTTGCATCCGATACAAAGCGTGGTGACGGGGCGCGCCTTCAGCCGCTCGATACCGATTTCGCCGCTGCATTCCTCGCATCGCCCGTACGAGCCGTCTTCGATTCGCGCGAATGCCTCGTCGATCTTGGAGAGCAACTTGCGCTCGCGATCGCGCATCCGCAGCAGGAAATTGCGATCCGATTCGAGCGCGGCCCGATCGGTCGGGTCTGCGTAGGCCTCTTCCGAGTCGTGGTTCATAGTGCCGACCGCGCGCTCCGATTCCTGGAGAATGTCGCGTTTGCGGCCTTCGAGCAATTTTCGGAAGAGCTTGAGGTCTCTTTGCCTCACGGTTGAACTGTCCGTCACGAGCCGAGTTTTTGATTCTATCGACGCCCTGCTACCATGTAAAGTTGCGCGATGAAAACGGCTTATCTCGACGCGTTCTCCGGTCTCAGTGGCGACATGATCGTCGGCGCAATTCTCGATTGCGGTGCGGATTTTGACCAGTTCGAGCGCGCGATCAAGTCGCTGCCGATCGCAGGGTACCGGCTCTCGACCCGGCGCAAAATCTCAAGCGGGATCTCGGCGCTTAAGTTCGATGTCGCTGTGACAGAGCCGCAGCCGCAGCGCCAATTTGGCGAGATTTGCGCGCTGATCGAGGCGTCTACCCTCGCCGCGACGGTCAGACATCGTGCGATCTCGATCTTCGAAGTGCTCGCCCAGGCCGAGGCGAAGATTCACAGCACGACAGCCGATCACGTTCATTTTCACGAAGTCGGAGCGGTCGACTCGATCATTGACATTGTCGGCACGGCATGGGGACTTGAGCATCTAGGCATCGGCGACGTGATCGTGTCTGTGCTCCCGATGGGCAGCGGATTCGCGCGCTCGCTGCACGGAGTCATTCCCGTGCCGGCGCCGGCGACGGCGGAGTTGCTGTCAGGATTCCCGGTGAAAATCGGCGACGGCGCGCACGAGATGGTCACGCCGACCGGCGCGGCGGTGGTTCGCGCGCTGGCGCGTCCGGCGGAGCTCCCGCTCGCGTTCGAAGTCGAGAAAATCGGCTACGGCGCGGGCGCGCGCGAGCTGGAAGATCGGCCCAATGTGCTGCGGCTGATGCTCGGGCACGAGCATGCCGCGTTCGACAGCGACGAGATGATCGAGATCTCTGCAAATATCGACGACCTTAGTCCGCAGATTTACGACCATGTGATGCAGCGCCTGTTTGCCACAGGCGCGCGCGACGTGACGATTACGCCCACGATGATGAAGAAGAGCCGCCCGGGTGTGACCCTGGGCGTGATCGCCGACGCCGCGCGCCGCGACGCGATCGCGGAGATTATCTTTGCGGAGACCTCGACGATCGGACTGCGGTTTCATGCTGTCGGGCGGCTGAAATTGCATCGCGAGATTCACGAGATCGAGACGCGATGGGGCAAGGTTCGCGTCAAGACATCGGGCGCGCATGGCCGCGAGCCGACTACGATTTCGCCAGAGTACGATGACTGCCGGCGAATCGCCGCGGAGCACAAAGTAGCGCTGCGCGTCGTGATGGAGGAAGCGCGTGACGCCGCACGAGCGCGCGGACGGACACCTTCGGGCGAAAAATGACTTCCGAACACCTGCATATCAACGAAATCTTTTACAGCATCCAGGGCGAATCCACGCACGCGGGCCGTCCATGCGTGTTTGTGCGATTAACCGGATGCAACCTGCGATGCAAATGGTGCGACACCGAGTACGCATTCTACGAAGGCCGCCAGATGCCGATTGCCGAGGTCGCTGAAATAATTCGCGGCCACCGGTGCGAGCTGGTCGAAGTGACCGGCGGCGAACCGTTGCTGCAGGAGGGCGTCTATCCGCTGACGCAAGCAATGCTCGAATCCGGCCAGACCGTGATGATCGAGACATCGGGGGCGGTGGACGTCGGCCGGCTCGACCCACGCGTCATCAAGATCATGGACCTCAAATGTCCGGGCAGCGGCGAGTGCGAACGAAATCTTTGGAGCAACCTCGGCCATCTGACCAGGCGCGACGAGATCAAATTCGTAGTCGCCGATCGTGCGGATTACGAATGGGCCAGGGACGCAATCGTCGCGCGGGATCTTGCCCGGCGCGTGGGCGCACTATTGTTGAGTCCCGTGTTCGGACAACTGGCGCCTGCCACGCTCGCGGCGTGGATACTCGAGGATCGATTGCCGGCGCGGCTGCAATTGCAGATGCATAAACAGATCTGGCCGGGCATTTTCCGCGGCGTGTGATCGCGCGGGGGTTGCCGCGGTCATCGCGCCGGCGCCGCAGAATGCTGTCGCACGGGATCGCCCGACAGCAATTGCTGCGCTTTTCGCAGCGCTGCCTCGGTCTCGCGCAGCAGATCGGCGAACACTTCCGCCGCCGGCTTGATCTCGTGAATCAGTCCTGCGCCCTGTCCGGTCGGCATGAATGTGCGATTGGGATCGAAGTCGGCGCTGCCGAGTCCGCTGAAGTTCATGACTCCGTTGCGCCGCGAAGTCATCGCCTGCAAAGGGAACGGCTGAATCTTCGAGGGGTCCTTCTCCCACTCGAGCGCATATTCGGTGCGGATGACGCGGCAGGTCTTGCCGGTGTACGCGCGCGTGCGCATGGTGGAATCCTCGTGCGCCTTTACGATCGCGTCGCGGTAGCCTGGCGCCGCCTGCGCCTCGGGCGTCGCGATAAAACGCGTTCCGATCACGACGCCCTGAGCACCGACCGTGAGCGCCGCCGCGATCTGTCGTCCGTCGGCGATTCCTCCGGCGGCGAGCACCGGCAGTTTAACCGCGTCGATCATCTGCGGTACCAGCGAGAGCATCCCGATCTCGCCGGTATGTCCGCCGGCCTCGGTGCCCTGCGCGACGACCACGTCGGCGCCGGCCTCCTGCGACTTGATCCCGTGATGCACCTTGCCGCACATCACGACGATCTTCATCCCGTTGTCGTGCATCACCTTGACGAATTCCTGCGGCACCGAGAGTCCGGCGACGAACACCTTGATCTTTTCCTCGATCATCACGGGTACGTGCGGGC
>Ga0074044_10005354_pt1 | contig 10480 bp, 8 predicted proteins | sample BogForMeECP23OM1_FD_94443 | JGI IMG/M metagenome (GOLD analysis project Ga0074044, IMG submission 94443) | Bog forest soil microbial communities from Calvert Island, British Columbia, Canada - Bog Forest MetaG ECP23OM1 | ecosystem: Environmental > Terrestrial > Soil > Wetlands ...
AACCCGCAGGGCATCGTCTACCAGAACGCGCCCGTGATCCCGCTCGCCGCGACGTTCGCCGGGCTGGGCGAGAACGCCCTGAACACCCTGCTCTGGATGCTCTCCTACGTGGAGGCGTCCCTGCTGGGTTACACGCGCAACAAGACGTGGGACGCGTGGCAGAACGCCAACTACCTCTCCGGCGTCACCGGGTCCGACCTCGACTACGTCCCGACGCTGACGAGCAGCAACAGCACCACCGCGACGCTGGGCGAGGGCACCGCCGAGTTCCCGGTGACGGTCACGTTCCCCAGCGCCTACTCCGCCATCATGGCGCAGGTCGTGTCCGCCGCGTCCACGAACATCCTGAACGACCTGTCCTACCAGTCGCCCAGGCTGGGCAACCGCTACACGTACAGCCCGTTCGCCGTGGCCACCACCGTGGACCGCTTCAGCCAGTTCTGGCGGGACTTCGCCACGAACCTGACCGCGTTCCTCGCGCAGGACCCGTACCTCGTCCAGTTCGCCGTGACGTACCTCGGCACCCTGGACGGGGCGCTGGACCCGCTGGCGGGCGCGGCCAACGCGGCGGCCTACGCCTCGCTCCAGGCCGACGCCGCGAGCCGCAACCGCGCCTGGGCACCGGGCACGCCTCTCCTCCCGATCCCCGTCGCCCCGGTCGTGACCTACGCCAACTCGTCCGTGCCGAACGCGGGCAGCAACGGCTGGGTCAGCCCGATGGAGCTGGACCCCGTCGCGTTCCTGAGCCGCCCGGACATACAGGGCCAGCCCATCGGCGTGCAGATGGCCATGCTCCGCACGAACTTGAGCTACGCCGCGATCCAGACGTGGTCCAGCCAGATGCAGAACGCGATCGGCACCCAGATCGCCAACGTGACCGCGCTCATCCAGAACTTCAACCAGCTAGGGTTCAGCGTGAACGCGGGGGCGACATCCGCCCCCGGCCACGTCGCGTTCGACCAGACCGCGTTCGACTACACGGGCAACGTGTCGTCGCCCACGACCTTCGTCATCCAGGCCGCCGGGGCGTACGCGGGGTCGGGGCAGATCGTCTGGACCGGGACGGGCACGCTCACCGTGACCGTGACCCAGGACGGAAGCCCGATATACACCCTGGCCTCGGCCGAGTCCCCGCTGCCGTTCTCGTTCACCGGGAACTTCGCCGTGGGGGACACCGTGCAGGTCGACGTCGCCACCACGGGCTCAGCGACGGTCGAGCCAGGCAGCTCGTTCAGCATGATCCAGACCTCCCCCACGCCGACGCCGCCCACCGCCCCGGTCGTGGTGCCCGGCGACACGTCCACGTTCACGGCCGACGCCGACATGGCCGCAGGGACCGTGGTGCAGGTGCAGCCGGACGGCGGGGTCGCGCCGATCAACCTGTTCATCCCGTCGATCTCCGAGCTACAGATCAACGCCCCGAACACCGTGATCGCCACCGTGAACGGGCACTACTTCGTCCCGAGCGACATCATCACGTTCGCGGCCACGACGGGCACCACCCCGACGATCAACGGCCCGCAGGTCCGCGCCACGGTCACGGCCGTGACCCCGACCACGGTCACCGCCACGCTCTTCAGCCAGACGCTCGGCCCGTGGACGGCGTACCCGCAGGCGGCGAACACCGGGACCATCCGGCTGCTGGACGAGTCCGGTGTCCTCCAGTACCCCCTCCCGGACGGCGTCACCTCCGCCCCCGCGACCGCCGGGGGCAGCGTGGACGTGGGCACCATCTTCGGGGACACCTACACGGTCGCGGGGGCGTCCTTCGCCACGGGCGGCCTGGTGTACGCGGACCTCGCGGGCGGGCTTACGCAGAACTGGACCGCGATCACGTCCTCCTCCCTGTCGGGAACCGCCGTCCTCGGCGCTGGCCTCCTCACCGTCACCGTGGCCAACAAGTACTCCGTCGGCCTGAACGTGCTGCTCTCCGGCACGGGGAACGCCTCCCTGGACGGCCGCACCGTCGCCGTCGCCTCGGTCATCGGCATCGCGCCGAACTACACGGGCTTCACCGCCGCCCTCGCCGGGACCTACACGGGGGTGATCACGGCGGACGCGGGCGTGGACTACGTCATCATGGTCGGCAGGGCGCTCAGCCCCGACTCACTCGTCTACGAGCCGAACATCCCTACGCTCGTACCCGCCTAAAAACAAAGCACTTAAACAAAATCCTTGCCATTTCCTCGACTTCGAGGTACTATGTGTACCAGGGGAGCTTCAGGTCTGACGACCAAAAAGACTCCCCTGAAGTGTTTTTGGGGGAAAACAACTAGTAAGTCCAGCCTAATCAGCAGGTTGAGGCTGGCCATTTATGCCGGACCGCTCGTACACTTGAGATACGGAGGAAATACATGAGAGCTAAACTGATGCTCGCCGCCATGCTTGCCCTGCCGCTGTTCGCGGCCGCGCAAACTGTTGACAAGCAGAGGCTTGACTCGTTCGCGTCCGCCGTGGCGCACGCAGAGGGCTTCGGGGTCAAACACGCGATCCCCACCCGCTACCACAACCCAGGGGACCTGAAGACCCTCCCCTCAGCCGCCAAGCTCCCTGGCCAGAGGTCGGTCGGCAAGGGCGGGCACGTCGTGTTCAAGAGCGACGCCGCAGGATGGGACGCGCTGAAGGACCAGATCGCGAAGATGGTCGACGGGCGCTCCAAGCACTTCAACCCCGACATGACCCTCCAGCAGGTCGCCCGGAAGTACGCGGGCAACTGGCGTCCTTGGGTCAAGATCGTCTCCCGTGAGTTGGGAGTCGCGCCCACCGCGACCCTCGCCGAGATTCTCTCCGCCCCCGCGCCTCAGGCGCAGGTCACGGACGCGGACTTGGACCTGCCCCTGCTCGGGGTCGGCTTCCCGTTCGATAGTCAATTCGACCCGCAGAACTAAGTATTAGTGCAGCATGAAGGTCATAACCTTGCCCGACATGCTGCACGACTACCTCCTTCACGTCCTCACGACGTACCACGGCCACCCCGAGGAGGGCATCGCCCTCGCCAACCTGTGGGACGCCGTCGCCAAGAAGGCCAACCACATCGACGACTCCAAGGTCGCGAAGTTCGCCCAGGCCGGGACCCCGGCGGGGCAGTCCGCGCCCAGGGACTCCGAGTACCCCGAGGACCGCGACCCGGGCCAGCCCGCGCCGCAGTTCGTGAGCGAGCCCTGATGGCGACCGCGAAGCAGCAGAGAAGGCTCGTCTCCGTCCGGAGCGTCCAGACCGGGAAGCAGATCAAGGTCGAGTGCGCCGCGTGCTACGACGAGGAGGGCAGCGAGGCGTGCATCCGCCCCGCGCACGGCATCATCCCGAATCCCTACAAGGCGAGGATCGTCCAGGACGAGGAGTCGCCCGTGGAGAAGGACGTGCTCGCCACGGCGATCGTCCAGATCAGCTCCGCGATGAAGAGGCTCTCGAAGAGCGGCATCAACCGCAAGGGCATCGTCGCCCTGGTGAACGACGACACGAAGCTGGGCAAGGGCCTCATCGAGACCGTGCTCATCTCGCTGGAGAACCTCGCCAAGAACTACGCCAAATAGCAATCCCACCGCTGTCCAGCCCTCTTATGAGGGTTTATGGACGACAAGTCTCTTCTTGAGCTGTGCCTCAGCGTCTCCGGGAAGTTCGAGTCCGCTACGGGGCCGGGCTACACCAGCGTGTCAGGCAACTTTGACGGCATGGGCATGTCCTGCGGCATCCTGCAATGGAACGCGGGCCAGGGCACCCTCCAGGCGCTTGTCCGCGCGATAGGCGCGGCCATGGGCTGGGACAGGGCCAAGACCTTTTTCTCCTCCGACATCCAGGCGTTCTCCGCGCTCCCGGCGGGGGCCCCGGCGGTGCAGTGGTGCCTCGCGCACTACATCGAGGCGGGCACCAAGAACGTGGACCCGGGCGCGAAGGCCAAATGGCAGGCGTTCCTGGGCCAGCCGGAGTCCGTCGCCGCGCAGGTGCAGATCGCGTCAAGCGGCGTGCTCGGCCACGCGAAGCGCGAGGTCGCGGCGTACTGCCCCGACTACCAGGACCGCAGCCGCCCCTACGCCTTTTTCTTCGACCTCGTGACGCAGGAGGGCGGCATGTCCGTCGGGCACCAGACCGTGCCCCCCGTCCCCTCGGGCCAGACCCCGGACGTCGCGGACGCCCTGGCCTTCGCGAGCGCCAACGACGGGCTGTGCGCCCTGGACTGGAAGACGGCCACCGACTCGGACGACCTCGCGAAACTCCTCCTGCACTACGCCTACTCGCGCTCCATGCTCGCCAACCCGCAGTACCAGTGGGACACCTGCTCGCGCAGGGGGACCATCGCCTGCCGGAGCGGGGTTGTGCACGAGGGCAAGATAGACCTCACTGGAGTACTGGACTGAGCATGAAATTCCTTCCGAACACCGCCGTCGAAGCCGTCAACCTTTTCCTTTTCGACATCTCCCCCGAGAAGACCCGCGAGGCGATGCACGCCGCCATGGTCAAGCAGGACTTCAGCCAGGTGACGCCGTCCCTCGGCCCCGCGAGGATCAAGAAGTCCGTGGACAGCATCGACATCGAGAAGTGGGCGGCGGCGATCGCCAAGTCGAGGACGATGCGCGACCGCCAGGTGTCTCTCCTGACCGAGGGGCTGAAGTCAGCGGGGGTTGAGATCGCGGCGTGGTACAGCTACGAGTTCCCCGGCCCGGACCTCAACGAGAAGGGCGAGGAGCAGTACCCTGGCTCGTTCTACATGAAGCCCATCGGTGGCTGATCCAGCCCGCCGAGAACCCCGCTGAGAAAACTACGGCCGTCGCGAGGACGGCCACGAGCAGCCAGCGCAACGCTGACCGCACCACTTCCGCGATTACACTTATGTTGGAGAGACTCATACTTACATATCGCCCAGGGAGGGCGGATCGTTACAAAACCGAGTATTAGACTGACATCAATCGGCGGCACCGCCCCAAGGATGTAATCGGCCGAGCGGAACAGAGATCACGTCTTCTGGTTGTTTAATGCCGCAGGACAGAAGGAAACGGGAGGCCCGGGGAAACCCGGGCCTTATATTTTAGACCGCCACGTCCAGGTAGACCCGGTCCTGCGTGAAATCCACGCTGACTACCATGGACGATGTCGTCGACACGATCGGATAGGGCGCTGGGTAGGGGGGCGACGCGTTCGGGTCGTAGAGCAGCGGATGGTCGCCGGGCGTGTAGGTCTGCTGGTTGCCTGGGTCCGGCGCGTAGGTGACCGAGATCACCCCGTCGGCGTAGCACACGGACATCGGCGTGAACCCCTGCTCCGACCCGTTGAAGTTGTCCGGCAGCGCGAAGTTGCCCTCGCCGAGGATCGCCCCGTCCCCCAGGATGAACAGCATCCACAGCGGCAGCTGGTACGCCGTCTGCACGGGCGTCTTCTGGTCGTAGATCGCCAGCGACACGGGGGAAAGCAGTATCAGTCCGTAGGTGGGGAACGCCGCCGTGCTCCCACGGTAGGGGCCGAAGGCCTCCAGGAACCAGGACGCCTTGGGCTGGTCGGGCTGGAGCACGCCGACGCGGTAGTAGCTCCCGTCGAAGGCGAAGCCAGTGTGCTGATTCCGGACGGGGTTGTAGAACGAGTCGTCGTCGTGCGGCTGAACGTTCGCGGAGGCGACGATGTTCTGGTCTATGAAGTCGTAAGCCATTTTCCCTGCCTACCCAAGGATTTCGCTAGTCGGGGAAGTTTTCCCAACTACCGTTTCTCTAAGGTGAGATGAAAGAGAAAAAGGACCCAGCCGGGAGGATCGGCTTCCTGACCGTCGTCGGGCCGGGCGAGCCGCAGGGCGAGCGCCGCCGCCCCACATGGACATGCAGGTGCGTGTGCGGCACCGTGAAGGACATCCGCGAGGACGTGCTGATGGGCGGCAGGGCAAAGAGCTGCGGCTGCGCGTCGTCCAGGCTCAAGCGGTCGAAGATGGAGAAGCGGTACAGCCTGGTGAACAGGAAGTTCGGCCACCTGTGGGTCGTGTGGCGCTCCGGCTCGATCAGGCTAGGCGAGTCGTCCCACTCGCTGTGGACGTGCAAGTGCAGTTGCGGACGCCCGGACTGTAGGAAGACGGTCGACGTGAGGGGCGGCATGCTCACGAGCGACAAGATCACTAGCTGCGAACAGGTGCAGGCATAATGGCTGACCAGTACGATCAGAAATCATACCCGACGATAGTGAGCCGCACGCTCGACCCCTCCAAGAAGGCGCTCGCCACCGTCGTCGCGCTCCACGACCACGAGATCAGCGACGCCGACCTGAACCTGATGCAGGACCTCCAGGACCTCAAGCGGTCCGAGATTCTCCAGGACAAGTCGTGCGTCTCGGGCTCCCTCACCTACCAGCCGATGCAGTTCAACGCGGGGATCGCCAACACCTTCTTCATCCCGACCTTCGACGTCCTCTGGAACAACGTGGAGATTCTGACGATCGCGGGGAACCAGAGCCCCGACCTCACCCTCAACCGCGTCACCGTCCCCGCGCCGTCCTACTGGTCGCCCGGCACGCTGGCCGAGGACTGCTCCATCTACATCGTGTTCCTGGAGATTTGGTACCAGTCGCTCAACCCGATCACCGGGCAGGGCTACCAGCAGGGCACGGGCGCGAACGGCTCCGTGCAGGGGGCCAACTACTTCTACCCGTACGGCGGCCTGAACCCCGACCCGTCCAACGCGTTCAGCGTCCCCGACGACTCGATCGACCCGTTCCTCGGCGACTTCACCACGGAACGCGCCCAGGTGCAGTGGCGCATCCAGGTGCAGCCAGTGTCGGTGAACTACAACTTCCAGAACTACCAGTTCGGCCTGGACCCAGACACGACCGACACTTCGCTGTACGGCGTGCCGCTCAGCGTCTACGCGCAGGCGTCGCGAAACGCCCCGATCAAGGCGAACCAGTACCAGTTCGTGAACATGGGCGGCATCAACGGCGACACCGGGCTGTGGCGTGCGGGCTCCCCGCCGTGGAGCAGCGCCGTCACCTACGGCCAGGGCGACATCGTCACGCTCGGCGGGGTGACCTACGCGAGCATCGCGGGCTCCAACCTCGGCAACAACCCGTCGTCCACCGTCGGCGTGAACTGGAACGTCACCACCGTGGGCAACGTCAACAACTCCCTCGGCACGATGGACGGCTACAGCTACGCCATGCCGCTCGCCGTGGTCTTCCAGCGCAACTTCGGCAACTTCGACCCCAAGCTCAACCTCTTCGGCTGCGCCGACTCGGCCTTCCCGGCCACCCAACCCCTGCCGAACAACCCGCCCGGCGCGATCAACGGGCTGCTGAGCTCCGGCGTCTCCGGGCGCTACGACGACCGCGTCGCCGACCAGGTCTTCCCGGACAACGTGATTGACACCCGCGCCACGAACACGCTAGACGCGTGGGACAAGGAGGAGCTCCTCGGCTTCGGCTTCGGGGACCTCGTGCAGGGCAAGACCACGCTCGCGCTAGCACGCGGCGACTCCACTGGCAACTCCGCCGAGGACATCGGCTCCACCCTGCCCTACTACATCTCCGTGGCCCCGCCGCCCCCGGCGGTCTCGCCCCTCAACTACCCTCCCGTCGGCACCTGGGACGGCTTCGCCAACGGGTTCAGCTCCGACCAGCGCACGTTCCAGTCCACGGTGCTGATCACCACGGACGACAAGTCCAGCCTCGGCCCGGGCAGCACGCAGGGCGGCAACTGGGTCCAGGGCGACACGTTCACCATCACCCTCCCGTCCACCTCGTCCGCGACGATCACGGAGGTCTCCGTCACGGCGCTCGTCTCCAGCCTCCAGGGCACCCCGCCCGTGACCGTGCTCACGCCCGCCGCCCTCCTCCAGGGCCAGGTGACTATCAGCGGCCTCGGGACGCAGTCGGCGACGGTCGCGTTCTCCACGAACCTCGTAGGGACGCTCTTCGACCCCGGCCCTAACGACGTTTACGCGACGGTCAGCGCGACGTACCCCGCCGGGTCCAGCATGAACCTACAGCACATACCGTTCACGATTGACGGCGGCTCGCTCACCGACAGCCAGGCCGGGGTCACCTTCCCGGTGTTCGGCATCTCGGAGTACGAGGCGCAGGCGACGCAGACGACGCTCCCGACCTCCACCGTGGTCAACGGCTCGACCACGAACATCCAGACCGTCCTGGCGGTCAACCCCTACTATTCCGACATCGTCCTCGGCACCAAGATTTGGCTCCAGGTCCCGGGCATAGCGGGCACGCAGTCTACCGTAGGCGGCCAGACGGTCACGATATTCTCCATCCCGTGCGCGGACATCGACGGCACCCTCAGCGGCCTCTACGTGACCCAGGCCTGGGACTTCGCGTCCGGCAACTTCTACACCATCACCTCCCGCGCCATGGTAGGGACGACGGCGGCCAACCAGGTAACGGTCGTGCAGCTCCAGGGCGCTGTGCCCGCCGCCTCCACCGTGGTCTTCTCCATCCTGGCCGCCTCCACGTGCCAGATGGCCTACAACGCACCCGTGAAGGGCGTGACGCAGATCGAGGAGACCGTGCTGTTCGGCAACTACACGGGCAACAACCTCTTCCCGGCGGACCCGCGTGTCGTCGTGGAGAACGTCAGCCAGCCAGGCGGGGTCGGGACGCCCACCACCATCGTGCTCGGGGCCAACGGGTGCACCGTCAAGGGCATCTCCGGCGACAACTCCGTCCCGCTCATCTGGACCGTGGACAACTCCGGCAACCTGAACGCGACGGGCGTGTCCAGCCTCAACTTCGTGAACGACGTGCTCGTGGTCACGGTGCCCGGCACCGTGACGCTGACGGGCGTGGGGGCGCAGCCCTTCCTGTTCGTCGGGTCCATCCTGCCGTCGCTCTCCCCGGCCTCGACCCTGATCGTCGAGCTCCGCTACATCCCGTACCAGGGCGAGGGCGTCATCGGCCGCAACTACGAAATTCTCGTGTCCGAGGACAACGCGCTCGTCACCAGCAACGGCACCGGGGCGGCACCAGTCATCGGCCTGACGGACGTGTACCCGTACAACCGCGAGCTCCCGATCATCTCCATGCTCCCGGCGCAGACGGGCTGGAACGACGCGGGGCTGACCAACACGGCGCTGGCCTCGCTCTTCGACTCGAACTATGTCGCCATGCGGCAGGACAACGTGGAGACAACGTTCCTCGTGCCCCTTCACACCAACGACTTCATCCCCCCGGTCAACAAGGACACGCGCAAGACGATCCAGTTCCTCACGACAGGGCAGCGCGGGTTCGCGACCGCCATCCCCCACATCGGGTTCGGCATCACCGCCCTGACGCCGCGCACGGTGCTCGGGCAGAACCTCCAGAACACCATCGCCCCGATCACCCTGTACGTGGACAACGTCAACGGCAGCGACGCCAACGACGGCCTGACGGCCAGGCTCGCCAAGAAGACGTTCTCCGCCGCGCTCGCGGAGATGCCGCCAGTGCTCAGCTTCCCGTGCGTCATCATCATGGCCAACGCGGCCCCCTACACGCTCGTCTCCCTGGCGACCCCGCCCTCGCAGGGATCGCTTGAGGTCGTGGCGCTCGGCGACGGCGACATCCGCTCGGCCAAGGTGTACTGCCTCGGCAACCTCTCCCGCGTCATACAGGGCGAGGGCAGGCTCGTGATCTCTGCCCCGTCCGGCGCGACTGAGCCAGTGGTCATCGACGCTACGGGCTTCCCAGGTTTCGGCGACGGTCCTACGGTCGGGTTCTACATCGACACCAGCCGCGTCATCCTGAACGGCATCCAGTTCGTCGGGTTCCAGAGCCCGGCGGTCATGGCGTACAACGCGGACGTCGACATGGTCGGCTGCTCCTGGGTCGGCAACGCGCAGGCGGGCTCGTACACGGGATGCGACACCGTCATCCTGGACGGCGGCTCCACGTCGCTGCCGGACAGCGCCACGGGCCACGTATGCGTGCAGACCAACCTGGTCTCGTCCGGCCACAGCCTGGCCGCCGTGTCGTCCACGGTGCCGCCCGGCGTCCCCGTCCCCGGCGTGTACTACGCAGGCTCCCGCAACTCCACGCTCAACCTGTCGGCCCACGCCGCCGGGTCGGCGTCCCAGACGGACGAGCCCTGGCAGACGCCGCAGACAACGATCGTCGTGGCCGAGGCTCAGCTCAACACGAGCGTCTCCGTCTCCCCAAACTTCCAGACCAACGGCGCGGTGGTGTTGCAGGCCAACTCAGTGCTGTCCCAGACGCCGACCCTGACCCCGTTCCTCGGCGGCGTGACCGCAGACTCAAGCTCAAGCGTGGTGACACAGGTCTAATATGCCCCAGACACCCTACAGCCCGCTCTACACCTCGGCACCCGCCGTAGCGATCATCGACCAGAACAACAGCCTGACGCTGAGCTGGACGCCTACAGCCGGATCAGCGGTAGGTGATCTAGTGTCTCCTCTGTTCACGGCCTACGACCACTGGGACATCACCACCCAGGTCACCGCGCCCGTGCTCCTCCCCGCCCTCTCGGCCGTGTTCCTCGCGCCTGGCGCTCCGAACTTCCTCGGCGGGA
>Ga0074044_10005356_pt1 | contig 10479 bp, 11 predicted proteins | sample BogForMeECP23OM1_FD_94443 | JGI IMG/M metagenome (GOLD analysis project Ga0074044, IMG submission 94443) | Bog forest soil microbial communities from Calvert Island, British Columbia, Canada - Bog Forest MetaG ECP23OM1 | ecosystem: Environmental > Terrestrial > Soil > Wetlands ...
GCAGCCCCGCGGCGTCGCCTTGCTCAAGGCCATGGTGCCGAAGGTCGACGTGCTGGTCGAGAATTTCGCGCCGGGGGTCGTCGCCCGCATGGGGCTCGCCTACGCCGAGCTCGAGAAGCTCAACCCGAGGCTCGTCATGTGCTCGATCTCGATGGCCGGGCAGGAGGGGCCGCTCAGCCGGAAGCCCGGCTACGACTACATGGCGCAGGCCTACGCCGGGATCACGGCACTCATCGGCGAGCCGGACCGCGGCCCGGCCCAATTCCCTCTGGCGGTGGGGGATTCCGCGACCGGCGTCGCCGCCGCCATGGCGATAGGGTTTGCACTCCTCCACCGCGAGCGCACGGGCCAGGGCCAGTATATCGACGGCTCGCTCATCGACACTTATTTCCAGATGCACGAGGTCAACGTGCCGCGCGTCTCCTTGCGCGGGGCGACGCACGGCCTGAAGCGCAGCGGCTCGCTCCACCCCGACGGCGGCCCGACCGGGATCTTTCGCTTCCGCGACGACGAGTTCATCTCGATCATGGTCATGCCGCATCAATGGCCGCAGATGGTCAAGGCCATGAGCATGCCGGAGCTCAACGAGGATGCCCGCTTCAAGACCCCGCGCGCGCGGCGCGACAACAACGAGGCGCTGAAGACGGTCATCGAAACCTGGCTCGCCCGCTTTCCGACACGCGACGCCGCGATCGCGGCGCTTGAGCGCGAGCGGGTTCCCTGCGCGCCCGTGTTGGCGCTGGATGAGGCGATGGCCCAGCCTCACTTGCGCGGACGCGGGACGGTGCGGCGCGTCAAGGACCGGCTCATCGGCGAGTTCGACATTCCGGGAATGCCGGTCAAGTTCTCGCGCTGGCCGGAGCGCCGCGATCTCAGTGCGGCACTGCTCGGCGAGCACAATGAGGAGGTCCTCAAGGAGCTGCTCGGCTTGTCGGATGCCGAGATCGAAGCGCTCTATGCGGAAAAGGTGCTGGTGCGCGACCCGCTCTTGGATCGCTTGCGCGCCGGCGCTCGAGCAGGCTCGTGAAGGGGCAAGCGCGAGATATAGGCCGAGCCAACCCCAAATACGAAAGAGCCGTCTATCAAAGACGGCTCTTTCCTTGATTTCGCTGGATGCCGGCCACCCGCGGTAGTGACCGCACCGCGCTCACCGCAATGGAATTGCGGCGATATATCACGGTCGTTTTTTAGTCGACCGTGCAATCGGCTGATCGCTTTTCAAGTCGCTTCAGCACAAAATAATCATGAACCTTCCGCGCGGAAAAAGCAAGCCCGCCGAGCAGAATCCCGCTTCCCCAAAGGGGCCGGTACGGCACTGCAAACGCTTGTGGGGCTTGGCCTTAGCGAGCGCTAGGTGTGGCAGAAGCGACATTTCGTCGCGGCTGAGGACCCGTGCTTTTCACCGCGAGCGGCCACGCACGATGAAATCGGGGTTGCGAAAACCGGGCTTGCCATAGCGCAATAGAGCGCCGTCGAGGGTCTCGACGCGGCCGCCCGCGGCGAGGACCAGCGCGTGGCCGGCGGCGGTGTCCCATTCCATGGTGGGCCCGAGCCGCGGATAGAGATCCGCCTTGCCCTCGGCGATCAGGCAGAACTTAAGCGCGCTGCCCGCGGCCGTGCGCGCTTTGATCGCCTCGCGGCCGCGCGAGAGGTAGCCTTCGAGGAAGGCCGCGAGTGCCCTCTCGTCCAGGTGGAAACGGCTGATCAGCATGACGAGGCCTTCGGGCCGCGGCGCGCGCGCCGCGATCGGCTGGACGCGGCCGGATTTCGTGCGCTTCCTCGCCGTTCCGGGCCCAGCGCCGCTGTAGCTCTCGCCCGCAACGGGGAGATGCACCACGCCAAGGGTGGGTGCGGTTGCCTCAATGAGCGCGATATTCACGGTGAACTCGCCGATATGGTGAGTGAACTCCCGTGTCCCGTCGAGCGGGTCGACGAGCCAGAAGCGCTCGCTCGGCGCCGGCGTCTTGCCGGCCGCGGCCGCCTCCTCGGAGACGATCGGAATATCGGGCGTGAGCTCGGCGAGGCGCTTCAAGATGAGCGCCTCCGCCTCCCGGTCCGCGGCCGTCACCGGGCTCGCATCCGCCTTGCGCTCGACCGCGAAATCGCTGCCGTAGATCGCCATGATGCGCTCGCCCGCCGCTTCGGCGAGACGCACGATCTCGTCGAGGAGCACCGCGCGGTCCAAGGGTCTTGGCACTCGCTCAGCCGGCCCAGGCGGAGACGTCGTCAATTACGGTGGCGAAACGGTCGGCGAGGCCGGCGAGCTCGACCCAGTGAAGCGTCTCCGCATCGACAACGCCGCCATGGCCGTCGGGCAGGTCCCGCGTGGCGACCGCATTGGCGATGACGGTCGAGCGGTAGCCGAGGTCGAGGGCCGCGCGCACGGTCGAGCTTACGCACATGTGCGTCATGAAGCCGACCACGATGAGCTCCTTCTTGCCGAGCGCCTTGAGCCGCGCGTCAAGCTCGGTGCCGGCAAACGCATTGGGCTTGCCCTTGACCACGACCGGCTCGCCCGCCCGCGGCCGCACGGCATCGGCGATCTCGACCCCGGGCCCGTGGGGATCGAAGGCGCCGCCACCTGCCGCGTGGTGCACGATATGGATGACGGGGGTCCCTTTGCTGCGCGCGAGCGCCAAGGCGCGTGCCGCCTCCGCGAGCGCGGGCTTGACGCGCGGCAGCGCCAGCTTGCCGTCGACATATTCGCGCTGGCAGTCGATGAGGATGAGGGCGGCATCCTCGAGCCGGCTCGGCACCGAGGCGACGCCGGCCATTTGCAGCAACGTCTTGGGCTGGGTCATTCTTTCCGCGCCTTTGTTCTTAGGCCCGATGGCGGGCATCGCGGCGGCCGTGCAGCAATTCGTCATAGAATTTCGCCTGCTCGTCCGTCACATGCTCGAATCCGGCGAGGTCGGCGGCGACGTCGAGCGGCTCGGCATGGTACGCGAGCAGCCGCTCCAACGGCTCGGCGTCGTCCCACAATTCGGCCCGAAAAGAATCAACCAGCCCTCGTGCCTTTTTCGGCTCCACGCGAAAGATTTCGCACAACGTCGTATAGACGACCTGCCAATAGCGCAATTCGCTCACGTAGAATTGGGTGGGATCTATCGAGGACATGGCTTTCTCCAACGCGCCGATGAGTGTTTCAGTCTAGAAGTACGGATTGCCTTGTGCATGAAGCTGCGGCGAAGACAAAACGTCGAGAGCTTCCGGCGTGTGAAAGCTTATTTGGTCGCAGTCTTTGATCACGAGCCGTTGTTGCCAGAGCGAAACCGGACCGTAAACCACGTCGTAGGGACGCGCACGCCCGTGCAGCGGCATGGAGCCGGTGCGGCAATAGCTCGCCAGTGCGTAAAAGTCAGGCCCATCCATGACAAAGACAAGATCTTGGAGCGCCGCAAGGCCGTCTCGGTCCACGTCGAAGCGTATCACGATAGCGACACTCTTTGCTGCATTCTGTGGATTTCGCCGTGCACGTTGGTTGGCCCATTGCTTCGCTTGATACTCGCTCGTCGTGGTGTAGAAGCCTCTGCCGAAATCGGTGCGCGGCCGGCAACGAGTAAGATCGATCCCGTGCGTCTGCATTGCCCGAGCGGCTAGGGCGTCGCAGCCGTGGTAGAGCCGAACGGGGCCATTATTCCATGGCATGGGACGATCGCCTTCGCCGAGTCGCACGCAACTGCAGCAGCCATATTACAGCAAAGTCAGGCGATGGCGCATATCTTGGGATCGCCTCAGTGTCCGGCAGCGCCCGGCTCGGCCACCGACGTGCTGCTGAAGCGCTGGAACGCGAGGGAGGGCGACCAGTGATGCTGGGGCAAGCCGGCCTTGGCCTTGAGCTGGGCGAGGAAATCGCGCGGCCTGGGCAGCTGACGCCATACCTGAGGCAGGAAGAGCGCCTTGCGGGCACCCTCGCTCAAGACGAGGCCGTCGCGGCCCGGCACGAGCTGGGCGATGAGGGCCTCCTCGCTGGCCGCGCGCAGGGCGGTCGGCGGCGATAGCATTGAGAGCGCGATGGCGACCCGCTCGAGGCCGGCGGCTTCGAGAGGCTCGAAGCGCATGTCCTCAACCGCTGCCGCCGCAGCATTGTCGACCACGTCCTCGACAAGCGTGCGCCAGGCGACCGGGGTGCCGACGCAGCCGCGCAAGCGCCCCTGCTCGATGAGCGTCACGAAGACGGCGCGCCGGGCCCGCAGCTCCGGCGGATGGTCGCCTACCTCGCACGCCATGAGCGCCCCCTCTCTCAAGCGCCAGGCGATGCTCGCGCGCGCGAGCGCCAGGAGGCGCGAGCCATGGCGCTCGAGGAGTGCTGCATCCTCCGCTAAAGCGGCGTCGGGTGCCAAGGGCTCAAGCGAAGGCATAGGCGCCATAGCCGACAACCTCGTTCTTTGGTCCTGCCGTGTCGCCCGAGTTGCGCAGGTCGAGGGTCCGTGCCTTGAGGCCGCGCGCGCGCGCCACCTTGAGCAGCCCCGCGATCGGGATCCGGCCGCAGGCATCGTCCCAGCCGATTCTGGCTCCGTCGAGCGCCTCGATGGCGGCGGAGGTGGCGGCGTCCATGCGCCGCGCCGTCTCATAGTCGTGATAGTGGCTCAAGTCCGAGCTGATCACGACGAGCGTCTCCGGCCCGTCCCACAGCATCTCGATGACTTCGGCCACCTCCGCGGCACTGGCGTCGCCGACCACGAGGGGGACGAGGGGGACGATGCCGAGGCAGGCGATGATGAAGGGGAGCTGGACCTCAAGACAGTGCTCGAGCCGGTGCGGCTCGTCATTCAGCGTGACCTGGGGCAGTGCCGCGATGCGCGCGACCGCCTCGCGGTCCACGGGAAGGCGGCCAAGGGGGGTATCGAAGGCTTCCGCACGGGGAGCGGCGAGGCCGCGAATGGCCACACGATGCGCCGGCCCGATCAGCAGCACCCGGCTCAGGCGGCCCTTGAGCGGGCGCAGCCGGGCATAGGCCGCGGCCGCGACCGGGGCCGAATAGACGAAGCCCGCATGAGGCACCACGACGGCCTTGGGGACGGCCGCGGGAACGGCCTCGGGCGCCGTGCCGTCGGGCTCGACGCCGGCGAGATAATCCGCGACCGCGCGCGCGAGGAGCGGCGGGTCGTCGGGATAGAAGAGGCCGGCCACGGCCGGGGGGCGCACGCTCATCCTCGTCTGCCTCGCTCGGGCCTCAGGGTGAGCCGCATTGCGCGAACGCAAGCCTCCCCCCATATTAGCGCCATATCGCGCACAACGATTGATATAGTGACGCCGGGGTGCCGCCGCGAGTGGCAGCACCCAGGCATCAGGTCCATATATTAGACATGAGCGAAGTCCAAGGGGCAAACGAGGCGATCGAGGGCATCGAGGGGCGCTACTGGCACCCGCTCGCCGACGGGCGCATCCAGTGCGACCTCTGCCCGCGCGCCTGCAAGCTCAAGGAGGGCCAGCGCGGCCTCTGCTTCGTGCGCGGGCGGAGTGGCGGCCGCATCGTGCTGACGAGCTACGGCCGCTCCTCGGGCTACTGCATCGATCCCATCGAGAAGAAACCCCTCAACCACTTCCTGCCCGGCACGCCGGTGCTCTCCTTCGGCACCGCCGGCTGCAACCTCGCCTGCCGATTCTGCCAGAATTGGGACATCTCCAAGTCGCGCGAGATGGACACGCTAGCCGACGCGGCCTCGCCCGAGAGGATCGCGGCCGCCGCCTCGGCGCTCGGCTGCCGCTCGGTCGCCTTCACCTACAACGACCCCGTCATCTTCCACGAGTATGCCATCGACGTGGCCGACGCTTGCCGCGCCCGCGGCATCAAGTCGGTCGCGGTGACCGCGGGCTACCAGTGTCCCGAGCCGCGCGCCGAGTTCTATCGCCACATGGATGCGGCGAACGTCGACCTCAAGGCCTTCAGCGAGGATTTCTACAAGCGCATCTGCTCGGGCGAGCTCGCGGCCGTGCTCGACACCCTCGTCTATCTCAAGCACGAGACCAAGGTGTGGTTCGAGATCACCAACCTGATGATTCCGGGCGAGAACGACTCGCCCGACGAGACCGAGGCGATGTGCCGCTGGATCGCGGACAAGCTCGGGCCCGACGTGCCGCTTCACTTCACCGCCTTCCACCCCGACTGGAAGATGCTCGATCGTCGGCCCACGCCGCCTGCGACCCTCGAGCGCGCGCGCCGCACGGCACTCGCCTGCGGCCTGCGCTACGTCTACACGGGCAACGTGCACGATAAGGCGGGGCAGAGCACCTACTGCCATGCCTGCGGCGAGCTCCTCATCGAGCGCGACTGGTACGAGCTCGGGGCCTGGAACCTCACGGCGGAAGGCTGCTGTGCGGCCTGCGGCGAGAGCTGCGCCGGGCATTTCGAGCCAAGACCCGGCCGCTGGGGCGCCAAGCGGCAGCCGGTGCGCCTTGCGGGGTTTGCCGTTTAAGCGAGGTCCTTCTGCGCAACCGGCCCGCCCTATAGGATGCGGCCCATGTGCGGACGTTATTCGCTGACCACGCCTGCCGAGGCGATGCGGCACCTCTTCGGCTTTGCCGGAGCGCTCCCCAATCTTCCCGCGCGCTACAACATAGCACCCACCCAACTCGTGCCCGTGGTGCGGCTCGCTCAGGAGCGGCGCGCGGGGGGCGGGGCAGGGGAGGTGGCAGGGGAGGTAGGGCGTGGCACGCGCGAGCTCGTCCAGTTGCGCTGGGGCCTCATCCCGTCCTGGGCCAAGGATGCCGCGATCGGCAACAGGCTGATCAACGCGCGCGCCGAGGGGGTGGCGGAAAAGCCGTCCTTCCGTGCCGCCTTCCGCGCGCGGCGCTGCCTGGTGCCGGCCGACGGCTTCTACGAGTGGCAGGCGACGCCGCACGGCAAGCGGCCCTACCGCATCGGGCTCAAGGGCGGCAGCGCCGATGCGCTTCCGCTCTTTGCCTTCGCCGGCCTGTGGGAGCGCTGGCAGAAAGCCCCGGACGGCGCTCCCGTCGAGTCGTGCACGATCGTCACCACCGCGGCAAACGAGCTCCTGGCCCCGATCCACGAGCGCATGCCGGTGATCCTGCCGGAGGACGGCTATGCCGCTTGGCTCGCCCCCGCCACGCCGCCCGAGGCGGCGCTTGCGCTCCTCAAGCCCTATCCCGCGGCGGCGATGCTGCTTTATCCCGTCTCGAAGCGGGTCAACAACGTCCGCTTCGACGACGCCCTCTGCATAGCACCCGAGTCGGCCGAGTCGAGCCTGCTCTAAGCAAGGCGCCGCCGCTGCCCCGTCTCAAAAAAATCACGGAGATGTGACCTTCCGTGACGAACTGTCGCCCACTTTCCCGCGTATTAGGGATAAGTGGGCAACGAGCGGCCGCAAGGGCCGCGCGGAAGGGACAGGATGGCAGGCTTGAATGCGACGGCACCGCACAGGGCCGATTACCGTTTCATGCAAAGCTCGATGGCGGCCCCGCTCCTCACGCGCGAGCGCGAGCTGGAGCTCGTCGGGCGTTGGCGCGAGACGGGCGAGGAGGCCGCCCTCCACGAGCTCATCACCAGCCACATGCGCCTGGTGATCGGCTTGGCGGTGCGCTTCCGCGGCTACGGGCTGCCGCTCGCCGATCTCATCCAGGAGGGCAGCCTCGGTCTCATGCAGGCGGCCTCGCGCTTCGATGCGGCGCGCAATACGCGGTTTTCCACCTATGCGGGCTGGTGGGTCCGTGCCGCCATCCAGGACTTCATCCTGCGCAATTGGTCGATCGTGCGCACGGGCACCACGGCCGCGCAGAAGACGCTCTTCTTCAATCTGCGGCGCTTGAGCGCGCGCCTGGGGCTTGCGGGCGACGGCCATCTCGACCACGAGGCGACACTCGCGGTGGCTCGGGCCCTCGCGGTCGGGCCGGGCGAGGTGTCCGCCATGGACGTGCGCCTCCGCGGGCGCGACGTATCGGTCAATGCGCCGTATGGCGGCCCCGGTACGGCCGAATGGCAGGATTTCCTCGTCGACGGCCGGCCTTCGCCCGAGGAGACGGTGACCGAGCAGAGGGACGGTGCGGCTGAGACCCGCCTCTTGGCGCGCGCCCTGGCGGAGCTCTCGGAGCGCGAGCGCCACATCATTCGCGAGCGCCATCTCAAGGAGGAGGAGATCACGCTCGAGGCGCTCGGCACCACCCTCGGGGTGAGCAAGGAACGGGTCCGCCAGATCGAGGGCAAGGCGCTCGAGAAGCTCAAGCGCTACATGCGCGCGCAGAACGAGAGCCCGGTCGCTTCCCGAGCGGGCTCCTAGGCGCCGCATCCCCCGTCCCCACCACCTTCGGCCAGCCGGATATCGCTGTTGTCGGCGGCGAGCCCCGATGCAAGAATGCCGCAGCCTCGTCTCGGGGGGCCGAACCGCGGGGTGCGAGGGTGCAGCGCTACTCGATCTTCAGCCTGGCGCGCAACGCGCTCAATGATCATGCCGACTGGGAGCGCGCCTGGCGCAGCCCGGAGCCCAAGCCGTCTTATGCGGTCGTGATCGTCGGCGCCGGCGGCCACGGCCTCGCCACCGCCTATTACCTCGCCAAGGAGCACGGCATCCGCGACGTAGCCGTGCTGGAGAAGGGCTGGCTCGGGGGCGGCAACACCGGGCGCAACACCACGGTCGTGCGCTCCAACTACCTGAACGACGACTCGGCGGCCCTCTACGAGAAGTCGCTCCAGCTCTTCGAGGGGCTGAGCCGGGAGCTCAACTTCAACGTCATGCTGAGCCAGCGCGGCCTGATGATGCTCGCGCACAGCCCGCACGAGTTGCGGGCGCACCAGCGCCTGGTGAGCGCCCTGCGGCTCAACGGCATCGATGGGGAAATGCTGAGCGTCGAGCAGGTCAAGGCGCTCTGCCCGATTCTCAACTGCTCGCCCCGCTCGCGCTATCCCGTCTTCGGCGCCTCATTCCAGCGCCGCGGCGGGACCGCGCGGCACGACGCGGTGGCCTGGGGCCTTGCGCGCGCAGCGGACGCGCGCGGCGTCGACATCATCCAGAACTGCGAGGTGACCGGGCTCAGCCTCGAGGCGGGACGCATCCGCGGCCTCGAGACGACGCGCGGATACATCGAGGCGGCCAAGGTCGGCGTGGCGGTGGCGGGACACGCGAGCGTGCTCGCCGCCATGGCCGGCCTCCGTCTCCCCATCCAGAGCCATCCGCTCCAGGCGCTCGTGACCGAGCCGATCAAGCCCGTGCTGCATCGCGTGGTCATGTCGGGTGCGGTGCACGTCTATGTGAGCCAGTCCGACCGCGGCGAGCTGGTGCTCGGCGCCGGCATCGACGGCTACAATTCCTACGCCCAGCGCGGCAGCTTCCATGTCATCGAGGCCCAGCTTGCGGCACTCAAGGAGCTTTTTCCGATCGTGAGCCGCTTGCGGATGATGCGCCAATGGGGCGGCATCGTCGACATCTGCCCAGACGCGAGCCCGATCATCGGCAAGACCCCGGTCGAAGGGCTCTACTTCAACTGCGGCTGGGGCACCGGCGGCTTCAAGTCGATCCCGGGCTCGGGCTTCGTCTTCGCGCACACGATCGCCGCAGACGAGCCCCATCCGCTCGCCGCCCCCTTCGCGCTGCGACGCTTCGAGACGGGACGGCTCCTCGACGAGCACGGCTCGGCCGGGGTCGCACACTAGTTCAAGCGGTTCACCACGGAGGACACGGAGGGCACGGAGAAAAGTTCTGTTGTCGTTGCGAGGAGGCAAAGCCGACGAAGCAACCCAGGAGACTTCCCTGCAATCTGGATTGCTTCGCCTTCGGCTCGCAATGACGGAAGGTGCCTTCTCCGTGTCCTCCGTGCCACCGTGGTGAAACTTGCTGTTCTGACATAGTTGGAGAAGTGCTGACGATGCATCTCATCCCTTGTCCCTGGTGCGGGCCGCGCGAGGAGAGCGAATTCGCCTGCGGCGGCGAGGGCCACATCGCACGTCCCGCCGATCCGGAGGCGAGAAGCGACGCCGAATGGGCCGACTACCTCTACATGCGCGCCAATCCCAAAGGCTGGCACCGCGAGCGCTGGCTGCACCGATACGGCTGTCGGCGCTGGTTCAACCTCATCCGCGACACCGTGAGCCACGAAATCAAGGCCGTCTACCGGATGGACGAGCCGGCGCCCAAGCTCGAGCCCTGAGGGGAGGCGCATGAGCCGGCAAATCGAACGTCTGGCGACCGGCGGCCGCATCGACCGCACCAAGCCGCTCGCGGCCGAGCCGCACTCCGGCCATAACCGCTATCACCCGGACATCGCGCCGGTCACGGAAGTGGCCGAGGGCGACGAGGTCATTCTCGAAACGCGCGACTCTGTCGACGGTCAGATCGGCCCGAACACCACCGTCGCCGACCTGGCGCACCTCGATGCCGGCCGCATCCATCCGCTGACCGGTCCGGTGTTCGTCAAGGGCGCCGAGCCCGGCGACATGATCGAGGTCGAGTTCCTCGATATCGTGCCGCAGCCGTTCGCGTTCAGCTCGATCGTGCCCGGCCTCGGCTTTCTGCGCGATGTGATGAC
>Ga0074044_10005357_pt1 | contig 10479 bp, 8 predicted proteins | sample BogForMeECP23OM1_FD_94443 | JGI IMG/M metagenome (GOLD analysis project Ga0074044, IMG submission 94443) | Bog forest soil microbial communities from Calvert Island, British Columbia, Canada - Bog Forest MetaG ECP23OM1 | ecosystem: Environmental > Terrestrial > Soil > Wetlands ...
ATTTGACCGGGCGGCCGACCTTCTTGGCCGCCCACAGGCACACCACCTCTTCGGGATAGATGAAGATCTTGGAGCCGAAGCCGCCACCGACATCGGGCGCGATCACCCGCACCTTCGTTTCCGGAAGCCCGAGCACGAAGGCGGTCATCAGCAGGCGTTCGACGTGCGGGTTTTGGCTGGTGACGTAAAGCGTATAGCTGTCATCGGCCCGGCTGTAGCTCGCCACCGCGGCGCGCGGCTCGATGGCGTTGGGAATGAGGCGGTTGTTGACCAGGTCGAGCTTGGTCACGTGCGCCGCCTTGGCGAAGCCGCTGTCGACGGCGGCCTTGTCGCCCAGGGCCCAGGTGTAGCACTTGTTGCCGGGTGCGACGTCGTGAATCTGCGGTGCGCCCGGCTTGAGCGCGTCGACCACGCTGACCACCGAGGGCAGAACATCGTAGTCGACCTCGATCAACTCCGCAGCGTCCTTGGCCTGGGTCGGGCTTTCGGCGACCACCATGGCCACCGGGTCGCCGACGTAGCGAACCTTGCCTTGCGCGAGCACCGGGTGCGGCGGCTCCTTCATCGGCTGCCCGTCGGTGCCGGTGATGAGCCACCCGCAGGGCAGGCCGTTGACGCCGGTCAGGTCCTCGCCGGTGTAGATCCCGACCACCCCGGGCGCGGCCTTGGCTTTCGTCAGGTCGATCTTGCGCAGCTTCGCATGCGCATGCGGCGAGCGCAGGAAGTACACATGCGTGTGGTGTGGCGGATTGACGTCGTCGGTGTATTGGCCGGCGCCGACCAGGAAGCGATAGTCCTCCTTGCGCCGGATCGATTGGCCAATGGTGTTGAGATCGTTTGCGCCCATGCTCTATCTCCGCATCGCGGCGGCACCCTGCGCCACCGCCTTGACGATGTTCTGATAGCCCGTGCAGCGGCAGAAGTTGCCTTCGAGCTCGGCGCGGATCGTCTGCTCGTCGGCGCCCGGATGCCGGGTCACCAGGTCGATCGCGCTCATGACCATGCCGGGGGTGCAGAAACCGCATTGCAGGCCATGACAGTCCTTGAACGCGGCCTGCATCGGATGCATCGTGCCATCGGCTGCGAGGCCCTCGATGGTGGTCACCTGGGCCCCTTCGGCCTGCACGGCGAGGATGGTGCATGCCTTGACCGCGTGGCCGTCGACCAAGACGGTGCACGCGCCGCATTGCCCGGTGTCGCAGCCGACGTGCGTGCCGGTGAGCGCGAGCTGGTTGCGGATGAATTCGACGAGCAGCGTGCGCGGATCGACCTCCGCGCGCGCCGCCTTGCCGTTGACGGTGAGTGACAACGAGACGGACACGGACGTTCTCCTTCAGTGGGATGCCGCCGTGTGAAACGATTGCTGGACACGGCTTGAGGCGGCGCGGTTAGCATACTCCGGGGTCGGGCCCACGGCAACGCGGAGCCTCCCGACCGGCGCAGGCACGGCCGCCGCCAGAATTCAGTCGAGGTTGGCGATGTAGTGCGACAGGTTATCGATGTCCTGGTCGGACAGTGTCGCGGCGACGCTGGTCATATTGCCGGCATCGTTGGTGCGCCGCGTGGCCCGGAAATCCTCGAGCTGCTTCTTGATGTACTGCGCATACTGCCACGCGACGCGCGCGCAATACGGCGATGATCTACGCCGCAGGCGAAGGCCGCAGCGAGGTCGTGCTCCTGCTCATGCGGGGATCGATCCGAACGCGGTCTACGCCCATGACCTCACGGCGCTGGTGTGGGCCGCCGGCTATGGGCAGAGCGACGCGGTACGGGTGCCGCTCGGGGCCGGCGCACGGTCGAGCGCGGTCTTGCCGCGATCGTCCTTGAGCTCGACGGCGCTATTCGCTCCCCGGGCCGAGCAGCTCTTCGCCTACCGGCGCGAACCACGGCCAGATGCGGCGGAACGACCCGTCGCGGTCGATCAGGGCGTGCTTGAGGCTGCCGGCCAGATGCAGCAGCAGCGCCGCTACCAGCACCCAGCTGCAGGCTTCGTGGATCAGGCTCATCTGGTCCTTGAGCGCGGCGTCGGGCGAGCCCCAGGCCGGTAGCGTGAAGCCGAAAAACCGGATCGGGTAGCCGCTGTAGACCGAACCCAGGTAGCCGGTCAGCGGCTGCACGAACAGGCACAGGTAGAGCACGAGGTGCACGCCGCGCGCCGCGCGCGCCTGCCAGCGGGGCATCGGCGGCAGGGACGGCGGCCGGTGCGTGCCGCGCCAGAGCACGCGCCCGACCATCAGCAGCAGGATCGCCATGCCGATCGACTTGTGCAGGTTGTAGGCATTGACCCGCGGCCCGACCGGGATCTTCGGAATCTGCTGCATCCACCACCCCAGCCCGATCATGACGAGCACCAGGAGCGCGATCAGCCAGTGCAGGGCGCTGGCCGTGGCCGTGTAGCGGGCCTTCGCTGCGGCGGGAATCGCCATCAGGCCGCCGGGTTATTCGCCAGCCGGCGCGAGTTGCGCGCGTCGCGAAACACGATCGGCTGCGCCGCGCCCGCCTCGCGCGCGCGCTCCACCGCTGCGGTGACGCGCGAATGGTGCGGCGACAGATCGCACACCGGATCGGCGTTTGCAGGGTCGCCGGTGAGCAGGTATGCCTGGCAGCGACAGCCGCCGAAATCCTTGACCTTCTCCGGACAGGTGCGACAGGGTTCGCGCATCCAGGCATCGCCGCGGTAGCGGTTGAAGCCCTCGGATTGGTACCAGATGGTCGCCACGTCCGCGTCGGCGACGTTGGGAAACTCGAGGCCCGGCAGCATGCGCGCGGCGTGGCAGGGAAGCGCGGTGCCGTCGGGGGTGACGGTCAGGAACACCGAGCCCCAGCCGTTCATGCACGCCTTGGGCCGGGTCTCGAAATAGTCCGGGACGACGAAGAACACGCGCATCCTCGATCCGACCCTGTCGCGGAAGCGGTTGGTGGCCTCCTCGGCCCGCTGCAGTTGCTCGCGCGTCGGCAGCAGCCGGTCGCGATTCAGGTGGCCCCAGCCGTAATACTGCGTGTTGGCGAGCTCGACGTATTCGGCGCCAAGCGCTTCGGCCATTTCGAGGATCTGCCCGACGTGGTCGACGTTGAGGCGATGGATGACCACGTTGAGCACCATCGGGTAGTCGTAGGCCTTGATGAGCCTGGCAACCTTCGACTTGAGCTCGAAGGTGCGGGTGCTGGACAGAAAATCGTTCAACTCGCGGGTCGAGTCCTGGAAGGAGAGCTGGATGTGGTCGAGTCCGGCGTCCTTGAAGGCGCGGATTCGCGCCTCGTTGAGGCCGACCCCGGAGGTGATGAGGTTCGAGTAGTAGCCGAGCCGGCGCGCCTCGGCGACCAGGATTTCCAGATCGTCGCGGACGAGCGGCTCGCCGCCGGAGAGCCCGAGCTGCACCGCCCCGATGGCCCGCGCCTCGCCCAGCACCCGCAGCCATTGGTCGGTGCCGAGCTCCGCGCCCTGGGTGGCGAAATCAAGCGGGTTGTAGCAGAACACGCAGTGCAGCGGGCAGCGGTAGGTGAGCTCCGCGAGCAGCCACCGCGGTCCGGCGATGCGCGCCGTGCTAGGGTCCGGCGCTGATCCAGCCGCGACCATGGGCAGCCTCCATGAAATCAAGAACGTCCTTGCGCAACGCCGCGCCCGGATAGGCGGCCTCGAGATCGTGGATGAGTCCGTCGACGGTGAGCCGGCCGTCGATGCGCTTCATGATCTCGCCGGCGCTCGCCGAGAGCCTGACCATGCCTTCCGGATAGAGCAGCACCCAGGCCGACTGCGCCGGCTCGTACTGCAGGCGGAAGGGGGCGCAGATCCTCGGCGCGTCCTCCAGGCGGAGCGTCGCGTCAGCGGCCATCGTCGCCTCCTTCCGGCAGCCCGTAGGCCACCTGCATCGCGTCGAGCATCGACCAGAGCACGTCGAGCTTGAAGCGCAGTATCTCGAGGGCGCGCTCCTGGCGCTCGCGGGTGTCGAAATGCACCAGCGTGAGCTCCAGGCCATGGGCCACGTCGCGCCGCGCCTGCGCGAGCCGGTCGCGAAAATAGGCGAGCCCGGCCGGGTCGATCCACGGGTAGTGCTGCGGCCAGCCGGCGAGGCGGTTCTTGTGGATTTCGGGCGCGAACAATTCGGTGAGCGACGAGCACACCGCCTCCTGCCAGGGGCGGGTGCGCGCGAAGTTGACGTAGGCGTCGACGGCGAAGCGCACGCCGGGCAGCACGCGCTGCAGCGAAACGATCTCCTCCCGGGGCACGCCTGCCGCCACGCCCAGCCGGGTCCACGCCTCGATCCCCCCTTCGGCGCCCTGCGCTCCGTCGTGATCGACGATGCGCTTGATCCACTCGCGGCGCACCTCGCGGTCGGGGCAGTTGGAGAGGATCGCCGCGTCCTTGAGTGGAATGCTGATCTGGTAGTAGTAACGGTTGCAGATCCAGCCGCGAACCTGCTCACGCGTGCAGCGGCCGGCGTTCATGCCGACCTGGAACGGGTGATGGATGTGGTAGCGAGCGCCGAGCGCGCGCAGCTGCTGCTCGAACTCTTCCCTGCCCCAGCTATGCGCCTGCGCGGTCATTGGCGCCTCCGCCTAGAGGAGGATCTCCATCCCGTCGTGCGCCACCTCGATGCCGGCGGCGGCAAGCTCCGCCCTCTCGGGCGAGTCCTCGTCGAGGATGGGATTGGTGTTGTTGATGTGGATGAGCACCTTCCTCTTGCCCGGGTAGCCGGCGAGGAGCTCGATCATGCCGCCCGGCCCGGACAGCGCCAGATGGCCCATGTCGGCCGCGCGCTTGGTCGAGATATTCAGGCGCAGCATCTCGTCGTCGGTCCAGAAGGTGCCGTCGACGAGCAGGCAGTCCGAACGCGCGAAGATTGCCCCCAGTCTCGGTTCGATGCGGCCGAGCCCTGGGGCATAGAACAGTATCCTCCCGCTCGCCTCGTCCTCGACCACGATGCCGACATTGTCGCCTGCGCGCGGCTGCTGCCGGTGCGGCGAGTACGGCGGGGCCTTGCTCGAGAGCGCCACGGCGCGGAACTGCAGGCCCGGGAGCTCGTCGACGCGAAACACGGCTTCCGGTTGCATCGGCTTCCAGTCGATGCCGCAATAGTGACCGAGGACCGTGAAGACCGGGTTGCCCGTGGTCAGGTCCTCGCGCACGCACTCGGTCGCATACACGCGCAGCGGAGCGCCTTCGCGCAGCATGAGCAGGCCCGTCGTATGATCGATCTGGCTGTCGACCAGGATGACGGCGACGATCGCCGTGTCGCGCAGCGCACGCGCAGGCTGCAGGCGCGGGAAGCCCTTGAGCTGGGCGAGGATGTCCGGCGAGGCATTGAACAGGACCCAGTTCTCGCCGTCGGCAGAGAGCGCGATCGAGGATTGCGTGCGCGCCCGGGCGTTGATGCGCCCGCGACGCACCCCGTCGCAATTGCGACAGTTGCAGTTCCACTGCGGGAATCCGCCGCCGGCGGCCGACCCGAGAACGTGAATGATCACGGGCAGCGGCAGTTGATCAGGCACCCGCCGTCCCGTGAGCGGCGAGCGCGCGCCTCAGATCGTTTCAGGCATCACCGACAGGCGTCACGGCCCGCGCTGCCGGCCGCGGGATCAACGCGTTGCGACGTACATGGTGATTTCGAAGCCAAACCGGATATCTTCGAATTCAGGTTTCGTCCACGCCATGGTAGGCCCCAGTGTTGGTCGAGGGAGGATCGGGCACTGCGACGCCCATTATATTTCACGCCACTGCAGGCGCAAGCCCCTAAGTCGCCTCGGCAGCGCAGGCCGCGCCACGAGCCGGGTACCGAACTCGGGTAGCATAGCCGCTTTCGCGCCTGGCCGGTTTTCGCACGGCGCGCGCCGCGCAACGACTGAAAGGTCCGACGATGCAAAGTCGCCTCGCCCTCGCCGCCCTCGCCGCCCTTGCCCTTGGCACGGGCGCCGCCTGCGCCGCGCCGATCGCCTACGTTCCCAACGAGGGCTCGGGCACGGTCTCGGTCGTCGATACCGCAACCGATCGAGTCGTGCGCACCTTTGAGGTCGGCACAAAGCCGCGCGGCGTCGCCGTGGCCCTGGACGGCAAGCGCCTCTACATCAGCGACCAGACGAGTAACTCGCTGCTCATCGTCGACACGGCCAGCGGCGAAACCGTTGCGCGCACGAAGCTCGGCGACTCGCCCGAAGGGATCTATCTGTCCGCTGACGGCAAGTGGCTGTCGGCGGCGATCGAGGAGAACAACCAGGTGCTGCTCGTCGACACCGCCACCGGGCAGGTGGCGCGCCGCATCGCCATGCGCGGCAAGAACCCCGAGCACGCGGTGTTCAGCCCGGATGGCAAGTGGCTCTACGTGAGCAGCGAAGAGGCCGATAGCGTCGACATCGTCGACCTCGGCGTGGATCGGGTGGTGAAGTCGGTGCAGGTCGGCGACCGGCCGCGCGGCATCGGTTTCCTGCCGGACAGCTCGCGCGCCTACGTTGCCGCGGAGAACGCCGACGTGGTCAACGTCTTCGACGTGGCTCGGGGCGAGGTCATCGCCCGGATCAAGGCCGCCAGTCGCTCCAACGGCGTCACCGTGCGCCCGGACGGCAAGCGCATCTACGTGAGCTCGGGCGGAGAAGGCGCGGTACAGGTCATCGATCCGGCCACCAACACCATCATCGCCAAGATCGCCGTAGGCAAGCGCCCGTGGAACATGGCCATCACGCCGGACGGAAAGAAGCTCTACGTCGCCTGCGGGAGGTCGAATGCCGTCGCGGTCATCGACACGGAGACGAACACCAAGATCGCCGAGATCCCGGTGGGCCAGTTGCCCTGGGGCGTGGCGATCCGCTGACGCTTGGCCGCGCGCGCCTTCCTGTGGGGACACGCGGACCCCCGCTGGCGGTCGCTTGCCTGCCTGCTCGCGCTCGTCGCGTCCGGCGCGCGGGCCGACAACCCGGCGGAGGTCTTCGAGATGCCTTCGGTGCAGGTCGTCGGCACGACGCCGCTTCCCGGGCTGGGCACGCCGCTCGCCGACGTGCCGGCGAACGTGCAGAGTTTCAACCGCAGCGACTTCGACCGCCAGCGCCCGCTCGAGCTCACCGATTTTCTGGGCGCCAACGCGAACAGCGTGGCCGTCAGCGCGGCCCAGGGCAATGCCTATCAGCAGGACATCAGCTTCCGCGGCTTCATCGCCTCGCCGCTGCTCGGCGCGCCGCAGGGCCTGTCGGTGTTCCAGGACGGGGTGCGGCTCAACGAAGCCCTGGGCGACGTCGTCAACTGGGATCTGCTGCCCCCATCGGCGATCTCCAGCGTGCAACTCATCCCCGGCTCCAACCCGGTGTTCGGGCTCAATACCCTCGGCGGCGCGCTGGCGATCTACACCCGCAGCGGCGCTCAGTATCCGGGTGCTGCAGCCGAGCTGACCGCCGGCTCCTTCGGACGCTCCGGCATCGAGCTCGAGTACGGCGGTGTTCATGACCGCTTCGATTACTTTGCCACCGCCAACTTCGCCAGCGAAACCGGCTGGGCGCAGCACAACGGCAGCGAGGTCAAGCAGTTCTTCGGCAAGCTCGGCTACCAGGACGACGTCACCGATCTCGACTTCAGCCTGACCCTCGCCGACAACACGCTGCAGGGCACGCAGACGCTGCCGCAAGCCTGGCTCGACACGCCAACGCAGCCCTACACCTACCCGGACGTCAACCGGAACCGGGTCGCCTTCTGGACGGCCAAAGGCAGCCATTTCCTCAGCGACACGCTGCTCCTCGGCGGCACCGCCTACTATCGCCACTACCAGAACGACAACTTCAGCAGCAACGTCAACTCCGACTACGGCAGTGTCGACCAGGCCACCGGCCTGCCGCAGACCAACGAGGCCAGCAACGCCCAGTCCTTGATCGACCAGAAGAGCTGGGGCGGCGGGCTGCAGCTGACTTGCACCGACGATCTTGCGGGCCACCGCAACCAGCTCATCGTCGGCGCCAGCGGCGACTTTGGCGACAGCGGATTTACGCAGCAATCGCAGGCGGCCACCTTCACTGCCGACCGCGACACGATCGGCACGGGCCCGTTCCTGCCCGAAACCGACGTCGGCAGCACCAACCGCTATCTCGGCGCCTTTTTTTCCGACACGCTGGGGTTGGGCGAGCCCTGGACGTTGACGCTGTCGGGTCGCTACAACTACGCGCACATCGGCATCGGCGATCGCAGCGGCAACGACCCGGCCCTCGACGGCGCCTACACCTTTGTCCGCTTCAACCCGGCAGCGGGGCTCAATTTCAATCCCTCGCCGACGCTCACCGCGTACGCGGCGTACAACCAGGGCATGCGGGCGCCCACGCCGATCGAGCTCACCTGCTCGAATGCCGCAGCGCCGTGCCAACTGCCCTACGTCTATCTCGCCGACCCGCCGCTGCAGAAAGTGGTTTCGCAGACCGTTGAGGCCGGAGCGCGGGGCAGGATCGAGGCCGATGTGCAATGGTCGGGCGCGATCTATCGGACCGATCTGCAGAATGACATCCAGTTCATCGCCAGCGGCGGCAGCACGGGCAACGTCGGCTACTTCCAGAACGTCGGCCCAACCCGCAGGCAGGGCATCGAACTGATGGGCTCGGCGCAATGGGGCGAACTGACGCTCACGCTGCGCTACAGCTACATCGATGCCACCTACCGTTCGACCTTCGTTGCGGCGAGTGCCAACAACTCCAGCGCCGATGCCAGCGGCGCGATCATCGTGCATCCCGGGGACCGCATTCCGGGCATACCGGCCAACACGGCCAAGCTGCGCGCGCAGTGGAATGGCGATGAACGTTGCGCCGTGGGCGCGACGCTGATCTACGCGTCGAGCCAATACGCGCACGGCGACGAGAACAACCAGGACAGCCACGGTCCGGTGCCCGGCTACGTGGTGGCCAATCTCGATGCCCAGTGCAGGCTCGTGCCGGCGCTGCAGCTGTTCACCAACATCACCAACGTTTTTAACCGCGCCTACCAGAACTTCGGGCTGCTCGGCGCCAACGCGTTCACCGCTCCCGGACGCGGGTTCGGGCCGGCGCAGGGCATCGACCCGGCGGACGCACAGTTCCGCGGGCTGGGCAGCCCGCGCGGATTCTGGATCGGGCTCAACTATGCATTTGCCGGCGCGGCGCGCAGCGATTGAACGATAATGGCAGCCGGCAGTCTTCGCCTGACGCGTCCGACCCTTAACCTCCATGACCTTCACCCGCCGCCGCTTCGTCCAGACCGCAGGAGCCCTCGCGCTCTGCTCGCTCCCTCCTCGCGCCTCGAGCGACCCTTCGCCTGCCGCCGCCACGCCGGGCCCCGCCGACTGGTGCGGCACGGGCGGCTCGCCGAGCCCGTTGTTCATCCCGGGAGATCGCGGCTTCCTCGGCCGCCTCGCGCCCGAGGCAGAGAAGCTCACGCTTCGCGCGGCCCCGCTCCCCGGTGGCGGGACAGGCAGCCTGACCCTGGGATACTTAGCCAGCCATGGCGGACGGGACTACGTCAACCCGACGCTCGTGCTCCGCCCCGGACAGCGGGTGCGCATCGACTTCGACAACGCGCTCGACGCAGCGACCATCGTGCACTGGCACGGATTGGCGGTCGACACGGGCAACGATGGCGCGGGGCTGACGCTGGCCGCTCCCGGAGGGCGCTACAGCTACGACTTCGAGGTTCGCAACCGCGGCGCGTTGTACTGGTATCACCCGCACCCGCACGGCATGACTGCCGGCCAGGCCTATCGGGGCCTGTTCGGCGCCATCGAGATCACCGACGATGACGAGGCGAAGCTGCGCGCGGCGCTCGACCTCGTGCCTGGCAAGAGCGAGATCGCGCTGCTGCTGCAGGACCGCCGCGGCGCGGCGTACGCGCCTTCGCCGACCGACCAGACCCACGGCTTCCTCGGCGACACGGTGTACGTCAACGGCAGCGCTTGCCCCTATCTCGACGTGGCAACGCGCCTGTACCGCTTCCGGGTACTCAACGCGTCGAACGCGCGCACCTACCGGCTCGCCTGGCGCACCGCGGCGGGGAGCCCGCTGCCGTTCACCCTCATCGGCAACGACGGCGGTCTGCTGCCCGCCCCGCAGGCCTGTAGCGCGGCTTTCCTGGCCACCGCCGAGCGGCTCGACCTGCTGCTCGACCTGCGCGATCTGCCGGTCGGCGAGACGGTATTGCTCGACACCACGACCTTCGACCCGATGCACATGGAGATGGGCGACATGACGCCGGGTGCCACCGATCACGAGGCGATGGACCACAGCATGATGGACCATAGCGCCATGGGCGCAACCGATCACGCCGCGATGCATCATGGCGGCAGCTTTGCGGAGGGCGCGGAGCGAACGCTGCTGCAGTTGCGGGTGCGGGAGAAACGCGGCTACACCGCGAAGGTTCCAGCGCAGCTGTCGACGCCGGCGCCCATCGTCATGGCCGGCGCTACGCAACGCCCTTTCCGCCTGGGCTTCGCCAAGGGCCGCTGGCGTATCAACGATCGCGTCTTCGAGATGGGCGAAACGCCCATCGAG
>Ga0074044_10005361_pt1 | contig 10477 bp, 8 predicted proteins | sample BogForMeECP23OM1_FD_94443 | JGI IMG/M metagenome (GOLD analysis project Ga0074044, IMG submission 94443) | Bog forest soil microbial communities from Calvert Island, British Columbia, Canada - Bog Forest MetaG ECP23OM1 | ecosystem: Environmental > Terrestrial > Soil > Wetlands ...
CATGATGATGAGGGAGGCCCCCTCCGGGTCTTGCCAGACAAAGAAGTGCGGAACTTCGGGGAGCGTGGCGGCGTCGTTGACGCCGATGTTCAGAAGCTTCACCCCGTGCGCGGCCAGCGGGCCGACCAGTCCGCGCGAATGGCCCGGCACGTCGGTCATCTTTGCGCCAATGGTGGTGCGGCCGAAACGCCGGTCGAGCGACTGCGACAACCCTAAAGCGCCCTCGATCATGGAACGATCCATGACCTCGCTCTTCCACGTAAAAGGCAGCGCGTGCCAGGCCAAGTCGCCCGCCGCCACGGCCTGCTCCACGCGCTGGCGCTGGTCCGTGGAGGCTTGTTCCAGATATTCGTACAGAAGCCACGACCCGGTGGTCCAAACATATCGGTCCGTGCCCGACTGCCGCATGGCCGTGGCCACCTGCATGGCGCCGGGGAAATGCTCGTCAAAATACTTACGCATGACGCCTGCCTGGGTGTCCGTGTATCCCACGTCCAGGTGGCACTTGAACATTACCAGCACCCGTTTGACCTCCGGCGCGTCCGCTGCGGCCGGGAATCCACACAAGGAATCAGGCCGGCAAGTGAGCGCCCCGCTCGCCGCCAGCAGGCTCTTTACGAAATCTCGTCTTCTCATGAAGTTCCTCTCTATTATGGTGTCTCGCCAATAAATTTGCCGTTTTAGCGCCGCCCTTCAGGGCGGCACATGCCGGGCTGAAGCCCGGCGCTACGAAGGTGCCCACTCCAATCATTCGGAATCACCCCCGCAGAACGAAGCGAAAGCGCGTGTCCTCGCCAAACCACTGGACGTAGTTTGTTCCCCAGGCGTTGTTGAATAAGTTGAAGTGGATGCCTTTGGTGAGGTCGGGTTGAGCCGGGGAATAATAAATCGGCAACTTCTCCCCCAGCGCCACCACCGGTGCATCGAGCGTCTCAATGGAAAGACTCCCCTGCGCATCTTGATAGCGGACGGCGCTTGAAACCGCATGCATCTGCCGATTGCCCCCCCGGATAACTTCAAATGGCGATATCCAGCGGTCGACTTTCTCCAACATCCACCCCTTGGGCTCGGGGGCCTGGGGGAGGAAGCTGAGCCACATGGCTTCGGGAAGGCGGTTGGCTACCTTATCGAAGCAAAGGAAATTGATTTTAACCACCGGCTCGGCATCGGGCAGGAGCAGGTCGAGAAATATCCTTTCTGGCCACGCCACCAGACCGGACTTTTCCGCCTCGGCGTCAATCCGCAATTGCGCCAGAAGGCGATAGCCGCCTTCGACCATCCCGGACCAGCATCCGGCCAGCGCAGGAGTCCACTCGCGGTGCTGCGCTCCAACCTTCTCAATGTTGGGCTTGCCCAGTTCCCTCCGCGACCACGGGGCCTGGATGTGCACGTAGTCGTCATAATAGCGGTCGAAATCCGCCTTGGACAGCGTCTGGTAAGTGAACAACGCCAGCGGGTGTGCCGGGGAGGTCCATTCGCGTCCCGTGCTTTTCGCGCGCAATTTCTGGATGGCCCCGGTCTTGGGGTCAAGCGCCATCACCCAGTGAGCGGTCTTGATCTCCGACCCGGCCGTATGGGGATGAAGGCCGCCGCGCTCGGGTTCGACGGGCTCGAGCGCGCGTAATCGCTCGTGGGCCTCACTCTGCAAAGGCTCCGGAAGGTTGGCAATGCCATCGTCGATATTCTTCCGCTTCTCGGCCCAACTCGACTCCTCTTTGCGGAACAGCGGCAGGTCGAGCGCCGCCAAATCCTTGGGCGTGTAGTGTTGATAGTCCTTCATGAGCTGCGTATCGATGCCCCAGGTGTGTTCCACGCAAAGCAGCAGCCGGCGCAACAAGGCGCAGTCGGTTGAGTCACCCACGCGGAATTTGCCCTGACCCAGCCATTCCTTGCGCAGCCGCGCCAATTCGCGATAGCGGGCCACTTTTACGGGGTCGCTGGGGACTCCGTAAATCCACGTGTCGCCGATTTCCTGGGTCACCACCGGCAGTTGACTGCGGTAGGGTTCAATCGCCACGGCAATTTCACTTAGGGTTGCGGCAGCCACTTGAGCGTTGGGGAATTGTTTCCGGAGGCCGGCGTAAATCTTGGTAATCTGTTCCACCGAATGCGGCCCTTGATTGTCACCGAGCATCTGCACGGAAACGGCGAGATCGGAATCCGGCACCTGCACAATTCCCCCGTAATGGTGGTGGTACATCACGACCAGCGATGCCCCCTCCGGGTCTTGCCAAACAAAGAGCTCCGGCACCCCAGGGAAAGTGCAGATGTCGTTTGCCCCGATATTGAGAAGCTTCACGCCCTGCGCGGCCAACGGGCCCACCAATCCGCGTGATTGCCCCACCACATCGCTCGCTTTGCCGGCGATCGTGGCACGGCCGAAACGCCGGTCGAGCGACTGCGATAATCCCAGTGCGCCCTCGATCATGGAACAATCCAGGACCTCGCTCTCCCAGCTAAAAGGGAGGGCATGCCAGGCCAAATCGCCCGCCGCCACGGCCTGCTCGGCGAGCCGGCGCTGGTCACCCGTGGTTTGCTCCAGATATTCGTACAGAAGCCACGACCCAGTGGTCCATACATATCGGTCCGTGCCCGACTGGCGCATCGCCGTGGCCACCTGCATGGCGCGGGGGAAATATTCCTCAAAGTATTTGCGCACGACGGCTGCTTGCGTGTCGCTGTATCCCACGTCCAGGTGGCACTTGAACATCACCAGCACACGTTTGACCTCCGGCGCGTCCGCTGTGGCCGGGAATCCGCGCAAGAAATCAGGCTGGCTGGTCAGGGCCCCGCTTGCTGCCAGCAGGCTTTTCACGAAATCTCGCCTTCTCATGAGTCCTCATTCTATGAAGCGCTATGAATCTGGCCGGACGGTTATCTTCTGCCCGCCGGGCGCGGCCCCTAGTAAAGCGCTTTAAGAGCGCATTAGCAATGATGGTTTTGCGAGGCTGGATTTCCGGCGACAGATTTGGAAGGGCAGGCTTCAAAGGGCAGTAAGCAGTACGCAGAAGGCAGAAAGCAGCAGGCGGGCAGCAGTTGGGAGATGCCCAAGGGCGGTCTGAAGGCTGGCGCTACCAGGTTTTTCATCAACCCCATCCTGAAGGATCGTTACTTTGGAAACGAGAACTTGAGTTCCCGGCCGAGTGAAAATACCGGCTTCTTGCGGCTGCGGATGAGCGCAGGGCTTTCCGAAAGTGCTGAAACCAGGATGGGCATGGCGATGGTGGAATCGCAGTGAACGGTTACCATGCTGGCGTCGTGAGCGATCTTGCCCCAGCTTTGAGCTTCTTCCAGGGTGCAGCCCGATAGGCCTCCCCAATGTGGGGCGTCGGTTACGACCTGCATGGCGTACTTGTGCCCTTCGGTGGAGTTGCGCATGAACGCCGCCGTGACTTCCGTTTGCTGCACGAAGTTCTTGGGTGTCCCCCCGCCGAAAAAAACCACCCCGCTATTTGGGGAACCGCTTGCCAGGTGCGCGGACTCCAGCACGTCGCCGATAATGTCGAAGGTAAATTGATTCTTTCCTTCGTGGCGGTTTTCGGCAATGCCGATGCCGATGGAGGAGTCGCCCACTGCCGGACAGTAAAGGGGAATGCCCGCCCGGTAAGCCGCCGTCACAATGCCGTCCTCTTTGGCTCGCCGGGAAAGTTCTTTCCCCAGCAAGTAAAGGAACTCGCGCGTGGTGTAAGGCCGAGATTGATCGAGGGTGGCGGCAAAGCGCCCGATCATGGCGTCGGCTTCGCGAAATTCCTCTTCGTCCGCCAACGTGTCATACATGCGGTCAATCAGGTTTTTTTGCAGGTGCACATCGTCGATGTGGGGTGAGCACTGAAAGTGCAGCCGGCCCAGGGTTTCGTGAATATCGTGAAAGAGATTGGCGCCGGTGGTGACCAGGCAATCGATCAGGCGATTCTTGATCATGTACACCACCAGCCGCCGCATCCCGGCGGGCACCATGGCGCCGGACATCCCCATCATGATCATCACACGATCGCCCAGCATCTTTTTCCAGACCTGATAGGCGGTGGCCAGATTGCGGCCCTGGAAGGAAATGCCCTGCATCTTCTCCAGCAGCGCCGAGACACTCTTGCGGCCATCGATTTTCAATGGCCGCGTGGGTGTGGAGAGAATTTCGTTTTTGCGCATTTTGTCCCCTAGGGGTTCAACCGCCTCGGGTCTTGCGGTTGGAACTGCGAGCAGCGGTCAGGAGGGTGGACGGGAGAGCGCGGCTCGCCCCTCTATCACTCGTCGATTCCCAGCAAAATGGCGGCAGAAAGCACCGTGGTCCAGAGACCTCGTTTGTCACCGATCGCCGATTGCGTGATGTGCATCGTGCGGACGATTTTGTTGGAGATCATGTAGATCTCTTTTTTCTCGTTCCAGCTTCGGTCGGGGTCGAATTCAACGCCCAGCGTCGTGGCCAGCATTTCGGCGGCCAGTTCTTCCGCGTACTCCCCTGCCACCTCCTCCGTTTCTCCGAACGAATGGTGCTCGGAAAGGTAGCCAAAGGTGTTCCGGTCACTGGGTATGGCGACGCCGCAAGACGCCGCAACCAAACGGTGCGGCTCGCGCGTGGAGTTCTCACTCATCACCACAAACGTCACTTGCCCGGGCTTCAGTTCCTTCATTCCTTCCGCGCGCGGGATCAATTTGCAGCGGGGAGGAAAAATGCTGGAAACACGCACTAAGTTGCACGCGGCGATCCCTGCCGATCGCAATGCCAGCTCAAAACTGGCCAGCTTCTCGCGATGCTTCCCCACACCTTTGGTAAGGAACATCCGCTTTGGTACGAACATTCCGATGCCTCCCTTCTCCTGGACATGATGGATTCAGTGCGTGCCCTTCAAAACGATGAAATCGGGGCCCAGGAAGGGAATTTCCGCTCTCTCGCGGGAGACTTTTACCGTAGCAAAAACTTTGGAAAAGTGTCAATGAATTTCTGGAATTTATCCTCTCCGGACATCTTTGCTGATAAGGTGGGAAGACCCCTGCAGGTTTGGCCCGGGGAAGCTCCGTTTTGGTGTAAAGTGTAGCTGTCTCCAGTACTAAACTTGGCCGCAGGCCACTATACAACCGACAAGGTGCTAACGTGAAGCTGACAGACCTGCGCGGGATTCTTCAATACATCCCTCAATTCCGGGAAAAGACGTTCATTATTGCCGTGGATGGAGTCATCATCACGGATGAAAACTTCGCCAACATCCTCCTGGACGTCGCCGTGCTGCGTTCATTGAGCATCCGTGTGGTGCTCGTGCACGGAGCGTCGGCGCAGATGAAGGCTCTCGCCGAGAAACAGAGCGTCCAGGCATCCAATCTCGATGGCACCGGCGTGACGGATGCCCCGACCTTGGAGTTGGCCATGGACGCCGCGAACCGTCTCACCCATGAGATTCTGGAAGGCCTTTCGGCCAACGACCTCCGCGGCGCCTGCCCGAACGCCATTACTGCCCATCCTTTGGGGATCATCCAGGGTGTCGACCACCTGTTTACCGGAAAGGTCGAGCGGGTCGACACGGAACTTCTTCAAACGTTGCTGAATCAGGGTATCGTTCCCGTCCTGCCGCCTTTGGGCTTTGATGGCGACGGCAAGACGTACCGGGCCAACTCCGACAGCATTGCCCTGGCGGTGGCCGATGCCTTGAAGGCGATCAAGCTGATTTTCATTACCGCGCACGACGGGCTGCGCCATAACGATCAAATCATTCGCCAGATGCTGGTGGGGGACTTGCAGAAACTTTTACAGGCCGCGGGCGGTGGATTTGCGCCGGAAATGTTTTCCAAGGCCCAGCACGCCGCTGCCGCGTGCGCCGTGGGCGTGCAGCGCGTTCACGTCATCAACGGCCGCGAGGACGAAGGGCTGCTCGCCGAAGTGTTTTCCAACGAGGGCATCGGCACGCTGATTTACGCCAACGAATACGAACAGATCCGCCCGGCCAAGAAGAAAGACATCCGGGCGATCCAGATGTTGACCAAGAAGGCAGTGGAAGCGGGCGAGCTCGTCCGGCGGACTCGCGCCGACATTGAAAAGAACCTGGCAGATTACTACATTTTTGAAATCGATAAGAACCCGGTTGCGTGCGTGGCGCTGCACGTTTATCCCGCGCAACAAAAGGGCGAGCTAGCCAGCCTCTATGTTAATCCCTCGTACGAAAACCAGGGCATTGGCCGAAGACTGATTCAATTCGTCGAAAATAAAGCTCTCGAAACCGGCATGACGGAATTGATCGCACTCTCGACGCAGGCGTTTACGTACTTCCAGTCGAAGGGCGGCTTTGCCGAAGGTGCTATTGATGACCTTCCGCCGGACCGCCGCGAGAGATACGACCAAAGCGGACGGAACTCGAAAATTCTGGTGAAGAAGCTGAAGGTTTCAGGATAGGCGGGGCCTCTCACGACGGATTGGGACGGGCGGGGCTTTAGCGGGCGCGGAAATGCGCACTGTTCACAAGCATAGGAGCCTCCCTATGGTGGACTCGTGCTGCCGTCCTCGGATCTTAGCAAGAGCTTGGCCTTTAGGGCGCTGTGGTCGCTCAGGCCCTCGAAGCGCAGTTTGTGAAGGTACTCGCATTGTTCCACATGGAAATCCGGCGACACGAATATGTGGTCGAACCAACGGGGCTGGCCGCGCGACACGTGGGAAACAGGCATCACGCCCTGCCCGTGGGCCTTCCAGTAGGCATGTTTCATCCCATGCTCGTTATGTTCCTCGAATATCCAGCGCACAGCGGCGTCCCATTCCTCGCCCTTGCCGGTGCGTCCTTGAAAGCTCCACTTCTTCCAGCACTCATAGCCCCCTTCTTGCCTGTTCCATTCTTGGCCCCATGTGACGATCCGTCCGCCGTCTTGCAGGGGAATAAATTGCGGCTCGTTGAAGTCGCCGGTCAAGATACAGGGCCTGCCCTTCGTCTCACATACCGCATCTTTTAGCGCGTTAAAAGTGTCGATTTTCTTCCAGCCGTACCCTGACCCATTCGGGATATGCACGTTGATTACGAGGAAGGAGCGACCGTTGACAGACACCGAAGCCTGGACCAGCAACTGAGCCCATGGCGGCTTCTCTCCGGAGGATCGCGCCTCGACTGGCTCGATCGTCCAACGGCAGGCAATAAGGTTGCCGTAGTCTTTACCGCCCGCTTGGGGCTGGCTGTCAGGGCAGCACTTCAAACCCATTTTGCTAAGGCGTTCTTCGAAGGCTGTGCGCTGGTTGAATGTGACCTCCTGTAAGGCAAGAACGTCAGGTTGACCTTTAAGTGCGTCCAAGATGCGGGCTCCTTGCAAGTGCACGTTCCATGTCACGACCTGAATGGGGGTGGATTTCTCAGGCATGGGTCACCTCACTGCAGTTGGCAGTCGCGGGAACAACCTTTGGTGGCTGGGATGATACTGCTGGGAAATCAGAGCGTCAACCCGAATGTAGAAACTCCAGACGGCGGTCGGAGACCGCCGCCACAACCGCATGCGCGAATATTGATGGCGCCCTGCGTATAAATCACGCGGCTCCCCGGCATCACTGGTTCAAATGCACGACCTGGGCCGGTGGGAAGCCGTTAAACGACGTGCTGCTGGCGGCGGCATAGGCGCCGATGTTTTCGGAATAGAGCAGATCGCCCATATCCAAATCCGGGAGCTGCGCGGCCAGGGTGATGGTATCGAGGGCGTCGCACGTGGGGCCGAAGACGGAGCAGATCTGCGTGGGACCTTTCTTGAAACTTTTCATGCGGTACTGGCAGTGGTCAAAGATCTGGCCGCTATAAGTGTGATAGACGCCGTCATTGATATAGTAACAAAGTTTGCCTTCGCGGACGGCCTTGCCGATGATCTGGGCGACGGCGGTGGCGGCAGTGGCCACCAGGAAACGCCCGGGCTCAGCGAGGATTTCGATCGGTGCGGGGAATAGCCGGTTCAACTCGGAGGTGATCGTTCTGGCAAGTCTCCTGAAGGGTGGGATGGCGTCGTCGTAGTGGGCAGGAAAACCGCCACCGATGTCGAGGAGCTTGAGATTGAAGCCCCGCGCCCTGGCCTCGGCGAAAATGTTCGCGGCCAAGTGCAGTGCCTGGCTGTAGTTCCCCGGGTTCGTGCACTGGCTGCCGACGTGAAAGCTCAGCCCCTCGACCTCGAGCTTGTTGTCGTGGGCGAAGGCCATCAGGTCCACGGCCTCGCCGGGCGAGGCGCCAAACTTGCTTGACAGCTCCACCATCGATCCGGTGTTGGGAACGCTCAACCGCAGCACCAGGCCTGCGTGCGGCGCATGACGGGCGATCTTGATCACCTCCTCATGGTTATCGTAGGTGACCAAGGGCTTATAGGGATCCAATTGCTCGAGCGTTTCAATCGCTTTGATCGGGTTCGCGTAAATGATTCGATCCCAGATGAAATCCTGCCGCTCCTTCGCCGGCAGATCCTTGATCATTTCGTGAACGTTCAAGAACTCAACTAGGCTGGCGACGTCGAAACTGGCTCCGGCCTCGTAGAACGTTCGCACGATCGCAGGGTCGCTGTTCGCCTTGACCGCATAGTAAACCTGGACGCGCGGCAAGTGCTTGCGGAATTGCTGGTAATTTTGCCGCAGCACTTTATGGTCCACGACGACAAGCGGCGTGCCGTGCTTCTTCGCCAGTTGAATCAGTTTCTTTTTTTCCATGGGCTATCGGTTTCGGTCAATCGCAATCGCCGCGCGCGGCGGACGCGTCATTGCGAGTCCCGCAGGTTCCCGCTGCGCCGCGCTGGATTTCAAATGCCATCGCCTTCCGTGATCAAGAAGTTCTTGAACTGCCACGGGTCGGACGCGTCGAGCTGTGGCTTGTTAAATCCGTGGAAGAAGTTGTTGTAGTGCTTGAGCGGGGTCCAATCTGAGCTCACGGAAACCCACTTGCCCAGATAGGGCTTGCTGACGTCCAGCACAAAGTCATGGGGCAGGTCGTCAGGCACGCACAGCCCCCGCCGCGGATTCTCGACCATCCACATACAAGCGGCGACCACCGAGACGGCCACCTGCATGGTGGTAGCGTTCTGGTGCGGCACTAGGCGGCGCGATTCCTCGATATCGAGGTCGGAGCCGCACCACCACGATTGGTAGGGATGCCCCATCACCAGTGCCCCCAAAATATCGGCTCCGCTGATGATCTCGTCGGTCATGATGCGGATGTTCGGTTGCAGCCGGTAGTCGTAGCCACGCAGCTCGTGGAGCGAGGCAATGGCCGAGTCGCACGGGCAATAAGCGTAGTGGACCGTGGGGCGGTAAATCGCCTTCCCGTCTTCCCAAACGGTCAGCTTCTCGGTAATGGTGAAAGCCTCGCCGTGGCGCACGATCATACCAACGATGTCGTGGTTCGGTGGCACCCAACTGGCAACGTAGGTGTTGATGCCCATCCGCGCCAGGCAGATCTGGCTCCTGGGGCCGTCCGCATGCTTGTAAGCGAAGGCGGGCGGCTCCTTTTCATGGGTGCCCCAGCCCATCTCGGCCGTGGTCGTTCCTTCTTCCCGGAAGCCCTCAACGCTCCAGGTGTTGACGAACTCGTTGACCTGTTTGGGCTGGTCGGTGATCTGCGTGTCGCGCTCGCTGCAATGAATGACCTTGACGCCGAGTTGGCGGGCCAGGTGGTTAAAGTTCCCCGCCTTGGCGTGGTGGGCGATCGCCTCCGCCTGAGCCCCGCTGAATTTCTTTTCCGCCAGGGCTTGCTGCGCGATGTCCAGGAGCGCTTGCTTGGTGAAATGGCTGATCAGGCCGGGGTTCGCTCCGTGTTCGATCACTGCCGTCGCCCCCGGCTCACTCCACTTGGAGACCATCCTGCGCAGATTCATGTGGCGCCAGTAGAGAGTTCGCTCGGTCGGGGGTTTGTTGCCGGATCCAGCGTAGGGATCCCAGAGTTCCACCGAAGTGTTGATGTAGAGGATACCCCGGTCGTGGCACCACTGCACGATTTCGCAACAATCAATATTCCACGCCAGGTCGATCAGCAGATCTCCGGCGGAAAGGTGCTGTCCCAACAGGCTTCCCATGTTCTCCGGCGTCACGCGATCCTTGACGAAAGTCACGCCCTGGGCGATCCAGGGCTTCAGGGCTTCGTCGACTTGGTCGAAGTCAATCGCGGTGATGCGCTTGGGGTCGATTTGGAGGTGATGGGTCAGGATGGGCAGCGTGCAGCGCGCCACCGCTCCAAAGCCGACGAACACGACTCGATTCGGAAATGTAACCATCGTTATTTCTCCCCTTTGTGGTGGCCGGAGCTAAACAAGCCATCACCCGGAAGCCACGCGACGGCCCTGGCAGACCGAACCGTTCCGCTTCGCGAGACGAATAATATGCGTCTAATGCACGACTAAAATAACAGGATCGTGAACTTTCGACAAGTCTGTATGACTCACCCTAATCAGTCGATAAGGCGGCAGAGCAGTAGAGCCGATGGATTTAGGGCAAGCCCGGGGGTAGTCGGTGTAAAGGCAACTGCTGGCGGAATGGTTTGGGCGGCGTATCGAC
>Ga0074044_10005363_pt1 | contig 10476 bp, 13 predicted proteins | sample BogForMeECP23OM1_FD_94443 | JGI IMG/M metagenome (GOLD analysis project Ga0074044, IMG submission 94443) | Bog forest soil microbial communities from Calvert Island, British Columbia, Canada - Bog Forest MetaG ECP23OM1 | ecosystem: Environmental > Terrestrial > Soil > Wetlands ...
CGACTCGCCGATGCCTATCCGCGCCTGTTCCGCGTCTGGTTCGCGCTCGCATTTGTCATTCTTGCGGGCATGATCGCGCTGTTTTTGCTGATGATCTGGCAGCCGCGGTTGGCTTGATTGTCATTGCGAGTTCGGCACCGGCCTGACGGCCGACCCTTCTGAATGAAAGTGTAGTCGGTTCAATGAGATAGCACCTCGCGGGCGATCTACACTTTCTTCCTAGGAGCGGTCTCGCATGATTTGCGGCTCCAGTTTGTGAGATTGCATCACGTGCAAGGCGGCACCATCATCGCGCAAAGAACCGATCGCGCAGGTGCCAATACTCTGGTTTTGCTTCCGCTTTCAGGGCTTAGCGGACGTTGCTGAACCTGCCGCCGGGTCGACCCGGTCGCGAATGACCCATCGCGACAGTTTGTCACCCTGAATTACCGCAGTGCGAAAGGCTTACTCAATCACCTCACTTGCTCGTTTTTTCTCAGGGTTCCTTCGCGCGCTTTTTCAATTCAGCAAACGCGCGGCCAGCAAGGCGCCCAAGTTTGGTGGCGGTGGAGTCGAGTTCCTTGGCGTGGTCGGGGCGGCCCGCCTCGAATGCGGTGAACCAGCGGCGGAATCGCGCGAGCTGATCCGGCGGAAGCTTGGCGATGGCCTCGGCGATTTCTTCAACTTTCACTCGATCACCTCGTCGGCGATAGAAAGCACGCCTGACGGCACCTCGATGCCAAGAGCACGCGCAGTTTGCAGGTTGATGACGAACTCGAATTTGGTTGACTGCACGACCGGCATGTCGGCGGGCTTGGCGCCCTTGAGGATTTTTCCGGTATAGACGCCGACCTGTTGAAACATTTCCGCGGTGTCGGTGCCGTAGCTCATCAGCCCGCCGGATGCGACATCCTCACCGGTGTCATAGGTCGCCGGTATCTTGTTGCGCATCGTCAAGGTGACGGTCTGCACGCGGCGGGAGTTGAGGAAGGCGTCGGGAGCGACGAACAGGGCGTCGGGGCGCTCGCGCGCAAAGCTGGCAAAGGCCGCATCGATCTCGCTGATTGTACTGGCGTTGAAGATTTGGATTTGTAGCCCGATCGTGGGGGCGGCTTCCCGCACGGCCCGCAGTGTGGACTCAGCAATCAAAACATTTGCCGGATTGACGAGCACGGCAACACGTACAGCCTTCGGCACTAAGTCATGCAGCAGCCGCAGCCGCTTGGCCGCCAATTCGTTGTTAAAATAATTGGTGCCGGTCGCGTTGCCACCGGGCCGTGCAAGGCTGGCGACAAGCCCGAGCTGGACCGGGTCGTCGCCGACGCCGAACACAATCGGGATCGTCGCGGTTGCGGCTTTGGCCGCGAGCGCAGCGGGCACGCTGCCGGGTGTGGCGATCACAGCCACTCGACGGCCAACCAGATCGGCCATCAGTGCCGGCAGGCGATCGTATTGGCCCTCAAGGTAGTGGTACTCGACCGTGACGTTCTGGCCTTCCGTGTAGCCGGTTTCATTGAGGCCCTTGCGGAACGCGGCCACAACCGTGGCCGCGGTATCGGGCGACCGGCCGCTGACAAGCCCGATCACCGGCAGCGCCGACCGCTGCGCCCGTGCGGCGAGCGGCCATATTGCCGCCGCGCCGCCGAGAAGCGTGATGAACTCGCGGCGTTTCATTCAATCACCTCGTCGGCGCGCGCTGTCACTGTCTGCGGAAAGGTGATCCCGAGCGCCTTAGCGGTTTTGAGATTTAGCACCAGTTCGTACTTGGTCGGCGCCTGCACCGGCAGGTCGGCGGGCTTCGCGCCCTTGAGGATGCGATCGACGTAATCAGCCGCGGAGCGGTACGGACCGACTGAATCAGGTCCGTAGGAGATCAGGCCGCCGCTGGTGACGAAGAAGCGGAAAGGATAGACTGCGGGCAAGCGGTTACGGGCCGCCATCGCAATGATCTGCTCGCGATGAACGATCGCCGGTCCGCTCTCCGTCACGATCAGGCCGCCATTCGGGTTGCGCGCGAAAGTAGCGATCGTGCTCTCGATCCTGGCGATGTCGGACATGCCGACGGGCCGCAAGTCCACCCCGAGCGATGACGCTCCGCCCTGCATTGCGGCCCACTGGCCGATCCCGGAACTTGAGGTGTCATCCCGAAGGACCACGACTCTCGTCACATTAGGCGCGATCTCTTTGAGCAGCTCCAGCCATTTCCCGCTGATGTCATAATCGATAGGGGTAAAACCGGTGGCGTTGCCGCCCGGCCGAGCCAGGCTCGCGACAAAGCCAGCGCCAACTGGATCGACCACCTGCACGAACACGATCGGCACGGTGTCCGTCGCTCGCAGCAGCGGTTCCAAGGCTGGAGTGCCGGTGGCCAGAATGACATCCGGTGCAAGCGCAACCAATTCGGCCGCATATTTTTGATCGAGGTCTCGGTTACCGGCGCCCCAGCGATAGTCGATCTGCACGTTGACGCCGACGGTCCAGCCCAATTGCTGTAGTCCCTGCAGGAACACCGCATTACGGGCATGGTCTTCCGGATTGTCCTTGGAGAGGTTAGTGAGCACTCCGATATGCCGTATCCGCTCTGGTTGCTGCGCGCGTGCAGCGAGCGGCCATCCAACGGCTGCACCGCCAAGCACGGATATGAACTGCCGCCTTCCGATTGTCATTTGACCCGCCCCAACGGGGTAACGCCCGCTGTAATGCGGGGACTATATCACCGCCCTTTCGGCAGGTCTGTGACCGACTTCACGCTGGTCCGGCGGCGAATAGATACGCTGCTTTTGCTGCGGGTGCGTGCGGCAGAAAGTGGCCCACTGCGACCGATATCGCGCCGCAACTGAATGTCCGCTTACGGGCCTATATCGACTGTCGCTCATTCCGGCGGCGCGTTCGGCGGGAAGTAGCCGACGTCGAACATCGCCCGCAGCGGCAGGCATCCAATCTCACGCTTTATCTCACGATGCACCCGCATCGATGCGAACGAGGATTCCACTCGGCATTACATCTGTTCGCGGATTCGAATGCACCGCACACTCCCCAACCGCCCTCAGTACCGGCGGTGTGACTTCCGCGGCTCGATTTCCGACGGTGATGCCTATGGCTATGCCGGCCCCCGCGCGCTTTCGCGACGTTGGATGTCACCGTCGCTGAAGTAACTGCCGGTCGATGAGAGCGAGCGGCTGCGCTCGGCGGGTTTCCATCCGGAGACGAGAGCGGAAGGGTGCTTGGAGTTCCCGGCGAGACGGGGGTCTCGGGCGATTGAGGCACAGTGTATGGAGTCGATGGATTGAACACCGGTGGTGGCGGTGGGGGAACGGGGTTCACAATCTGCGCTTGTGCGTGTTCGATTGCTACGCCGCAGAAGGCCAGCCATCCGGCCACGAAAAACTTCGCCAGCGCCATCCGCTCAAATCTCGTCATATGCATCGCGGTGTCCTTTGAGTACGATTTGCCCGCTGAGCACGGCCGCTGCGTCGAACAGCAGCATCTATGCGGGCCGGTGCGCACCGGACCCGCCGTGACGTTAGCGCTTTGCCCTGGCACGTCGCTCACGGGCAACACGGCCGAACGTGGCGAGCCGATCCTTGACTGCGCGTCATCGAGGCTCTTGAGCAGCGGCTCCTCCGTGTCAGCCAGCTGTTTCAACGCCGCGCTGGCGCAAGAGATCGACGGGGTTCGCCGATTTTTGTTCGCACAGCAGATACGCAACTTGCCGCCACATCGCGTGAGCATGTCTCGGCCGATTGGAAACCCGACATGCTTCACGCGCTCTAGCGATACCAGCAATGGCCATGCCGACAGACGCGCTGGTGTGGGTAGAGAAAGCCAGGACCGACGCAGTACCGATACCAATGATATCCGGTCTCGCCCAACCGGATGCAACCGGCCTCGGCCTTGGTGGGCAACACGGCTCCGGCGAACAGGATCGTCGTGGCGGCAACGAGTATAGTAAGCTTACGCATGTTTCCTCTCCTTGGAATCGCCAAGCGTATCATTGGATATTTTGCTCAACAATATAATCCAAAATTGCCCAGGTAAACTCTGGAACGGCATGGCAGGTTCCATCTAAAATTGCTCACTCTGAACTAGCGGTAGCTATGCTGCCGGTTAGGAATCGAGCTGGTGAGGATGACCGCTTCCTGGGCCCATAGCGACATAAGGTCCTGAGACTGGTTTCGGTCGCTTTCGGGGGCATAGCGGTCATCGTCCGCCCAGGCGCATTTATGAGTTCACGCCCTATTGCTAGCAACGACGTTAACCGGCGAGCGCGAGCGTTTCTTTGTCCTGTTCGGCGAGCGCGGCGAGCGCCGGTCCGGCCAGTACGTAGGTCAGGCACTGCGGCAGCGGCTGGAAGCCGGTGCGCAGATAGAAGCTTTGTGCCGGATTGTCGGCCCGTACCGTCAGTTCGACGATCGGGCTGCCGAGATCGCGCGCGCGCGCGGCGACCCGCGCCATCAGCGCATTGGCGACCCCGTGCTGGCGATAGGCCGGCTCGACGAACAGGTCCTGTAAAAAGATCACCGGCCCGTTCCAGCCCGTGATGATACGCTGGCTGCAGGTGGCCATCCCTATAACACCATCGCCGATGATGGCGTTTGCGGCTTCGGCGACGAAGGCGTAAAATCCCGCGTCGGCACCAAAGCCGTCGCGCAACCAGTCGGCCGCGGTTGCGCACACGGCATGAAGAGAATTTTCGCTCTGCGCCAACAGGCGCTTCAATCGCATCAGCGCCGCGATATCCGCCGGCTGTGCCGCACGCACATGAAACGCGCCCGACCGCATATCCTTGCCTTCCGTGCTCAACGCCAGTTACGCGGTCATGTTGAGCTTGCTTCCTATCTTGCCCGTCGCGCTCGGGGCGGATGCCACGCTCGATCCTATGGCATCGACATCTGTGAGCGAATGAGGACGGTGGCCGCCATGCTTGTGCTGGGCGAGCGACTGCACTGCCTGCTGGCTTGACGCTTGAAAGCCTGCGGAAGAAATTCCGGAAATAGCCATGACACGATCTCCTGCGCCGCTGGTCCTGGATGTTATCGTCCTGCGTGATCCTGAGACTTTATGGTTAATGAACGTTTAGCGCGCCGTAGAGTGGGTAAAATCGCCTGTGACGGCGCACAGCGTTTTACGGCACTGCATGCGATTTTGCCCACGCGCCGCAACCAAGAGATCGGACCGCGTGGGCATTGCGCCCGCGCAACAAGCGATGGCGCCGCATCGCCGAGCGGGCGCGACGCCCATCCTACGAGAGTGTTCATCCAGCCAGAAGGGCGCGAATGCCGTCGACGACATATTGCACGGCAAGCGCGGCGAGCAGCACGCCGAGCAGGCGCGACAGGACGATGTTGCCGGTCATGCCGAGGAACCGACTGATCCGTTCGGCAAACAGGAACGCGACGAAACAAGCGGTCGCGACGAGCACCACGACGGCGATCAGCAAAGCGAGCAGCACCGGGTTGTCATTGGCGCGTCCCGCCAGCAGCACAGTTGCGGTGATCGCGCCGGGACCGGCCAGCAGCGGGATCGCCAACGGGAAGGCGGCGATGTTGCGCACGTGCTCTTCGACGGCCTCCTCGGCGGCCTGACCCTCGCGGCGCATGCGCACGCCGAACAGCATCTCGACGGCGATCAAAAACAGCAGCAGGCCGCCGGCGATGCGGAACGCCGGCAGCGAGATTCCGAGCGTGCGGAACAGCCAGTCGCCAATGAGCGCCATGCCGATGAGGATGGCGCCGGCGATGATGCTGGCGCGCAGCGCCACGCTGCGGCGGGCAGCGCGCGGCAGACCCTCGGTCACGACCAGGAAGGTCGGGCAAAGACCGACCGGGTCGACCACGACGAACAGCGTCAGCAGCGCCGAAATGGCATAATCGAACATGATCGCGTCCCGCGGTTTAGGGTCGTCATCCTGAGCTGCGAGTCAACGGGTCCGGCCACCCAAGACGGCTGTTGCCGACTTGGGCAGGGACTTAGTTAGGCATGGACTTGGGCACGCACTTGGGCATGCACTTGGGCACGCACTTGGGCATGCACTTGGGCATGGACTTTTGGGCATGGACTTTTGGGCATGGACTTTTGGGCATGGACTTTTGGGCATGTATGCTTGCCGATCTCGGGTAAACCCGAAATCAGCGGCCGGCCCGATGCCAGGCTCAGCGAGCCGCAAAGGATGCGGGGCCGTGCGTCCTTCGGGGCCCGCTTTCGGTGGGCACCTCAGGATGCCGGATTCTACGCCAATGTCACGGTCTTGGGGCGGCGCCTCCCGGCGCCGCCAAAGTAGCGCGGATTGCGGAAGTAAGACCTTGAAATCAATGTAGAAAATCATACCTAACGGATGCCGATTAAGGTAGCGTCGCGGTGCTTGATCGGCTATGAAATTCACAGCCGATTCGTCCAGGAATTCCGCCCTTGCCAGACCAGAATACCCCCCCGCCGGCCGACGGCGGCCCGTCCGACATTCGCCCAGTGTCGATCACCGAGGAGATGAAGAAGAGCTACCTCGATTACGCCATGAGCGTGATCGTGGCGCGCGCGCTCCCCGACGCGCGCGACGGGCTGAAGCCGGTGCATCGGCGCATTCTCTACTCGATGCACGAGAACGGCTACGAATGGAACAAGCCGTATCGCAAATCGGCGCGCGTCGTCGGCGACGTGATCGGCAAATATCACCCGCATGGCGACCAGGCCGTTTATGACGCGCTGGTGCGCATGGCGCAGGATTTTTCCATGCGCCTGCCGCTGATCGACGGCCAAGGCAATTTCGGCTCCGTTGACGGCGACGCGCCGGCGGCCATGCGCTACACCGAAGTCAGGCTGGAGAAGGTCGCGCAGGCGCTGGTCGAGGACCTCGACAAAGACACCGTCGACTTCCAACAAAACTACGACAATTCCGAGCGCGAGCCGGTGGTGCTGCCGGCGCGCTTTCCCAATCTCCTGGCCAATGGCGCCAGCGGCATCGCCGTCGGCATGGCCACCAACATTCCGCCGCATAATCTCGGCGAGCTGATCGATGCCTGCATCGCGCTCATCGGCAATCCGGGCCTGTCGGTCGACGAACTGATCGCCATTGTGCCGGGCCCCGACTTCCCGACCGGCGGCATCATTTTGGGGCGTCAGGGCATCCGCGCCGCTTATCACCTCGGCCGCGGCTCGATCGTTATGCGCGGCAAGGTTGAATTTGAGACGCTGCGCGGCGAGCGCGAGGCGATCGTCGTGTCCGAGATTCCCTATCAGGTGAACAAGGCGCACCTCGTCGAGCGCATCGGTGAGCTGGTGCGCGAGAAGAAGATCGAAGGCATTGGGGCGCTGCGCGATGAGTCCGATCGCGATGGCTACCGCGTGGTGATCGAAATGCGGCGCGATGCCGTGCCCGACGTGGTGCTCAACCAGCTCTACCGCTTCACCGCGCTGCAATCCTCGTTCGGCGCCAACATGGTGGCACTTGAGGGCGGCCGGCCGCAGGTGATGAACCTGAAGGACCTGCTCGCCTCTTTCATCGCGTTCCGCGAGGAGGTGATCTATCGGCGTACCAAGCATCTATTGGGCAAGGCGCGCGATCGCGCCCATGTCTTGGTCGGTCTCGCCATCGCCGTCGCCAATATCGACGAGGTGATAAAGCTCATCCGCGCCGCCCAGGACGCCAACGAGGCGCGCGAGGAATTGATGAAGCGCGAGTGGGCGGCGAAGGACGTCGCCGCCATGGTTACTTTGATCGACGATCCGCGCCACAGCGTGTCGGCGGCGGGTACCACGCGGCTTTCGGCCGAGCAGGCCAAGGCCATTCTCGACCTGCGCCTGCAGCGGCTGACGGCACTCGGGCGCGATGAGATCAAGGCCGAGCTCGACAAGCTCGCCGAGGAGATCGCCGACTATCTCGCAATTTTGCGCTCGCGCGCGCGCATCCAGGCGATCGTCAAGGAGGAACTCGCCGCGATCAAAAGCGAATTCGCCACGCCGCGCCGCACTTTGATCATCGATCAGGAAGGCGAGATGGAGGACGAGGACCTGATCCAGCGCGAGGACATGGTCGTCACCGTCTCGCACGCGGGCTACATCAAGCGCGTACCGCTCTCGACCTACCGCGCGCAAAGACGCGGCGGCAAGGGTCGCTCCGGCATGCAGACGCGCGAGGAGGATTTTGTCACGCGCCTGTTCGTTGCCTCCACCCATACGCCGGTGTTGTTCTTCTCCTCGCGCGGCCAGGTTTACAAAGAGAAGGTGTGGCGGCTGCCGCAGGCCGCGCCGCAGGCGCGCGGCAAGGCCCTGATCAATATCCTGCCGCTCGAACAGGGCGAAAATATCACGACGATCATGCCGATCCCGGAGGACGAGTCGAGCTGGGACAAGCTCGACGTCATGTTTGCGACGACGCGCGGCACGGTGCGGCGCAACAAGCTGTCGGATTTTGCCGATGTGCGGCGCTCCGGCATCATCGCCATGAAGCTCGACGAGGGCGACGCCATCGTCGACGTGCAGATTTGTACCGAGAACGATGACGTGCTGCTGACGTCGGCGGCCGGCCAATGCATCCGCTTCGCCGTCAACGACGTGCGCGTGTTCCAGGGCCGCACCTCGATGGGCGTGCGCGGCATCGCGCTGGCCGAGGGTGACAAGCTGATCTCGCTGTCGATTCTGCGCCACGTCGAGGCGACGGCCGATGAGCGCATGGCCTATCTCAAGCGCGCCAACGCGGTGCGGCGCGGCAGTAACGGCGACAGCGAAGAAAATGGCGGCGACGCTGAAGAGGCGACCGGCGCGATCGAGCTCGGCGAGCAGCGCTATGTCGTGATGTCCGAGGCCGAGCAGTTCGTGCTCACCATCTCCGAAAAAGGTTTTGGCAAACGCACCTCATCCTACGAGTACCGCACCACCGGCCGCGGCGGCAAAGGCATTACCGCCATGGCGATCACCGAAAAGAACGGACGCCTCGTCGCTTCGTTCCCGGTCGAGGAGAGCGACCAGATCATGCTGGTCACCGACGGCGGCCAACTGATCCGCTGCCCGGTCGACGGCATCCGCATCGCCGGCCGCTCGACGCAGGGCGTCATCGTGTTCTCGACCGGGGAGGGCGAGCGTGTCGCGTCGGTGGAGCGGTTGTCGGAAGAGGGCGAAGAGAGCGGTGAGAACGGCGGGGAGTGATCCGCCATCATTCCGGATCGCCGCGAAGCGGTGAGTCCGGAATCCATATTCACACTCAGTAGTTATCGATGCGGGCTCCTCGCTTCGCGCGGCCCCGGAATGACGGTAGCCATGGCCTCCCACGCGCTTGTGCCGCCACGGCTATCTTTCTCGCAATTCGATCATATATAGATATTTGAATGATGACCGTCCGATATTTCGCTCATATTTTGGAGATACTTCAATGACAAGCGCGCCCGCGACTGCGGTCAGAAAAGTCATGGTCGAACCAGTGGCTGTCGAACAAACCGTGGTTGAACAAACCGTGGTCGAAGCCATCGTCGGGTTTGATTATAACGCCGAGGCGGAGCTGTTCCCCAGTCGAAACCGGAGATCCCGGCGAAAACCAATTGGCTACCGACGGTTTGGGCACGCGGCGGACGCCATTCGCTTCGCGATCGAAGAGCTTCCACCTGAGTTTCTTCTGGGCGCCTATCTCGAAGTCGACGAGGAAAGATATGGCAGCGGAGGAATTCGCCGCCTGTACGAGAGTATCGACTATCCCTTGGTCCGCGGCGCGGCGGCTTAGCGCGATGACCACGCGCTCGCACAGCAAATCCGTCGTCTTCAGTCATCCATTTGAGCTGAAAGGTGTCGATCGAATCTTGCCGCCCGGAGACTATCGGGTCGTGACGGACGAAGAACTGATCGAAGACTTGTCATTTCCCGTCTATCGCCGCGTGGCCACCATGATCTTCGTGCCAGGGGAATCTCGCCATGCCTCCGCAATCGAGATGGTGGCCATTGATCCTCAAGAACTCCAGGCGGCTCAACAGCGCGACCTAAGCCATGACGCTTAGTTTTCCAAATCAAAGCCGCTTTTATGACGCAACGCGGCGTGCCGTGCGGTTTTGGGGGCACGATAGCGCCATGGAGGCATCGTTTTTCGTCAATGCCGATGCGTTGAAGAGAATCAAACCCGACATGCCGTTCGATGAGGTTGGATTTCTCAGCGCCTTCGATTCGAACCGCAAATTGATTTATACGGTCGCAGCTAAAGTTTATGATCGCCGTCGTAAAGGGTCTTACGACCTGATTGCCGCTGATTTTTGACCGTAGTCCGTAGCATCGGTTGAACGCAGTGAAACCCATCGCCTGGGTGGCGTTGTTTGCAGGAAGTTGATCGGTATCGTTGCGCTCCACCCATCCTTGTATTAGCGCGACGCGCTAGCGTAGCGCCGCTCGCACAGTTTTGATGCATATCAAGGACTTTGTCGCGGCTTGCATCGATTGTCTTGCCGACTCTCATTCCGCCAAGATGGATCAGGCCAAGAAGGATCAGGCTATGCGTGCAATTTTAATGGGCGCGATTTTATTCCG
>Ga0074044_10005365_pt1 | contig 10474 bp, 14 predicted proteins | sample BogForMeECP23OM1_FD_94443 | JGI IMG/M metagenome (GOLD analysis project Ga0074044, IMG submission 94443) | Bog forest soil microbial communities from Calvert Island, British Columbia, Canada - Bog Forest MetaG ECP23OM1 | ecosystem: Environmental > Terrestrial > Soil > Wetlands ...
AACCTGGGGCTGCAAGCGGCCGGCGTGGCGCTGGGTCCGGTCACTGCGGGGATATCGATCGCTGTCTCAGCCATCGTCGGGCTTTTCAGCACGCTGATCAATCATCACGCGCAAGCCGTGGCCAAAGAGCAGACCGTGCTCTGCTCCGCCGTCCCTGCGGCAAATAATTATCTGGGCATCATCGCGCAAGCCGTATCGAGCGGGCTGGCTACGCCGCAGGACGGCATCAGCGCGCTGGAATCGCTGAAAGGCGACTTCCGCAGCGCCGTGGGATCGATCTACGGCGATTGCAACGCCGCCTGCGTGATGTACATGGAACTCGAGGCGATCTGCCTGGTGATGGAAAGCCAGCTTCAAGACGCCATCAACGCCGCGACGGCCGCTCCCGCGCAAGTCATCACCGCCGGCGGGCCGAACGTCTCGCAGCCCGGGGGAGTGGTTGCGCCCGCCAGCTCGTACAGCACGTTTTATTCGCAAAGCACCGCGCCAGCCTCCGCGCCGAACACCGTGGCTGCGCCCACCAGCTCCGTGCCTTCGTTTACCACCGCCACACCAGCGGCCGCGGCCTCGGGAGCGTCTGGCGATTGGCTCCCGATCGCCGCGATGGTCATTGGCGGATTTTTTCTTTTGAGGAGTCTCTAATATGGGATCCCGTATCATGCTTCCCCGCCGGCGCTTCAATCCGCGCGTACCGCTTGCCGGACTCGGCGACGGCGCCACCTGCGATGATCTGGATTTCGCTGTACCGCCAACGGAAACCACAGACGCCACCGGCGGCGCAGGACCAGACGCTTCCGATCAGCCCGATCCGCCGCAATCGATGCAGATCGATGGCATCAACTACGTCACGTTTCCCCGCGGCATTCAGAACTGGGAAAATATCGATCAGGACAACTACGCGCTGCTGCCCGCGATCGGCTCCACCGTCACGATTATTTCGTACGTCGTTCCCCCGGGCCGCAACGGCATCATCTATAAAGTAGCCAACAATTTCGTGGGTGGCGGCTGGGTGGAAGGCACCGGCGACGTGGTGTGGCGCATTCTGGTGGATGGCACACCGCCGCCGGGCGCGGTGTCCTACGACAGTATTCTGGCTTCGCTGGGCAATCCCGCCAGCCCCACGGAGATTCCCGGCTTCCGCATCTTTGAAAATCAGGTGCTTACTCTGGTGGCCTTCAATAATCCCGCTGGTCCCGATGGCGGCGTTGTCGTCGCCGGCCAGCGCGTTGGCGCGCGCTTCGTTGGCTGGAACTACCCAACGGATATCGAGGCTTCGGACATTTGGCTCTAGTGGGAGTATCCATGCGACTGAAACCGTTTCTGCTTTCCGTGCTGCTGTCTTTGCTCGGGCTATGCTTCCCCGCGTCGCTGTGCGCGCAGTTCATTGGCGACGTTGGCCTGCAAACCGTCAACACCGTTTTGGCGAACAGCTCCACCTGCACCGGCACATCGCAAAGTTTCGTGGTGCCCAACGTGGGGCAAATCTCGCATCAGGCATCCGCGTTTTCCACGGCCGCTTCGTTCACGATGGAGATTGACGGCTTCGACGGGCTGCAAAGCTACCGCATTTCGAATCCACAGGTTTTTTTTAACAATGGCCTCGCCACCAGCTATATCGTGCAGGCTTCCGGCTACTACGCTAAAGTTTCCGTGGTCGTCACCTGCACAGCCAGCGCCACCTTTACGCTGAGCTACGCCGGCGCGCAAACCGCGTTCAGCTCGATCATCGGGGCGCCCGGCGGCACTACCGTAAACCCCGGAGGAGCGCTTTCCAGCAACGTGCAAGGCATCGTGGCGCAGCAGCAAAGCGCCGGCACGGTCTTCCCCATTATCGATGGCGGGCTGCAGTCCGCTATCAACACCGCGTTCCTTACCACCGGCATCGACAATTTCAATGCCAGCGCCGTCGCGCTGCCCGCCGGCACGGCTGGCACGTTTACGGTGAACACAGTGCCCGCGCCGAATGCGGCAGGGGAACTCGCTCTCGCGTTCGAGGCGAATCTTTCCGATTTCGGCACCACGGCGGTGCAGGCGCCCTGGACGTGCGCGCCGTCTTTCGCCGGCGTTTGTGGCGGCGGCTCTCCGCAAATGTCTCTGGCATTTCTGGCCAACGTTTCCGCGGGCCAGACCTACCGGCGCAGCTTCCAGAATTCCACGCCTGCCGGGCAGGATCTCGCGGCGATCGTGCTTTTTTCTTCGGCGGCGGCTACGCTGCGCCAATCCAATCTAAACGCCGGCGGCACGGGCGTGGTGGCCTACACCGGAAACACGATTGCCAATAGCGCGTTGATCGCCGCGGTGCGCTGCTCGGGCGTGGTGCCCTGCATCGTCAGCGGCGTTGCGGATACGCAGGGCCACACCTGGGTGCAGGTCAAGAGCCTCACGTTTAATGATGGCAATCAGGCGGCCGGTATCGTGGTGTGGGCCGCCACCACGCTTTCCACCGCGGCGGCGGATAGCATCACGTTTACCGCCAGCTCGGGCACGTTCGATGGCGCGATGGCTGCGGAAGTCTCCGGCGTCAGTACCTCTTCGCTCACTACCCCCTCGATTTCTTTTGCGGCGAATCCGCTCGGCGCGCAGCTTGTCACTCTGGACGCGCAATTCCCGAATCAGTTTGTCTGCAGCGTCACGCTGAGCACCGCTACCACCACGCTGTGCCAGGCGGCGCCCACCACGGTCAACAATATCGCCGTGCGCGCCTACGTGACGGACTTCCAGTTCAACACCACCACGGCGGGCGCATCCAGCACGCTACAACTGAAAACAGGCACAGGATCGAACTGCGGCACCGGCACCGCCAACCTTTCCGCGATCCTCTATTCCGGCGCTGCTGTCGCGCTGCAGAATGCGTTTGGGATACGCACGCCGCTGTTTACGCCGCTGCAAACCGAGATTTGCGTAGCGCAAGTGGGCGCAACGCCGAGCACCACCACCGTGGAAATTCACGGCTACTTTGCGCCATAGAGGGGACATTGCTGCGGAAAATTTTAGGGGCAGTCTTTTTTTTAATCTCCGCTTTGCCTGCGATGGGCCAGGGCGGCTTCACCACCGTTACGGGTACGATCACCGATCCTAACGGACTGAAATATTCTTGCGGAACCATCTCCGCGCAGCTTGTCACCGCCGGCGGCGCCAGCGCCACGTTGAACGGCGGCGGCTTCACCACGCAGACTTCGCCGATCGGCCTCGGCTGCCCCACATCGCCCGGCACAGGCGCGCCCGGCAGCTTTACGATGCGCCTGGCGGATAGCGGCGTCATCGTTCCTTCGAACACCACGTGGCGCTTTACCGTGAATATGACGCCAGGGATCGCGCCGCCCGCCGGCACCGGCCCGCAGAGCTTCACCGTCACCACCGCGATCAACTGCAGCACCAACACGCCCGCCACCTGCACCGCCAACGCGATGGATATTTCCACGCTGCTCAGCGCGGCCGCTCTCGCGCTTTCGACTGTTGGACCGCCTCCTAGTAGCACAGTGGCCGGACTTCCTTCCGCTGCATCTGTTCCTGTTGGCACGCTCTACCAAGTCACTGACGCCCTGACGCAAGGGAATTGCTCTGTCGGCGGCGGTACGTCACTCGCTCTGTGCCGAAGCAATGGCGTTACGTGGTTGCCGATTGGCGACGGCGGAGGCTCTTCGGCTTTCACCAGCTACGTAAATCCTTTTACGCAGTTCGGTATCACCAACAACGCCAAGTGGGTTACGGATGCGGTATTCAACACAGCGCAGACAACGTGTGGCACGGGAACAGGACTCCCGGCAGGTACGTGCATCACAATTTCAGCGACCGACCCGCCGTTTGTCTGCCCGTCGTCTTACCCATGCACAACGGGCGGCGAAACAGGCTATCAGGAGTTTGGGACTTACGGTTGTAATGGTGCAAATCCTGGCGCTTGTATAAAAGCGGTTCCAAAAGGAACGATTACTGAAATTTGGGACGCGACTCACGCGCAAGTTTCCGTCGCTGCGACTCACAGTAGCTCAGGAAGCATGAACAATTTCGCATGGGGGCAGGCAGGTAACAGCGCAAGAATCCAGACGATGGACACCTATCTCATCAACAACCCAGGAACGGCAGCGGCGTTTCCTTGCGGTTCGGCAAATGCTGGCTCAGGCGTAACGGGCGGCGCAGGAGCAGTCTGGCTAGATGCTAACAACTCCTCTAATTTCAGTTTCGGGAATCACAACTACCCTGTCGGACTTTTGGGCTGTGCAAACGGTGGAACGATTTTTATTAGCTGCCCCGACCCCGGCCCGCTGAACTTGCTGACAGACGCTGGATTTGAACTTGGGAATCTTCCTTATCCCGGTGGTGTTGGCTCTGGCGACCAATTTTCAAATCTGTTTTTTTGGGGACTTGGCAACGACACAGGCACGAACGAAGGACACCAATTAGTTTCCGTCATCGGCCCTGCCGTTCTCAATAACGTATGGGTGTGGGGTTATGCTTGGAACGTCGTCAACACCTACACCATCAATGGACTTTTATTACAGCAAGGTACGGCTAACTTTTCCGGCTCTTACGTAGGCGGTAATTTTCCGTGCGCCTTTGGAAACGGCAGTTTCTTTCCAACAAAAGTCAGCTATGCCGTATGCGGTGGCAGCAATTCGCAGGGAGTAACGATAACGGGGAGTGCAAGCTCTGACGGATACACAGGGGTAGTTATAGATTCTTCTTACCTGTACGGAAACCTGTCGTCTATCTATGGAGTAGTTAACTCCGGCAGCGTGCCCGTAACTATCACGGGGAGTTACATCGGCGGATTGCAGGCCACGGGAACTGGCACCACGACGCTAATCGGCAATGTCATTGACCGTTTCAATTCCAGCGCTCCGTTCGCTATAAATAATGCGGGCGGCACTCTCATCGCTGAGGGGAACACAATCAACGGGCAGGGCAATGCTTTCCTAAGTCAAAGCTCTGGCTCTTTTGTTGATAAATGCAACAAAATTTCAAACCTAACTTCGCCAACAATTACAGGCGGAACTTACATCGACAGTTGCTCTGCTACGGGAACAGCGCCGGCAACTGGAAACTTCTCGCTGACAAACGCAACGTTTACGAGTGTCGCCGGGACCGATCAGCGGCACTTCACACTGAACATAACCGCGTCGGCTGCGGCGGCGATCACAATCGTCTATACGTTCCCGACGCCATTCAACGTAGCGCCTGGGACCTGCCACGCTCAGGATATCGGCGGCACAAACCCGCTGCTGACATTTTCTAATTCGGCGGCACAGACCACAACGGCAGTAACTTTTCTATCAACAGCAACGGCAGTGAATACAGATACATTACAGGTGGCCATTGATTGCAATTAAAAAGTTTCTTATTCTCTTGCTCCTCTTCGCCTCGCCGCTGGCAGCCCAGACGCCGTACGTTCCGACGTGCCTCTCGACGCAGGCTCAGTCTGACATTCAGGGCGCCGGTGCGTTACTCGCTCCTAAGTTTGGCGTCGATCTCACCGATCCGTTTATGCGCTTCTCGGATCAAGAGTGTACGCAGGCGGCTCTTACCGTATCGGCGCTCGCGAACATTCAGACGTTGAATCAGAACGTGGCGGCGCTACAGTCCGCGATCGCGGCTTTGCCTGCGCCTATTCCTGGGCCGCCCGGGCCCGCTGGAGCAAAGGGCGATAGTGGGCCGCAGGGTTTGCAGGGAATTCAGGGAATTCAAGGCGTTCCCGGAAGCCCCGGAATTGCCGGGCCGCAGGGAAACCCCGGGCCGCCGGGCGCTTCCGGAAGCGGATCCAGCGGGCCGCCGATCGGCACGGCGAATATTGTGGCGAGCAGCTCCACGCCAACGATCGTCTCGAATTGCTTGCCCTTGACATTTGCCGCGTTTAGCGAAAGTATCGCCCCATGAGCAAGGATCCCGAACGCTGCTGCATCCTAAAGCCAGACGGCACGCGCTGCCCGAATAAACCGATGTACAAAATCGGAGCCAGCGGCTTTTGCGAAGAGCATCGCTCGCTGGCCGTAGCGCGCTCCCAGAAAGCCGCTGCGGAAGCGGCACTGCGTCAACACGCGGAGATTGGAGACACAACTGATGCCTACCGCGATATTTTCTTTCAAAATTGAGCCCGGCGGCGGAGTCTCGATCGCGCACGTCTTCTTTGGCGCTACCAAAGCCGCTGCGGAAGCGGCACTGCGTCAACACGCGGAGATTTGCCCGAAGTATGGGCCGGCGTGGCGCTCGAATCAGACCATCGAATTCGCGCGGGAGATCGCCGAGCTGCCGCCAGCCGATGGCGATGAGCTGGAAGAGTGGCTGGACGATATTTTCGGCGAAGCCGATGAAGCCGAAGACGAACCCATCGAGATGGAGCCGGAATAAATGGGACTCACTCTCTTCTCTAGGGGTGCAGGACGGCGGCGCGGCGTATCTCGCTGCGCTTATTTGTATTGTCCAATCTGTGGCGAACGCAACCGCGCAGAGAAGCTCGAAAAGGAACGCAGAATCTCGGAACGGCGCACCCTGCACGGATGGCGCTGGCTCAAACACTTTCTGGGAATCGATCAGTGGATCGAAAGAAGGCGGGCGCTGTAAATGGCCGCAGCCGCCAAACTCGCGCTGGTGCCCGACGTCGCCGCCGGCGGAGCGTTGAGCGTGGCGGAAGAGTATGCGCAGCTTTCCGGCAAAGAGATTCTTGCCGCTTCGCAGGAAACGTCTCGCATCTATAATGGCAAAGTGCTGGCCCACGCCGTGGTCCTCGTTCAGTGCCGCATCCGCTGCCTCTCTTTGTCTGAACTCGCCAAGCTGATCGGAGTCGGAAGAGTGACGATCTATCGCTACGCCAGCGGCAAGCCGATGGCCGATTGGACGTTTCGCAAATCCATCCGCGATCTCGCCGCGCTGCTGGCCGAGGAAGCCCGATGAGCGCGCCGGAACAAGTCGCGCGCTATGCCGCCTACGCGAACCACTGCGCGATTCGCAAGCAGGTGCCGTTGACGATGCTGGCATGGAAGCGCGCAGGCGAGCCGAAAAGCTGATGACCGCGCTGCACTACTACAACGAACACAATCCCTATCGCGCGGCAGTGCTTCGCGAACGGATGGACGAAGGCATGCTCCCGAAAGGGGTAGTGGATGAAAGAGATATCGAAGTCGTCCCGGACGAAGACTTCCTCGGCTACACGCAGATCCATCTCTTCGCCGGCATCGGCGGATTCCCTCTCGGCTTGCGCCTTGCCGGATTCCCCGAAGATCGCCGCATCGTCTCCGGAGGATTCCCCTGCCAGGACATCAGCAACGCTGGAAAGCGCGCCGGAATTACCGGCTCCCGTTCGCGGCTTTGGCGGGAGATGGTGCGTTGCGTTCGCGTGGTACGACCGGAGCTCGTCTTTGGCGGGAGATGGTGCGTTGCGTTCGCGTGGTACGACCGGAGCTCGTCTTTGTGGAGAACGTGGCAGCGTTGCTTGGTCGAGGGATGGGCGTCGTTCTCGGAGACTTGGCCGAGATCGGTTATGACGCGATCGGGGATTGCGTATCGGCCGCAGACGTTGGAGCCCCTCACCTTAGACGACGAATCTGGATTGTGGCCCACGATGCGCGCGCACGAATCGGGAAACTACCCCGGACCATCCCGCGAGAATGGGGCCCACCAACTAACGTTAGATCATGCGGTCAAGCGATGGCCGACGCCAACGGTGGACGATGCGAATCAGGTAACGCGGAAGTCCGGAGCATTCCAGTCGCTGACTCGCGAAGTGCAACGCTGGAACGGGCTGCAGAGTCACGGCGTGAACGTTGTAACTGGAAGCCTGAACCCAACGTGGGTCGAGTGGATCATGGGATACCCAAGCGAGTGGACCGTCTTGCGGCGCTCGGCGATGCCATCGTCCCGCAATGCGCGGCGGAAGCCGTCAAAAGGCTAGTCCGATGATTCTTTCTCCATCGCAAATCGCGCAGTATGCGGCCGCGGCCGGCTTTACCGGCGGGGATCTGGTGACGGCGGTGGCGATCGCGCTGGCGGAAAGCAATGGCGGCGATCCCAACGCTTACAACGCAGAGCCGCAGGATGTGCCGGGAAGCTACGGCCGCACCAGTTCTGGCGATGGCAAGGGATCGTATGGCCTGTGGCAAATCTATCTGGCGGCGCATCCGGAGTTTGCTGGCGCGAACTTGCTGGATCCGCAAACCAATGCCAACGCGGCTTTCTCGATCTATGCCATCGCCGGGGGATTCCATCCGTGGAGCACCTACACCAGCGGGCAATATGGAATGTACGAAACGGCGGACATGCTGGCGCAGGTGCAGCCGGCAGCGCCGATGCAGCCCGCCGCGCCGGCGGTGGTGGCCGCGGGACAGCCGATTGTAAGCGCCACGCCCTCAACGGACATGCTTGCAAATCTTTTTACGGATGTTAGCCATGTAACGGCGCCCTCCGCGAGCGATATCCTGTTTATCGGCGGCCTCGGCCTGGCCGCGCTGTGGCTTATTAGCGAGGCGTGATGCAAGCACGAATCGAAGAGGGTTGCCTGAAACTCAAAGCGGATACAGATGAAGAAAAACGCCTCATGCGTCAATTCTATGATGCCTTTCTCGATGGGATAGACACTGATTTTGGTATCAGCAAAGCCGATGCGGACAATTGTTTTCTTTACATCCGTCCAGGTCCAGTACCGAAGGTGAACTGATGCTGCTGCGCATGGAAGAGTGGGACCGCATCCGCCTGCAGTTCACCGCCGAAGAGAAAAAGCGCATCAATGACGCGATCACCGGCGAAGTGGTTTGCCCGCGCGGCTGCACGCTGGACGAAGCCAAGCTAGGCGACCTGGAAGGAAAGATACGCACAGCCCTGGAAAAGTCCTCTTGACAGAGGTGAAGCCGTGACCGGCGCACATCAGTGGGCAGGGCCAGGAGGGGAGAGATGAAACCCTACTACGAGCACGCGGGCATTACGATTTATCACGGAGATTGCCGAGATGCGATGGCCGCTATGCCGCACGATTCCGTTCAGGTTCTCCTGACGGACATCCCTTACAATTGCTCGCAGGAATCGAATGGCTTGCGGGCATTGGACTATGGGATTTGGGACCACGGTTTTGACTTGGAAGAGTATATGCCATCGCTGTATCGCGTGCTCGCTGGCAGTATTTATATTTGGTGCCACGAAACGCAACTTTCCCCGCTGATTGTTTCTTTTCGTGAGCATGATTTGATAGATAGACCGTTGGCATGGGTGAAGAGAAATCCTACAATCATCAACGGAGACAAAGTATATCTGCCCGGTCTTGAGCTTTGCGCTTTCGGCAAAATGCGCTCTACACCATTCTACGAGCATTGCCATCGCGGAGTCTGGGAAGATTCGCCCGACGTCGACCGCTGGCACCCATGCCAAAAGCCACTGAGCATTATTGCTAGCCAGATTAAAGCTTCTAGCTTGGAAGGGGAACTCATCCTCGACCCATTCATGGGCAGCGGCACCACGCTCCGCGCAGCCAAAGACTTAGGCCGCCGCGCCATAGGCATAGAAATAGAAGAGAAGTACTGCGAGATAGCGGCTAAGCGGCTGAGCCAAGAAGTCTTGGAGTTCAAGTGAGCGGCGCATGGAAGAGTGGGACCGCATCCGGCAACACTTCACAGCGGAAGAGAAAAAGACAATCTTGGATTCATGCACATGACCGATTGAACTCATAACCCGAAGGTCGTCAGTTCAAATCTGCCCCCCGCAACCATTTTACTAGTTTAGATACAACGGCTTAGGAGACTCCACTGCTAGGCCGTTTTCTTTTTTGGGCGCATTTGGGCGCAGAATCACGTCCAATTGCTCAATGACGCGATCACCGGCGAAGTGGTTTGCCCGCGCGGCTGCACGCTGGACGAAGCCAAGCTAGGCGACCTGGAAGGAAAGATACGCACAGCCCTGGAAAAGTCCTCTTGACACGCACGTAATTTGGTGATTATCTCTCCCGCGAAATGACTGACCTCGATCTGATGCAGGACATCAAGACGCGCTTTGGCACGGCGATCGCCGCCGCGTGCGCCGTATCGAGTGTGCCGCCGGCGTTTGTGGCGGCTTTGATTGCCAATGAGTCTAGTGGAAACGAAAATGCCAAACGATTCGAACGAAGCGTGCTTGCAGCTCTCTGGGAAGTTCTTCTGGGACGAGCGGCGGCTTACGGCAGCATCAAACGACTCGATCTGGTCGCCTACGTCACGGGCGTTACCCTTCCTACCGTCAACGCCCCAGCCAATCTACCCGCTAACGCCTTCCAGCGTGTTGACGCTTTGGCGACAAGCTGGGGTCTTACCCAGATCATGGGCTACCACGCGATCGAATTCGATCTGACGATCGATAGCCTGATCAGTCCAGGCGAAGGGCTGAACGTCGCCACGCACATGCTGGCGAAATTTGCCGCGCAGTTTCAGCTTGACGTAACGAAAGACTTCGAAGCGATGCTGCGCTGCTGGAATGGCGGGCATCCCACGGCGCAAACGTTCGATCCCAACTATGTGCCGAAAGG
>Ga0074044_10005367_pt1 | contig 10473 bp, 8 predicted proteins | sample BogForMeECP23OM1_FD_94443 | JGI IMG/M metagenome (GOLD analysis project Ga0074044, IMG submission 94443) | Bog forest soil microbial communities from Calvert Island, British Columbia, Canada - Bog Forest MetaG ECP23OM1 | ecosystem: Environmental > Terrestrial > Soil > Wetlands ...
AGGGTTTTGCCAGGCTATTCCAGAGGTGGAACAGCGATAAGAGTGGAAGGCTCACCTTTGTGCAACTGCGTTCGGGTATCGAGAAGGACCTGCCCCCGACAAGGCAGGAGTTTTCCCCGTTCGGCGGTGGTCCCGGTGGTCCCGGGGGTGGTCCTCGCGGTCCGGGGGGTGGCTTTGGTGGTTCCGGCGGGCGCGGCGGTAGTTCGGCGACGGTAATCACCGGAACCAAGGATCCGGGCTTGTTCCTGAGCGAGCATTGGGGCATGAGCGCTTTTGCCTGCAAGATTCCCGATGGCAAGTATCTCGCGAAGCTCTACTTTGCGGAGACCTACGAAGGTATTACCGGCCCCGGCCAGCGCGTCTTTTCTTTCAATGTCCAAGGCCATGAATTTAAGGACTTCGACATTTGGGCGAAGGCGGGCGGTCCCAACCGCGCCTATATCGAGACGGTGCCTGTGGAAGTGACCAACGGAGAGTTTCGCATTGTTTTCACGAGCCAGATCGAAAACCCGGCGATTAACGCGATTGAAGTAATTCCGCAGGCAGAGGCGGTAACCGGTGCGGCGTCTTCCGCAGCGACTGTGCGGATCAAGGCCGGCCTGTCCGCGCCCTTTACGGATTCGAGCGGCCAGGTTTGGCAGTCGGATCAAGGTTTTGAGGGAGGCAATATGAGCCAGGTGGCCGACGGTTCGGGAGGCGGCCCTGGTGGTCCCGGCGGTGCACTTCCACGGGTTCAAGGACCTCCTCCAAACCGGCCGAACCAAGGGCCAAATACTCAGACTGGCGAACAAAGGACTTTCCCTGGTCAGCAACGCTGAGCGGGGTTTCCGTAGTGAAAACCGTTCAACCCAAAAACCTCTCATAACACTCCATGCAAATCGAACAATCCTTACGTGAACTATTGTGGAACCCGGAAATGGTCGCTGGGTTGCCGAAGCTGGTCCTAAGCCTCGGCATCGCGGCCCTGCTCGGCGTCATCCTCGGCCAGGTTTATATTCACTTCGGGCATTCTCTATCCAACCGGCGGCTGTTTGCCCGAAACTTCCTGGTGCTCGTGGTCACCACGACCCTGATTATCAGCATCGTCCGCTCCTCCATGGCACTCTCCCTGGGTTTGGTGGGCGCCTTGTCCATCGTCCGGTTCCGGGCGGCCATAAAGGAACCCGAAGAGCTGGCCTTTCTGTTCCTGGCCATTAGTACCGGGTTGGGTTTGGGGGCCGGCCAGGCTTTGGTTACCATCGTCGCCCTCGTGGTCATTCTTGGACTCATTGTCCTTCGAGGCCTGTTCCGGCAGGGGCCGAACCAACCCAACCTCTACCTGACAGTGACCAGCCCGGCCGCAAGCAGGCTGGGAGCGGAGCGGATCCTCCAGATCTTGGCCGGCGTTGGCGCGACAGCGGCGCTCAAGCGCTTCGATCAAACTCCAGAGTCGCTGGAAGCCGCGTTCCTGGTGGATTTTAAACAAGTGGCCCACCTGGAGCAGTTCACCAACCAGCTTCGAGACCTCAGCCCGGAGGTGAAGGTGAGCTGCCTCGATGACCAGGGCATCGCCGGTTAACATCGCTCACGCCGGCCCGTAATGCTATCGCAGCTCTCAAACCTCCGGTACGAGAAGAAGTTCATCGCCCAAGGATTCACGCTGGAAGAGGTCCTGGCCAGGGTTCGGCGCCACCCCGCCGCATTTCAGGAGGCCTATCCGCCGCGGGTGGTGAACAATATCTACCTGGATTCGCCAACACGCCGAGACTACCACGCCCACATCAACGGAGCCGCCGATCGGACCAAGACGCGCGTGCGCTGGTATGGGCCGCAATTTGAGGCGGCGGAGCAGCCCATGCTGGAACGAAAGCTGAAAAGGGGCATGGTCAGCGGCAAAGAGGCGTATGCGCTTCCGAGGTTTTTCGTCAACGGAGGCTGCCTTCGCTGCCGATTGGGCGCAGCCTTCGCCGCCTCCCTGTTGCCACCCATGCTGCGCTCCGCGCTCAAGCACATGGAGCCTGCTCTTTTAAACCGCTACCAGCGACATTACTTCCTAAGCCGTGACGGGAAGTTTCGACTCACCGTGGATTGGCATCTCCAGTTCGCGGGCGTCCCGCAGAACCACCGGCAGGCGACAGACTCGTTACGCCCTGTAACGACGCCAATCATAGAACTGAAGTTTAGGCCTGAGTTCGCCCAGGACGCTGGTACCGTCACCAACGCACTTCCGTTCCGTGTAACCCGTTTCTCCAAATACGTTGCCGGAATGCAGCACATCTGACCTCCGTGTCGGACCGGCCCACCTAATCGGCAAAGCGCAGGTCAAGGTTATCGCCGTAGCCGATTTCGCGCACGACGTCGAAGAACGCGCGCTCGTGCAGCGGTTCGCTGTCCACGATGACGCCGTCCATGTCGAAGATGACTGCCTGAAGCGGTCGCATACGAAGGCGGGGAGGGTAGGAGGTGCAAGCGGGAAAGGCACGCCTAAAGCGAAGCGAGGGGAGAGGGGAAGTCCGAAGTCCGAAGGAAGGCCGAAGCCCGAAGTCCGAGGAAGCCCGGGAGCGATGCAGGACCGGCCAGGTGTGCGGGCGCTGGATTGGCTTCGTCCCGGCAGCTTGACCGCAAATGGATTTAACTCCCAAACCGCGGAATACGCAGAACACGCGGAAAACCCAGGAGCGGCTGCGCCTTCTTGAGCCGGGGGAGCGGAAGGTGCAATGCCATGACCAGAAGTCGTCGGGCTCGACCTGGAGGGCTTCGAGCAAGGAAGCGGCGACGATACGCGGAAGGAGCCGGGCTCAATGGGCGTGGAGCGTGCCGATCGCTTAGGCTCGACCGGCCTGGGCCATGAGAATCGCTATTGAGTACCTAGCCGATCCCTAGCGTACACCTAGCCACCAGCTATCCAACACCTATCCAACACCTATCTGACATCTATCCAACACCTATCTGACATTTCGCGAACATGCGGCAGGTGCCTGAGAATCAGGCATTTAGAGAGCAGGGAAACGTTGTCCAGGATTTGGACACTTACGAGGCCCGGCTTACTTGGATGAGCCAGTCGGCTTGAAGGCGGTCCAGTCCCGCACCAGGTCGGGGAGCTTGCAGCGGTCGCAGATGCTGTTGGAGTGGTCGCAGAAGTCGCGGACCATCTGGATCAGGCCTTGCTGGGCGGCGGCGCCGGGGAGGGCCTTTGGGGAGGTGGTGCCCAGGAGGCGCTGGCGGGCGAGGCGGAGGACGGAGTTGTCCTCGGCGGGCGGCCAGGAGAAATACCGGCGTTCGAGGGTGCGTTGCATGGCGGCGTTCTTGCCTTCGACGGCCCGAATCCAGAGCCAGGGCAGGACGACGTTCACCGCCAGGTCCGTCACGCGGGTGCCGCCCAAGAGCGGCTGCGCTTTCTTGAGCCGGGGAGAGCGGAAGGTGCAATGCCATGACCAGAAGTCGTCGGGCTCGACCTGGAGGGCTTCGAGCAGGGAAGGGGCGAGGGCCGAATCGGGCACTTCGCGGGCGCACCAGCGTTGGAGTTTGGAAGCGAGGTCACCGTCCAGCGACCACCGGGAGGCAAGGGCGACGCGGCGCTGGGGGTGGTTGGCGGGGCGCGAGCCGTGCAGGCGCCAGAGGGCGCGCGGCAGGATGCAGTCGGAGAACTGGTCACGCTCGCGCCACCATTGGTCCCAGACGCGGCGGACATAATGGTCGGCGCCGGTCTGGGCGCGGGTGAGGTCGGCGGGCAACAGGGCGCTGATACCGAACAAGCGGGCTTGCACGGCGAGGAGTTGAGTGGGGGGCGTGTGCCAGCGGGGACGGAGTTCGGCCAGGCGCTGCATCGGCCAGACGTTGTGCTTGTAGCCGAGGGCACGGAAGAGTCCTTCCCAGAGCGCCTGCTCCCAGCCGACACGGCGGGCGCGCGCCTGGAACTGCGAGGCCTTGCTTTGCAAGCGCACATGCGCCGCCTGATGGAGCAGGTTGAGCAATTGCGGGGGCGGCACGGCGCGCAACGGGGCGCAGCATTCGCCGCGCAATTCCTCTGGCAGCGTTTGCGCGGCCTCGCCGCCGAGCCAAAGGCTGAGTTCGCCAAGGGGGGCATCGAGCGCTTGGCGCACGTTCAGGGTGAGCGGCGTCCCGGGGGCTGGGCGTTCGCTTTCCCAGACGACGTGCAGGATGACATTCTGGAATGCGGGGTTACGATCATGGCCGTGGGCATGCCACCCGCTGGAACGGAGGTCAACCTCGACATCGCCTGCCTCGAGCGGGCCGTCGCCGACTTGCACGATGGCGTCGCGGAAATCGGGGCCGCCCTCGACGCTGCGGAAACCGGGATGAAGGATACGGATCGGTTGGCCGTCCAAAGTGTTGAGTTGATCGCGGAGCAACCGCTGGTGCTGCCAGATGGTTTGCAGAAGGCGCTCGGGCGGGGAGTCGCTATCCTCGCGCAGGACGGGAACCACCCCGCACCGCACGCGCCACTGGGCGTAGAAGCTGGCCAAGACCGAAGGCACCTTGCCATTGCTTTTGCGCTGAAGCCGGGGCAAAGTCAAGCCCTTGGAAGTTTGAACGCATCCCCGAGCGGGGTTGACTGTTGTTATATTTATGTATTTGCGGATGGATATTGGGCGAAGCCGGTGGCTGGGGGTGTGGCTGCTGGCGGGGTGTCTGCTTAGCGGGGCGCCGGGGGCTTGGGCTCAACCGGCCGAGGGGGATGTGCGCCGCGACGCGACAGTGCGTGCCGTGGAGAAGGTGCTGCCTACAGTGGTGAACATCGCCACGGAGACAATCATCCAGGTACGGGACCCCTTCGAGGAGTTCTTCCGCCAGTTTTGGGACCCGGTTCACCGCCGGCAGCCGCCGAATTCCCAATACAGCCTCGGTTCGGGGGTCGTTATTGATGAAGCGGGATACGTGCTCACCAACGATCACGTCGTGCGGCGGGCGGACAAGATCGGGGTCAAGTTCTGCACTGGAACGAATGTCTATTCGGCCACGGTCGTGGCCAGCGATCCCAAGAGCGACGTGGCCCTGCTCAAGCTGGATGCCCCGCCAGGAGCGAAGTTCACGGCGATTCAGTTTGCGCGCGAGGACGACTTGCTGCTGGGCGAGACCGTGCTGGCGCTGGGCAACCCTTTCGGTCTGGGCGGGTCGGTCACGCGGGGCATATTGAGTTCGAAGAGCCGGGTACTGCCCAAGGAAGGTGAGCCGCTGGACATTCCGAACTGGCTGCAGACAGACGCGCCGATCAACATGGGCAACAGCGGCGGGCCGCTTGTCAACGTAAGGGGTGAGTTGATTGGGATTAACGTCGCCGTGCTGAACGAGGTCGAGGGGCACCTGGCGCAGGGCATTGGTTTTGCCATCCCAATCCGGCGCGTGCTGGAGGCGCTGTCGGACATTTTCCCGACGGAGTTTGTGAAGTCCTATTGGTTTGGGGCGCGGGTGAAGGTGGGCACGACGCCGCTGGTCATCAGCAGCGTGCAGCCGCAAAGCCCGGCCGGGAAGGCAGGCTTGCGTTCGGGCGACGCCATCCTGGAGGTGGATGGCAAGGCGCCCAAGAGCTTCATTGATTTCGCCGATCTGCTGGCTGCCGGAGCGGCTTCGGAGGAGCGGTTGGCGATCCGGCGCGGAGCGGCGGGCAAGGAGCTCGCGGTGGAGTTGGTGCCAGAGAAGTCCGTGTTCAACGCTGGAATGGTCCGCGAGCGACTCGGGCTCAACCTGGAGGAACTGACGCCGCGGGTGGCGGAGCGTTACGGCGTGGGCGCCGGTGAGGGATTCCTGGTGACGGGGGTGGAGGAGGACAGCCAGGCAGCGAAGGCGGGTTTGCAGCGGGGCATGTTGGTGACCGGCATTGACGGGCGGCAGCCCGGCGACCTATGCAGCGCGGCCAAGCTGCTGTATCCGAAGAAGAAAGGCGAGCGGGTGCAGCTTGACCTAGCCGTGCCGCAGCGGATGGGCAATTTCAATGTCCTGCGCCCGGGGTCAGTGGAGTTGGCCGCGCGCTAGGCCGAGATTTTGTTGGCCCCGTCCGCCGCTTTAGGAATAGACTCGGCCTTACACTGGCATTGATGAACGATGATTTGATGATCGAAGTTGCCCACCTGACCAAGCGATACACGGGCAAAGCCGCGGTGTCGGACATATCGTTCACGGTCAGGCGGGGCGAGATCGTCGGGCTGCTCGGCCCCAACGGGGCAGGCAAGAGCACGACGATGCGCATTCTTGCCTGCTACCTCCCGGCGACTTCGGGCACGGTGCGGGTGGCGGGACTGGATGTGTTCGAGCAATCGGACGAGGTGCGCCGACGCATCGGGTATATGCCGGAGAACAACCCGCTGCACCACGACATGCGCGTGCGGGAATACCTGAAGTTCCGGGCCCGGCTGAAGGGCCTGAGCCGCAAGCAGTCCCGGCAGCGCGCGGATGTGGTGATGGAACAATGCGGCCTGACCGAGGTGGGCCGGAGGATCATCGGCCAGCTTTCCAGAGGTTATCGGCAGCGCGTGGGTCTGGCGGATGCGCTGGTGCACGAACCGGAGCTGATCGTCCTGGACGAGCCCACGATCGGCCTGGACCCGGCCCAGATTCGCTCGGTGCGCCAGCTTATCAGGGGACTGGGCGGCGCGCATACCGTGCTGGTCTCGACGCACATTCTGCCCGAGGCGGAGCTAACCTGCCATCGGGTGGTGATCATGTTTGATGGGAAGATCCTGGCGGCGGACACGCCGGAGAATCTGCAGAAGCTGATGAGCAGCGGCAGCCAGGTGATCGCAGAAATCGCCGCGCCGGCGGCGGAGTTGCAGGAATGCTGGGCGCAGATGGCGGAGATCGAGCAGTTCGACGTATCGGCCAGCGATGGGGAGTATTCGCGCTGCGCGCTGACGCCCCGGGATGGCGTGGATCTGCGGCCCCAGATTTACTCGCTGGCCCGCGAGCGGGGCTGGCCGCTGCGCGAGCTGACGCGGAGCCGGCATTCGCTGGAAGACATTTATCTTCAGGTGACACGGCCAGGAGAGGAGGAAGGCTGATGCGGGCTTATTGGACGCTTGTGCGGCGGGAACTGGCGGGCTTTTTCCTGTCCTCGAGCGGCTACATCATCATCGCGGCGGCGTTGTTCCTGATGGGCTACAGCTTTGTCGTCATCCTCGTCATGCTCCAGAAGCCGACGCCGATGCCGGTCACCGAGCTATTCTACAACACGCCGTTTTTCTGGCTGATCCTGCTGCTGACGACGCCGGTCATCACGATGCGGCTGTTTGCGCAGGAGAAGTTTACCGGGACATTCGAGACGCTGATGACCACGCCGGTCAGCGATGTTCAGGTGGTGGCGGCCAAGTTCAGCGCGGCGCTGCTGTTTTATATTCTGACGTGGCTGCCGCTGGTGGGGTGCCTCCTGGTGGTGCGGCACTTTACCAACGAACCGGGCGCGCTGGACGGAGGCGTGGTGGGCAGCACGTTCCTGGGGATCGTGTTACTCGGGGCGCTGTTTGTCTCCCTTGGGTGCTGCGCTTCAGCGCTGACGCGTAGCCAGGCCATCGCGGCCATGATCAGCCTCGGGTTCGGCGCGAGCGTCTTTTTGCTGGGCTACCTGGCCTTCCGGCTCCCAGCACAGGATACTTGGCAGACGCAGGTGCTCAGTTGCTTCGACCTGTTCGAGCAGATGCGCGATTTTGCCCGGGGCGTGGTGGACACCCGGCCGGTAGTAATGCTGGTGAGCCTGACGCTGTTCTTCCTGTTCCTGACCTTGCGAGTGGTGGAAAGCCGCCGCTGGAAATAGCATGGCGGCCGCCCCTCATCCCAAGCCCAGTTTCTCACCCTATCGCAAGTGGGGCCTCGGTCTGCAGGTCACCTTCCTCGTGCTCGTCGTCCTTTCGGTAGTCGTGATGGTGAACTACATCAGCCGCGACTATTTTCTGCGCTTGCACACCAGTACTCGCACGAGGCTCGAGCTTTCCCCGCGCACAGTCGGCTTGCTGCGCTCGCTCACCAACCGGGTCAACGTGACGCTCTATTATGACACCGAGGACGAGCACGCGCTCTACAGCACGGTGGCGGACCTGCTGGGCGAATATCGGCTGGTGAATCCGCGGATCACGGTTCAAACGGTTGACTATATGCGCGACCCCGGCTTGGCGCAGAAGATCAAGGCCAAGTACAACCTTTCCGCTCTGAACGAGAAGAACGTCGTCATCTTCGCCTGCGAGGGCAAGACGAGGCAGATAGAGGGCGACCGGCTGGCGACCTACGTGGATAAGGTGGCGGGCAGGACGCCCGAGGGAAAGCTGCTGGTCGAACGCAAGCCGATGGCATTTCTGGGGGAGATCGCCTTCACCCGGGCCCTGCTCGACGTCACCAGCTCCAGGCCACTCAAGGCCTATTTCCTCCAGGGCCACGGTGAACACCAAATTGACAGCGGCGACGAGGTGATGGGCTATCTCAAATTCGCCTCTATTCTCGGGCAGAACTGCATCACGAATGAGACGCTGACGCTGCTCGGCGCCAGTGCCGTGCCTACAGACTGCGATCTGCTCGTGATCGCCCGCCCACGAGACGTTATTCCCGGCACCGAGCTTGACAAAATCGAGCAGTACCTCAACCAGGGCGGACGGTTGCTGGCGCTGTTTAATTATGCCTCGGCCAGCAAGAACATTGGCCTCGAAGGGGTCCTGGCCAAGTGGGGGGTGGACGTCGGCCACAATGTCGTGACCGACCCGGATAACAGCCAGATGGGGACAGATGTCATTGTTAGTGACTTCGGCGCCGGCAAGCATCCGATCGTCAATTCCCTCCTCCAGTCGCGGCTCCATTTGAGCCTGCCACGTACCGTGGGGCGGTTGAAACTGCAAGCCGAGGCCGCCGATGCGCCACGGGTGGACGAAATCGCCTTCTCGGGCCCCAACGCCCGGGTGGCCGGCGGGGTGGCTCGAAGGCCGCCTTTCCCGCTGATGGTCGCCCTCGAGAAGGGAGCGATCAAGGATGTCATCACCGAGCGTGGCTCGACGCGCATGGTGGTGGTGGGCGATTCGGTGTTCCTGGGCAACCAGCAAATTGACTCGGCGGCCAACCGTGATTTCGCCGCCTCGGCCGTCAACTGGCTGCTCGAACGCACGCAATTGCTGGCCGGCGTGGGTCCGCGGCCTATCACGGAGTATCAGATCGCGATGACCAAGGCGCAGTTGCATCAGGCGCAGTGGCTCCTGCTCGGCGCGCTGCCGGGATCGGTGCTGGCGCTGGGCGGCCTGGTGTGGCTGCGGCGCCGTAGATAAGCGCGCGCATGAATTCCCGGAACACTTGGCGATGGCTCATCGTGGCGCTGGCGCTGTTCGCGTTTATCCTGTTCCAGCAGCGTTACCTGCGGAAGGCGGGCGGCGGCCCTGTCAAGGTCCTGCCCAGCCTGAAAGCTGCCGACACCACCAGCGTGCAGGTTCGGCCTGCGGCGCAGTTGGAGATTCGGGCGGAGCGCATCAATGGGACCTGGCAACTCACGGAACCGCTGGTTTATCCTGCCCAGGCGGTCAGCATCGAAAAACTCCTCACTGAGCTGGAGGCGCTGAGACCGGCGCCCTATATCACCGCCCGGGAACTGAGGAATCGGCCCAACACAGACGAGGAGTATGGGTTCGCCGCGCCACAGGCCTCCATCATTATCGAACAACCCGGTTACACCGCCCGGGTGCGGGTGGGGGCGAAGACGCCGCCCGGCGACCAGGTGTTCGTGCAGGTAGTGGGCACCGAAGGGGTGTATGTCGTGGACGCTGGCTTCCTGAAGTACCTTCCCCGCAGTGCTGACGACTGGCGCGACACAGCGCTGATTAACTTGAGCGGCCTGGCATTCGACCGGCTGGCCGTGACCAACGGGACGAAGGTGTTCGAGTTGCGGCGGGATGGCACCAACGCGCTTTGGCGCATGGTCTATCCGCTGCAGGCACGCGCCAACAATCCCAAAGCCGAACAATCGCTGCAAACGCTGCAGGACGTCCGGGTCCGTCAGTTTGTTTCTGACAATCCCAAGGCGGACTTAGATGCATTCGGCCTGCAGCCCCCCGAACTCGAGGTCGCGCTGGGGCAGGGCACCAACATCGTCACCCGGCTCCAGTTCGGGAAGAGCCCAACCAACGACGCTCGAATGGTCTATGCCCGGCGCGTGGGCCTCAATACCATTGTGGCGGTGCGCAAAGACCTGCTTGCACCCTGGTACGCCCCGGTCAACGACTTCCGCGACCCGTTCCTGGTCACATGGACCGCACCCGTAGCGGTCATTGAGGAGCGCGGTCGGGACAGTTTTTCCGTGCAGCAAACGAACGATGCCTGGCGCGTCCTGCCGCAGGACTTTCCCGTGGATGTCGGCCTCCTCAAAGAACTGGTGTCCGCGTTGCGCGGGTTGCAGATTGTGGAATTCACCAAGGATGTGGCGATCCCGCCGGAACTGCCGACTTACGGTCTTGCCCCACCGGCGCGGCAATACATCCTGAGAGCGGCGGCGACAAATTCCCCGTCCGGCCCGAC
>Ga0074044_10005368_pt1 | contig 10471 bp, 9 predicted proteins | sample BogForMeECP23OM1_FD_94443 | JGI IMG/M metagenome (GOLD analysis project Ga0074044, IMG submission 94443) | Bog forest soil microbial communities from Calvert Island, British Columbia, Canada - Bog Forest MetaG ECP23OM1 | ecosystem: Environmental > Terrestrial > Soil > Wetlands ...
CGCCCTTTGTAGCGCTTCCTCCACCAGAAGTCGCTCTCTGATCTCTTTCTCCAGGTTCGCATTCGCGGTCCGCAGTTGCTCCGGGCTGGGAAGAGCGAGCGCTTGCGGAATCAGGGTTACCAATAGCGCAGCGGTCGCGAGCGATGCTAACGCTGTAAAGGCCTTAATGACGCCAGCCAGCCGGTAGGTGCCATGCCAGACCGTCCAGACCTCCATCAGGTGAGTCGTCCCGCAGCCGAAAATGAATAAGCCAAACATGAGAAACATCCAGTGAAACGGGAGGTCGCGCCGCCGGCGCACGAAATAGATCAACATCAGAGGAATGAGATAGTAGGCGAAAGCGATCAATCCGTCCGACACGGCGTGCAGCCAAACTATCCTCGGGTCCCAGAGATAGCAGTAGCCGTGCGGCATGAAATCCGACGAAAACAGTTTGGTAAGGAATTTGTTCATGGTCTCCCTCTGCTCTGTCAGGGCCTGTTTCTCTCGAGATGATCAGCACAAAATTCGCCTTGAAGTGCACGACGTCGCAGGACCGATTTTCAAATAATTCTTGCTTCTGCCAGAACCCCGCTCAGGCATGACGCCCTGTTGACCAATGCAGTTGTTAAGAAGGCGATCAAAGCCGCAACGTCCAGCGGGTCGTCCACCCGTAAAGAGAAAATCGGCGGCACGAAGCAAGTACTCCAAGCATAGAACGCCGATGATGGAGACAAAGACCGATGGAACGAAACCGCCTGCCGCGGACAGCAGCACGACAATAGTCAGGTAGAGAAGACAGGCTATGGTGAGATTTACCTGGAATCGAAAGCAGACGAAGGTCAGGAGTGCCACAGCAATGCTTGCAAACAGGCATTGCGCGGCTGAACGCCAAAATCTATTGGTCCCGTTGGGCTTCATCAGCTTCTTCGAATGTTAGTCTGCTTTAAATGTAAGGATTTCCCGCCGTAACCGACGGTCCGACACTCGCCCTCTTCGCGGAAGACCCGTCTTTGCGCGGAACGGACGTTTGGCGCCGGGCCGCCAGTACCAGATGAGCCAGTTCGAGTGCTCTACGTCTCGCGTGGCAGCTGAATTTTCTCCAGGCCGTCGGGGCCAACGTCTGATGAACCGCGCCGCCGCAAACCCTACCATCTGCGCCGACTACGGCATACCCGCTCCGGTTGTGCGGTCACTTTTCACGTCTTCCGCGCCGGCGTTATTCACGCCTTTTGACTCGGAGGGCGACGACGATCAGGACCTCGGGAGTTTGGTTCGCACAACGACACAACGAAGGAGAAGGCCTCATGGCTTCCAATCACGGAGTGGTTTATCTCGGGCCGGGCAAAGTCGAAGTACAGAGCATCGACTACCCCGAATTGAAGACACCGCAGGGAAAGAAAATCGACCACGGCGTCATCATCAAGCCGGTCACGACCAACATCTGCGGCAGCGACCAGCACATGGTCCGCGGGCGCACGACGGCGCCAGCAGGACTGGTCCTGGGGCATGAGATTACCGGCGAAATCATCGAATGCGGCAGCGGCGTCGAATTCATCGGCAAGGGCGACCTGGTCTCGGTGCCGTTCAACGTCGCGTGCGGGCGTTGTCGCAACTGCAAGGAGCGGCATACCGACGTCTGCCTCAATGTGAACCCGAGCCGGGCGGGTGGCGCCTACGGCTACGTCGATCTTGGCGGCTGGGTCGGAGGACAAGCCGAATACGTGATGGTGCCATACGCCGATTGGAACCTGCTCAGGTTCCCGGACAAGGATCAGGCGCTCGCCAAAATAAGAGACCTTACCTGCCTTAGCGATATTCTTCCGACCGGTTATCACGGATGCGTCAGCGCGGGCGTAACCACCGGCTCGACTGTGCTTATCTCCGGCGCAGGACCGGTAGGACTTGCCGCCGCATCGGCAGCGTTCCTGCTCGGCGCGGCGGTGGTGATCGTCGCGGATTTCAATCGGGCACGGCTTGAACACGCCCACTCGTTCGGCTGCGAGACGATTGACCTCTCGCAAGGCGGCTCAATCGGCGAACAGCTGGAGAAAATCCTGCGGGTTCCGGAAGTGGATTGTGCCGTCGACTGCGTAGGCTTCGAGGCCAAGGGACACGGCGGCAAGGACGAGCCCGCGGTCGTACTCAACCAGCTGATGGAAGCGACACGCGCGGCAGGAGCGATAGGTATCCCCGGCCTGTACGTCACCGAAGATCCAGGTGCCAAGGATTCAGCTGCGAGGAGCGGAAACCTCACGATGCGGCTGGGACTCGGATGGGCAAAGTCCCATTCGTTTACGACGGGTCAGACGCCCGTGATGAAGTACAACCGCGGTCTGATGATGGCGATCCTTCATGATCGCATCAAGATTGCGAAGGCCGTCAATGTCGAGCTGATTTCGCTCGCACAAGCACCCGAGGGCTATCAGTCGTTCGATTCGGGCGCTGCGAAGAAATTCGTCATCGACCCGCATCACAGCGTGCGGAATTGAGGCCCGCCCGACCCGCGCTGATGCTGATGAGCATGGTTTGAATGTCGAGAGCCGGATGGGTGTTTAGCACCCTTGGCTGTGCGGTCATTCTTCACGCCTCATGAATTGACACCAATCAAGCGGAGAACTTGATGGAATCAAAAGAGACATTGACCACCGATAGCGGGGCCGCAGTCACCGACAATCAGAACTCGCGAACAGCGGGCGCGGCGGGACCTGTCCTGATCGAGGACCATCACCTGATCGAAAAACTCGCGCACTTCGACCGCGAACGGATTCCTGAGCGCGTCGTGCACGCCAAAGGCTCCGGCGCCTACGGATATTTCGAGGTGTTGGCCGATGTGACACGGTGGACCAAGGCCAGCTTTCTCGCTCCCGTGGGAAACCGAACCGAAGTATTCATGCGCTTCTCTACGGTCGCCGGAGAGAAAGGCTCGGCCGACACGGTGCGCGACCACCGGGGATTTGCGATCAAGTTCTACACCGAGGACGGAAACTACGACCTGGTCGGCAACAACACGCCGGTCTTCTTTATTCGCGATCCGCTTAAATTTCCCGACTTCATCCATTCGCAAAAGCGCGATCCCTACACAAATATGCAGGAACCGGACAACATCTGGGACTTCTTTTCACTGAGTCCCGAGGCGACACATCAATTCACGATTCTGTTCAGCGATCGCGGCATTCCCGCCGGCTTTCGCAACATGGACGGCTTCGGATCGCACACTTATCAGTGGGTCAATACGCGCGGCGAAGCCTTCTGGGTGAAATATCACTTCAAGACCGACCAGGGGATCAAGAATCTCATCCCCGAGGCCGCGGCGCGCATCGCTGGTCACGACGCGGACTATCATCAGCGCGATCTTCTGCGAGCGATTGACCGGGCTGAGTATCCGTCGTGGACGCTCAAGATGCAGATTATGCCGGCGGCCGAGGCTACGAAATACCGCTTCAATCCGTTCGACGTGACTAAAGTCTGGCCGCATCGCGACTACCCGCTGACAACGGTCGGCAGAATCGTGTTGAATCGCAATCCCGAAAACTACTTCGCCGAAGTTGAACAGGCGGCCTTCAATCCGGCGCACTTCGTGCCCGGCATCGGTCCCTCCCCGGACAAGATGTTGCAAGGCCGCCTGTTCTCCTACGGCGACGCATCGATACCGGCTCGGCGCCAATCACATGCATTTGCCAGTCAATCGGCCCCATGTCGCCGAGGTCCGCAACTACAGCCGCGACGGCTCGATGCGCGTCGACGGCAACCACGGACGCGAGAAGAACTATGAGCCCAACAGCTTCGGTGGTCCGCAACAAACCGGCCTGCCGCTGTGGGCACCGACTGAAGTCGCGGGGCTCACCGGAAATCATGCACCTGTGCATCATCCTGAAGACAACGACCTCGTTCAGGCCGGAGATATCTACCGGCTGATGAGCGAAACAGCGAAGGAGCGATTGATCGCGAACATCGCGGCAAGCCTCTCGAAAGTCAGCCGCGAAGATATCATCGAACGTTCGGTCGGGCATTTCCGCAAGGCCGATCCGGAATATGGAAATCAAGTTGCAAAGGTTGTCACGAAACGCCGGGTATCACGCTGAATATTGTTCGAAAAAATCAATAGGAAGGAGTACAGAAAAATGAAAAGCAGTTCAGCTACCAGAATGAAAACGCTTTGGGAAACGCCAACCGATCTCAGCGGTGACGCGGTGGTGGAAATATCGGGCGCGCTCCGCAAATTGCTGGCCGACGTGTTCACGCTGTATGTGAAGACCAAGAACTTTCACTGGCACATGAGCGGGAAGCATTTCCGTGACTATCACCTGCTCCTTGATGAACACTCCGACCAGATCTTCGCCATGACGGACGCAATCGCCGAGCGAGCGCGAAAGATCGGCGGGACTACGATCCACTCGATCAGCGGGATCGCGGAGCATCAACGCTTGAAGGACAACAACGCCGAATTCGTTCCGCACCAGGACATGCTGGTCGAGCTGCGCGAGGACAACCAGCTGCTAACCCGAGAGCTGCGCTCCACTCATAAACTCTGCGACCAGCACGAAGACGTCGCCACCGCCAGCCTGATCGAGGTCTGGATCGACGAGACCGAGCGCCGGAGCTGGTTCTTGTCGGAGATTGTCGCCGAACGTTAAGCGCGACCTTCTGTCGGAGCTTGATCCGGCCGAACAGCGTACTACGCTTAAAGGTGTGAGGGGGGAGCAGGGCGCACTCTGTGCCGCCGCTTCTCACGCCTTTCCCGGTGAGGCTCCGCTGGATGCGGACCTTCCTCCACACCGCAGGAGGTACCTCTCGGATGAACGACATCGCAGACCCAAAAGCGACAGGAAGCACGCCAGAGGCGATCTCAAGACGCGACTTCATCAAAGGGGTGATCGTCGGCGGCGCGGCCGTCTCTTCAGCGGGGTATCTATTCCGTGCCTCGACGCTGCTCGCGAACTCTGGTTCCGTTGTAGGACGACTGATTACGATCAACGTCAACGGGCAGCAGCGTCGTGCCGACGTTATGAAGCAGGAGACGCTCGCCTGGACCTTGCGCCACAAGCTGGGGCTTACGGGCACGAAACTGGGCTGCGACCGGGCCGAATGCGGCTCGTGCACGGTGCTGATCGACGACGTGCCCCGCTACGCATGCTCTGTACTCACGCACACGGTGCGCAATCGAAAAATCCTGACGATCGAAGGGTTGGCGAACGCTGACGGAACTCTGCATCCGGTGCAGCAGGGTGTCGTCGACGAGCAAGGGTTTCAGTGCGCATTCTGCATGCCCGGTTTCATCATGTCGTCGGTGGCGTTTTTGAAGTCGAACCCCAACCCGACGCGCGCAGAGTTGGCGAATGGCGTCTCGGGCAACCTGTGCCGATGCCAGGACTACGACAAGATCCTCGCAGCGCTGATGCGCGGGGCGGACAACATGAGGAAGGTCAGTCATGCCTGATACCAAAGATGCGAATCCCGCCACAGCGCCCGCGCGCGTGTACGGCGTCGGCCGCAAGTTGATCGGCAAGGATTACGAAACGCCCGACCTGTACGCGAAGGTGACGGGACAGGCCAAGTACGCCGAGGACTATCACGCCGACGGCATGCTGTTCTGCAAATTGCTACTCAGCCCGATGCCGCACGCGCGCGTGAGGAGTATCGACGCGCGCGAGGCGCTTGCGATGCCCGGTGTAAGAGCGATTCTCACCGCCGATGATCTTCCACCGCCGGCCGACAGCCTCACCGATAACGGTACGGTGATCAAAGCCAACCCGAAAAGCGAACGCGGGCTCACGATGGAGCCGGTGTACCAGGGCGAGCCGATCCTCGCTGTCGCCGCGGTTGATGAACTCACCGCAGCCGATGCGATCGAGAAGATTCAGGTTGATCTCGAGCCGTTGCCCTTCGTGATCGATCCGCTCGATACCCTGCGGCCGGGTGGGCCGAATCCCAGAACGGACGGGAACATCTGGGTCATTCCTCCAGGGTCCACAGCCGGAGCGCCACCAAGTCAGCCGCCAACTATCGGCGAGCTCAAGTGGACAGAAGAGGATTTCGCGAACGCGAAAGACGGTCAACTGCCGATGGGCAAGACGCCCGACCAATGGTCGTACGGCGACCTCGACGCGGGCTTCAAAAGCGCCGCACTCGTGCTTGACGAAACGTTCGTGACGCCGGATACGAGCCATCAGACGCTGGAGACGCGCAGCGCGATGGCCTACTGGCAGAATGGGAAAGTCTACGTTTACACGGGCACGCAGAGCACCGCTCAAACGGTACCCGCCATCGCGCGATGGCTGAATATCGACCGCGGCAAAGTCGTGCTGATCAGCGAGTACACCGGCGGAGGTTTCGGCAGCAAAATCACGGCCGGCGTGTCGTTGGTCATTCCTGCGCTTCTATCGAAGAAGGCGAACGCGCCGGTGATGATGCGCATCAGCCGCGAGGAAGAGACTTTCATCGGGCGCGCGAGGCCGAGCCTGATGGGCCGGATGAAGGTAGGTTTCTCCAAGGAGGGACGGATCGTCGCCCTCGACATGTTCGTTATTTCCAACAACGGTCCCTACGACGCACAAGGCGATGTCCCCACGTCCGGCCGTATCGTTTCACTCCTGTATCAGCCGCAAGCCATGCGCTGGCGCGGTGCCACGATGCTGACTAACACTCCGCCCCGCAGCGCGCAGAGTTCACCGGGCGGCTTGCAGGGCATCATGATAATCGAACCGATCATCGCGAAGGCCGCGCGCAAACTCGGGCTCGACCAGGTGGCGATCAGGCGCATCAACTGTCCCGAAGGCAAGGCGCTATTCGGTGGGCCGGTGAAGGGCGAACGTCTGCACGCGACGAGCGCGTTTATCAAGGAGGCTCTCGATCGCGGCGCGGAGCAATTCAAATGGCATGAGAGAGTGGCGCGCACTCCGAAACGAATCGGCTCGAAGGTGCGTGGTGTCGGCGTCGCGCTCAGTTGTTTCGTCGGCGGCACGATCGGCTTCGACGGCCTGCTCATTATAAAGCCGGACGGCCGCGTCGCCTTTCAATCCGGGATCGGCAACCTGGGAACCGAGTCGGTCATCGACGTGCACCGCGCGGGTGCGGAAATTCTTGGTGTGCCATGGGAAAAGTGCGACGTCATATGGGGCAACACCGCGAACAATCTTCCGTTCACCTGCGTGTCCGGCGGCAGCCAGACGACGCACGCGATGACGCGAGCCGCCTACGCGACCGCGATGGACGCCCGGAAGAAGCTGCAAGAGATCGCGGCTAAGAGTCTCGGCGGCGGCCCCGAAGACTACGAGGTCGCCAACGAGCGCGTCTTCCGCAAGGGCGACGGCCGCGGCATGACGTTAGCGCAGGCGGCTCAACGCGCAATTCAACTCGGCGGTATCTACGACGGCCACGAATCTGCCGCTGACCTGCACAAATTGACGAAGGCGTCCGTGACTGCGGTCGCGGGGCAAGGTCTCGTCGCTGCCGCGAAAGATAACTACCCGCGCGACGGGCAGACGTTCTCCTACGTCGCGAGCTTCGCCGAAGTCGAGGTCGACATCGAGACCGGCAAGTACGATATCGTGGATTTCCTCGCATACGCCGACGTCGGCTCGGTGATTCATCCGCGCGCGCTCGGAGGCCAGGTGCTGGGCCGCTCGACTCTTGGGATGGGCCATGCCATCGGTCAGAAATGGGTGTTCGATCCTCATTACGGCGCGATGCTTTCGACGCGCTTCTACCAAAACAAGCCGCCAACGATTCTCGACGTGCCGGTGAGCATGCAATGGGCGGCGCTGGACATTCCTGATCCCGAAACGCCCGTGGGCGCTCGCGGCGTGGGCGAGCCCCCGGTTGGCGGAGGATGCGCGTCCGTGTTGAACGCTTTGTCGGATGCGCTCGGAGACGAAGTCTTTAGGCGTGCACCGGTCAACCTTGACACCATCCTGACGTCTCTCGAAGCGGGGCGGCCGATGCAACATCCTCTGATGGCGCACATTTAGCGAAGAGTAAGAGGACACCGTTATGGCTGTAATTCGAGATGTCATGCCTGCGTTCGAGCTGCTTCAGCCAAACTCGATTGCCGAGGCGCAAAGCCTGCTCGAACAGAACGGAAGCGACGGCTGGGTACTGGCCGGAGGCCTCGACAGCTTCGACTGGCTCAAGGACCGCATCAAGCGACCGAAGACGGTGATCGACCTAAGCGGCGTCGAAGAGCTCAGAGGAATTCGCACCACCGGCGACGGAATCGAGATCGGCGCGATGACCACGCTCACCGAGGTCGCGCAGCATCCGGTTATCCGAGAGAAGTACGCGCTGCTGGCGCAGTCTGCGGAACTGGTCGCCTCGCCGCAAATTCGCAACCAGGGCACCATCGGCGGCAACGTGTCGCAGGATGCGCGCTGCTGGTACTACCGCGCCGGATGGCCCTGCTATCGCGCGGGCGGAAACATCTGTTACGCCGACACGCCTGAAGGCCGCAATCGCGAGCATGCGATTCTGCACGCGGACCGATGCGTCGCGGTGAATCCATCCGACACGGCGCCAGCTCTGATCGCGCTCGACGCGAAATTCGTAATCAACACGCACAAAGGCGAACACGTAGTGGATGCAGAAGACTATTTCATCGGTCCCGATATCGACATCACGCGGCTGCACATCCTGCAGCCCGGCGATTTGATGAAGGCTATTCGAATTCCGTCTATGTGGGGCGGCGCGCGATTCTATTTTGAAAAAGTGCGCGACCGAAACGTGTGGGACTTTCCGCTGCTGAACGTCGCATCGGCCATGACGCTTTCCGGCGGCAGGATCCAGCAAATCCGCATCGCGGTGAACGCTGCCGCCGCTCGTCCGCTGCGTTTGAAGGATGTCGAAAGCGCAGTGCGTGGCATGCCGCCGAACGCTGACACCGGGGAGATAGCGGGGAAGCTGGCGGTCCAAGGCGCCGTCCCGCTGCAATTCAACGCCTACAAGATTCCGCTGATGAGAAACCTCGTGAAGCGCGCCATTGGCGGAGTGGAGCAAGCGACATGGGTTTCCTAGAATGGGCTATCGACCCGTGGGGCCTAAGAGTTCCCATTCACATCGCGTGGTTCTTGATATGGGTGTCGGTCATTGCAGGGCTGGCCTTCTTCATGGTTCATGCCACGTATGTGCGGTACTTCGCCAAGCCGCGGCAGTTCGTGCCCGAAAATCCGCAAGTTGTCCCATCCGAGATACCCGCACGCGTACCACGACATTCGCGAGTCGCACGCATGTTCCACTGGATCATGGCAGCCTCGATGCTGACGCTGCTGTTCACGGCTTTCCTTCCGAGGGTTGGCGTGCAGTTTAACTGGGTGACCTATCACTGGATCGCGGGCACCGTGCTGACCGTGTCGATCCTCTTCCATATTTTTCACGCGTCGTTCTGGCTGGATTTCTGGTCGATCTGGCCCGACAGGATCGACATTACCGACGCCTACCATCGCGTTCTGCGATTCCTGGGACGTCCTGCTCCCCTGCCGCGCAAGTTCGCCAAGTATCCGCTCGAGAACAAGCTCTACCATGGCGCCATCATGGTGGCGGGCCTCGCTGCGATCGCGACTGGCGTGTTCATGATGTTTCGCGTGCGAACGATCTTATTCCCCCGTAACCCATACCTATTCAGCGACATGACCTGGGGAATGACCTACGTCCTGCACGGACTGGCAGGCGTAGGACTGATCGCGTTGATTATGGTGCACGTCTACTTCGGCATCCGCCCGGAGAAGCAGCCGATCACCAAGTCGATGATCTTCGGCTGGATGAGCCGCGAGTTCTATCTTGAGGAGCACGATCCCAAGCGATGGGTTATTAGTCCTTCGGATGCAGCGCCGGGGTTCGAAGGATCGAAGAGGACTAAGTGATGCCAGCCGCAATTTTTGAGCACTGCAACGCAGTCGAAGAGTGCTACGAATTCATGTTGGCGTACGCCGCGCAAGGCCGTTCGAGCGATCAGGGTAGCAAGCCGGGCGCACAGATTCGCGAATTTCTACAGCGCGCCGCGACAGCCATCGCGGCGCTGTCTGAAGAATGTTCGAAGGTTGTGAAAGAAGAAAGCCTCGAGCCGGCCGAAAAATATCTCGCATTCTTCGCGGTACTCGATCGCGACGCGCACGACTCGCTGGTAGCAATCGATCTGGTGCTGGCTCAGCCCTCTATCAGTTCCCAACTAGTCGACAATCTCAACGCGTCCACCCATCTCCGTGCCTTCCTAACGGATCTGTTCCTGATGAATGACATCCTAAGGTCGCAACTCGCGCTCTTGCCAATCCGCTAGTATCTAGCGCAGAAAACGCCACCAATGAGAGTGGCGTCGAGCGGAGCCAAGTGAGCAGAGAGGCCCGCGGGGGGACAGGCCGCGTGCGGAGTCTCATCTGGCCGACGCCCGCAATGCCGAAACAAAGGCGATATTGTTCAACTCCCGATCATTTCCACGGCAGGCGTTGGCCAAGACTATGCGTGAGACCCTCGATATCCTTGGCCGAGTATAGATGCCGAGGCG
>Ga0074044_10005369_pt1 | contig 10471 bp, 9 predicted proteins | sample BogForMeECP23OM1_FD_94443 | JGI IMG/M metagenome (GOLD analysis project Ga0074044, IMG submission 94443) | Bog forest soil microbial communities from Calvert Island, British Columbia, Canada - Bog Forest MetaG ECP23OM1 | ecosystem: Environmental > Terrestrial > Soil > Wetlands ...
CCGCCGCGTCACGCAGGCGGCGCGAGACATCTCCCGCGCGATGGGCTATCGCGGCATCCGGCGGTAGCCGGTGCGATACACACTTGATTGGCATGGACAGCCGTCGATGCGCATATCCGCCCCGCCCACGGCCGCAGGCAGCAGCGCGAAGAGCTCGTTTTCCGTGCAGCCCGTCTCGTAATGGAAGCGCATCGCCGCCGTGTCGGGACCGCGTCGCCTTGGTCCGGCACCGGGGGATCAGCCCCCGGCGATCGGCGGCCAGATCGCCAGCACGTCGCCGTCGACGAAGCGCTTTGTCGCCCGCTCGGCAGGCGGCACGAAGAAGCCGTTCACGAGCACCAGATGGGCGAGCTTCGGGGGCACGTTGAGGGCCTCGATGATCCCCTCAATCGTGGCGGTGTCGCCTACGTCCATCTGCATCGCGTGCTGCTTGCGGGCTTCGAGCGGCAGATACTTCGTCAGCGTCGCATAAAGCTTGAGCGTGATGTGAATCGTGCCGCTGTGGCGAAGGGCGCCGGTCCGCAGCGCAACCGCGTCGGGAGTCATGGCTTCACCGCACCAAATCCCGCCGAGCTCATGTCTTCGAGCATGCCAGGTGTCATGCCGCTGCCTGCGCCCGAGCGAGATACGCATCCGTCAACTCGAGCGGATCGGCGAGAAGCCTCGCCTTCCACGTCCGGCCGAGCCTGGTCCGCGATTGAATGAGGCCGCGTATGACGCCGACGTGCTCGGTCAGGCCGACGCTGTTCGCGCCGATGAGGGTGTCGTCCTTGAATTCGAGCCGAATGTACTTGAAGCTCGCCTCATCGTTGAGCTCGATGTGCTCGCCTCCGTCTGCGCCCTGCCATTGGCCGAACGACGACGACACGAGCCCGAACGTGGCAAGCACGTTGATCTGCAACGACCCCGTCGACCGGGTCGCCAGTCCCGCCATGTTGAGCGCGCCGACCCGAGCCTGGTCCGCGGCGTTGGGCTGGATCGCGTTCACGATGATCTTGCCGGTTTCGAACTCGGCCGCCTCCGTGCAATCGCCGGCGGCGTAAATATCCGGCACGCTGGTTTGCATCCGGTCGTCGACGACGATGCCGCCGGCGCTGCCGAGCTTGACGCCGCTGCCGTCCAGGCAGCCGACGCTTGGCTTTATGCCGGTCGCCGAGATGATGACGTCGACCTCCAGCGCGTTGCCCCCGCCCAGCTGCGCGCGCATCGCCCCGGAAGGCGCCTTCTCGATGGCGATCACGCGCGTGCCGGTCAGGATGCGCACACCCCTCGCTTCGCACCAGCGCTTGATCAGCCTTCCGGCTCCCTCGGTCATCATGCGCGGCACCATGCGCTCGCCCATCTCGACGAGCGTGAGCTCAGCGGCGCGCGACGCGAGCGCTTCCATGATGATGCAGCCGATGAAGCCGGCCCCCATCTGCAGGACGCGCGCGCCCGGCTTGACCGCGGCCATGATCATGCGGGCGTCCTTGAGCGTCCAGCAGGGGAGGACATTCGGCAGGTCGATCCCCGGGATCGGCGGCCGCGCCGGTCGCGAGCCGGTGGCGAGCAGGAGCCGATCGTAATCGAGGGTGCGCCCGTGATCGAGCACCACAGCCTTGGCTTTGGTATCGACGCGCCGTGCCGAAGCCTGGACAAGCTCGATCCGACGCTCCGAGAAATGATCCTTCGCCTTGCGCAAGTGCGTCCCTGCTTCCGTGATGTCGCCGATCAAGAGGTACGGGATCGCCATCCGGGAGTAGGGCGGCTCCGGCTCGTCGCCGATCAGGGTTATGCGGTCGGCTTGGCGGTGCTTCCGGATCGTCTCCGCGGCGATCACGCCGGCAGGACCATTGCCGATGATCACGTGATGCATGGGCTTGGTCTCCGCTTCTCGCAAATCCGAGCGTCACCCCCTCCCCATCGGCCGCTCCTCAACGGGCGGCCGATCCCCCTTCGAGGGGGAGGGGGAAGCTGTTGGAACCCCTCAGTGATCCCCTCCCCCCTTGAGGGGGAGGGTAGGGAGGGGGGTGGATCACGCGCCCACGATTCCAAGTACTACAGCCCGAGCCGCTTGACGGTCTCCGGCTTCAAGCGGCCGTCCGGGGTCCAGCCGCGCACCTCGTAGTACTCCGGCAGCATCTTGCCCAGCTCATTGACTTTGCCCTTCGCCGGGCCGGAGTTCGCCGGCTCGGCAAGCAGCCGATGCGGCAGATTGTCGTCGGCCGCCGTGAAGCCGGCCGCGAGGTTGAACTGGCGCTCCAGGTTCCAGATGCGCTCGCCGACGCGGCTGAGGTTCTCCATCGACCAGTCGCCCTCGCAAGCGGCGGCGAGCTGCGGTGCCACGTCCTGCAGCGTCCACGCGAAGGACGTGAACAGGCAGATGCCGGCGGAGTCGAAGACCGCCGTCGCGTCTTGGAATGCCTTGACGAGGCCCGCCTTGCCGTCGGTCGTATGCGGGTCCGTTTTCACCGGGACACCCAGTACCTCGCTCGCGACGGTGTAGCCGCGCAGGTGGCAGGCGCCGCGATTGGCCGTCGCGTAGGCCAGTCCCATGCCCTGGATGCCGCGCGAGTCGTAGGCGGGGAACTCCTGGCCCTTGACCGTCATCGACAATTCGGGATGGCCGTATTTCGCGCACAGGCGCTTAGAGCCGAGCGCGATCTCCTTGCCGAAGCCTTCGCCCTTGGCCGTCATCTCCGCGAAGTAGGTCAGAGCCTTTGCCGAGCCGAACGGCGCTTCGATGCCGAGCTGTTCTTCCGTCAGCACGCCCATCTGGTAGAGCTCCATGACGGCGCCCACGGTCGCGCCGAACGAGATTGGATCGAAGCCGTCCTCGTTGCAGATGAAGTTCGCATAGGTCAGCGCCTCGAGATCGTTGACGCCGTTGGCAGCACCCAACGCCCAGGCGGCCTCGTACTCGAGCCCGCCCGATGCGCCCCAATACTCGGGCTTGTTGACAACCGTGTAGTGCGCCTCGTCGATCTTCGAGATGCGGCCGCACGCGATCGTGCAGCCGAAGCACGCCTGGTTGGTGACGAGGTTCGGCTTTCCGTCGCTCTTGCGCGGCTCGAGCATCGCCTCTGCCGAGATGTCCTTGGCGCCCGCGAACTGGACGTCGCGATGGTTGCGGGTCGGCAGCGCGCCGATCTCGTTGATGACGTTCATCAGAACCTGCGTGCCGAACTTCGGCAGGCCCTGGCCGGTCACCGCGTTGTCGGCGAGCACTTTCTTCGCCGCCGTCGTCGCGCGCATGAATTCCTTCAGGTCGCGGATGTTGCCGACACCCTTGGTGCCGCGCACGGCTATGGCCTTGAGATTCTTGGACCCCATTACCGTGCCCACACCGGAGCGGCCGGCAGCGCGATGCAGGTCGTTGATCACCGCCGCGTACTTGCATCCGGTTTCGCCGGCTCGGCCGATCGATGAGATCCGCATCAGCGGATCCTGATGCTTCCGCTTGAGATGCTCCTCGGTGAACCAGATCGTCTTGCCCCAAATCTCGCCGGCGTCGACGAGCTCGGCCTTGTCATTCTCGATCTTGAGATAGACGGGTTTCGGAGAGCGGCCCTCCAGGATGACCATGTCCCAGCCGGCCATCTTGAGCTCGGCACCCCAGTAGCCGCCCGAGTTGGAGCATGCAATCGCTCCGGTGAGCGCGCCCTTGGTGATGACGGAGTAGCGCCCGCCCGTGGACGCCATCGTGCCCGTGAGCGGTCCGGTCGCGAAGATGAGCTTGTTGTCGGGCGAGAGCGGATCGACCTTCGCGTCGACCTCCTCGACGAAGTACTTGGTCGCGAGTCCGCGTTGGCCGAGGAACGCCTTTGCCCATTCCATATTCAGCGGCTCCGGCGCGCACGTGCCCTTGCTCAGATTGACGCGCAGAACTTGGCGCTGCCAGCTCATGGCACTCTCCTGTCCTCAATCCCCATGACCTGCCGAATGGTGATCCAGCTTGGCCGCCCATTGGCGCATCCGGTCGAGCCCCGTCCAGTCGGCGTCTATGTAGGTGATCGCCTGGGTCGGACAGGCCTCGGCGCAAGCCGGATTGCCGCCGCAGAGGTCGCACTTCTGGACCTTGCCGGTGTCCTGCACATAGTTGATCGTGCCGAACGGGCAAGCGATCGTGCACACCTTGCAGCCGACGCACGTCGCCTCGTCAACGATCTTCGCTCCCGTTGCGGCGTCGAGGCTGATCGCTTCGACCGGGCAGGCGTGCAGGCACCAGGCTTCGTCGCACTGCGTGCACGTGTAGGGCACCTTGCGTCCGGTCTCGTGGAAGTCAAAGACCTTGATGCGAGATTTGGCGGGATTGAAGACACCGTAATTCTCGTACGAGCACGCCATCTCGCACTGCAGGCAGCCGGTGCATTTGACCGGGTCGATGTGCAGCGATTTCATCATGATGGTGTCCTCCCGGCACGGAGTGATCGCCTATTGGCTTGCGGCCGAAGCGTTCGAACAACGGCGATTCTTATGTACTTTGGGCCGTCTCGATGATCACAGAACCCTCGTCGGTTGCCAAGCGTAAAGGCCGAGTAAAGGAATGTAATAAATGCACAAAAATGCATTTAGTGCGTAAATTTCGCATAGAAATACAGCCATACGATCAGAATCACGCTCCTCGCGCGAACAAGAGGTGCTCATTCGGCCGCGGCGAGGCGGTCGTGGCGGTCGGCGAGGCTGGCGAGCTTGGGAGATCGCCAACCTTCGGAACGTGCCCCTACGTCGCGCCTTCTACCGGAGGCAATGCCATCCACATACCCCCTTCGGTCGCACCGCCGCGGCCTCCATCAACAAAGGACCGCTCCCGAGTGCCGCACTCGAGCAGCTGCCCGGGCTTTGGCGCACTCTTGCCGGCTCGGCGGTCCGCTCATAGGAGCTGAAAATGAGCTTCCGTCGGCTTGCCGCCGGCGCGGCCATTCACTGGAATTATGTCCATCGGGCACGCGGAAAACGCCACCACCAGATCCATATCGGCGCGCAAGGTCACGTGCTGGCCCGGCAGGGCGACGGGCGGCAGGAATTGGATCACGCCTGATACGGGATCCGGTGCTGTGTTCTGAAATATGTTGAACGGGCACGGGGTCTCGGGCGGCTCCAGCCCCAGCTCCCTCAAACCGGCTGCCAAGTTATCGGTGCAGTTGTCGTGATATTCCTTGCACCCGAGCTCTTCATAGCGATAGCGGTCGCAGGCGGCAAACAACATGTCATGCACGCCCGGCGTGGTGTCCTCCATGAGAGTAAGGATGGGTCGCCGCTTGTTCGTGACCAGGCTTTGGCCCACTTTGGGCCGCAGCGATTTCAGCGCGGATCGGCAATGCTCCATCGACATGAATTCCTTCATGTCGCGCATATTGAAGGCCCAAGTATCGACGATTTGATAGCCATGAGTGTTGATCAAGCGAATGCGCTGACCTTCCTTCACCAGGGCCGCTTTGCCGTGTCGCGCGGGGATCGTAATAGGCATGGTCATGGCGGATCTCCTTCCACATTCGAAGCCGGCGTCTTAGCGGCGGCGAGATGGCCTTGATCGTTCATCTACTTGATCTTGCCTCGCCCAAGAACCCGCCACACACCCTCGATGCGCCCCGAGCGGATGCCGACAATCTCCTCGTGCAGATGGACCGTGGTATCGGAATAGCCGACGATGAGCTCGATCTTCTCGCCGACCCGCGGCGTCTCGCTCGGTGCCTCTAGCTCGATCGTGGAGTGCTCGGCCGAGAGGCGCATGCTCTTGAGCGCCGGCAGTCCGATCGGCTGCGGCATCGCGGAATCGCCGCTCATCGTCTTGCGCCCGGCGTCGAGCACGAGGCGCGTCGGCGTCGGCCGGCTGATCACCGTCGCGAGGATGGTGAGTGCTGGAGCGAAGTCGGCGTGATAATGCGTCATGTAATGCATGTCGCTGAAGATGCCTCCGCCGACCTGGACCTCGGTAACGCCCGGCTGCTGGATGCAATAAGGGAAGGTGCCGGTTCCGCCGCAGCTGACGATCTCGACCGCATGGCCGGCCGTGCGGCACGCGGCCGCACTCGCCGTCAGCTGCGCCACGGCCTCGACGACGACTTTCTCCTTGACCTGCGGATCGGCGATGGTGACGGCCTGGCTCTCCCAGCCCATTACCCCGCGAAAGGCGAGGCCGGGATGGCCGGCGGCGGCCTTGGCGAGTTCGACGACGGCTGCACCCGGCTGCACCCCGGCCCGGCGCATGCCGATGTCGACCTCGACGACGATGCCGAGCCGCCGCCCCCGCGCCGCCGCGGCGTCGCCAAGCTCGGCAACGCTCAGCCGGTTGTCGATGGCGACGGTGATATCGGCGTGCGCCAACAGCTCGACGAGCCGGCGCACCTTGAGCTCGCCGATGATCTCGTTGGCAATGAGGATATCGCCGATGCCCGCCCCGACCATCGCCTCGGCCTCTCCCAGCTTGGCGCAGGTGATGCCCCGCGCCCCGGCGGCGAGCTCCATGCGGATGATCTCCGGCGTCTTCTGCCCCTTCGTATGCGGCCGCCAGCGCACGCCGTGCTCGCGGCAAGTGCGCGCGATTCGCTCGATGTTGCCGGTCATCACGTCGAGATCGACGAGCAGCGCCGGCGTGTCGAGTGCTGCCTTGGTCTCGCTGAGCAGATCCCGTCGCCCCGTCACAGCACATCCTCCTTCGCCGGCTGCGTGTTGAGGCCGGCCGCCCAATAGGCATGCTCGACCAGGCGCAGCGTCTCGAGATTGTCGGCGGGGGCCGTCTCGAACGGCGATCCCGCCTCCAGGCAGTCGATGAAGTGCGCGATGACGCCGTCGAAGCTCGCTTGGTACCCCTGATCGTTGTCGAAAGGGATCTTGCGCGGGGTCGAGCCGGCGAGGTGGAGGACATTGCCCTCGAAGATGGCACTCGCCTTGCTGCCGACGATCTCGAGCCGGTCGGGGACCCGCGGGGGGTAACCCGTCGCCGCCATCGTGCCGACCACCTCGACAGGCGAGCCGGCTGCGGTTTCGAGGAAGATGGCGGCAAAGGTCTCGCCGGCGACATCGGGCAGCGTGCGCCTGGCACGGGCGGCGACCACGCGCAGCTCACCGCAGAGAAAGCGCATGACATCGAGATGATGGATCAGCACCTCGGCCATCATCAGGCGCCGCTCATGCTGCATGAAGGGTTGCCGCACGAACGCCGGGCGCCGCCCGGAGTCGTCGGGAAGAAAGCCGGAGCCGATCGTCGCCATGCGGGCAAGGAGGATCTCGCCCAGCTCGCCCGCCGCGATCCAACGGCCGAGCTCGCGGTACCACGGGCGAAAGCGCCAGTTCTCGTGCACCATCAGCCGGCACCTGCCGCGCAGGCGGCGCACGAGCTCGTCCGCCTCGGCCAAGGTGGGCGTCAGCGGCTTCTGGCAGAGCACGTCGATGCCCTTGGCGGCGGCGGCCTCGACCCAGCCGGCATGCGTCTCGCGCGGCGAGGCGACGTCGAGTGCCGCAATCGACTCGGCTGCCAACATGGCCGTGCTGTCGGTATAGACCCTGGCGATGCCGAACTCGTCGGCGCGGCGCTTGGCATGGCCGGCATCGGGATCGCAGATGGCGACGAGCTCGACGCGGGCACCGAGCTTCTTCCAGGCGACAAGGTGGTACCAGCTGATCATGCCGGCCCCGGCAAATGCCACCCTGATCGGCGGCGTCCGTCGCGTTTCGGTCATGGCGCTATTCTCCCAATTCGAACAGGCGTGCGGGCGATTGCCCGCGTCGTCGTCGCGTCGAAGAGTTGGGCGGCAGCACCGTCGAGCATGATCGTGGCCCGCCCGCCCGGCCGCAGCCGCGTCTCCCGCCCACTGCGTGCGATAACCTCCTCCTCGACCCCGTCCAGCATCAGCACGAGCAGCGTCTCCGCACCTAGGGGCTCGACCGCCGCCACCGTCGCCGGCAGCGGCAGCACGCTGTTGTCGCCGGGTCGCGGCGAGACCTCGTAGAGGTCTTCGGGACGAATGCCGAGGAGTGCCCCCGAGCCGAGGGTGCCGAGCCGATCGGCCGGCCAGGCTGCGGCCGGCAAGGCGACGTTGCCGAGCCGGAGTCGAGGCTCCCCGGCGTCGGTCTCGAGCGCCACCCGCATGAGGTTCATCGGAGGATTGCCGAGGAAGCGCGCGACGAAGGTGTTGACGGGATCGCGATAGACCGCGAGCGGGGGACCTATCTGCACCACCTCGCCCTTGTCCATGATGCAGATGCGATGGCCCATCGTCATCGCCTCGACCTGGTCATGGGTGACGTAGATCGTGGTGATGCCGATATCGTACTGCTGGCGAATGAGCTCGTTGCGCGTCGTAACGCGCAGTGCTGCATCGAGATTGGAGAGCGGCTCGTCAAAGAGGAACACCTTCGGCTCGCGCACGATGGCGCGGCCGAGGGCGACGCGTTGGCGCTGGCCGCCCGATAGGGCATGCGGTTTGCGCTTGAGGAACGGCACCAAGCCGAGCTTCGCTGCGGTGGCGTTGACACGGCGCTCGATCTCGTCGCGCGGGACGCTGCGCCGGCGCAGGCCGAAAGCGAGGTTATTGAAGACGTCCATATGCGGATAGAGCGCATAGGATTGGAACACCATGGCGATGTCGCGGTCCTTGGCGGGCACCTTGTTGATCACCTTGCCGTCGATCGAGACCGTGCCGGCGGTGATCGGCTCGAGCCCTGCTATCATGCGCAGCACCGAGGATTTGCCGCAACCGGAGGGGCCCAGCAGCACCATGAACTCGCCGTCGGCGACGGTGAGCGTCACCTCCTTCACCGCGAGGTCGCCCCCGCCCGGATAGCGCTTGCTGAGCCCGTTGAGCGCAACCTCGCCCATCAGCGCACTGCCCCCGCCGTCATGCCCTTGATCATCGTCTCGGAGAAAAAGCCGTAGAGCAGGATGATCGGCCCGATCGCGATCATCAGCCCGGTCGCGAGCATGCCGATATCGAGCTGGTGGCTGCCCATGAAGTGCATGATCCCGAGCGGCAGGGTTCGCTTGTCGTCCTCGGTCAGCAGCACGACGGCGTAGAGGAACTCGTTCCACAGAATGATGAAATTGAGCGTGACCGTGGTGAACAACGCCGGCGCGCCGATCGGGACGGTGATCCTCCAGAAGATCTCGAGGTCCGAGTACCCGTCGATGCGCGCGGCGTCGAAGAGATCCTGGGGAATCTGGGCGAAAAAACCCTCGAGGATGTAGACCGTCATCGCGAGATGGCCGGCGACGTAAACCAGGATGAGCCCGGTCAGCGTATTGTAGAGGCTGAATTCGAGGAGGATCTGGAACAGCGACAGGATCAGCAGCTGCGGCGGCAGAATTAAGCCGGAAAGGATGACGAAGCGGGTCAGCCGGTTGCCCCGGAAATGATAGCGCGCCAGACAGTGTGCGACCATGGCGCCGATGACGGTGAGCAGCACCACCGCCGTGACGACGACGATCGTGCTGTTCCAGAAATAGGTGCTGTAGTTAGACCGCGTCCAGGCGTCGGCGAACTTCTCCCAATGGAGGTGGTGTGGGAGCGCGTAAGGGCTGGCGAAGATCTCCGGCGTCGTGCGCAGGGACATTGCCGCCACCCAGAGAAAGGGCCCGCCGGACAGCGCCGTGTAGAGCAACACGAACAGGAGGAGCGGCGAACGCCGCAGATGAGCGAGCCAGACGTGCCCCGGCCCAATCACCCTATCAGAACTCCAGACGATCGCGCTGGCGCAACAGATGCGTCATGGCGAAAACGAAGACCAGGATGATGACGAACCACAGCACCGCAATCGCCGAGGGATAGCCGAGATCGAAGGTGTTCCAGTCGAAGGCGCGCTTGTAGACGTAAGTCGATACCGTCTCGGTCGACCACAGCGGACCGCCACTGGTCATGATCCAGACGAGATCGAAGATCATCATCTTCCCGACGAAGGAAAGCACGAGGAGGTTTACGATCGTCGGCCGCAGCATCGGGATGATGACGTAGACGAGCTTGGCGAGCCAGCCGCAATTGTCGAGCGCGGCAGCACCTAGCACCTCCCCCGGCAGCGCATAGAGGGCGGCTAAGAAGACGATCATGTTGAAGCCGAGCCATTTCCATACGTGCGTTGCCATCACCGACCACAGGGCGGTGCGGGGATCGCCGAGCCAGGACTGCTCGAAGGCGCCGAGACCGACCGAGCGCAGGATGAAGTTGGCGAGGCCCCAGTCGTAATCGTATATCCACACCCAGATGATGCCGACGACGACATAGGACATCAGCACCGGCGTGAACCACACGACGCGCAGCAGCTTGGCCATCGGCGCGCCGGAGAACAGGCAGAGGGCCAGGAGCAGCCCGCCGAGCACGTCGGCGATGGTGGCGACGACGGTGAAGATCGCGGTGTTGCCGACGGCCTTCCAGAACACGCGGTCGGCCGTCAGGAGCTGGGTGAAATTGGCAGCACCGACGAGCTCCTGGACGTTGTGCGGCCCGATCGTATGGATGCTGTTCCAGAAGGTGCGCAGCACCGGATAGACGGTGAAGAC
>Ga0074044_10005370_pt1 | contig 10469 bp, 11 predicted proteins | sample BogForMeECP23OM1_FD_94443 | JGI IMG/M metagenome (GOLD analysis project Ga0074044, IMG submission 94443) | Bog forest soil microbial communities from Calvert Island, British Columbia, Canada - Bog Forest MetaG ECP23OM1 | ecosystem: Environmental > Terrestrial > Soil > Wetlands ...
GACCCCTCGCTTGTAAGGAGCCGTAGGCTTCGCGGTCAAACCATCTGACCTGCTGGTTTGGTTAGCCGTGAGTTACCGGAGTTGACCGCTGAGGTCCGTGGCCAATGGCACGTTAATGGCATAGCGATCTTGGTGAGCAGTGCCCCGGAAGTGTCAGGATTCGGATGTCCCTGGCTCGACCAAGTCGAGCGAGGCGGCTTCGATAGCGAGCGCGACAAGGCCGGTTTCGGTCCCGCTGGTGTGGTTCTCTCCGGCATCCCAGCGAACGCGCGCCCCATCCAGTGGTTTCAAGTCGGGACCGCGGGTAGTCCGTCGCTACGGTTGTAGGAAGTGATGGACATGCGCCGGTATCTGCTCGTCCGGGAGATGGACCTGCTGGCGTTGCAGCGAGGATTCGCCTTGGCCCTGGTCGCGGTACTGGTGTCCGTCGCGCTGGGCGCGTGCGGTTCCTCACCGGGGGAGGCGCCGGGAACGGCCTCGGTGGTGTCGGCGCCTGTGCGGATCGCTCACACCAGGCTCGGCACCATCGGCTACCGGGTCGTTGGCAGCGGCCCCCCGCTGGTCTTGATCATGGGCTACGGCTGGACCATGGAGGACTGGGATCCGCGGCTGGTTCACGCCCTCGCCCTGCACAGCCGGGTCGTGATGTTCGACAACGCCGGAATCGGCGATACGGCGGCACTGCCCCCGCCGTACACCATCGACGCTATGGCCGGCCAGGCCAGCGCGCTCATCGACACCCTCGGCCTGGGCAGGCCGGACGTACTGGGCTGGTCGATGGGCGGCATGATTGCCCAGGCCCTGGCGGTCCTGCACCCCGCCCAGGTCCGCCGCCTGGTGCTGTGCGCCACCTACCCCGGGACCGGCGCGGCCGTGGTGCCCTCGGAGGCGGCCAGGCTGGCCAGTAGCGATTTTCCTGCTAACCAGGGCAACGCCTTCGCCACGTTCAAAGCAGCGATCGCGGAATACCCACCCGCCCCCGCAGCGTCGGCCGCCGCGAAAGGGGATCAAGGGCTCGCCGTGGGTAACTGGTGGACGGGCATCGACGCAGCCGGACGCGAGACCGCCAGGATCTCGGTGCCCACGCTCATCGCCGACGGCACCGACGACCAGCTCGTCCCGGTGGCCAATGACCACATCCTCGCCCGGCTCATCCCCGGGGCCAGACTGGTGCTCTACCCCGATGCCGGGCATGCGTTCTTGTTCCAGGAACCAGCGCCGTTCGCTTCCCTCGTCGAATCGTTCCTGACCGGGCACCCAAGCTCGTAACGGCAGGGGCCTTCTGGTGAGGAACGGCGCTTTCGCACTGTCCGGGGGTTAGACGTGACATGGCCACAAGACGGCTGCAGCCGGACGGATGATCGCGGACGCGCTGAGCGTCCAGATCGAGGCCCTGGAGCAGCACCGCGACGGCCGCCCGGCCACAGGCTAATGGCACATTAATGGCACGCGCCACCATTTACATGATCACGCTAGAGGTGTTTTGCCTGGTGGGCGCAACTGGGATCGAACCAGTGACCCCTCGCTTGTAAGGCGCGTCACCTGCGTGGCTGCACGTTGCCGGGCGTGGCCTGACGTGCCACCCGGCTTCACCGATCGTGGCTGCACGTTGCTGGATGTGGCCTAGTGCCTGCGGTCGTTGGCTCTTGGTTTGGCTCTTCCCCGCCGCTGCATCGGGCTGGTGCCTCTCGCCGAAGCCGCGCATTGGCGGCGTAGACGAGCCGGGGCTGCGTTCGCGCACGGCTAGCCAGCGACGGTCCGTGCTGACGGGTGCTTGCAGCGGTTGCCGGCAACGATGGTGATCACGGTCAATGGCTCTCGAGACGGCATCAGCCCACGCGCAGCAGTTCGTCGCCGAAGTCGGCCATCAGGCTGAGCCGCCCGCCGAGCGCCTCCACATAACGGTCCAGCACCTCGCGCGTGGACACCCGGCCACGCTCGATCTGGCTGACCCGGCTCTTGCCAACGCCCATCCGCTCGGCCACCTGCGCCTGGGTCAGGCCCCGGCGGCGGCGGATCTCAGCCAGCCGCCAGCCGCGCGCCTCGGCCAGCATCTGCTCCTTGCCCGCCTCGAACTCCTCACGGCCGATCCGCTCGATCTGCTCATCGCGGATCTGCGACCACTTCGTGAACGTCACCGCCCCTCCCCTTCCTCTTGCGCCCGTTCCTTCAGGTAGATCTCCAGCAATTGCTCGGCTCTGGGGATCGCCTGCCGGTACCACTGCCGCCAGTTACCGGACTTATCACCAGCGACCAGCAAGATCGCCGACCGCCACGGGTCGAACGCGAACAAGATTCTCAGCTCGCTGCGGCCCGCCGACCCCGGCCGCAGCTCCTTGAGGTTCTGCACCGTGGAGTGCTCCACATGATCGACTAGCGGACGGCCTAGCGTCGGCCCGCGGTCGGCCAGAATGTCGATGGCCTGCACCACCAGCCGGTGCGACGGATCATCTAGCGAGGTGATCCAGTCGCGCACCTCATCGGTCACGTAGATCTCCCACTCGGCCAACCCTCGGGCTCCCTTCCGGCCACTAGTTTAGTATATTGTAAACCTCATCGGGCAACGGCTCCTCAGAGGCGGCCAGCCTCGTAACGTGATCACGGCCGACAGCGACTGAACGCAGATCGAACGCTCTGTCGTGCCGTGGAGTGCGCCCTGGCGTCCCGTCACTGCAGGTCGATGACGACTTCGTGGTGGGTTGCCCGATCGTCCCAGCGTGTGGGTGCCGGAAACTGCGTCACCTCATGCGACCTGGGCATATTCGTATATCAGGCCGCCGAGCCGGTCCCGCCGCAGCGTCCGGATACTTGTGCCTGGAGCAGGGGGGTGCCCGCGTCCGGCGGGCGGGTTCTGCTGCAGGGTCCGGTGCGGCCGGTGGCTGTTGTAGTGATCGGTGTACTCGGCGAGGACCAGCCGCAGGTGCCGTTCGCCGGTGATCAGCATCCGGTCCAGGCACTCGCGGCGGGCGCTCCCGATCCAGCGTTCAGCGATCGCGTTCGCGCACGGCGCCCGGACGGGTGTCTTGATGATCCGCACGCCCATCGCGGTGAACACGGCGTCGAACGCCGTGGTGAACTTCGTATCCCGGTCACGGATCAGGAACTTCAGGCCAAGATCAGCGCGGCACTCAAGGTTCATGAGCAGGTTGCGGGCTTGCTGAGTTACCCACGCGCCTGTCGGGTGGGAGGTTATGCCGCCCAGGTGCACGCGGCGGGTGCCGTGCTCGATGAAGAACAGCACGTACAGGCGGCGCAGGAACACGGTGTCCACGTGGAAGAAGTCAGCCGCCAGGATCGTCTTTGCCTGACCGGCCAGGAACGCCTTCCAGGCCTGCCCGGCCCGCCGGGGAGCGGGCTCGATGCCGGCGTCCTTGAGGATCTGCCACACCGTCGACGGCCCGACTTTGCAGCCGAGTCCGGTCAGCTCGCCGTGGACGCGCCGGTACCCCCAGGACGGGTTATCCCGCGCCATCTCCAGCACGAGCGCGCGTACGGCCTGCGCAGTCCTGGGCCGACCGGGAGTACGGCGCGGGTATGCCCAGCGCCGCCTGACCAGATCGGCGTGCCAGCGCAGCAGGGTACGCGGTGAGACGATCAGGCGCAGCTGGCGGAGATGCCCGCCAGGCATAAGCCGGGCAAGCGCGGACAACATCGCCCGGTCCGCCCAGGTCAGCCTCGGTGTCCTTGCCTGGGACCGGAGAACGGCGACCTGGTGACGCAGGATGAGGATCTCGGCATCCTTGGCGCGGTCGGAGCGGGCGAGCAGGGCAAGCCAGCCGAATGCGCAGAGTACCGCCAGGTAGACCAGTCGTAGTGGCACGGGAACTGAGAGTGTCCGAGTCTCAGGCACTCGCGCAGGCAGACAGCTAACTCCACCGCCTCCGCATAAGGAGGAAGACCAGGTCAGCGGCTGTGACATGGTTCTCGGCACCCACAGGATGCGAGAGCGGTGCTAGCGTCTGAGGTGCTTCTAGCTGGGAGTACTTGGTGGGCGCACTTGGGGTCGAACCAAGGACTTCTCGCTTGTAAGGCGAGTGCTCTACCGCTGAGCTATGCACCCCCGCCGCCTGCCGAGGCCATCCGGCAGAAGCAGCTTGACCGAGCCAGCGTACCCGGTCGGGGCTAGCCGATCCTCGCGGGACGGCCGGCCCGGCCCAGGACCCGCTCGAGCGCGAGTTCCACTTCCTCGGCCAGGCCCGGCGTCTCGCCGAACTCCGGGCCGGGGCCGATGCCGGGCGCATCGCCCGGGGCGGCCTCGCCCGCAGCCAGACCAGGCGACGGGGCACCGGGCGTCACGCCGGGCACCGGGCCCACGGCCACCGGGCCGGGAGTGGGCTCCCGGACGTGCCCGCAGTCCCGGCACTCAACCTCGCCGAGCCTGCGCACCAGGTGCACGCTCGAGCACACCGGGCACCGGTCGAGCTCTCCCCTCCAGTCGGCGGACGACTGGCAGGCTGGGCAGATGAGTACCTGGCGGTCGGCCCGGACCCCTCGTTTCCAGGGGCTCTCCCCCCGGTCCGGGTCGACCTGCCGCCCACCACAGCGATAGCAGGGCATTCAGCTTTCCGATTCTGCCGTTCCCCCAGAACGCGCCGCGGCAGCTACTCCAGCTCGGCCAGCGCCTTCTGATACTCGGCGATATCACGTGCCTGCGGTACGGGGTTCACAACCTTCCACCGCACGACGCCATTCTTATCGATGATGAAGGTGCCGCGTGTGGCAATTCCCAGGTTCTCCTGGAACACGCCGTACGCCTTGGCCACCGCGCCGTGCGGCCAGAAGTCGGACAGCAGCCCGAACTCGAAGTGCTCGGCGTCGGCCCAGGCGCGGTGCGTGAAGGTCGAGTCCACCGACACCGTGAGCAACTCCACGTCATCGCGGGTCACCTCGGGGAACTCGTCACGCATCGCGCACAGCTCCCCCGTGCAGACCCCGCTGAACGCCAGCGGGTAGAACACCAGCACGACGTTCTTCTGGCCGGCGAAGCTCGACAGCTTCACGGTCGTGCCGTGCTGGTCCTTCAGCTCGAAGTCCGGGGCCTTGTCGCCAACCTCGACCGCCATCACTGGTCCTTTCGTCAACGTGGGGTGCTGGTGCGGGCCTCAGATAGAGCCCGCAAGCGCGAGATGTCTTCAGTCTGCCACCTGCGTCCGTCCGCTGCGTCACGCACCCGCGCCAGAACCCTCGGCCGGCCCAGCGCCATGCGGCGCGTCCGGCCCAGTTACCGGATCACCCCCGGCTCAGCGTCAGCGGCGCGCCTTCGGCGCGACCAGCCGGGTGCCCGACCAGTCCCTCCCGGCGCTCACGGTGGACGTCTGCGACAGTCCGGCGGTGGGCGCGGCCTCGCCGATCTCGCTGGGCTCCACGTGGCCGTTCCGCCCGGACTTGGGCGTGAACAGCCAGATGTAGCCGCCGTCGGCGAGAGGCGTCAGCGCGTCCACCAGGGCGTCCACGAGATCGCCGTCCCCGTCCCGCCACCAGAGCAGGACCACATCGACGACATCGTCGAAGTCCTCGTCGACAAGCTCTACTTCCTCTACCTCGGCGATCGAGTCGCGGATCTGCTCATCGCAGTCATCGTCGTACCCGATCTCCTGCACCACCTGGCCCGGCTTGATACCGAGCCGCCCGGCCAGGTCGCGCTGATCTTGCGCCTGGCCCGCGGTCGCGCTCACTGACGTCCTCCTGAGTCCTTTCCCGCTGCCCGGCACGGCGCGGCAGGTGCCGCGCCCCGCCTGCGGGCGGCGGTTGCAGTCAGGCGCAGCGCGGTTCGCGCTGTCACCTCTTGATCGGACAGTCCACACTGGGCAGGCCCGGCGCGCAAGTCACAATTCGTGCACAGAGCCAAAATGTCGATCATGCCCTGACCTCGCCCCCGCGGCCAGCCGGATCACCCGACGAGCGACAGCCGCACCTGCCTGTCCGGATTATCAACATTAAGGTCGACAATTGCCACCGCCTGCCAGGTCCCGAGCGCGAGCCGGCCGGCCACCACGGGCAGGAGCGTAAAGGGCGCCACGAAGGCCGGCAGCACGTGCGAGCGGCCGTGCCCGCGGGAGCCGTGCGCGTGCTGCCACCGGTCGTCGGCGGGCAGCAGGTCGGCGAGCACGGTCATCAGGTCACGGTCGCTGCCCGCGCCGAGCTCGATCACCGCGACGCCGGCGGTCGCGTGCGGCACGAACACGTGCAGCAGCCCGTCGCCGCCACCGGACGCCTGGCGGGCGAAGTCCGCGCACTGCGCCGTGATGTCGAACACGGTGTCCCGGCGACCCGTGTGCACCCGGAATGTCTCGGTTTTCATCCCGAACGGGACGTCAGCCGCCGGCCCGGCACGCCACCGGCTAGGCTTTCGCCGCCTTCTTCTTGGGCGCGGCCCGGGTCTTCTTCGGCGGACGCTCGACGATCGCGTCAGGGCCAGGGAAGATCAGGCAGGTATGGCCGTCGTCGAACCGCACCAGGTAGGGCGGCGCGCCGCCCGAGTCGCGGACTTCCACGATCTCCCCGGTCCGGCCAGGATGCCCGACGGCGCTCCCGCGCACGTGCAGCCGGTCCCCGACCACAGCATGCATGCGTGCACCTCCTTCACCACATAGCCGCTCCTGGTGTACCCAGCGTGGCATAGGCCACCAGCCAAGTGAAGGGCTCCGGCCGCCCGGCGCGCCGGTTACCAGGCGGTAGAGATGCGTTACGCGCGGACCCGTACGAGGATGAGAAGGGACACCAGACGAGGAAGGCAAGGAACCCCCGTGGCTTCAGGACGCCAGCGCTTCTCGATTATCAGCGACGGCCTGCCCACCCAGCTGCCGGACATCGACCCGGACGAGACCAGGGAGTGGATCGACTCATTCGACAACGTGGTCCGGACCCGGGGCCGCGCCCGGGCCCGGTACGTCATGCTCCGGCTGCTCGAGCGCGCGCGCGAGCAGCAGGTGGGCGTGCCCGGGCTGCGCAGCACCGACTACATCAACACGATCCCGCCGGAGCGCGAGCCCTGGTTCCCCGGCGACGAGTACGTCGAGCGGCGGATCCGCGCCTACATCCGGTGGAACGCCGCGGTGATGGTGTCCCGGGCCAACCGGCCCGGGATGGGGGTCGGCGGCCACATCGCCACCTACGCCTCGGCGGCCAGCCTGTACGAGGTGGGGTTCAACCACTTCTTCCACGGCAAGGATCACGGCGAGTCCGGTGACCAGGTGTTCTTCCAGGGCCACGCGGCTCCCGGCATCTACGCGCGGGCCTTCCTGGAAGGCCGCCTGACCGAGGACCAGCTGAACGGCTTCCGCCAGGAGCTGTCCCACCGCGGCCACGGCGGCGGCCTGCCGTCCTACCCGCACCCGCGGCTGATGCCGGACTTCTGGGAGTTCCCGACCGTATCCATGGGGCTGGGCGCGATCAACGCCGTCTACCAGGCCCGGTTCAACCGGTACCTGCTGGCGCGGGAGATCAAGGACACCAGCCGGTCGCACGTGTGGGCGTTCCTCGGCGACGGCGAGACCGACGAGCCGGAGGTGCTCGGCTCGATCAGCCTGGCCGCCCGCGAGGAGCTCGACAACCTGACCTTCGTGATCAACGCCAACCTGCAGCGCCTCGACGGGCCGGTCCGCGGCAACGGCAAGATCATCCAGGAGCTGGAGGCGTCGTTCCGCGGCGCGGGCTGGAACGTGATCAAGGTCATCTGGGGCCGCGACTGGGACCCGCTGCTGGCCAAGGACACCGACGGGGTCCTGGTCAACAAGATGAACACCACGCCCGACGGCCAGTTCCAGACCTACGCGGTCGAGTCGGGCGCCTACACCCGGGAGAACTTCTTCGGCGGCGACCCGCGGCTGCGCGCCATGGTCGAGCACCTGTCCGATGACGAGATCCGCAACCTGTCCCGCGGCGGCCACGACTACCGCAAGGTCTACGCGGCGTTCAAGGCGGCCCAGGAGCACGTCGGGCAGCCGACCGTGATCCTGGCCCACACGATCAAGGGCTGGACGCTCGGCCCGGACTTCGAGGCGCGCAACGCCACCCACCAGATGAAGAAGCTCACCGTGGCCGAGCTGAAGGAGTTCCGGGACCGGCTGTACCTGGACATCCCCGACGCGGCCCTGGAGGCCGACCTGCCGCCCTATTACCACCCGGGCGAGCAGTCCGACGAGATCCAGTACATGAAGGAGCGCCGGGCTGCGCTCGGCGGCTACCTGCCGCGGCGCGTGGTGCGGGCCCGGCCGCTGGCCCCGGCGGCCGACACGCACTACGAGGAGCTGAAGAAGGGCTCGGGCAAGCAGTCGGTCGCCACCACGATGGCGTTCGTCCGGCTGCTCAAGGACCTGATGAAGGATCCCGAGATCGGCTGGCGGTTCGTGCCGGTGATCCCGGACGAGGCGCGCACGTTCGGCATGGACTCGCTGTTCCCGACGGCGAAGATCTACGACCCGCACGGCCAGACCTACGAGGCGGTGGACCGCGGCCTGCTGCTGTCCTACAAGGAGTCGGCCAAGGGCCAGATCCTGCACGAGGGGATCAGCGAGTCCGGCGCGATGGGCTCGACGATCGCGGCGGGCACCGCCTACGCCACGCACGGCACCCACATAATCCCGGTCTACATCTTCTACTCGATGTTCGGGTTCCAGCGGACCGGGGACCAGATGTGGGCGTTCGGCGACCAGATGGGCCGCGGCTTCCTGCTCGGGGCGACGGCCGGCCGGACCACGCTCACCGGCGAGGGCCTGCAGCACAACGACGGGCACTCGGTGCTGCTCGCGTCGGTCAACCCGGCGTGCGTCTCCTACGACGCGGCCTGGGCGTACGAGCTGGCCTACATCGTCAAGGACGCGCTGCGCCGGATGTACGGCTCCGCCCCCGAGCACCCGGACGGCGAGAACATCTTCTACTACCTGACCGTGTACAACGAGCCCTACGTCCAGCCGGCCGAGCCGGCCGGCTACCCGGGCGGGACCGAGGCGCTGGAGCGGGACATCCTGCGCGGCCTGTACCGGTACGCCGGCCCGCCGCCGGCCGCCGAGGCCGCGGAGGCCGCGGGCCGGGCCGGGGCGGCCGAGCCCGCCGCCGAGCGGCCGCGGGCGCAGATCCTCGCCTCGGGCGTGGCGCTGCGCTGGGCGCTGGAGGCGCAGCGGCTGCTGGCCGAGGACTGGGGCGTCGCCGCGGGGGCGTGGTCGGCCACGTCCTGGACCGAGCTGCGCCGGGAGGCGCTCGACTGCGACGAGTGGAACCTGCTGCACCCGGACGCCGAGCCGCGGGTGCCGCGCGTCACCACCGCGTTGGCCGATCACCCCGGGCCGGTCGTGGCGGTGAGCGACTGGATCCGCGCGGTACCCGACCAGATCGCCCGCTGGGTCGGCACCCCGTTCAGCTCGCTCGGCACGGACGGCTGGGGCTTCTCCGACACCCGGCAGGCCGCCCGCCGGTTCTTCCACGTGGACGCCGAGTCGATCACCCTGGCCGTGCTGACCCAGCTGGCCCGCGTCGGCGAGGTCAAGCCCGAGGTGCTCGGCCAGGCGATCGCCAAGTACCGCCTCGACCTCGACGTCAGCGAGCTGCTCTAGCGCTTCGGCGCGGCGCGAGCGAAGTCCAAGGCCTCGCGGGCGAGGGGCAGCCACGGCAGGCCCGACTCCGGGTCGAGGCTGAGCCACTCCTTCATCGGCGTGCCCTTGTTCGCGTCGAAGCGGACGCCCTCGCCGGATGCGACCAGCTCGCCGACGCGTTCGGCGGGCAGTTTCAGCACCAGCCGGCCCCGGACGAACATCACGAAGATCTTGTTCCGGAACCGGACGGCGCCGCGGCCGAATCCGCTGCCGCCCGGCGGCGGGGTGACCCCATCGGTGCCGAGCAGGTCATCGATCAGGTCCTGGTACCGGACCTCGGGTTCGCTCTCCTGGCGCACAGCACCGAGGGTAACCGGCGCTAGCCCGGACCCGCGTCGACCCCGGGAACGATAGTGGTCGCCGGACTGTCGGTGGCATGTGGTAAGACCGGGCGCATGGCCAAGGACGCGATGCGCTGCGGAGTCGTGCTGCCCGGCGGGACCGCCACCGAGCAGCTGGAGCAGGCCGTGCTGGCCGAGCAGGCGGGGTGGGACGGGGTGTTCGTCTGGGAGGCCGCCTACGGGGTTGACGCGTGGAGTCTGCTCGCTGCGATGGCCGTGCGGACGGGGCGGGTGCGGCTCGGTACCATGCTCACCCCGCTGCCCTGGCGTCGTCCCTGGAAGGTCGCCAGCCAGGTGGTGACGCTGGACCAGCTGTCCGGCGGCCGCGCGATCCTCGCGGTCGGGGTCGGCGCCGTCGATACCGACCTTCCCGATACCGCCGAGGTCACTGACCTGCGGGGGCGTGCCGAGCGGCTCGACGAGGGCATCGACCTGATCCGCGCGCTGTGGGACGGCCGCACGAGCTACCACGGGCAGCACTACAACTACGGCACCGGCCGGCTGGACCTGACCGCGGCGGCGCGGCCGGTCCAGGAGC
>Ga0074044_10005371_pt1 | contig 10465 bp, 8 predicted proteins | sample BogForMeECP23OM1_FD_94443 | JGI IMG/M metagenome (GOLD analysis project Ga0074044, IMG submission 94443) | Bog forest soil microbial communities from Calvert Island, British Columbia, Canada - Bog Forest MetaG ECP23OM1 | ecosystem: Environmental > Terrestrial > Soil > Wetlands ...
CCGACCGGGTACATCACGCCTCGCCGTCCGCCGGTGCCGAATTCGAGGACCGCGAAGAACGCGTCGTCGAGGACTTTCCACCGGCCCTCGTCGATGTCCTGAAGCAATCGAGGCCAGTAATGGGCAAAAGGGGTCTCGGTCAACCAGCGGCGAATTGCGGCCGCGGCCGCGGTGGAAAGTTGTGAGGACAACTCGGCCTGGGCCACCTTGGCGAGCGCATCGTCGACTGTGATCATGGTCTCTGTACTCCGCGCCGGGGCTCTCGAGATCGTTCCCAAGGCTAATCCTATTGGCTGCAGGGAGCAAGCTAGCCGAGAGCCGCCAGCGCAGTGAAACGGCCCGGACACAGAGCCTGAAGGGAACCTGTTCGGTCGTCGTAAAGTCATACTTTAGAAAAACTTTTGCAAAAGGCCCCGGTCGGTTTTCGTTGTAAATTGCGGCTTTTTGTAAGTTCGTCTTGACAGTGGATGCAGCCGGTGGGTACTTCCTCCCTCCCGTTCATTCAGCCGGGCAGGCAGGTAGTCGCCCTGGCCTCGGAATATAACCTGCTCGATTACGGAGAGTTGGGTCTGCGCCAGCGGCCCAGAAGCGACTTCCCGGCCGATCCGGCACGCAACTTGCTTTTCCATTCCACGCCGGTCCAAGAGCGACAGCCATTCAATCGCAGATTTTTCCTGAAGTCGCCAAGGGCCATCGCCAAGATCTCCGTGGGGAAGCGGAGATCGCCGAACGCGACCGGGAGCGAGTGCTCTGGTCGAAAGCCGATAGACAGGGAGGTCTGCCATGACCCGGCCGAGTTTCCGACGATCGCTCCGCTTCGAGAACCTGGAATCACGCGAGCTGTTGTCGGGCGGCATCGCCGCACCCACAGCCCAAGAGCAATACATGCTCGAATTGATCAACCAGGCCCGGATGAACCCTCAGGCCGCCGCCGTCCGCGTCACGAGCAACCTCACTCCTGATATCACGTCCACGCTGGCTTATTACAATGTTGATCTGAACGCGACCGAGCAGGCGATCGCAAGCGCTCCAGCCAAGCCTCCCGTGGCCTGGAACCCCGATCTGGCCGCCGCGGCCCAGGCCCACAGCCAGGACATGGCCACGAACCAGTTCCAGTCGCACACCGGGTCCGACGGGTCGACGCCCGACCAGCGCATGCAGCAAGCGGGATATACCAACGCCAGCTCGGCTGGCGAGAATGCTTTTGCCTACGCGACCTCCATCGACGAGGCGATGCAGGCATTTCTCATCGACTGGGGCGTCTCCGATCAAGGCCATCGCCGCAATATCCTTCAGCCCGACGTTTCCTCGAGTAACGCCTACCAGTCTGTGGGTATCGGGATTGCCACCACGACCAATTCCACGGTCGGCCCACTGGTGATCACCCAGGACTTCGGAAGCCAGCCCAATCAGCCAGCAGAGCTCATGGGCGTGGCCTACTACGACAACCAGCACACAGGCATGTACGAGATCGGTGAAGGCCAGGGCGGAGTGCAGATCGACGCCACGAACCTGACCACAGGACAGACCACGTCCACGCAAACCTGGAGCACGGGCGGATACCAGATTGCGCTCAATCCCGGTCAGTACCAGATCACCGCGAGTGTCAATGGCACGGTCTTCCAGACCCTAGCGGTGACGATCGGAACCCAGAACGTCGAGCAGGACTTCGTTCTCAGCAATACCTGGGACGGCCGCTCTCGCGACCAGGTCATCAATTCCCTGGTTCCGGCTGCGACGACGTCACAACCCAGCGCCTCCGTTTCGACCCCGGCTGCGACGACGTCACAACCCAGCGCCTCCGTTTCGACCCCGGCCGTGACCCCGCTGCCAACGTTCTCGGGCTCCTGGACCTCCTGGCAGGCCCAGGTCGAATGAGGCGGATCGGGGACGGGGACTTCCCGTCCACCGGCGATCATGAAGGCCTCTTGCCGAAGGCGGGTTCCTGACCCGCCTTCGCGCATTTTCTCCACTCCAGAAGACGGCCGATCGGCAAGAAATTCGTGGTGCATGCATACATGAAACAGGCGTCTTTCTGGAACGGGACTCGCGGTTGCTCAGTCTCCAAGGACAGTGATCGTGAGCCGGCGGCGATGCGGAGTTGCACAAGCCTCGTTTGATTCTCGACCGGCTGACGACCTCCTGGATGGGCCCGGTGATCTCGTAAGTTGAACGGCCTCTGGTATCGATTGTCAGACTCTCGCGATGAACCATCTGTCCCTCCGGCGCTCGTGGCAAAACTCTCCGATAGGGCCGATTTGCTGATCTTTCAGGGTGATGCGGGATTGATCGGCCCGAGTCAGGCTGGGAAAGACCTGATGGCGTGCCAACCGAACATAAGGTTCATTATCAGACCCAACTCTGAAGAGAGTGCGGATCACGGCGACTCTGCCTCGGATCTCTGGCGGCACCGCCCTTCCCAGACCACGGCCGGAGTTGCCGGGAGGAAGCCCGGGCCGTGGCAGGGTTTTAAAGGGTGGGCGGCGGCCGGTGCACGAAGAAGAGCGCCACGATGATGCCCGCGCCGATGAGGTGCAGCAGCACGATCAGGGTCGCGACGCCGTAGATCGTCTGCATGCCTTCGTCCGGGCGCTCGCTGTCAGTGAGGATCTGGGTGGCAATAACCGAGCAGACCCAGTTCCAGTGCAGCATCAGATGGATGAGGACTCCGAAGCAAAAGGTGCACAGCGTCGCGAACTGGATGTCGCGGCACTGGTCGAAGGTGAGGCCAAACAAGGTCCAGCCCCCGGCCAGGGTGGGCGCCGGGAAGATGAACTGAAGAGTGGCCGACTCCCAGATCAGCAAAAGCAGCGCCGCCAGGATGGTCGCGTCGACCCAGAAATTCACGACTGACATGGAAACACGGCGCTTGCCTCGGGGTTTCGCGGGCTCGTCCGTTCGCTTCGCCGCCGCGGCTCTTGCTGATTCCGCCGCAGGAGTGGCCTTCAGTGGAGTCACAATCGCCTCGATTTTCTCGGTCAGTCAAGAACAGGCACCTGGGTCGCTGGCGCGCCGAAAACTCGAACGCGAACCATTCTTTTTTAGAGCAACACGACCGAGCCGACAACTCATGAGTGCCCGACCAAGCTGCCATCATTGTGTTTCTGGAAGGGGAATTTGCTAAAGTTCAGCGGCGCCGCGATGAGGCGTGCCCGGACAGTTCTGAATCAGGAGGCTTGAAATTGTCATTAACGATCGTTAAGGTCGGGGCGAAATGGCCCCGGTTGGCGGCGGTCTCGAAAGCCGCAGGGTGAGTTTATCGGAACATTGTCTCGCGCAACCCACCGCGAAGGCTGGGGCAGACCGGTGGTTTGGGTCTCGCTACGCCTGGCTGGACCCTCCAGACGAACTTCTGACGATCGTTTCTTGGATTTGCAACAATCATTCCGCGAAGGGTTGCCGCGGCTGGCGCCCTTGTTTGCATCGTCTCGAGCAGAGAGGGCAACAGTGAGGGACCGCATCGCGATCGGAGCGACGATCTGCCACCTGGCTTTCCTGGCCGTGGGGTGTGCACGTCTGCCCGAACCTAGCTTTACCTTTAGTTCCCAGACCCAGACGCTCAAGCCCGAGTTTCAGAAGCAAATTGCCAAGATACTCGGCGAGCGGTGCGGCAGGCCGCTTGCTCCCAAGCTTCTGGGCGGCACAGGTGCAAGCGCGTCGCTCTCGCATCTGAAGCGTGGCGCCGAAATCTACTCGCGTTACTGCGTTCAATGCCACGGGGTGAATGGAGACGGCAACGGCGTGGCCGCGTCTTACATGATTCCCAAGCCAAGGAACTACCTCCTGGGTATCTTCAAGTTCACCTCGGCGACCTACGGTTCCAAGCCGCTCCGCGAGGACCTGATTCGCACGGTTCGTCGCGGCATTCGCGGCACCTCGATGCCCGCGTTTCCCCTGCTGCCTCCCAAGGACCTGGAGGCCGTCGTCGATTACGTTCAGGCCCTGACTCGCCGTGGCGAGCTGGAGACGAAGCTCGCGGAACAGGCCGAGTTCGACGAGCAGATCGACGAGGCGAAAGTTCCCGAGGTGATCACTGGGATCGTCAATCGGTGGGATGCGGCGAGGGGTCTTGTGGTCTATCCTTCCACGCCCATGCCCACCTTCAAGCGATCCAACGTGGATCAGGGCAAGCAGGCTTTCCTGACGAAGGGATGCTCCAAGTGTCACGGTGATGACGGCCGCGGCATGATGCCCTCGAACGTCGGCACGGATGCCTGGGGCAACCCGACGAAGGCCGCCGACCTGACCTCGGGAATGCTCCGCGGCGGGACCGAGCCGCTGGACATTTACCGGCACATTGACTCCGGGATAAACGGAACGCCCATGCCGTCATTCAGGGATACGCTCAAGGGCGAGCCGGAGACCGTCTGGAATCTTGTCTCCTACGTTCTGCAAGTCGCCGACATCCGCCGCGAAGGCTCGATTCCGGATTCTGGGTTCCTCGAGGACGGCCTGCTCAAGACCCTGCCCGGCGTGAAGCCCGCTTCCTCGGCACCGGCACAGACACCCGCCCCGGCGGAGGCCACGACACGTTCCCAGCCGCGGCCACGCGGAGCCACCGCACTGGTGGTCCGCTGAAAGAGGCGCGAATTGAGGTCCCAAAGCACATGCGTCACCGGTTCGCACAGTTCACGAGGGGTTAAATGGCAATAGACCTGGAAGCCAAGTTACAGGAACTCGAAGCGCTCAAGGCAAAGGTCGAGCGGCTGGAGAACGAGATCACAACCGCTCGATCCGGCCCCGGCTGGCGAGCCACAGGCTATTACCCGGCTTACCACGCGACGGCAGGCTTCCTACTGGGCAGCCTGGGAGCCATCGTCAGCCTGCTGTTTAACGTGGTCGGTGCCCCGCTGGTGGGGAAGAGCCCGCTCGAGCTGATCCGGGTCTACCTGACCTTTCCCCTGGGCGAAAAAGCTCTCCAGCTCACCCAGGGACAGAACACCTTTGCCGTCAATGACCGGGTCATCGTGGCCTTCGGCTGCTGCCTTTACCTGGCGACGGGCATGCTTTGGGGCATCCCGGTCTACATGACCCTGGCCCGGTTCGCCGCCAGCGGGGGCCTGATCAAGCGGCTGGTTGTGGCGAGCATCGTCTCGCTCCTGATCTGGGGGATCATGTTCTACGGGATCCTCTCGTGGTTGCAGCCGCTGCTGGTGGAGGGAGCTCCGGGCAACTGGATCACGAACACAGCTTACCTTCCCTGGTGGGTCGCCGCGGCGACGCATCTGGTTTTCGGCTGGACCATTGCCCTGCTCTATCCACTCGGGGAATACCGTCCGTATCGGCGGTTCGCCGAAACGGCCGCCTGAACCAACGCCGGCGCCGACGCAGGCGGCTGGTCGCGCCCCTTTGTTGATGTTTTTACTCTTCTTGTCGATTTGCACCAGAGTGAGGAAACAACCTTGGAAAAGGAATTGCCTCGCCACGGCGACCTGGTTGACGAGCGCCTGGTCTACTGGCATTTCATGGCTGCCTTGATCTTCATGGGCGCTTCGATGCTGGGCGGACTGCTGATGGCCCTCCAGCTTTTGCGGCTGAACCCTTTCAACGGAATCGAGCTCCTGTCGCCGGGCCGCTGGCGGATGATCCACACCAACGCCATCGCCTACGGGTTCATCGCCAACGTGTTCCTGGGAGTGCTGCAATGGGTCGTGCCCCGGCTGACGCTGCGGACGGTCTATAACCCGAAGATTCCCGGCCTGAATATCGGCCTGTCCTGGGCGATCTTCTGGGCCTGGCAATTGGTGGTTGGGGCCACGGCCGTGGGCTTGATTCTTGGCCAGGCCCAGGCAGTGGAGTGGGGCGAGACGCCGTGGTGGATCGACCCGGTTGCCCAGCTTGGCCTGCTTCTGGTGGCGATCAACTACATTCCCCCCATCGCCAAGGTGGAGGGGCCGCTCTACGTCAGCCTCTGGTATTTTCTCGCCGCCTTCGTCTGGACCTTCCTGACCTACGCGATGGGGAATTTCATGCCCCAGTACTTCGTCTCGGGAACCGCCGCCGGGGCCGTGGGAGGATTGTTCATTCACGACCTGGTCGGCCTGTTCGTGACCCCCCTGGGCTGGGGCCTCATGTACTATTTCGTGCCGATCTTGCTCAAGAAGCCAATCTGGAGCCACGGGCTCTCGCTGGTCGGCTTCTGGGGCATCGCGTTCTTTTACCCGCTCCAGGGAATTCACCATTTCCTCTACACGCCGATTCCGATGTTTCTGCAGTACGGGGCGGTGATCTCGACCATCGCCGTCGAGCTGGTGGTCGCAACCGTCATCTTCAATTTTTACGCGACCCTGCGAGGCTCGACCGGCGCGCTCACCACGAACCTGCCGATCCGCTGGTTCTATGCCGGGATGTTCTTCTACTTCCTGACCTGCCTCCAGTGCGCCTTCCAGGTGACCCTGACCTTCCAGCAACTGATCCACTTCAGCGACTGGGTCGTCGGCCACGCGCACATGGTCATGTTCGGCGTCTTCGGCATGTGGCAACTGGGAATGATGACCTATCTGATCCCCCGGTTGCTGAAGACTCCCTGGTACAGCCAGCGGCTCCTGGAATGGCACTACTGGCTTTCCTTCATCGGCATCGGCCTGATGTCGGTCGACCTCATCACCCTGGGAGTCTTTCAAGGCCTTTCCTGGTCGTCGCTGCTTCCCTGGGAGCACTCCCTGGATATCTCGATCCCGTTCTGGGCGGTCCGAGCCGTCGCCGGGCTGCTCATGATCGCAGGTTATCTCGCGTTCGTTGTCAACATCGTGCAAACCTACTTGACCTCGAAGCCAGCGCCCCAGGAAGCGGCCGTCGCAACCGTGTGATCGGCGCAGATCTCACCTTGGAAACCGGCTTTTTCGCCACGAGGACCTGGAACCCATGTTGGAATCGAAAGCGGGAGTCTTGTTCATTGCCGGCATCGGCTTCTTCGCCCTGGCGTTTCTGTCGAACGCGATGGTGCCGGCCTTGATGTATCGCGATTTGCCCGAGCAGACGGTCGAGCAGTTGCTCCGAAACAACGGCAACCTGAGGTTCCAGTTCGAGGACCTCGCCCGCAGGTTTCCGGATAGCTTCACGGCCGCCTACGGACATCCCCCCGAGGGCTCTGCCGAGCGCGAGAAGTGGCTCGACACGAAGAGCCAGGAAGCGCTGCAACTGGGCCACGATGTCTACGTCGCGGAGGCATGCTGGCACTGTCACAGCCAGTTCGTTCGTCCCGTTTCCAACGAGGACAGGAGATTCGGTCCCGTCTCCAAGACCGAGGAATACCAGAACGTGCTCCAGCGGCCCGTGCTCTTCGGAACCCGGCGGGTCGGTCCCGACCTCTGCCGTGAGGGGGGACGGCGGTCGAACGACTGGCATGCCGTCCACTTCTTCAAGCCGACCACCCTGTCCATCGGCTCGCCCATGCCCGAGTATCCGTGGCTGTTCAACGGCGCTGCCGACAAGCCCAATGCCAAGGGCCTGGCGCTCATCACCTACGTGCAATGGCTCGGGTCGTGGCTGGAGAGCTATCCTTATTACGAAGACTACCAGCCCTCGCCGATCCATGGCCTGGCCGAGAAGGGAAAGGACCAGAAGTAATGAATCCCGCCATCAACCAGCGCGGCACGACCTCGCGGGCGCAGGTGCTGACGACCATCGGCTTCGCGCTCTTGATCCTGGTCCCCAGCATGCTCGGCTTCGCCAACAAGTTCCGCGAGTTCATCCTGCTCTATCGCGGCGATGTCGACGGCGTCTTCGCCATCACGCCGATCGTGAACTATCTCCTGGCCAGCCTGGGGTTCTTCTGCCTCTTTTTTTGGGCAATCTGCCACGGCATGTTCCGTGACATCGAGGCCCCCAAGTTCACCATGCTCGAAAACGAGCGGAAGCTCGACGAAGAGGAATGACTTCGAGCCGGCAGCGCCCCGGCGCGACCCGCAGAGAGGATTGATCGCTCATGTCCCATACAACAGATAAGCCGCCCCAGGTTCCCGCATCGTCAACCGCCGGCGACCCGACCGCGATGGCCGACGACGTGCTCTCGGTCGGCGGCGCCGTCCCGTTCGATAAGACGACGCCCGAGGAAGAGAACCGATACCACCACTACACCGGCAACGCCATTCCCTGGTTCCTGAGAGGCATCTGGATCATCTTCTGGTGCTGGGCGATCACTTACGTCGTGCTCTGGCTGCTGCCGTCACTCCAGTCGGAATTGCTGACGCCCCCATGAGCCCCGTGCAACCCCAGCCGCGGGTTTGCGACTACTGCCAGTCTCCCCTGCCAACGGGCTGGTGGGGCCGGCGGGCCGATCCGCCCGCAGTCGAGGCGGCCGAGCTCTACTGCTGCCTGGGCTGCCGGATGGCCGCGGCCATCGTGCAGGAGAAAGGCGAGGCCGGCGCCGCTCGGGGAATGCTCACCCGGCTCGGCCTTTCGATCCTCTTCTCGATGAACGTCATGGCTTTCACCATGGCGCTCTGGACGACCGACGTCTACGAGGCGGCCGGACCGGGGAACCAGCTTCTGGTCGTCATGCACGGGCTGTTCCGCCACGTGGTCTTGCTCTTCTCGTTACCTGTGCTTTTCCTTCTGGGCATCCCGCTACTCGGCAGCACCTGGCAGAACCTGCGCCGGGGTGTCCTGTCAACCGACGCTTTGCTCTGCCTGGGAGTGAGCGCCGCATTCGCCGCGTCGTTTCTCTCGGTGCTCCGGGGGAGCGGTCCGATCTACTTCGAGGTCGGTTGCGTGATCCTGGTGATGACCACGCTGGGCCGCTGGCTGGAGGCGACCGGCCGGCTGAAGGCGACCTCGGCGCTCGATGCTCTCACCCGGCTGCTGCCCGTCGACGTCCGCCGGCTGGGTTCTGGCCCGGAACAGGAGCATTTCGTCCCACTGGCGGAAGTCAAGGTCGGCGACCTGCTGCGGATCCTGCCGGGCGAACGGTTTCCCGCCGACGGGCAGGTGGAACGCAACGCCGCCCTGGTGGACGAACAGGTGCTCACGGGCGAGAGCCGGCCCGTGCTCAAGGAACAAGGGGCGCGGGTCCTGGGCGGGACGCTCAATCTCGACGGTGATCTAGTCGTGCGGGTCAATGCCGTGGGCTCCGACGGGACGCTCGCCCGGCTGGTGGAGATGGTCAAGCAGGCGAGGCTCTCCAAGGGACGCTATCAGCACTTGGTGGACCGGATCTCGACCTGGTTCTTCCCGGCCGTGGCAGGCATCGCCGTCCTGGCCTTCTTGCTGCACTGGGCGTTCGGCTCGCTGGGACAGGGGCTCATGGCCGGGCTGGCCGTCAGCCTGATCGCCTGCCCCTGCGCGCTGGGGCTGGCCACGCCGCTGGCGGTCTGGAGCGCGATCGGCCAGGCCGCGAATCACCAGGTCCTCTTTCGTAGCGGCGAGGCGCTCGAGCGGCTGGCTGACATTGGTGCGGTCCGGTTCGACAAGACGGGCACGCTCACGACCGGCGCGGCGGTTGTGAGCGCCTGCCAGTTCGAGCACCCGGATGAGCGGGACGACGCGCTGGACCGCGCGGCGGCACTCGCCGAGTGTTCATCACATGTTTTCTCGAAGGCGATCTGCGATCTGCACCTGCACACGTCCGTTCTCGGCTCCGCCGTTGCTAGAGCCCACCGCGTTCGCGTCGTGCCCGGGCATGGTGTGGTCGGCATCCTGGAGAACGACGGCCCGGATACACCGATATCGCTTGGCAGTCCCCTGCTCATGGATGAGCGGGGGCTGCACCTTGGCCCCGTGCTCGACCCGGCGCTCGAGCAGGCACGCGTGCAGGGGCTTTCGATGGCCCTGGTGGGATGGGACAGAGAAGCGCGCGGGCTCTTCGTCTTTGCCGAACAGTGGCGATCAGGCTTCGACCAGGTGATCGCATGGCTGAGAGACGCCGGCCTCGACGTGGGAGTCCTGACCGGCGACCACGCCGCGCGGGGACGGGCGATTGCCCGGGAACTCGGCGTCACTGTCGAGGCCGAGTTGTTGCCGGAGCAGAAGGTCGCGGCCATTCATCGCACCCGGCGCGAGCACGGCCCTGTCGCGATGGTGGGCGACGGCATCAACGATGCCCCTGCCCTTGCTGCCAGCGACGTCGGTATCGCGCTGGGTTGCGGTACCGACGTGTCCCGCGATTCGGCCGCAATTTGCCTGCTGGGAGACGACCTGACGCGCATTCCGTGGTCCATCGAGCTGGCGCGGCGGACCATCCGGGTGATCCGGCAGAACCTCTTCTGGGCATTCGCCTACAATACCTTCGGCGTGGTCGCCGCGGCCCTGGGCTGGCTCAACCCGGCCCTGGCCGCCTTGCTCATGGTCGCCAGCAGCGCGATCGTCATCGGCAACTCGCTCCGGCTCCGTCAGCCTCTGGTGCTCTCCTTGCCACCGGGCCGTTCTGTTCTTGAGACAGGAGTCTCGAACGGCGATGATCAGGGAGCGGTCACTCCCATTCACCAGCCGGCCTCCTGCTCGGCCGCTGGCACGATCGACGACCGAG
>Ga0074044_10005372_pt1 | contig 10464 bp, 15 predicted proteins | sample BogForMeECP23OM1_FD_94443 | JGI IMG/M metagenome (GOLD analysis project Ga0074044, IMG submission 94443) | Bog forest soil microbial communities from Calvert Island, British Columbia, Canada - Bog Forest MetaG ECP23OM1 | ecosystem: Environmental > Terrestrial > Soil > Wetlands ...
GACTTAAAGGAGGCGTGAACGCCTCCAGGAGGTCTGGTCCCATGACCACGTATATGGGCGATGGCGACCCGGTTTCGTTCGCCGCGGCGTCGCTCTATCCGCTCGAGCCGTCGCCATTAGTGTCGGCTCCTCAGTCAGCCCAATCGAAGGGGCGCCGCGGTCCACGCCCGGCTCGCCCCCATGATGGGGGCCAGACTCCACCCAGCGCGGCGGGCGGCGGTCGACGATGCCCCCGTGGTCCTCCGCCCGATGACGACGCCCTTGATGCCCTCGACATCCCACCGTCTGCCGCCGCTCTGGCCTTGGCCGCTCGTACGTCTACGAGGCCATCCGTCGCGGCGAGCTGCGCGCGAGGAAGTTCGGTCGCGCGACGCGCGTACTTAGGCCCGATTACGAGAGCTGGCTCGCTGCGGCTCCGCCGATCTTACCAGGCCTACCTTCTGCTTGCCCCACGAATCCGGGGGCGCAAATCTACCCGCCCCCGGCACCGCTAAAAGTAGGGGAAGATCGGCCGGCGAAGCCCGCGGGAGCGGCGGATCTGCCGGGGAATGGGCATAATGGTGGGGCGGCGCCCGATATGCCGCGCGCAGCCAGGCGGCGATACGTTCTGCCGAGAGCATACCGATGACTGCGGGCGACACGGCCGCAGCACTCGGCAGCGCGCGGCGCGAGGGTCAGCAGTGGCCATGCCGGTGCCCGGTATATGATGGCGTCAATATCGTCCTAGGCGATGCAGATGCAACCGGACGCGGCCCAATAGACGCGGCCGAAGGCCCTTATGATCGGAACTACCGCGCGAGGCCCGCGTCTGACCCACCGGACTTTGTCACGGCACTGACTACAAAGGGCCCCCTCGCGACCAAGCGGATCATCTGGGCGACAGGCGCCGCGAAGCCCACGATCGAGCCGTACGGCAACGCCAAGGTTTTCAGCATCTCCGAACACGCCGTCGGCAGCATCGATGATCTAGCGCAACTGCTGAACAACCTTGAGCACAACCTGACCGCTTTCATGGTGCGCGGCCGTCCTGCTGAAGGGATCGCCCGGCATTACACCTATCGTCGGCTCCACCCCCGGACGAAGAGCGACGGCACCATCGAGCCGGCGACCATCGAGCCAGCCGCGCATCATTGGATCCCCCTCGATCTGGACTCGATCGACTGCCCTGATTGGCTCGACCCCGTCCACGAACCAGATCGGACTGTGGAATACGTTGTCAGTCAATTACCCGAAGTATTCCACGGCGCCACGTGCTGGTGGTCCTTCACCAGCGGCCAGGGGATCAAGCCGGGCATTAGGATCAGGCTCTTCTTTTGGGCCGACCGGGCGCTCGCCGATTGGCAGTTAAAGGCTTGGCTGAGCGGCTACCCGGTTGACCAATCGATCTTCGCGCCGGCGCAGCCAGTATACGTCGCCCGGCCGATCTTCATCGGGATGCCCGATCCGGTGCCGACGCGTTCCGGTATCTGGCGCGGCGACCGCGATGCGATCACCCCGCCGACGATCACCAAACCAAGGGGTTACTGCAGCCAGAGAGCCATCCGACCCGCAAAGCTCGAGCACCTACTCTGGCGGCGGTTACGAGGCCTACCGCGCGCAGATCGGCGACCATGACGGCGGCGATGGTTTCCATGGGCCGGTCAAGGCTGCGGTGGCGGCCTACATCGCCCGGCATGGAGCATGTGTCGAGACCCAGTGGTTACACGCCGATCTCGAACGCGCGATCCGTGCGGCGGCACGCGACCTGGCCAAGCATTCAGACGCTTACATTGAGTTCAGAATCCTCGATCTCGACACGCTGATCCCGGCGATCGTCGAGTTGCAGGCAGCAAGCGAATCCGCTCGGCTGGGCGTCGAGGAGTGCGAGCCGACCTACCCGGCTCCCCTAGGCAGCGTCGCAGGTGCGCGTGTGCGATTGGCTCAAGTGGCCCGCCAGCATGTGGCATCCGTTATCGCCTACGCGTCGGCCAAAGCAGAATATCGCGTACGATTGAAGGAGTGGGAGGAACGGCAGGCGTCCGCGGCTTGAAGCCGTTATGCTCGGCCTCAACGACGATCCGCCGCCACAGCCGCCAGCTGTTCCGGTAGATGCTATCTCAGTCGACGTGGGTGTCGGCAAGACGCGAACGTGGCGGGAATGCGTCGCTCCTGCGCTATTAGCCGCCGGCCTCCGCGGAGTTCTTTCCGTGCCCCGGCACCAGCTGGGCGAAGAAATTGTCCGCGACTTAGCGTCGATCAGGATTGCCGCACGCGTGTACCGTGGTCGAGCAGCAGACGACCCCGAGCAGCCAGGAAAAAAGATGTGCCACGACCTCGAAAGAGCGAACCTGATCGAGGACGCCCTGGCCGATGTCTCGACCCATGCGTGCAAGGACAAGGACCAGATCTGTCAATTTTACGGGGTGTGCGGTTATCAGCGTCAAAGGCAAGAGCGTCCCGATATGTGGATCGTTCCGCACCAGTTGCTCTTCCGAAGACGCCCGACCTTCATCCCCGCGCCTGCCAGCGTCGCAATCGATGAGTCGTTCTGCGGGGCCGCGCTGCACGGTTTCGACAATCCGCGTAGGGTCTGGCTCCACGAACTGGTCGATGTCCGCGAGATACTAATTACAACGAACAAACTCGCCTATCGCGACGCATCGAAGACAGCAGATTTGATGGATACGTCAAGTCGCGTTTTCAGAGCGCTGGCTCTCGAAGAAAACGGTCGGGTCCGGCGCGCGGCTCTGATCTCGGCCGAGGTCACCGTGGATGATGTCCGCCAGGCTTATAGGCTCGAGTGGATGCGAAAGCGCGATCCAGTCGTCTACCCCGGAATGCCGATCGCGCTGGTTCGCAAGGCGGTCGCGCAGGTCGAGCTCCACAATAAGCAGGTGGCGAACCTGGCGCGGTTCTGGGAGCTGGCGCTGCGGACGATCGAGGCGGACGTCGAGCGCTCGCCGTGGCTTTGGGTGCGTCAGCAGACGCCGTTGCCGGGCCCCAAAAAGGAGAGGACCGCCCCCGCGATATATATGGCGTGGCGCGACGACATTCACGAAAGCTGGGCAGCGCCGACGCTGTTAATGGATGCGACGATGTCGACTGAGATCGTCTCACAATTCTTCCCGACTGCAAATGTCGCTGGGCGGATCGCGGCCCCGATGACGTACGCGGGTGTGCGGCAGATCGTCGATCGCGCCATGACTGCTGACATGCTTATCCCGGTCGGGGCGCCGGACGAGCATCCGAACCCCACACGGCGAGCCAACGTTGAGCGCGTGCGTCGGTTTATCTGGGTCCGCGCTAACGATGTTGCTCCGGGGCGGGTGCTCGTCGTGTGCCAAAAAGGTCTCGAACTTGCGCTGCGTAACGGTCCGTTGCCGCGGACCGTCGACATCGCCCACTTCAATGCGATCACCGGCCTGAATGCGTGGAAAGATGTGGCGGTCGTCATCGTGATCGGCCGCACCGAGCCATCCGTCCGCGAAGTGGAGCGGATCGCTGGTGTCCTGTTCGGAGCCGAGGTGCGGGAAGTCGAGCCAGACGAGAAGGGAAATATCCGCTACCCGTGGACACTCCGCGGGATTCGCCTGCGTAACGGTCGCGGCGTCCAGGTGAGGAACCCGTGCCATCCGGACCCCCGCGTCGAAACTGTCCGGTGGGCGATCTGCGAGGGTGAGCTCGTCCAGGCGATTGGGCGCGGTCGAGGCGTTAACCGGACCGACGCCAACCCCCTTCGCATCGACATCCTGACAAATGTTTGCCTCCCGATCGAAGTCGACGAGGTCACGACCTGGGAAAAGATCCAGCCCAGCGCGATCGATGTGATGTGCGCTCACGGCGCCGTGCCGCTTGGTTATCGCGATATGGCCGACGCGTACTCCGATCTGTTCCAGACCCGAGACGCCGCCAAGATGGCAATTCGGCGCGAAAACCCGGAACAAGTTTCTATAGAGAATCTCCTATATAGAAAGATGTTCCCGGTTTCTGCGGTTGCCTACCGCCGCATCGGCTCTCGCGGCCCGGCCGGAAAACTCCTTTACGATGCCAGTCAGATCGACCCGCTGCGTTGGCTGACCGAGCGCCTCGGCGAGGTGGTGCTGCTCGCCCCCGAGGACGATGAGGCCGAGGCCACCGGATCTGGTGAGCATGCAGTACCGACGGCGCGGGGCTTCGTCGAGCACCGGATCCGGGAGGGATCCGGCCAGCCCCACGAGCCAGTCTGCGCCGAAGTGATACGCTTCGATTTCGGCGCCCCGGCCGCGGCCGAGGTATCGCAATTCTTTCCGCCGTGGCTGCCGTCGCTTCACATTGAAATCGTACCGGAGTTCATGGTCGCGTTGCCGAGCGGTCGCTCACGCTGGTTGGCCAGCATCGATGACTCCATGCGCCAGGTCCGAGACCGGGCTCAGGAGCCCGGGCCGGATCGGACCCTCCGCGGTGAGCGGCTCCCTGCTACGGTCGCGGCGCCGTCACTGCCATCCTACTACGCGATCGTCGATGAGGTCACCGGAGGTTGCTACGCAACCAAGGAGGATTGGTTGGAGGCGACCCGCCGTTGGATCGAGCGGTGCGCGGGTGCGGGCCTGGGTCCAGGTTTAGCGGGCGGGCCGTGAATCGTAAACCCGTCGAACCCGAGCCGGCTTCACGCGCGGTCGTGTCCGACGACCGCGGGCGATCAAGTTGGCGCTCTACCGAGAGCGCGTCGTCGTCGCGTTGGCCAAGTACGATCAGCTCTGAGCGATCAGGCTCGCCGGAAAATTGATCGAGGCTGCATCGGTGGGGTTGCGATGACCGGGACAGAGGAACAGGACGAGGACGCTACAGTGACAGGTGATGCGCGCATCACATCCGGTGCGGAGCGAATGCGGCGAGCCCGCGACCGGCGCCGGCAGGGTAATGTGATCGTGAACCTAGAACTCGGGCCGAACATGACTACCGATCTAGTCGCGCTGGGCTGGCTCGCCGAACCCGATCATGCCGACAAGGGCGCCATCGCCCGTGCCTTGACCGGCCTCGTTGAGCGGGCGGTCCAGTCTCGTGTAACACCACCGACAGGCTCGCATGCCCAACTCGGTTTCTTCTGCACGATCCAGCGCAGCACGATTGAGACCCTCGTCAGCTTCGGGTGGCTGCCTGCCGATCAGCAGGACGACCTCGGCGCGATCGCCAAAGCCTTTCGTCGCTTTGCCGGCCGGGCGCTGGCTGTTGCGCGTAATGGTGGAGGCCCGGGTCAATGGTATTTTCCGTGAACGCGTGCATCTGCATCATCGGCATCGCAGGCCTCCAAAAATACACCCGACGTGACGCACAACAGCGATGCCCCAACGGATGATGCATAAGAACAACGTTAGGGTTGTTCATATGCCCTTCGCGGTGACCGTTGTGGCCCATGACCTGCCGCAACTCCCTATTGCTTGACGCATTACGTCGGCGACACGTTCGTTGCGCGTATGATCTCGGCCGCGATCATCGCGCACCCACCGGTGGGAGCACGGCCGCCAGCTTTCCGATCGACTGGCCGGTGATATCAGCTTGGACCGAGGAGAGTAGCACGCGCGCCGCTTCCTTTTCCCGTAGCGTCGCTGTAAATGTCGGGTAGTGTTGATTAGGTGGGATCAGCAATGCACGCACCGAAGAGAGTCCTCCCGCCGGCGCTGGCCGCTAACCGTTGGCGACCCGGTCAAAGCGGTAATCCGTCGGGACATTCTGGCGCCTACGGCGAGGCGATGAAAATCGCCCGCAGCTACGCGCCGGCGGCGATGCACCGACTTGCGGAGCTGGCCGAGCTCAACCAATTCGACAGCGAGGGTTGTCTGGTCCCGCTGGGCGACCTGCCGGACGCCGATCGCCGGGTGATCGCGGTCGCCGCGAACGCAATTCTCGATCGCGCTCTTGGCAAACCGCCGCAAGCTGCCGAGGAGCCAAAGGACGACATGGAGGCGAGGCTCAAGGCCATGACGCGCGCCGAACGATTGGAGGAACTACGCAAACTGCTGGCGCCGATAGAGAAGTATCTGACGGAGGCGGAGCGTGCCGAGTGGGCGAACGATCAAGGGCGAGGCGGGCCAAGAACGATCCGCACGCAGGGAATTGGCAGGTCCGCGTCACACGAGAGATCCGGCGCTAAGCAGCCATCCTGACCCGGCCGAGGGCCGGTTCTCACCTCGGCCCGATCTCCTTCGCATCGAGCCGCGCATAGGGCGGATGGGGTGCCGGCGGCACGCCCCGAGGTCGTCGCCTGCCGATGATCGAGGCGGTAACAGTTGAGGCTCAGGCGATGCGCGAGATGCTCGGCGTTCGGCCGATACGCTTCAACGCAGCCATGATCGCCGTGAGATCGTCCTGCTGGTGAGGCTCGACGAAGCGAAACTTGACAAACGCCTCAATAGTGTGGCGCGGCACTTCAACGAGAAACCGTGTCATCAGGTCCAACAGCGCGTCATCCTGCGACCCTGTGTCGGGTGGCGACGGGAGCTGCTCCCCCCAACTGCGCAACGCGCGCGTTGCGCGAGTGCCGTTCCTGATGTCGACAACAGCCAAGGTGCCGTTGGCAACGGCATCGAGGGCCCAGCTCCTCACGGCGGCATGGAAGGTCCGCCGACAGGACGACTGGCAAAACCGTTGTGCCCGTCCCCCGGTTAGTCGCTCCCGGAATGGCCTCTCGCACCACATGCACGAGGTTGAGGCTTCCTCACTCATGACCACATAGCCTCGGCAGCGCCGTCGATCAGCTTGCCGGCGAGCCCGATGGCGCGGATCGGATCGAGATCCATGGCGGCTATGGCCCCGATCTCGGCATAGAGAGTCAGCCGGACGGCCTGGCCGTCATCGCTGACCACGGCACGGCTGGCGGGCTCCCACTCGGCGGGCGCCTCCTCGAGCGCGGCGAGCGCGGCGTCGAGGCGGGCGATCAGCAGCACGTCGCCCTGTCGGAGCAGGCGGGCGAGCGCTTCGGAGCGTCGCCGGAGCAACTGCTGCCTCTCCAGGTTCAGCGAAACGCCTTTCGGTCTAACCTCGGTCATGGAGGATCGAGCTCCGCCGACTCGACCGCAGTGTTCAACGCGCTCCGTTGCACCAGCGCCTCGCGATGTCGGGCGCGCCAGTTCGTCGCCTTGGCCAGTGCTGTGAGTCTCTCACCTTTGTGCGCCGCCCGCAGCCAGACCACGGGTTCGGCTTCTGTAGATCGCCGAGTGATGCCTCCGCGAATAGAATCCGAAGTCGTGTCGGTATTGACTAGCACCGGATGCCGTTCGCATGCAATCGCTATTCTCCATCTCTTCTCCCCACCTGACTGGGGATCCCTTGATACCCGTAGGAAATTTTTGCAAATACCTGGTTTCCATGTTGCGGCGACTGCGACACCGGGAAGCGCCACTTCGCGCGGGTTGAGGAACACAGGCTACCTGCTTTGCCCTTTCCCGGCTCTGGCGGCCGATCCCGACCCGATTGACGCGGCGCTGGATGCCTGCCTGGCCAAGCCTGAGGGATCCAGCACGGTCGGGATGGTCGAGTGCACCGGGCGATGCGACCCGGGCGTGGGACAAGCGGCTGAACGAGGTCTATAGAGGGTAGAGCGATGAACGCCGAGCGTTGCCGCAACTTCGCCGACAGAGATGTCCCAATTTGCCAGCAGTTCGCGAGTGTGCGCGAGCTTTCGAGCTTGCGCGGGCCGCCGCCTCGTGTGGGCGATCGTCACAAGGCAGGAACGACAACCAAGTCCTTGTGCCAGACAGTTTTCGCTGGGATTGAAGCCCCGTTGTTATCGACTGCAAAGCAGTTGATGACGAGATCATTGACGTTATCTACCGTCACACGAACTTCATAGAGCTCAAGCGGCAATTGCGGCTGCGTTGTCGATTGCGTAATCAAGGCTATGAAAGCCCTCTGGGTATGTGGTGCGACCGTGATTGCCCCCGACGGTTCGACCGGCACGGGTGCGGGCGTTGACCAAAGCTGCTCGACACCCCAGTCGAAGATTTCGACGGTGACCGTACGCTGGACCTTTGGATCAAGGTTCAGGGCGGTGATATTTGCGTTGAATGCACCACCGTCACGAATCATGACGCCTGTGCTGAGGGTGGTATGAGGCATGATGAGGTTCCTGTTGTTTGAGTAAATAGTGAGCTGTCTTAGCCGGCATTCCCGACCTGGACGAGCTATCCGGCCACGCTTGGCGACCTGGACGAGCTATCCGGCCACGCTTGGCAGAATACCTTCAGGGATCGGTCGAACGATGTGAGGTATTTCACACTTCGAAAATTAGCCCGGTGATCTGTTCGAAATATGAACCACGCCCCAGAGGCAGTTAAGAGCGCGGTAGCCAACATTCCAACGAAAGCGCGCTTCCGGGTAAGCCTTCATTGAAAGGTGGCCTCGAAGCCAAAAGCGGCCTACCCGCGTGCCCAACCGAAATTCCGTCTCCGGCCTTCCGTCGCCGAGGGTGGGCACACGGCGTCCGAAAAGCAGATTGGTTTTGTCGATCCGCGGAATTCGCCGGTTTGACGTAGCCACCAAAATCAGGCTGATCGCGCGAGTGCTCGCTTGACTCCCTGATGGCTGATCTGGATGCCGCGTGTGTTCTTCATGTGGGCGGCGATGCTCCGGTAACTGCCGCCGGCTGCGCGCAGGTCGCGCATTTCTGCGAGAGCGCTCTGTTCAGCCTCGTCCTCGATCAGCGCCCCATCCTCGCCGATCCGCCAGCCGAATGGCCGATCGCCGCCGAGATATTGCCCGGTGCGCCGTTGATGGCGCTTGGCGTCTCGAATTCGCTCGCCGATCCGTTCGCGCTCGAACTCGGCGATCGCAGCGAGGATGGTGAGGACGAGCTTGGCGATGCCGTCGCCGGAGACATCGCCGCCAAGGTCGAGAAGCCACAGGGAGATCCGCCGGCGCTGGAAATCCCGGATGACGTTGAGCGCATCCCACGCGGATCTGAACATCCGGTCGAGCTTGGCGGCGATCACGACGTCGCCGGGTTGGAGCGCAGCAACAAGCCGCGCTCCTTCCGGTCGATCGCCGAGCGGGACCGAGCCCGAGATCCCGCGCTCGATGAAGGTCTCGGCGAGGTGCCAGCCCTGTTCGAGCGCGCGTCCCTCGATCCGGCGGATCTGCTCCTCGAGCGACACGCCTTCGTCGGCTTGCCGTTCGGTCGAGACGCGGGCGTAGCCGTAGACGGTCATATCACCGCGCGCCATGATCGTTGGTGACGTCGATCGCCCAAGTGACGTGATAGAGGATCATTGCGGGGTGCTCCGATGCGCCAGTTGGTGCCGTCGCGACGCACGACGATGTAGACAGGCACATCGGTCGTGAACACGATCTCCGAGGGAAGCTCTTTGGCCATTGTATCGATCCCTTTCTGTAACGCCGTAACGGCATTCGTCATGTGGGGATCGAAATCGGCTCGTCAAGCCTCTAATGCACCGTTACAGTAATTGCCGATGGCGACAGCCTGGTTTTCCCGTTTGCGGGGCCGATGACCTCGTCAATCACAAGCGGAGATAATTTACTGCGTCCGGGATAAGCAGCTCGCGGCGCCGGCGACGATTCTACGGATTGAAGAGCCGCCGTGGTTGCCATGACGCCGGGGCGATGGTGCTGCACGGTAACAGAGGCCGAGAGCTGACCCCAGATCGAGCTGCACGACAAGCGAAGGCGCCCGACATGTTGGCCCGGCACCTCGGCATATACCCGATGTCAGAAAGGCGAAGTCGTCGCTAAAGACACGCGCAACGAACGTGTCGCCAAATGTACCGAGTTGCCGCAGGCCATGGGTCGCGCCGGTCACCGCGAGGGGTATATACAACCCCAACGTCGTTCTTATGCATTGGGGCCTCGCTGTTGCGCGTAACGCCGGGGCTTATTTGCTGATCCCTCCGGAGCCTCATCCTGGCGTGGGTGGCCTGGGTGAGGGGCTGATGGGTCCCGAAGGGCGGTAGGTGGGACCCGCTGTGGAGGGAGGCGCGAAGGTGTGTTTTTTCAAGGAGACTGACCGCGCGGCCCAAACCTTGGGGATCGAGGTTCAGTCACTGGAGGTACGAGGACCGGATGATTTCGATGGCGCGTTCGAAGCTGCGAAACGGCAACCGCCGGACGCTTTGACCGTGGTCGAAGATCCTCTCACGATGAACTTTCGCAGCCAGATTGCCGATTTCGCCGCGACCTGCCGATTACTGGCGATCTATGGGCTCCGGTTGTTCGTGAATGCCGGCGGCCTGATGGCCTATGGGGCCAGTCTTTCGGATTTGCAGCGGCGCGCCGCCGAGTACGTAGACAAAATCCTCAGGGGTGCCCAACCCGGCGATCTGCCGGTCGAGCAGCCCACGAAATTCGAGCTCGTCATCAACCTCAAGACTGCCAACGCACTCGGCCTCGAGATCCCGCCCATGATACTCGCCCGCATCGACGAGGTCATCGAATGATCCACCCTACACCGCCGAAGATATGACTTGGTGGCCCATCAGCCCGGATCGGCAACGTCAA
>Ga0074044_10005373_pt1 | contig 10464 bp, 8 predicted proteins | sample BogForMeECP23OM1_FD_94443 | JGI IMG/M metagenome (GOLD analysis project Ga0074044, IMG submission 94443) | Bog forest soil microbial communities from Calvert Island, British Columbia, Canada - Bog Forest MetaG ECP23OM1 | ecosystem: Environmental > Terrestrial > Soil > Wetlands ...
CGATCTGCGGCTTGAGCTCGCCAAGGAGCCGCGGGAGACGCGCGCGCAGCGCATTCCAATCGCGGCTTGCCTCCGCGGGCGAGCGGAACGAGACGTATTGCACGAGATATTTCCCGGCAGCACTCTCGCGCAGTGGCGCGCTGGTCGCGGCCGGGCTGGGCAGTGCCGCCAATTGCGCTGCCGCGGCCGCCGGCGGCTTCGTTGCAGCCGCGGGTGCCGCGGCCTTCGCGGTCACGGCGGGTGCCGCCTCGGGCTTTTTTGCCGTGGGGGCCGGCTTTGCCGGCTTGGCTGCCTCAGGCGTAGCGGGGGACGCGGCCGCCGCCGGTGCCGCTTGGCCGGCCTCGTTGGCCGCAGGCTCGCCCTCGGCCGGCGGCGGCGCCAAGGTCTTCTCGGCCACGGCAGTCGCGGGCATGGCAGGGGGCGCTGCCGGCTCCGTGGCCGCGGAATCCGCCGCCATCTGCCCTGCAGCGGCAGCTCCCGCCCCCCCCACTCGCACCGTCTTTGGCGCTGCCGCAACCTGTGGCGGAGGCACGCCCGTCTTCTGGTAATCGGTGAGCGTCAAGCGCTTGATCTTGGCGCCCGTGTCGCGCTCGCTCAACACGATGGCGCCGATTTCGGGCGCGTAGTAAAGCGTCTCGTTGCTTTCCCCGCCCTGGCAGGCGATCTGCCACGCCGTGAAGGTCCCCGCCTCGACGGTAATCTTCTCAGGCCGTCTCACCTCGCAGACCTCGCGCTCCTCACGCGACGGAGCGTCGCCTTCTTGGGTCACGACCTTGTAGGAGACTTGCTTGCCGGCCACGAGAGGGAAGACGGTGGGCATTGCGGGATCGAAGCTGCGCGTGAGCGCCGGGCCGCCGCCTGCCGGGGTTTCGGAGCGGGGCGGAACGGTCGGATCGCGGAAAGTGACCCATTTGGCATTCGAGTTGTCGGTCCAGCTGATCTCGTCGCCGTTTACCGCGGTGACGAAGATCGGGCGCTCCTCGCCGTTCTCCTCGAAGGTGAGACTGTCGCCGACGCGGTAGACGGGCGGAGAAGCGCTATCGGGAGCCGCCGCCGTTGACGGCGAGGGCGCCCGCGAGGCCGGCTTCACCGCGCATGCCGCAAGCGCAAACGCGAGCACTAGCCCGAGTGCCACGCTTCCGAACGCGCTCACGAGACGGTTTGATCGAAGCTCAACCGGCATACGGCCACACTCCACGCACTCTGCGGCAGGCCGCGATCGAGTGTGCCAAAGCGGGCGCGGGCGGGCAACAGGACCGTGGTCGCGGGCAGGCCCCCCGCAGGCTCCAGCCCCGCCCTCGCTCAGCCCTCGGCGACCTTGTTGCGCAGGACGCCGATCCCTTCGATCTCCATCTCGACCACGTCGCCCTTCTTCATGAAAATGGGCGGCTTGCGCGCGAAGCCCACGCCGTGCGGCGTGCCGGTCGGGATGAGATCGCCCGGCTCGAGCGTGGTGAAGCCCGAGCAGTAGGCGACGAGTTCTTCGACCGGGAAGATGAGCTGAGCCGTGGTGCTGTCCTGCAGGGTCCGCCCGTTGATCTTGGTGGTGAGCCTGAGCTTCGAGGGGTCCTTGAGCTCGTCGCTCGTCACCAGCCACGGACCCACGGCGCCGGACTTGGGAAAGTTCTTGCCCGGCGTGAATTGGGAGCCGTGGAACTGCCAATCGCGCACCGAGCCGTCGTGATAGATGGTGTAGCCGGCGACATGCTTGAGGGCATCCTTGGCCGCGACCCGGCGCGCCCGCTTGCCGATCACGATGCAGAGCTCGACCTCGTAATCGAACTGCTCCGAATCCTTGGGCTTCACGATCGCCTGCTCGTGGCCGACCTGACTGTTGGCAAAGCGCACGAAGACCACGGGCTTGCTCGGCGCTTTGACGCCGGCCTCGGCCGCGTGATCGGCATAATTGAGGCCGATCGCGAGAATCTTGTCGGGAGCGGGGATGACCGGGAGGAAGCTCACCTGGCTCAGGCGCAGATCGGGCTTCGCCCCTTTGACGAGGCGGCGCGCGGTAGGGAGGCCGTTGCCGGCGAGGAGCGCCTTCAAGGTGGGAAACTTCTTGCCGAGACGGCGCCCGAGATCCACCACCCCTCCGTCCACGACGGCGCCATAGCTCTCGCGGCCCTTGTGCTTGAAGCTCATCAGTTTCATGGCGAATTCCTCTTCCGAGACAGACCCCCTCCGCGCGCGGTCGCGCGCCAGAGGGAGAATCACAGGGCGTCCGGCGAGAGTCAATCGCCGTCGCTGGCTGCGGCGGTGTCGAGCTTATTCGACGGCGCCGCGCGCTAGCCCATTCTGCGCTCGCGCGGCCGGGCACTCGCTCCCTTGCTGCGCTCAATCATAGGGCACCGCAACGGCCTCCGGGTCGGTCTCGTGCCGCGCCCAATAGGCCTCCCTCAAACGCATGGTGAGCGGGCCGGGCGCGTCGTTGCCGAGAATGCGGCCGTCGAGCCGCTTGACCGGGATGACGCCGCCGGCCGTCGAGGAGAGGAAGATCTCGTCCGCTTCGGCGAGCTCGGCGGCGGGAAGCGGGCGCACCGTTGCGGGCACGCCAAGGGCCTCGCAGAGCTCGAGCACGGAGCGGCGCGTGATCCCTTCAAGGATGCCCGCCTCCGGCGTCGCCACCTTGCCGTCCGAGACCGCGAAGACGTTGAAGCCCGGACCCTCCGCGACATTGCCCTCGAGGTCGAGGAGGATGGCTACGTCAACGCCGCGGTCATAGGCCTGCCACTGGCTCTGCACCAGGTCGAGCCAGTGATAATTCTTGATCCGCGGATCGACCGAGCGCGCGGGGATGCGGGCGTAGGAGCTGACGATCGCGTGGATGCCGCGCTCCTGGCGCTCGGGTGTCGCGAGCCAGACGAAGGGGAGGGCATAGGCGATGAACTGGTTCCGGCAAAGACGCATGTCGCGGCTGCCGGCGGGCGGCTGGCCGCGCGTGCACACCATCGCGACATAGGCGTCGCGCAGGGCCGTGCGTCGCACGCATTCGATGAGGATGGCGCGCATCTCGGCACGGCTCTCCGGCGGTGCCAAGCGCAAGCTCCGCATCGAGGCGCAGAAGCGGTCGAGGTGTGCCTCGAGCCGGAAGAAGCGCCCCTGCCAAACGTGGACCACGTCATATGTCGCATCCGAGCGCGTGAAGCCGAAATCGAGCACCGAGATCTTGGCCTCGGCGATCGGCACGAAGCCGCCCTCGATATAGGCGAGCCCGCTTGGGGAAGCGTCCGGCGCGCCCGCGATGGTGCGCGGCGCGGCGTCACTCGGGAGGTGTATGCCTTTCACCGCAAATTCGCCCTTCGTGGAGATTGTCGAGCCCAGCTGAGTGAAAGCATGGGACACGAGGTTAGCTGCGATCCGCGGCGAGCCGCAAGAGGCAAGGCGCCGAGAGCCGGCAAGGGCGCGCCCAGCCGAGCCAGGACCCGAGCGCCGGGGGCGTCAGCCCGAGCCGGGTAGTGGGTCACGTTGCCCACGTCCCCATCCTTCGAGACGCGTCGCAAGCGCGATGCTCCTCAGGATGAGGACTTGGAGCTTGGGTTTCACCTCATCCTGAGGAGGCCGCGAAGCGGCCGTCTCGAAGGATGAGGTGAAACTGACCCACTACTCGGAGCCGCGGCACTTGGCGCGGCAAGGCCCGGCCTGCTATGTTCTCCCATCAACGCATAAGGCCGGAAGGCTCGAACTGGGAGGATGCAATGCGATCTTTGAAGCTATTGGCAAGCCTTGCGCTTGCGCTCGCCGTGGCGACCGCCGCCAGGGCCGAGACCATCAAGCTTGGCGTGGTGCTGACCTATTCGGGCGTCAATGCCGAGCTCGGCGATCTGATCACAAAAGCCATGGAGCTCTACGTCAAGCTCCACGAGAAGGAGCTCGGCGACAACAAGATCGAGATGATCAAGCGCGATTCGGGTCCGCCCACGGGGGCGGGGGCCAAGACGCAGGTCACCGAGCTGATCACGCAGGACCACGTCAATCTGCTGATCGGCTTCATCTTCTCGCCCGACGCGATCGCCAGCGCCCCGGTGGTGACGCAGGCGAAGGTGCCGATGATCATCGTGAACGCGGGTACGGCCTGGATCACCAACCTGTCGCCCTATATCGCGCGCACCTCCTTCTCCATGTGGCAGTCCGGCTATCCGATGGGGACCTACGCCGCGAAAAGCCTCAAGTGCGCCACGGCCGCCGTGGGCTATACCGACTACCCGCCCGGAAAGGACGAGCTCGAGGCCTTCAAGCTGGGCTTCGAATCGGCGGGCGGCAAGGTCATCGACGCGATCCCGATGGGCAATCCCTCGCAGGTGCCCGACTTCACGCCCTTCCTCCAGCGCGTCAAGGACGAGAAGCCGCAGTGCTTCTACGTCTTCGTGCCGTCGGGCGTGCATGCCGCGGCCCTCGTCAAGACCTCCGGCGAGCTCAACCTCAAGGCGGCCGGCATCAAGGTGATCGGCCCGGGCGACGTCATCGAGGATACCAAGCTCCAGGCCATGGGGGACTCGGCGGTCGGCTTCATTGCCATGGGCCACTATGCCGCCGACTACGACAATCCCGCGAATAAGGCCTTCGTGAAGGAATGGCACGACGCCTACGGCCCCGACTCCACACCCGAGTTCATGTCGGTCGCGGGCTGGGACGGCATGGCGGCGGTCTTCCATGTGATCAAGACGCTCAACGGCAAGCTCGATCCGGACAAGGTGATGGCCGCACTCCGCGGCTGGAGCTTCGACAGTCCGCGCGGCCGCATCACCATCGACCCCGACACGCGCGACATCATCCAGGACGAGCATGTCGAGGAGGTGGTCAGGCTGCCCAACGGCAAGCTCGGCGTGAAGGTGCTCGAGACCATCCCTGCGGTGAAGGACCCGTGCAAGGAGCTCAAGATCGAGAAGTGCGGGAGCTGAGCGCTCTCGAGACATCGCTCTCCGCCCATGGCACCGCTGCCGCGCGCGGGCGCGGCGGCGGTCGCCGCTCATAAGAGGCGCGGGTGCAGCACGTCGCGGACGTCGCCGTCAGCATTCTCTTCGATGGCCTTGCCTACGCCATGATTCTCTTCGTCATCTCCGTGGGCCTCTCGGTCACCATGGGGCTGATGGGATTCGTCAACCTGGCCCACGGCGCCTTCGCCATGGCGGGCGGCTATCTCACCGTGAGCCTGACCGTGCGGCACGGCGTGCCCTTCCTTTTGGCGCTCGCAGTGGCGTTCATGGTGGTGGGTGGAGCGAGCATCGTCATCGAGCGCCTGCTCTATCGCCGGCTCTATGGCGCGGGCGAGCTCGACCAGGTGCTGCTCACCATCGGCCTCACCTTCATGGCGGTCGCCGGCTACACGTTCTTCTACGGTCCGGTGCCGCAGCCGGTCAAAGTGCCCTCATATCTCGAGGGACAGATCGACCTCGGCATTCGCGTCTTTCCGGGCTATCGGGTGTTCATGATCGCGGTGGGCGCAGCACTCATCGCGGGGCTGTGGTACGGCTTCGAGCGCACCAGCCTCGGCGCCCGCATCCGCGCCGCCGTCGACAACCGACGCATGGCCCAGTCGATCGGCATCGACGTCGACCGGCTCTTCACGCTCACCTTCGCGCTCGGCAGCGGGCTCGCAGCACTCGGCGGCGGGCTCGCGGTCAACCTCATCGGCCTCACGCCGAGCTTCGCCGTCCAGTACCTCGTGCTCTTCCTCATCGTCGTCGCGGTGGGCGGGCTCGGCAGCATCAAGGGCACGGTGCTCGCGGCCCTCGTGCTCGGCATCTTCGACAACGCCGGCAAATATCTCTATCCGGACGGCGGCGGCTTTTTCATCTACGCGATCACCGTGCTGCTTCTGCTCCTCAAGCCGGCAGGGCTCTATGGTCGCGAGTGAGCCGCTCGAGGCCGCGCGCGCGCGCGCGGCGGAGTTCCTGCTGCGGCGGCACCGCTTGCGCGCGGCCGAGGCGCTGCCCTGGCTTGCCGCCGTCCTCGCCTACTTCTTCTTCCCCGGTCACCTGGCGTTCGGAACCCAGCTCCTCATCATGGTGCTGTTCACGCTCTCGCTCGACCTCATCCTCGGATATGCGGGTGTGGTGAGCCTGGGGCATGCGGCCTTCTTCGGCACCGGGGCCTACACGGCGGGCATGCTCGCCGCGCGCTACGGTTGGGGCGAGCCCATCACGGGCCTCCTTGCGGCGGGTGCCGCTGCCGCGCTCGTGGGCTGCGTCTCGGGCTGGTTCCTCCTGCGCTATCGGGGCTTGACGCTCCTCATGCTGACGCTCGCCACCGCGATCATGCTGCAGGAGCTCGGCAACGCGCGTGCCGACATCACGGGCGGCTTCGAGGGGCTCACGGGGATCACGATAGAGCCGCTCCTCGGGCGCTTCGAGTACGACCTCTACGGCCATACCACCTACCTCTATGCGCTCGCCGTGCTCTTCCTCCTCTTCCTCCTCGTGCGGCGCATCGTCTACTCGCCCTTCGGCCAGGCGCTCACCGGCATCCGCGAGAACGTGCGCCGCATGCACGCGCTCGGCTCGCCGGTGCATCGCCGGCTGGTCGTCGCCTACACGATCGGCGCCGCCATTGCGGGGATCGCGGGCGGGCTCTTCGCGCAGGCGAACGCCTTCGTGACCCTCGGCGTGTTCGGGTTCGACCGTTCGGCCGCGGTTCTCGTCATGCTCATCCTGGGCGGCGCGGGGCGCCTCTACGGCGCCTTCGTGGGTGCCGCCGCCTACATGCTGCTCGAGGACAGTCTCGCCAAGCTCAGCCCGGAATTCTGGCAGTTCGGCATCGGGCTTCTCCTCGTGCTGACCGTGCTCTTCGCGCGCAGGGGGCTCCTGGGGCTGCTCGAGGACCTCGGCCGGCTCCTCAGCCGGAGGGCTTCGGCGTGAGCGCGCCCGCGCTCGAGACGCGCGGGGTGAGCATGAGCTTCGGCGCGCTTGCCGTCGCGCGCGACATCACGCTCACACTTCCGCGCGGGGCGCGCCGCGGGCTGATCGGACCCAACGGGGCCGGCAAGACGAGCCTCGTCGATCTGATCACGGGCGTGCTCAAGCCGTCGGCGGGCCGCGTGCTGTTGAACGGCGAGGACATCACGCACCTCTCCCAGGAGGCGCGCGCGCGGCGGGGCCTCGCGCGTACGTTCCAGATCAATCAGCTCTTCCGCGGCTTGAGCGTGCTCGAGAACGTCTGCCTGGCGATCGGGGAGCGCACCGGCGCCTGCAACAACCTCTTCCGACCCGCGGGCTCCAAGCCGGCGGTGATCGAGGAGGCGCTCGAGCATCTCGCGGCGCACCGGCTGGTCGAGGATGCGCTCAGGCCGGTCCGCGAGCTGGCCTACGGCCGCCAGCGCCTGGTCGAGATCGCGCTCGCGCTGGCGCAACGCCCGCGCGTGCTTCTGCTCGACGAGCCCGCGGCCGGCGTGTCGTCGCGCGAGAGCCATCTCATCCTGGACGTGCTCGAGCGGCTCGACGAGGAGATCGCCATCCTCATCATCGAGCACGACATGGATGTGGTGTTCCGCTTCGCGCGCGAGATCACCGTGCTGGTGGGAGGTGCGGTGCTCATGGAGGGCTCGCCCGAGGAGGTCGCCGCGGACGCGCGCGTGCGCGCCGTCTATCTCGGCGAGGAAGTGCGGGAGCGAACGCGCCATGGCTGAGGCCGGGGCGGCACTCGAGCTCGAAGGGGTCTCGGCCGGCTACGGCGAGACGGTCGTGCTCGATGACGTGAGCCTCAGCGTCCGCGAGGGGGAAAGCATTTCCATCATCGGCCGCAACGGCGTCGGCAAGACGACGCTGCTCGCGACCGTGATGGGCCATACCAGCCTCCACCGCGGCGCCGTGCGCTTCAAGGGCCGCGACATCTCGCGTCTCGCCGTGCACCGCCGTTGCCTCGCGGGGCTCGGCTACGTGCCGCAGGAGCGCGAGATCTTTCCCTCGCTCAGCTTGCGCGAGAACCTCGAGGTCGCCGCCCGCCCGGGGCCGTGGACGACGGAGGCGGTGTTCGAGCTCTTCCCGCCCTTGCGCGAGCGCCAGACGAACGGCGGCCATCAGCTCTCGGGCGGCGAGCAGCAGATGCTCGCCATCGGCCGCGCGCTCATGGGCAACCCCTCCGTCATGCTGATGGACGAGCCCTCGGAGGGCCTCGCCCCCGTCATCGTCGAGGAGCTCGCCCGCGCGGTGCGGCGCCTGCGGGAGATGGGCGCGCTCACGCTCGTGCTCGTCGAGCAGAACATGCGCGTGGCACTCGAGCTCTCGCCGCGCGCCGTCGTCATGGAGCGCGGCCGCATCGTCTATGACGGCGCGAGTGCCACGCTCAAGGGCGACCCGGCGGCGCTCGACCGGCTCATCGGGGTGGCGCGGGGGTAAAGGCGGGCTTCCGCGCCGCCGACTTGAGCGGCGCCAATTTGCATCTGCCCGTGACGATGCGACGCCGCGGGGAGCGGGGATATCGTCATTGACAGTTGTGGTGCGCCATGCACAAGCTTGCGCCGACCGTCGGGGTTTGCGCGCTTCGTAACGGCCTCGTGCCGAGAACCAGAAAAGCGGGAGATTTCGGCGGCAGGGACGAGCTTTCGCGAGTCTGGCACGGGACGCTGCGGGGGAGAGCGCGGCTGCCCCGGCGAGCACAGGGAGGATGCCATGAGAACGTTTTGCGCAATCGCCGCGGCTGCAGCGATGCTCCTCGCCGCACCGGCGTTCGCGGCCGACGAGGATACGCTCACCATCGGCTTCACCGTCTCGCAGACGGGTGCCCTCAACCTTGATTCGATCGCCCAGCTCGGGGGTGCGGAGCTGTGGCGCGACGTGGTCAACGAGGCGGGCGGCATCAAGGTCGGCGACAAGCGCTACAAGGTGCGCTTCATCAGCTTCGACGACCAGTCCCAGGGCGGCCGCGTGCAGCAGCTCTATACGCGCATCATCGTCCAGGACAAGGCGCAGTTCCTCTTCAGCCCCTACTCCTCCGGCCTCACGGCCACCGCCGCGGTGATCTCCGAGCAATATGGCAAGCTCATGATCACGGCGGGCGGCGCCGAGGGCAAGACCTACCAGCTCGGCAACAAGTACCTCTTCCAGGCCTTGAGCTCGGCGGACCATTACCTGACCGGCGCCGTCGAGGCGCTCAAGGAGAAGAATCCGGCGGCCAAGGTGGCGATGGTCTATTCGGACGACCCCTTCTCCAAGGCGGTCGCGATCGCGACGCGCGCGCAGGCCGGGGAGGCCGGCTTCCAGGTCGTGCTCGACGAATCCTATTCGCCCGACACCACCGACTTCAGCGCCATCATCAACAAGATGATCTCCGCCAAGGCGGACGCCTTCCTCGGCGGCGGCCATTATCCCGACGGCGCCACGCTCGCGCGCCAGCTCTACGACCAGAAGGCCGGCCTCAAATGGGTGACCCTCCTCGTAGCACCCGACAGCCCGGAGTTCGCCAGCCTGGGGCCCGCGGCCCTCGGCATCTCGGTGGGATCGCAATGGGAGCCCCAGGTCACCTACAAGCCGGATTTCGGACCGACGCCTGGGGAATTCGCCAAGGCCTATGAAGCCAAGTTCAAGAAGGAGCCGGACTATCACTCCGCCGCCGGCTATGCGGCGGGACTCCTGCTGCAGCACGCGATGGAAAAGTCCGGCTCGATCGATCCGGACAAGGTCGCCGAGGCGCTCAATGCGACGGACGCCGTCACCTTCTTCGGCCGCGACAAGTTCGCGACCGATGCCAAGAACCACGGCCTGCAGATCGCGCACGAGATGGTGCTTGCCCAGTGGCAGATGAAGGGCGGCAAGCTGGTCAAGGAGGTGGTCTGGCCGCAGGCGGCCAAGACCGCGGACATTCTCTATCCCATGCCCTAGACCGACTTTCGCAGAAAGCCGGTCCATCGGTTGTTATGCATGAGCCCGCCACCGTTGCACATTTCGTTGCTTGCATGACTCATCTTTCGGCGCTGGCGGGCACGGGGCGAAAGGCTCGAGCGGGGCCGCGCCGCCGCCCCGCCGCGGCCTGACCCCGCGGCTCGGCCTCATCCTATGTACGGCATCATCGCATCGATCGTCGACGGTGTGCTCGTGGGCTCGGTCTACGGGCTCGCCGCCATGGGGCTCACGCTCATCTGGGGCGTCATGAACGTCATCAACCTGACCCATGGCGCCATGATCGTCGCCGGCATGTTCGGGCTCTACTTCCTGACGAGCGCACTCGGCGTGCCTGCCTATGCCGCACTTCCGCCGGTGCTCGTGGTCGGCCTCGCCGTGGGGGTCGGGCTCTACTGGCTCGCGGTCCACCGCATGATCGGCCGGCCGCCGCTCATGAGCCTGCTCTCCACCTTCTCGGTCAATCTGGTGATCATCGGCCTCGGCACCGCCGCTTGGGGCACCGTCCTCTTCAACGTGGAGGTGACGCTGCCGGGCCTCTCGTGGCAGGGCTATACTTTTCCCGGCACGCATATCATGGCGGCACTCCTCACCGCACTCCTCGCGGGCCTGCTTTATGTCTTCCTCTATCGCA
>Ga0074044_10005374_pt1 | contig 10463 bp, 10 predicted proteins | sample BogForMeECP23OM1_FD_94443 | JGI IMG/M metagenome (GOLD analysis project Ga0074044, IMG submission 94443) | Bog forest soil microbial communities from Calvert Island, British Columbia, Canada - Bog Forest MetaG ECP23OM1 | ecosystem: Environmental > Terrestrial > Soil > Wetlands ...
ACATTGCGACACCCCGAATCAACGAAGTGTCACTGAAAGAATCACAGACCCGACTCGGCCCGCCAGACCAAAAAAGCAAACTGAGTCAATCTGCCGCAGCCCCGAGATGTGTGCATGCCGTAGAGCTCCACTGGGGAAGGAAGGTGCGAGGCGCCGGAGCAGAAACCGAAACCGCCTTACTTCGCGAGCGCCTTGTCGGTCACGACCGTCGTATAGGCGCCTTTCGGCTCCTTGGAGATGACCGGATCCGAGCCGCCGGTCAGCAGCGTCTTGACCGTGCGATCGTAGTCGGCCTTGTCGAGTCGGCCGTCCGAGCCTTCGGTCAGCTTGTTGATCTCACCCATCATCTGCGTCTGGTGATGCTCGGTCTGGGCGCCGGTCGAGTCGTTGTCGAGCACGATCTTGACCGCCTCGTCGCCGTGCGCGCGCGCGTAGGCCCAGCCCTTCATCGACGCTTTCACGAAGCGCGCCATCCTGTCGACGAAGGCCGGGTCCTTGAGCTTGTCCTGCATCACGTAGAGGCCGTCCTCGAGCGTCGCGACCCCCTGGTCCTCGTATTTGAACACGACGAGCTGCTCCGGCTTGTAGCCCGCGTCGATCACCTGCCAATATTCGTTGTAGGTCATGGTCGAGATGCAGTCGGCCTGCTTCTGGAGAAGCGGATCGACGTTGAAGCCCTGCTTCAGCACCTTGACGCCGCCGGGCGAGCCGTCGGTCTTGAGGCCGAGCTTGCCCATCCAGTTGAGGAACGGATATTCGTTGCCGGAGAACCACACGCCGAGCGTGCGGCCCTTGAGATCGGCCGGAGTCTTGACGCCGGTGTCGGCGCGGCAGGTGAGCTCGAGGCCCGAGCGCTTGAAGGGCTGGGCGATGTTGACCATCGGCGCGCCCTTCTCGCGCGCGGCGAGCGCCCCCGGCATCCAGTCGACGACGACATCGGCGCCGCCGCCAATCAGCACCTGTTCGGGCGCGACGTCCGGGCCGCCCGGCTTGATCGTCACGTCAAGCCCTTCCTCCTTGTAGAAGCCCTTGTCCTTGGCGACATAATAGCCGGCGAACTGGGCCTGGGTGACCCACTTCAATTGTAGCGTCACCTTGTCGGCCGCGTGCGCGGAGCCCGCGGCGAGGATCGCCGCCAGGCTGACGAAAGCTGCTAGAGACGTCGTCATTTTTTTCGTTCCTCCGGTTTGATCCACGACAACCCCTTCAACCCTTCCGCCGCGCGAACCCGTCGAAGCGGCGAAAAGCTCAAGCCCCCCTCGCCCGATAGGAGGCGTGCCAGAACGTCACGCGGCGCTCCACGCCGGCGACCAGCGCATAGAACAGCGAACCCGTGACCGCCGCGACGACGACCGTCGCCCACACCATGTCGATGCCGAGATGGCCAACCTCGGTCGAGATGCGAAAGCCCATGCCGACGATTGGCGTGCCGAAGAATTCCGCCACGATCGCGCCGATCATCGCGAGCGTCGTATTGATTTTCAGCGCATTGAAGACGAAAGGCAGCGCCGCGGGAAGACGCAGCGCAAAAAGCGTCTGCCTGTAGCTTGCGCCGTAAGTCTTCATCAGGTCGCGCTCCATGGCGCCTGCGCTCCAAAGCCCCACGACCGTGTTCACCAGCATCGGAAAGAAGGTCATCAAGACGCCCACCGCCGCCTTCGACTGCCAGTCGAAGCCGAACCACATCACCATGATCGGGGCGATGCCGACAATCGGCAGGGCGGAGACGAGATTGCCGAGCGGCAGCAGGCCGCGCTCCAGGAATTGCGAGCGGTCGACCAGGACGGCGACGAGGAGCCCCGAGACGCAACCGATCGCATAGCCCACGAGCACGCCCTTGATCGTCTGCCAGAAGTCGGCGGCGAGCGTCGGGATCGAGGTCGTGAACCGCATCGCGATCACAGAAGGCGGCGGCAGAATTATCACCGGCACGTGCAGGAGCCGGAGGCCCGCCTCCCACAGCGCCAGCCACGCGAGGCCGAAGGCGAGCGGGGGCATGAGGTCGGCGAGGCGGCGCGCGTTCACGGGATGAACCCCATGCGCTGCTCGGCGGCGCGGCCGATGAGGCCGATGATCCCGACCAGCGCCGCCGACAGCGCCGCGGCGGCGAACAAGGCCGCCCAGATCTGCACCGTCTGGCCATAGTAGGAGCCGGCGAGCAGGCGCGCGCCGAGGCCCCCGTCTTCGCTCTTGGTCACTTCGGCGACTACCGCGCCGACCACCGCCGCCGCGGCGCCGATCTTCATGCTGGCGAAGAAGAACGGCGCGCTGGCGGGCGCGCGGAGCTTGAGGAACGTCTGCAAGGGCGTCGCCGAATAGGTGCGCATCAGGTCGAGCTGCAGCGGATCGGGCGAGCGGAAGCCTTTGACCATGCCGACCGTGATCGGGAAGAACGAGAGATAGGCGGCGATCGCCGCCTTCGGCGCGACGCCGGTGATGTCGAACTGGTAGAGAATGACGACGATCATCGGCGCCAGCGCGATGATGGGGACCATCTGCGAGGCGACGATCCACGGCATCAACGAACGCTCCAGCCAGCGCACGGCGACGATCAGGACGGCGAGGCCGATGCCGAGCCCAGCCCCGATCAGGAAGCCGATCAGCGTTTCCTCGAGCGTGATGAGGCCGTGATAGACGAGGCTGCGCTTCGAGGTCGGCGCGGTCGCGAACACCAGCCGCCAGAGCTCGCCGACGACCTGGTGCGGCCCCGGCAGTTTCGGCCGCTCCATGTTGAGCGAATCGACGATGAGATCCTGCGTCGAATAGTCGGTCCGCCCGGCGTTGGCGTAAAGGTCGCGCTGCAACGGGGCGTTCATCAGCGCGGCGGCGACGTACCAGGCCGCGAGGATGGCGAGGATGACGGTCGCAATGGGGACGGCGGATTTCATGTTCTTGCCCTCACCCCAGCCCTCTCCCGCAAGCGGGAGAGGGGGCGCGATCCCTTCTCCCGCTTGCGGGAGAAGGCTGGGGTGAGGGCAAGTCTACCCGTCATAGGAATGCCCCTGCCGCAGGCCGTGCCGGACGCGGTTGGCGATCGCCATGAATTCCGGCGTCTCGCGGAATTCCAGTTGCCGGTCGCGGGGGAAGTTGCATTCGATGACATCGAAGATGCGTCCCGGCCGCGGCGACATGACGAGGATATGGGTCGAAAGAAACACCGCCTCGGGGATCGAGTGGGTGACGAACAGCACCGTCTTGCCGGTCACCTCCCACAGGGTCAGCAATTGCTGGTTCAGCATGTCGCGCACGATTTCGTCGAGCGCCCCGAACGGCTCGTCCATCAAGAGGAGATCGGGATCGAACGACAGCGCGCGGGCGATCGAGGCGCGCTGCTGCATGCCGCCCGACAATTGCCATGGAAACTTGTTGCCGAAGCCGCCGAGATTGACGAGGTCGAGCCCCTTCTTGACCCGCGCCTCGCGCTCTGTCTTGTCGAAGCCCATGATCTCGAGCGGCAGCGCGATGTTGCTCGCGACCGTTCGCCACGGATAGAGCGCCGGCGCCTGGAACACGTAACCGTAGGCGCGCTTCGCCCGCGCCTCGTGCGGGCTCATGCCGTTGACGCGGATCGCGCCGCTGGTCGGCGTCTCGAGATCGGCGACCGCGCGCAAGAGAGTCGTCTTGCCGCAGCCGGAAGGGCCGATGAAGGAGACGAATTCCCCGCGCGCGACCTTCAGGTTGATGTTGCTGAGCGCCTGCACCGGCCCGTCGCGCGTGTCGAAGCGCAGCGACAGGCCGATGATGTCGATCGCCACTTCGTTCAATGGCGCCTTGCCGACGTCGTCTCGTACGGGCGATGGCGTCGATGCTACGCCCATCTCCTCCAATTCCCCTTAGCGCGCGACGCCGACAGCGGCGGTGAACTCCTTGTACCTCTTCAAGGCCCGCGCGTCGGCCGCGAACGGCTCGCGGCGGATGAACTTGCCGCGCCCGAGTTCGGCCTGCACCGCGCCGTCGCGGAACACCACGTTGCCGCGCGACAGCGTGTAGCGCGGCAGGCCGGTGACTTTCGTTCCCTCGAACACGTTGTAGTCGATCACCGACACCTGCGTCCTGGCGGAGATCGTCTTGTTGGCCTTGGGGTCCCAGACCGTGATGTCGGCGTCGGCGCCGGGCACGATCGCCCCTTTGCGCGGATACATGTTGAGGATGCGGGCGCTGTTGGTCGAAGTCACCGCGACGAACTCGTTCGGGGTCAGCCGCCCCGTCTCGACGCCGTAGGTCCACAAGACCGGCATGCGATCCTCGAGGCCGCCGGTGCCGTTCGGGATCTTGGTAAAATCGCCGAGGCCGAGTTCCTTCTGCTTGGTGGTGAACGAGCAATGGTCGGTCGCCACCACCTGGAGGGAACCGGCGCGGAGGCCGTTCCACAGGTCGTTCTGATGGATCTTGTCGCGGAACGGCGGCGACATCACGCGCCGCGCGGCGTGCTTCCAGTCCTTGTTGTAGTACTCGCTTTCGTCGAGCACGAGATGCTGGATGAGCGGCTCGCCGTAGACGCGCTTGCCGAGCGCGCGCGCCCGCGCGATCGCCTCGTGCGCGGGAATGCAGGAGGTATGGACGACATAGAGCGGCACGCCGGCCTGATCGGCGAGCATGATCGCGCGGTTCGCCGCCTCGCCCTCGACGTCCGGCGGCCGCGACAGGGCGTGGCCTTCCGGCCCGGTGATGCCTTTCGCCATGTAGTGCCGCTGAAGCGCGGCGACGACTTCGCCGTTCTCGGCGTGGATGAGCGGCATCGCGCCGAGTTCGGCGCAGCGGACGAAGGAAGCGAACATCTCCTCGTCGTTGACCATCAGCGCGCCCTTGTAGGCCATGAAATGCTTGAATGTCGTCACGCCGGCCCTGACCACCTTGGCCATGTCCTCGCGCACCTCATCGTTCCAGTAGGTGACGCACATGTGGTACGAATAGTCGGCGACGGCGTCCTTCGAGCGCTTGTCCCAATCGGCGAAGGCCTCCATCAGCGGCTGGTTGCGGTTCGGGATGCAGAAGTCGACGACCATCGTCGTGCCGCCCGATAGCGCCGCCTTCGTCCCGCTCTCGTAGTTGTCGGCGGAATTGGTTCCCATGAAGGGCATGTCGAGATGGGTGTGCGGATCGATGCCGCCCGGCATGACGAAGCAGTCGGAGGCGTCGAGGGAGCTGTCGCCCCTCAGGTCCTCGCCGATCGCGTTGATGGTCTCGCCTTCGACGAGCACGTCGGCCCTGTAGGTGCGTTCCGCGGTGACGATGGTTCCGCCTTTGATGACGAGCGACATGGCTGTTCTTCCCCTTCGGGTTTGCGAGGGCGGCGCGTCGAGCGCCGCTCATGACTGTCACGACACGATTTCGGCCTTTTCCAGTGCGGCGTGCATCAGCACGTTGGCGCCGGCGGTCGACCATTCCTGCTTGATGTCTTCGCTCTCGTTGTGGCTGACGCCGCCGACGCAGGGGGTGAAGATCATCGAGGTCGGCGCGATGCGCGCGATGTAGCAGGCGTCGTGCCCTGCGCCGGCGACGATGTCCCGGTGCGAGTAGCCGAAATGCTTGGCGGCGCGACGCACGGCGTCGACGCAGCCGAGATCGAAAGCGACCGGGGCATAGTAGAAGACCGGCTCGAGGTCGCAGGCGAGGCCGATCTTCTTGGCGATCTCCGCCACGCCCTCGCGCAGCGCCGCGTCCATGCCGCTCAAAGTCTCGTCGACCGGATGGCGGAACTCTGAAGTCATGAAGACTTCGCCGGGAATCACGTTGCGCGAATTCGGAAAGGGGTTCTTGCGCCCCGGCATCGGCGTCGAGCCGGCGTGGCTTTCGAAGCCGGTCAAGCGAATTTCATACCAGCGCTGGCCCTGCCCGTGGGTGACGATTCCGACGTCGAAATTCTCGTCCTCGAGGATCGGCCCCTGCTCGATATGCAGTTCGAAGAAGGCGTACACCGGCCGCCCGCCAATCGGCTCCTCGCCCTTGAAGCCGATGCGCTTGAGTTCGTCGCCGAGCGCCTTGCCCTCGCCGTCGAGCCGCGCATAGGCGAAGTCCTTCGTATAGACGCCGGCGAACACGCCAGACGAAATCATCGCCGGGGCGAAGCGGGACCCTTCCTCGTTCGTCCAATTGACGACCTCGATCGGGCGGCGGGTCTTGATCTTGAGGTCGTTGAGCGAGCGCACGACTTCGAGCGCGCCGAGCACGCCGAGCACGCCGTCGAACTTGCCGCCGGTCGGCTGGGTGTCGAGATGGCTGCCCATCATGACCGGGGCGAGCGTGTGGTCCTCTCCGGGACGGCGGGCGAACATGTTGCCCATCTCGTCGACCTTGACCGCGCAGCCGGCAGCCTTGCACCAGCCGCGGAAGAGCTCGCGGCCCTGCTTGTCGAGATCCGTCAGGGTAAGCCGCTTGCACCCGCCCTTGGGCGTCGCGCCGATCTTGGCCATCTCCGTCAGCGAATCCCAGAGCCTCGCCCCGTCGACGCGCACGTTGGACAGATCCGCCATCCCAAGCCTCTTCTGAAGATTTCCGAACGCTATTATAAGTTTGACCAAATGGTCAAATGACGTAAACCTTGGGCGAAACGCCCACCGTTTCGGCGCCAGCGGGCGCATGTTTTCGCCACGGCGGAGGGGTCGATCGACAGCATTCGGGGGAGCGGATGGCGCAGTGCAAACCGAGGCCGACCATCCGCGCGGAAAACGAACGGGCGCTCCTCGAGGCGGCCGAGGCGATCTTCGCCGAGCAGGGATTCTCCGGTGCGACGACGGCGGCGATCGCGAAGCGCGCCGGCGTGCCGAAGGCGAACCTGCACTACTACTTTCCGACCAAGGAGGCGCTCTATCGCGCCGTGGTCGAACGCGTGCTGACCGCCTGGCTCGCCGCCGCCGCTTCGTTCGACGCGAGCGAGGACCCGCGCGAGGCGCTCGCCGCCTATATCGGCGCCAAGATGGACCTTGCGCGCGAAATGCCGCTCGCCTCGCGCATCTGGTCGGCCGAGATCATGCGCGGCGCGCCGATCATCCAGGACTTCCTCGACACGACGCTCAGCCAATGGGTCGCCGCGCGCGAGCGGGCGGTCAAGCGCTGGATCGCCGCGGGCAAGCTCAAGCGCATCGAGCCGAAGGTCCTCTTCTACATGATCTGGGCGACGACCCAGCAATACGCCAACGCGGCGCACGAGATTTCGACGCTGAACGGCGGCCGGCCGCTCGACGACGCGGCTTTCGAGCGGGCAAAGGCCCAGGTGATCGAGATGATCCTCGGCGGGGTCGCGGCTTAGCGCGAGACGATCCCGATTTTCGAGGCGCCTGTAAACGCGGGTGCGTCAGAATGGCGCTCAATGCGCGCGTGACAGGCGGTGGTTTGGTGATAGGCTGCGTATGGGTTCCGTTGACCCGGGTTGATGACGGCGCATCGTTTCGGCGCGTTTGATCTGACTCCACGCCGTCTCCGTCAGAGCGGCCCGCGCCAATCCGGAGCGCCTCGGTTTCGAGAGGATTACGATGATGGCCAATGACAAGATGATGGCGCAGATGGCGAGCAAGGACGGCTTCATCGCCGCGCTCGACCAGAGCGGAGGATCGACCCCGGGCGCCTTGCGCCTCTACGGCATCCCGGACAGCGAATACAGCGGCGAGGCCGAGATGTTCCGGCTGATGCATGAAATGCGCGTGCGCATCATCTCCGCGCCCGCCTTCACCGGGGACAAGGTCATCGCCGCCATCCTGTTCGAGCGCACGATGGACGGCCAGGCGAAGGGAAAGCCGGTTCCTTCCTTCCTGTGGGAGGATCGCGGCGTCGTTCCTTTCCTCAAGGTCGACCAGGGGCTCGCGGAGGAGAAAGACGGCGTCAGGCTGATGAAGCCGATGCCGGGTCTCGATCCACTTCTCGCCCGGGCGACGAAGCTCGGCGTCTTCGGCACCAAGATGCGTTCGGTCATAAACACGGCCTCGAAGGAGGGCGTCGCGGCCATCGCGAGGCAGCAGTTCGAGATCGGCGACCAGATCGCCAGCCACGGCCTCATGCCGATCCTGGAGCCGGAAATCTCGATCAAGAGCCCGAGCAAAGCCGAGGCGGAAAGGCTTCTGCTTTCGGAGCTGACCAAAGGGCTCGACGCCTTGCCGGCGGGCCGCCGGGTGATGTTCAAGCTGACGCTCCCGGAGGTTCCGGATTTCTATGCGCCGCTGATCAACGACAGGCGCGTGCTGCGCGTCGTGGCGCTTTCGGGCGGCTACACGCGGGCCGAAGCCTGCAGGCGGCTCGGCGAAAACCACGGAATGATCGCGAGCTTCTCGCGCGCGCTGACCGAGGGCCTGAGGCGGGAGATGAGCGACGCCGAGTTCGACAGGGCGCTGGCCGAGTCGATCGACGAGATTTACCAGGCGTCGAAAATGAAGGTCGCCGCCTGAGGAAAGACGGTTCGGCCGCCGGAAGCGTCACCGGCGGCCGCGCGCTGTCATTCCGCCGGATAGACGAGCGTTCCGCCCGGGCCCGGCCGCGCGGCGGCAGTCATGCGGGCGGGCTCCATGTCGTTCGGACCGAGAATGTGAAAGACAGTCTCGCCGGAGGCGATCAGGTAATCGGCGATGATCCGGCGATGGCAGCGCCACCACAGGGCCTCGGCGCACATGATCGCGCTCCGCGTCGTCTCCCCAAGGCGACGGAGTTCGAGGAGGCCGGAAGCAAACGCGTCGCTAAGGGCGTAGTCAGCGTAGTTGTGGAAGCTTCCGTTCTCCCAGAACGCGTTCGTCTCGGGTGAGATGTCGCGCTGCCGTCCGCGCAGGCCGCCGAGCGCGGGGATCGGCTGGTAAGCGACGCCAAACGCCGCCAGAGCCGGCGCGAGCGCGTCCCGGTTGTATTGCGGGTTGGCGCGAGAGCGGGGAACCGTCCGAACGTCAATGACGAGGCGCACCTCGGCAGATTGGAGCAGTTCGACGAAAGTCTCGATCGGGCGCGTCGAATGTCCGATGGTATGATACGGATGCATTTTCGTATGGTTCTTTGAGGTTTCCTCTTTTTCGCCCAACAGGCGGAGTACTTGACTTTGCAAAGCCGTCTTTGCTCCTGCCGGCCCCTGCGGGCCGCACAGAGTGAGACAATGAGCCGCGTCTATGCTCCTTTTGCGGCTCTGGACAAGACAGTTGCGGCCGATTACCGAATGCGATGGCCCAAACGCGACAAGGCCCAGGCGAACAAAGGCAGACTATGGATTACGACCGGCGCTTCGAGGACGCGATCACCCGCCTGAAGGCGGAAGAACGCTATCGCATCTTCGCCAATCTCGAGCGCGATGCGAGCCGATTCCCGATGGCGATGTGGCGTCCCGCGGGCGAAGAGGACTTTCCCCGCGAGGTCACCGTCTGGTGCTCGAACGATTATCTCGGCATGGGCGGTCACTTGGACGTGATCGAGGCCTCGGTGCGCGCAGCTCGCGCCCATGGGGCCGGCGCCGGCGGAACCCGCAACATCTCCGGCACCCATCATCCGATCGTGCAGCTCGAGGCGGAGCTCGCCGATCTGCACGGCAAGGCCGCCTCCCTCGTCTTCACCTCGGGCTGGATCTCCAATCTCGCCGGCATCTCGACCATTGCGAGCCTCCTGCCGGACTGCCTCATCCTGTCCGACGCGCTCAACCACAATTCGATGATCGAGGGCGTGCGCCGCTCAGGCTGCGAGAAGAAGGTGTGGCGCCACAACGACGTCGCGCATCTCGAGGAGCTGCTCGCCGCCGAGCCGATGGGGCGCGCCAAGCTCATCGTGTTCGAGAGCCTCTATTCGATGGACGGCGACATCGCGCCGATCGCCGAGATCGTCGCGCTCGCCGAGAAATATAGCGCCATGACCTATATCGACGAGGTCCATGCGGTCGGCCTCTACGGGCCCCGCGGCGGCGGCGTCGGCGAGCGCGAGGGACTCGCGCATCGCATCGACGTCATCGAGGGCACGCTCGCCAAGGGCTTCGGCTCGCTCGGCGGCTACATCGCGGCGAGCGCGGCGGTGGTCGACGCGGTGCGCAGCTACGCGCCGCAGTTCATCTTCACTTCGACCCTGCCGCCCAGCGTCGCCGCCGGCGCCGCGGCGGCGATCAGACACCTCAAGCGCTCGAATGTCGAACGCGAGCGGCATCAGCAGATGGCCAGGCTCGTCAAGCATGCGCTGCGCGCCGCCGGTCTGCCGGTGATGGACAACCCGTCGCATATCGTGCCGCTGTTCGTCGGCGACGCGCAAAAGTGCCAGGCCGCGAGCAAGCTGTTGCTCGAGCGGCACGCCATCTACATCCAGCCGATCAATTATCCGACCGTACCGAGGGGTCTCGAGCGGCTTCGGATCACGCCTTCGCCGCATCACAGTGATGAGCTGATCGACCGTCTGGCCAGCGCGCTGGTACGAGTATGGGATCAGCTGAAACTTCCGTTCCGCGAGGGCGTCTGCGGTGAATCGGACGCAATGTTGCTCGTACCCGTTTAGCTTGGCACCAACATAGGAAGGCTTTG
>Ga0074044_10005375_pt1 | contig 10462 bp, 18 predicted proteins | sample BogForMeECP23OM1_FD_94443 | JGI IMG/M metagenome (GOLD analysis project Ga0074044, IMG submission 94443) | Bog forest soil microbial communities from Calvert Island, British Columbia, Canada - Bog Forest MetaG ECP23OM1 | ecosystem: Environmental > Terrestrial > Soil > Wetlands ...
CCGCGCAAGGCAATAAGCAAGTGTTCATGTGTGGCTGCATTTCCTATAACACGGCGCTTGTACCGCGATGCCCGATTCACAAGCAGGCCAGCGAGCCACGCCAATGTATTTGGAGCGATGCAAATGATTGACAACAGCGATTTTGAGACAAATGGATTCTTTCACTTTTACGCTTGTCCATTGTGTGCAGAAGTGATAAAGTGCAAGACAGCCGATAATTTGGATGTACTGGCACGGATTCATGAATTCGATCATCGACAAGCAAAGCGAATTCAAGCAATTGCAAATGGAGATATGGCTGTTCCTGCTCCATTGCCGTTGGCAAAGATTGAGATTAAGAACTTGACCATTGCGGATGAGCAATTTTTGAGGAGTTGTGGAATAAAAACATGAAAGTTAAAGAATTAATAGAACTTCTTCAGACGCATGATCCTGAAGGCCGTATTATTTCCACGGGAACGGATTCCGGCGGATATGATTCGATTATAACAGATCGTATTGTCGTATCAGCGGATTCAACACGAGTTTATGTCGGCGGTATATGGGAAAATGGAAATATGCGAAAGGTGTTTGATCTCATATGAGAATTCTCGTTTGCGGAAGCCGGGAATGGAAAGATAAAGAGGCGATCAAACTTGCAATTATTGAAGAGTGTAATCGATCTAAGCAGCCCTCACCAATGCATGTTTATATTATTAACGGTGCTGCTCGTGGTGCGGACGAACTCTCCAGCGAAGTTGCTGAAGAATTAGGATTGATGCTTCAAGAGTTTCCTGCTGCTTGGGGATTGCATGGTAGAGCAGCGGGTCCAATTCGGAATGCTGAGATGTTGAGGACAAAGCCTGATGTGGTGCTTGCATTTTGGGATGGGAAGTCTAAGGGCACCAAGAACATGATTAAACAGGCGCAAGATGCCAAGGTACGAACACGAATTTTCAAATATAGCTGGGGTATTGTAAAGGAGGTCGGATGAATCTTATACCTTTTGGGAATTGTTGCGGAATGAGAATTCTTCAAGACTTCCCTCAAAACAAATTGACTCTAGTGCAACGAGCACATTTTCAGATTATGGTGAAAATGGAAGAATACACTGCGCGACACCAACATGCCGGTGTAGTTATGGTTGCTTTGAATCACCGTCAACACGGTGGTGAACAGATATTACGCGACGCAGGATATGCGCTGCTTTACGGATTCCCAAATCCAAATTCCGGTAATTATGTTTATATCTGGATGAAGGATTTGACTGGAAAGGGGAGAACATATGGCTATGGAAGTTATTTCAACACCGGACAAGCAACAAAGAAACCAAGTATTTTCGGACTTGAAGAAGAATGGGTCCCCGTTGGAGAAGCAAGTAACCAAGTTCAGCCACACGGAGGAAGTACAGGAACCTCCGAGGGTAGTTCGGTACTTCGACAGGGGGCGTCCACAGGAACGCAAGAAGGGAATCTCAGTGTACAGCCTAGCTTATCCGCTGGATTAGCACAGGTAGTAAATTTCATTCCAAGGAGCGAAAGATGAAGAAGTTGAGTGTCAAACAGTTTCCAGCAAATTGTGGATTAAAAATAGTATCTAATTTCTATGCTCTCACAGACCCGATTAGAAGTAAATATGCACGGGAGCATGAAATGTATTTGCACAGAGTCACAAGAGCAATGCTTCCAAAGAAATTTGTTATAAAAGAATTGGCATCACGTATTTATTCGGCAATTCAACCGTTTTTCCTTCAAAATCAAGCATTTATGGCTACAACAAGTACTGCAATGTGTTTTCCCGGATCAATTGAAAAAGCATTGAGACAGCTTCATTTTAAACCGATTAATAAGTTTATCAATGCCAATTCAGGAAATACAATTACGATTTGGTTGCGAGAAGCTTAATAGACCCAAGGAGGTGGGAAATGGTGGTGAGAATGGCTGCTTATAAAACTGAACGACTCAAAGCAAGAGCATTAGATCGTGGCGATATGGCAGTTCCCGCATTGCCTGCGGCTTGTTTTGCGAAACCAATTGAAGTGGATGACAAGCAGTACATGCCGGGTGTGTTTGAAGCATTGCAAAATGAAGATTGGGCGGTGGAGTATGGTGGTGAAGGATAATTTCGCGATAAGGAGACAGGTTCTTATGCATTATATTCTAAGAACGGATGATGGGAGTTCCTGGCTCATTGATAATATCAATAAGACCTGGCAACATCTCATTCATGTTGACGATGGGAGTGTTAAGACTGAACAAGGTCCAATGTTGGCGACCACTTCGATTAAGAAGGGTCATCCAATGACGATTTTTGTGCCAAAGCAAGGGAGTATCGATGGAAGGATTGGGAAATTGGTTAAGACAGCTATTATCAAGTCCGTTGAGTATGGAGATGAAATCAATGAGGCAGTGTCCGAAGTGCGGTAAACAAATGAATCGTACCATGCATCCTTCAAATGAGGATGATCGAGTGATTCAACGTATTTCATGCTCGGACCCCATGTGTCAGGTGCGATTTTTCGAGTTTGTCTATGCTGCAACTCCGGCTAAACGGGAAGTCGAATATGAGGGGATGCAATGCGATTTATGTGGTAAGACTGTTACCACTTTGATTTTTCAGAAGGATAGCATTAGATTGTGTAAGGATTGTACTTCGACAGTGAAAGAAAATGCAGAAGCAATGGCACATTTAAAGGAGATTTGCCGTGGGTAAAAAATTAGAATTGTTTGATTTGGTCAATGGGCTGGGAGCGTATTATACTCGGCATATTGGGGCTGATCCTGAGATTTTCATTGAAGATGAGAAGGGAGAAATTATCCCGGCATTTGCATTTCTGCCTGAGAAAAACTTCGCTGAAGAGGAAATAGCGTCGCCTGTATATTTGGCAAGGGAGCAGGATGACGAAGACAGTCGTGATGAGCGCAATCCACTTTGGGTTAAAGGCGCAGTTACACGGAAATTGTTTTGGGATGGATTTCAAGCGGAATGGTCTACAAGTCGAGGAATTCATTGCTTGGCCTATACTGTGGATACCATGCATTTTGCGTTGCAAGAATTATTGAATCGAGCCCGGAAATTCAATCCGAATGCTCGGTTATCGGTTGATACCGTGAAACGTATACCTGATACGTTGTTGGAAACAGCCATGGATCATCATGTGGCATTGGGTTGCAAACCAAGTTTGAATGCAAATGGATTGAAGGGTAAATTTGTGGATGAGGGCCGAGATTTGAAGTTTCGTTTCACCGGTGGACATATGCATTTTACTTTGTACCATTCGGATGGTAAAACACCATATACGGTAACCGAGAAAGAAGCATTGATTCGCTTTTTAGATGCCACTGTAGGTGTATGGTCAGTTGCAGCAGCAGAGAAATTGGATAATCCAATTAGGAGAAAATATTATGGGCTTCCCGGTGAATGGCGTGATACGCCTTATGGAATTGAGTATCGAACACCCTCGAATTTCTGGCTTACCACCCCAAAGGCTGCCCATGCTATTTTTGAAGTTGGCCGAGCAGCCATTCAATTGTTCGAAGCCAATAAAGCGCACCTCTGGGCGTCGGAACAAGATGAAGTAGTTAGAACGATTATGAAACATGATGCAACCCATGCGCGAGAGATATTACATCGCAATCATGATTTACTTTTGTTCTTAGTTGCTCAACGAAATAAGTGGCTTTTCGAACCTCTTATGGAAATGGCCATGAAGCCTTTGTCTCCAATTCAAGATATCGCCAAGAATTGGTTATTGGATACAAATGCATGGGTTACGAATTCAAATCATCCAGCGACTCGGTTGTCATCTCCAAAATTCCTATCATCAGACGTTATGTCCCACCCGGTTCTATCTATCGGACAAATTGACGGTGGGATATTGATGGAGGGAAATCCTAGAGTAGCGAGGCTATACGGATGGTAGTAATGTGTCCAAATTGTCGCGGCATGGGCTTTGTTATTAGTGTGTTTACCTCCAAAGCGGATACATCCTGCTCTTGGTGTGATGGTAAGCGCAAAGTTGATACAGAGCAAACATGCAAGTGTGGTCGGCCTGCTGTGCGAATGACAGGAATGGTGTTGACCTGTACGCATAGGCGTTGTATTGACCAAGTTTTAGGAGTGCAACATAAGGATCAGTCGTCTTTTAGACCGGGGAGAACTTTAAACCCAATGAGCAAAGATGACCAAGAGGCATATGACCAATGGATGCACGACAGAATGTACTAACGAGATTCCGGCACCCACAGAATGCTAACGCATTCCAACGGTGTTTGAGTGCAGTGGCCTTTACCGGGCCAGAGGGAGGAGACTCTCGCAGGATAATGCTATTCAGGGTATAGTGGAACGTTAAGAGCCTTTAGTTGCTCACGTTGGCGGACTGATCAGTCGAGGTGTAATTCGGGGCTTGCTCCGTGTCTGAGATTGAGAAGGTTGATGCCATGAGTGCGAGACTTTAGGTAGCCTTGGCGGAATCTATATTTCTGATTGGGATTGGACACAACTCTGGGAGAGGTGCCGGATAAGATTATGAATAAACTGATGACGAAACAGGAGTTCACGAAGCACTTGCTAGAATTAAACCGAGAACTGTGTGAACTTCCGTTCGAGACTGTACAATGTTCGGATGGAGTTCGTACATGGAATGTCATTTCGATATATACGGATCTAAAAGAAAGGAAACTACTTTTTGATTTGGAAGTTGTGAAGCCTGTGGGTCCATTCAAAATCGGACAATGGGTTCGTCTCGAACGCATTCCCGGTGCGGTATATCGAATTGACGATGAACGTCAGCGTACAGACTGGCAGTATTCTTTAAAATCCAATGTCCCCGGTGGTTGGTGGGTCAGTGCCCATGAACTAATTCCTTGTGAGGTCAAAGAAGGATGAATAAACTATTCGTATATGGCCTATTACAAAAGAACTTTGTGTTAGGCCTTGAAAAGTATGGTTGTACATTCCTTGGCAAAGATCAAGTCAATGGGAGATTGTATCTCATTGGCGGACAAGGAGTTGGCCTTCGACTTGATGAACATCCAGTTCCCACTGACATCAGAGCAAAGGGAGAAGTGTGGGAAATACCTGATGAACTATGGGACTGGCTCAACGAAATTGAAGGGGTAGACATCGGAACCTATACCCTGCGTAAGATTAGGACCCTAAATGGGGTGGAATGTGTGACTTATGAGCACACTTCTTGGGATAAGAATCCCACCCGGTATGGGTCTTATGTACCTGTCATAACGGATGGTGTCTTTCAAGGAGCAAAATCAAATGTCGCAGAAAACAGGAGTGGGCCAAAGCCATGACGAATGCCATTGTGGATCAGATGAATGTGCCATCTGCACGGGGTGGAGGGAGTATGCTCTTTCCCTTATTACTGACCGCCTTGCTATCATTGGCAATCGGATATTCCCTAGGATTTCTACGTCACCACAACCAGTTAGTACTTTGCAACGATAAGGGTTGTTCGGTATATCAGATAAGGGAGTCCAATGCGAGAGATTAAAAACGGCGATCATATCAGTGTGACGGGAGAACCGTATGTTTTGATTGTAGATGATGCGGAACCTGTAATGTTGGAAGATGCCGATGAACCAGGACCCTTTATTCATGTTAGGCAAGAATCTTTCTTTTATGTGCCTCTTGCCAAAGTAAATATGATTTTTGACGCGAAAACACACATAGGAGAACCTTATGGCCGATGAAGCCAAAGAAGTGAAAATGCAAACCAAAGCTATTGATCTATCGTTTACGATCAATAAGGATGGTCTAACAGGGTTGGATTTGCTTACGACTCTGATGCGAGAGTTGAATAAGCATGAGATCGGACTGGCAGGAGTATTGGTGAGTGCTGATCCTGAAACAGGATTTCAGATTTTCGGCCATGCTTCAAAGGAATTGGAGAATTGGCCTGTAGAGGCCATGCGGGAAGCTGTAAAGAAGTATGACAGTTCGTTATCGGAGAAGCATGTTCAACGCATCTCCGGCAAGGTGGGTTAAGTGGGCAAAGTGTACGGATTTATGTTGTTCCTAATTGTTTGGTTTCCGCTTGTGGATACCCTTTGTGCATTTGGCAAGGGTATGGCTCAGACGTTTTGGGAATCCGAACAACAGAAACTCTGGAACAGACAGCATTAGGAGCGTTGTTTGCGTCCTAATCGGCAGCAATGCCACGCGAAAAAGGGGAAGCCTTCCTTTGGGAAGCCAGTACTAGCCTAACGCACCTTACAGTAGGCCACTGTAACGCGAAAAAATTGGTGCGCGGCGAATGGACGTAAAGGGTTGTAGTTGAGAGACTACTTGCGTCCGACTTTGTTGCAACATACAGGGGGAGAGCTAGCCTCCTCCACCATATTGGGGCGATCCGCATTGATGTGGTAGGGTACGTTGTGAAAGCCTGTAGCCCTACGTCGTGCAACCCGGCGCGGGTTCAGCCCCTCTCAGTTTTGGAGGATTATGATACCAAGGTACTTAATTAGACAGAAATGTCTCGGTGGTGGGCGTCGATTGGATAAGATCGAAAAACCAGTAGCTCCCGTTAGGGCAACTACGGAGAGTAAAACCTGGCATCCGCTACGGAATAGGCCGCACCAGGACCAATTCGGTAATGAAGAATACCGATTTTGGATGCCATTTATCCCAGCTACAGAAGGATCAGCAGGCTATTTCACATGCAGAGGATGCTGCACAACCGTTCGCACGAAAGAAGAGCGGAAGACACATATGGAGGAGAAAGGCTGCACTAACCGATGTGTGTTGGCTTATAAGAGATTACTTGACAAACGAGTTTGTGTAATTTGCGGTGATCTAACCCGTGACAAGGTATGGGGCGTTCCTTTGCATGATAAGTGCAAGGAAAATTGGATGTTAGTTGAATGCCAACCATTTCGTATGTCACATGAATTGAAAGTGGTGAAAGAAAATGAGCGAATTGCTCGTGGAGAAGAATAATGGATTTTCGGCAAGAAAAAATTCGAGTGTTTCAGCATTTGTTAGAACAAGGAATGCCACAAGCCGAGTTCACCAAAGCTATGACACAGGCAGGAGTGCAAGTACCTGATATGATTCGTTCAAGATGGCTTAAACAATTGGATAGTGTAAAACTTCCACATCCTAACAATCAAAGACTCGTAAACCGCTTTATGATGGGTGCGGACCCTGAGTTTGTGATTACAAATAGGGATAATGAATACAAGTATGCTGAAGGGTTGGGGCTGGATACTCTTCGAGCATTTGGAGCCGATATGTCAGGTCGGCAAGCTGAATTGAGGGTTTATCCGTCACGATCTTGTGTGGAATTGGTGGCAAGTGTGATGGATACCTTGAAGTGGATGAATGTATTTATGGGCCATGAGAATTTGGAATGGAAAGCACCTTCATATTTCGTTCGAGATGGATGTGGTGGACACGTTCATTTTGGAAGGCGTCGGCCATATCGACCACGAGAGATTAAGAATTTGGACATTGCAACTGGCTTATTGCTGAATGCTCAAGTGTTAGATTTCAATGGCCAACGAGATCGAATTGCAGGTGGGTATGGTCGGAATGGAGATTTCCGTCTACAACCTCATGGATATGAATATAGGAGTCTTCCGACTTGGATGTGCAGCCCAGAAGTTGCATACCTCACTTTGGTCGTTGCCAAGTTGACTTTGTTACATCCTCAACCCTTTGCAGTGAAAGCTGCAAGTTCAATTCATCAGATTATGAATCTCTTGGCATTATATAAAGGTCAAGATGATGATGCTGCAATTGCGTATGCCTGGATTCGACGTAATGGATTGCCGCATTATCAAGAGGGCAATTTCAAAGCACGTTGGGGCGTTGGACCAGCGGTTAAGTCAGCAGATTTAACTGAAATTCGACAGAATCCTTCTCGATATTATATCCCGGAAGTGATTAAGCCCAGTGAATATGCGAAGAACACGATCTTCAATTATCTCACAAAGTATCAACCCATTCCACTAGATGATGTGAGAGAAGTTACATGGGATTTATTTAAGTTGCCAAAGGATGTTTACAACATCGGCGTGCAACCGCATCAAGGTGGATTGTCAGAAATTGTTTCAGGATTAGTGTCTAAGGGTATAAAAGTAATGGCCCAAGTAAGTCCGAGGAATGGTGCTCTGACTATTATGACTCCTATGCAACTAGATATAGTAAAGATTACGGAAGCAGCTAAGGAACTAATGCCAAGTTGGAATGGACGAGTGTATCTGCAAAACTATCAAACCTTTTTCCTTTCCTTTCCACCGAATATTTATCAGAATCATTTGCCATTCAAGCCTCTGTGTAATGGATTCAGAGCTTTGATTAGCAATTCGAAGTTGTTTCCAATCTGTAAAGGTACGAGGTTTAATGAAGTTGAATGGCCGGAAAAGTATGCAGATGATCCGAAACCAGTCAAATTCATTGGACATCAAATTCAAATCTAACCGGCTTTGGGCCGTAAGGAGTTGTAAATATGTGTGGAATTGCAGGAGTACGTCGATATGGAGAGAAACCTATCACAGAAGAGATGATGTCTCTTTTGCTGGTAGGGAATGAGCATCGTGGAAATGATGCTACTGGTGTTGCTCTCCAGCAAGAGAATGGCGAGATTGATGTGTATAAGACTAATACACCGGCTTGGAAATTTGTAGCATCCAAGACATATCTCGAATTCTGTGCAAAGAAATTGAAGCCGACAACTTTAGCGGCTATCCTTCATACTAGGGCATATACAAAGGGGTTGCCCTCTGACAATAACAATAACCATCCCATGTATGCGGGATGCGCTGCAATCATTCACAATGGAGTATTGAGAAATGATGACAACCTGTTCAGGGAACTCCGACTTGATCGCAAAGCGGAAACAGATTCTGACATCATTCGTGCAATTATTGATAGGGATGGTTTCGGACCCAAAGCGATTGAACACCTTGGACGATTGGCTGGCAGTGGAGCAGGAGCTGCATTCCACCCTGACTTCCCTGGAAAAATGCTCATCTTCCGATCTGGCAATCCAATGACAATCGGAAGTAATGATGATTTTCTAGTCTTCTCCAGTGAGAAGAATACTATCCATAAAGCAATGCGTGGATGGGTATTGAGGTTCGGTATCTGGCATCAAAAAACAACGCCGGATGTTGACTTCACTTTGATGGCCGATGATTCGGTTTGGATTCTTGGTCCTAAGGGATATGAAACTAAATATCCTTGCAAGATCATTCAAGGCACGTATTCTGAACCATGCCGCAAGACATACGATGAGTATGAAGAACGGCAAAAACGAATCAATACCATGGCAAGGACGCAGACAAAGGTAGTCAATATTACCAGAGAAGAACCCAAGTCTGTGTTTAAGAAGTGGGCATACTGTCCTGATTGCAAACGAGATTGGGTTATCCCTCAAAATCGGAATGCATCAGATTTCCTTTGTGACCCGGATCATAAGACAAAGAAAGGCTGTGGCAAGAAATTGATTGAGCCACCGGTTGATCGGGAGGTCGTAAACTAATGAAAGCAATGTACTTAGCGGGAGGGGATTCGATACCCCCCTCCCTTTCAGTTCTCGCAAGCCATCTTTCCAAAGCTGGCCATAGAGTTACTTACGATGCAAATGACCCAAAAGGGTGGGATGTAACGGTTCGATGGGGAATTTCTTTTCACGGGAATCAGCCTGCTATTAATGCGGCGGTGAATAAGTTCGATAAGCTGGGAGCGATGTTTCAGTTTGTCAAGGCGAAAGTGAGCACACCCTTTCCGCATACAGACTTTGAGGATGCGATACATGAGGATAAGGGTTCAATTTTACTCGCTCGAAAGATTAAGCATACAAAAGGGAAAGACATTATTGTTTGCAAAACCTTGCCCGAGATTCGCAAAGCGGCAAGCAAACGAGATTTCTATGTCAAGTGGATACCTACGCAGACGGAGTATCGAGTGTGGGTATTCCAAAAACGCATCTTGTCGGTAAGTGAGAAAATCTATAAAGGGGAAGGTGAATACACTGGGTACATTAGAAATCGTAGGTTTGGGTTTAAGTTTGTCAAAAGAGATGACTTACGCAAAGCGGATTATCTCAGCAAACTTTGTATCAATGCTGTCAAAGCCTTGGGTATGGACTTTGGTGCGGTGGATGTCTTAGCTGGAAAGGATGGCGAGCATTATGTATTGGAGGTTAATTCGATGCCTGCTATTGATTCAGTTAAACGATCTAGTGGTATCCGTCTTGCGGCGGCAATCTCAAAATGGGCAGAGGGGGTCTAATGCCGAGTAGAATACGATTGGTCTTGAAAGGGCCAGGTGATATCTCTTATATTGGCGATGAAGCTAGGAATACACTCGCTGTTTTCGCCATCAAAGAATTGGCTTGGGGCAAGGAAATGCCGGATAACTGGAAGTCCCTAAAGAGGATAGATCGTATCCGATACATGAAGAAATTTATCCCACCCGATTGGGTCATGGAAGTCTATATGGAACCTAAGGGTACTCGTCCTAC
>Ga0074044_10005376_pt1 | contig 10460 bp, 7 predicted proteins | sample BogForMeECP23OM1_FD_94443 | JGI IMG/M metagenome (GOLD analysis project Ga0074044, IMG submission 94443) | Bog forest soil microbial communities from Calvert Island, British Columbia, Canada - Bog Forest MetaG ECP23OM1 | ecosystem: Environmental > Terrestrial > Soil > Wetlands ...
AAACTCAGAACCTTCACCGCTACCATCCGAAAGCCCAAATGTGGGTCTCGCCGCAGAGCTTCAACCAGGCCTGGCTTGAGGAGTTCCTTGACATCCTGAAACGTGAACAGCCCGACTGGTTGAGCGGCGTTGTGTTCGGCCCCCAGGTGCGGATCAGCCTGCCGCGGCTGCGCGAGTTGGTCCCGGCCAAGTACCCCATCCGCCACTACCCGGATATTACCCACTCGCGCCAATGCCAGTATCCGGTGGCGGATTGGGACGTCGCCTATGCGCTGACCGAAGCGCGCGAGTGCATCAACCCGCGACCGGAAGCCGAGGCGACCATCTTCCGCAAGACCCAGCCTTTCACCATCGGCTTTCTGAGCTATTCGGAAGGCTGCAACGATGACGTCAACAAAATGATCTGGAGCGCGCTGGGCTGGGACCCCGACACTCGCCTAGTGGACATCCTCCGCCAATACGGCCGCTATTTCATCGGGGAACGCTATACGGATGACTTTGCCCAAGGATTGTTGGCGCTGGAGAAAAACTGGCAGGGACCACTGCTGGCAAACCAGAACGTGGATGTGACACTGCAACAGTTCCAGGCACTGGAACGGAAGGCCGCGCCGGCGGACCTGAAGAACTGGCGTTTCCAGCAAGCACTCTTTCGGGCATACTACGACGCCTATGTCCGCCACCGCCTGATTTACGAAACCGGCCTGGAACAGCAGGCGATGGAGTACTTGCGGAACGCTCCGCAGATCGGGGCTACCCGTGCGATCTCGGACGCTACGGCACTCCTGGACCGCGCGGTGACTATCCACCCCAACCCCGATTGGCGCCTCCGCATCTTCCAACTCGCCGAGGCGCTCTTCCAAAGCATTGGGATGCAACTTAGCGTTGAGCGATACCAGGCCATCGCCGTGGACCGCGGGGCGAGCCTGGACACGCTGGATTACCCGCTCAACAACCGCGCCTGGCTCAAAGAACAGTTTGCCCGCATTGGCAAGCTCCCCACGGCGCCGGACCGGCTCAGCGCCATCGAGGAAATCCTCCAATGGACCAATCCCGGCCCCGGCGGGTTTTACGACGACCTGGGCAACATCGCCTGCCAGCCTCATCTGTTGCGCGGCCTTGGCTTCACCGAAGATCCGGGCTGCTTTCAGTCCGCGCGGGTGGACTTCGAGGAGGACCTGGTCGTGGACGAGCCGGACGAGAACCCCGGCGTAGCGCGGCGCATCTCTTGGATGGATCATGCTGAGGCACTGTACGATGCCCCGTTGCAGATGGCCTACACTGGCCTCGATCCTAAGGTGCGCTACAAACTCCGAGTGCTCTACGCGGGCGACAGCCCGAGACGGAAGATCCGCCTGGTGGCCAACGACACCATTGATGTGCACCCGTACCTGGCTAAGCCGATGCCCTTCAAACCGCTGGAATTCCCGCTCCCGCCGGAAGCTACTCGGCAGGGCAAGCTCACCCTAAGCTGGTTTGCTGAACCCGGCCTCGGCGGCAATGGCCGAGCTTGCCAGGTCTCCGAAGTCTGGCTGATGAAAGACAAGTGAGTATGCATCCTCAAACCCCTAATCCAAACCCGGCACCTCAAAACCCCGTCAAAGAGCTGCTGAAGAAAGGCCAGTCGGCCGTGGGCATTGTCATCAGCGTCAATAACGTCGAGGTCGCAACCCAGGCGGCAGCCCTGGGGTTTGACTTCCTTTGGCTGGAAATGGAGCACACCCCCGTCAGCCTGGAGACGGTGCGCAACGTCGTCCTTACCACCCGCGGCCTGCCCGCCGTCCCCTTCGCCCGTCCGCCCGTGAACGAGTTGTGGATGGCCAAGCGCCTCCTGGACTGCGGCGTCCTGGGGATCATCTTCCCCTTCACCAGCACTCCCGAACTGGCTCGTCAGGCCGCCGCCGCCTGCCGCTATCCACCCCACGGATTGCGAGGCTCCGGCGCCGACCTGGCCCATTTCCGCTGGCCAACTCCCGAGGGCTACTACGATTTCGCGGACCAGAATGTGATGGTGGTGGCGGTGGTCGAGAACACCGCCGCTTTGTCTCAGATCGAAGAGATCGCCGCTGTGCCGGGCATTGACGTGCTCTTTATCGGCACCAGCGACCTCTCCTTCTCATTGGGCCTGCGCGGCCAACAGGACCATCCACGGCTCGAAGAGGCGATTGCCCGAATCGTGGCTGTGGGAAAGCGCAACGGCAAGATCCTGGGCCGCCCCGGCCTCCGCCCCGACGAGATCAAGCAGTTCCAGGATCAGGGCTTTCAGTTTTTCATGGCTGGCACGGACACGCAGTTCATGGCTGCTGGCGCGGCCCAACTGCTGAAGCCGCTGGGCAAGGAGCGCAGCTTTGCCTGGGGCGGCGCAATATAGTTTCAACTTCCAATCATCGCCCGGTTCTTTTTCCTCAGGCGGCATAAGGTTCTTGCGTGGTCGGTGCGGAGCCTCCTGGCCCTGACGCTCCTTTTCGTTCCCAGGACCGGCCTCTTCAACTGCGGCATATTTCTGGGGTTGGTGCATCCGGGCTGGTATTGGGGCAAGGGCAAAACGTAGCTCGACGTCATACGGATCGGCGACCTGGAGATTCTGACCATCCCCGGCGGGCTATACCCGGAGATCGCGGACTAACGTGACGCCAGGGGAAGGCGATAGCAGGCGGCTTCCTTGTCGTTTCGCACCAACAGATACTGGCCGGCGAGGGCAGGCGGGTTCCACGTCTTGCCCTTCAGGGCGGAAAAGCGCGCCAATTCCCGGGATCCCTGCGGGCTGGGGTCCAACAGAATGACTTCACCGGACTCAGCGGTGACAAGCAGCATGTCGCCCACCAGGATTTCCTGCCCGTGACCGTAGCGGCCTTCCCTCCATTTCTGCACGCCGCTGGAGGCGTCCAGGCAAACCATGATCCCATCGTCCAGGCCGTAGATATACCCGTCACGCCAGATGAGGTTGGTGAACTTGGCTTTGAGCCGGGTCGATCTCCAAATCCGGTTGGCGCTCAATACGCCGGTGGGATCCCTTCGAATCTGCAACAGCTCACTGCCTACGCCATAGCCGCTGGATACCAGCAGGTGGTCGTCTGCAATGGTGAGCGGCGTCGAAACATGGGGATGTCCCCCGGGCCAGTGGTATTTCCAGAGGTTGGTTCCAGTCGCGGGGTCGTGCGCGGAGACCCCGCCCGAGTTGAAGATTAAAATCTGGGCAACGCCGGCCAGCGTCGCCAGGCAGGGCGAGCTGTAGCCAGCCCCGTCGGTGCCGGCACCCCAGACAAACTCGCCCGTTGCCGCGCGGTAAGCGACCAGAGAGCGGTTGTTTCTGCCGCCCGCGCTCACCACTACGAGGTCATCCACAATCAGCGGCGAGCTACTCATGCCCCATTCGTTAACCTTGGCTTCGTTATCCCGCAGGATGTCTTTCGACCAAAGGGGCCTTCCGGTTTCCAGGTCCAGGCAATTCAGGACGCCAGTTGAACCCAGCGTATAGACGCGCTGGCCGGCAACGGTGGGAGTGGCGCGCGGGCCTTCACCCGCGAGGGGGGATTGGAAATGGGCTGGGTAGGCATGTGACCAGAGCGGCGCGCCGGAGAGCAGGTCGTAGCAAACCACGGCCTCATCTTCCCCGCGTTGTTCCTGGGTAATGGCTCGGCGGCCCACTACCGCGAAACCGGACCATCCGGGACCAACCGGTTGGAGCCAGAGGCGGTGCGGCGCCTGCGCTTTCCAGTCCCGCGCCAGCCGCGGCTGCTCGACCTTGTTGTTTCGATTTGGACCGAGAAACTGAGGCCAGTCTTTGGTGAGTTGGTTTCGTTGCACCTGGGCCGTGCTCGATACGAGGTTCGTTCGCTCGGCCGGAGAAGTCCAGGAAGGGCCTTCCCAGCGCCACTGCAAGACCGGCACCAGATCGCCGGTCACCCCGTGGAAACGGAACAGGGCCGTAACCACCAAGATCAGCGCGAGCACTCCGCCGAAAACCCCAAGCCGGATCCGCCATCGCAATCTCGAAAGGAAGAGGCACCAGACCAGCAGCAGAAGCAGAGTGATAATCCCAATGATAGCCGTCGCGATATTTCGGTCCTGGCGCTGCCGCGCATAACTTTGCCAAACCCAAACCAATGCTCCCGCCGCCAACACCAGAATCACCACCGCCGGCCACCAGCGGATAGGGCGCCGGGGCACAACTGCGAGAGGACGGTCTTCCCCTTGGCCTGCTGACTGGGTCATATCGTGTTGTCCAGCCAATCTCAGCTTGCAGCGAGTCCCTCGTCAACCGCGAACACCCGGGTGGCGGCATCGAGGTTCCCCACTCTGGGGCGGGCGATGACGACCTGCGCGGCGGCCGTTGCCGAGCGTCCGGTAATGGACTTGCCGATGCCACGGCAGCCTCCCGTTACGAGAGCAACGTTATCTTTCAAAGCGAGGATCGAGTTCATTGCCGTAATGCCCACACCTGTACCTCCGTCGTCCCGGAAAAGCCACACCCACCATCTTCATTTAGTAGCCCCATAAGAACCGCCGGCCTCCGTGGAGTGCGTGTTTTCGTCGAAGGCCCCGAGCTTTTCAGCCTGCAAGCGTGGATGGGCACCTCGAGCCCCCGACGGCGCTCGGCGTAACGAAATATGAACCGGTGACAGCCCGTCACTGTTGCGCCAGTGACTCCGGCCGCGGGGAGTCCTCAACGAACTTGAGTGCCTCGGTGACGAGGATGTCGCCGGTGCGCTCGCCCAGGCTGGTCCGCGAGACATAGGCGTACCGCTTGAAGCTGTCGTAATCTTCCTTGGTCAGGATATAGCCAAACGCATCGTTGGTGAGGCCGAAGAGCAGGTTGTGCTCGCCGCGCATCTTGCGCTTCAAGTAGTAACCGATGTTGGGCAGGGCTTCGCCTGGGATCGTGAGCATCTGCGCGTTACCGAGGTTAATCAGGTTCAATTGGGTCGTGATGCTCGTGGCGTCGCCGCCGGGGCTACCGGGCAGGGCCTTCAACAATGCGCGCATCAAGGGGGAATCCACCGGCAGCGTCAAGGGACGCGCGGCACAAAAGAGCTTGGGCGAGGCTTGGACCGGCGCGTCGCGAACGACCCGCAGCGCCTCATCGGCCAGCAGGCGGCCAATGCGCTGGCATTCTTCCCAGGTCCGGGCCTCTCTGCCGCCCGGCTTACGGTTGTCAGCGGTGACCATGCCGCCCTGAGCGCTATTCATGAAGATGCCCATCCCCCCACCTGCTTCTGCCAGGCGTTCATACAGCGGCCCGACCAGGTCTGGGCTGCAAATACCCGCCTCGCTGCCCAGCACCTCGGGGTGGATGGCGTAATTGACCAGCGTGATGATCGGCTTGCCGGAAGCGTCCAGCGCCTGAATCACATTGCAGCGCGGGTCGTACAACTGCTCGGCGTAATAGTTGTAGGCGATCTTACCTTTGGCCTCGCCGGTGGCGATCTTAAGCCGCACGGGCTGAAGATTAGTGACCGCTGCCTGGATGGCCTCGGCCATTCGGGCGCAAACCATCTCCAAATACTTTTCGTCGCGCGCGGTGCCGCCCGCGCCGTCCGGGAAGCCATAACAATCCGGCGCACTGTGCGTATGCGTCGCGCCGATGAGGATGTTCTGCGCTGGAATCACTGTCACCGCCGCGCGGACCCGGTTGCCGAGCACGGCGGGGAACCCGAGAAAGTCCGCGCTGACGATCGCGACCGAAGTATCTCCCTGCTCCAGCACAAGCGCCCTGACCGTGAGGTCACCTTTCCTTTCCTTGACCGGGTGGGATGGTCCAACTCCGCCGCTTACCGGCAGCAGGGGATCCGGATTGACGGTGCGCACCGCGATGCCGGCGCGCAGCTCCGCCAGGCTGTTAAGAGTGGACGCGACGAGCAGGAGGAGCAGGGTGAGGAATCTAGCATTCATGGTTGCGGGCGCTAAGATAGCTCCGCATGGTCCGACTGCAAGACGCGAAAGAGGACTGGATCAAGCTCTCGGTGCCACCGAATGAAGTAGCAAGGGTGTTTCATCGAAATCCCTATGTTTGTGGGTGTGCGGGCGCCTCGGCGATCTCGTAACCCTTTGCAGTTGCAACACTTTCGTCGTCTCCACCAGCCTCTGCATCTGCCATGCTCCGCCCCCGCCGACGATGTCTTGCCCCTGGCACTTTGGCGAAGTCCCCGTCCGTACCGCGGTTGGGTCGTGTAAGCTACTGGAGTTGAATCACTTGCGGACGCAATTGTGGTTCTTCGCTGTTTTCGGGGTAATCGGTGGAGTGGAGTCCCCTAACGCCCGCTCGCAGGTCCATAGCCTCCCCGGAGCCTCCCCGTAGCACCTCTGATTTGAATCAGAGGTGCTACGGGGAGGCTCCGGGGAGGCTCCGGTGCGGCCCGCGGGACGGTCTGGTGCAGGGTTGGAGGAATAGGGGGCCAGAGACTCGGCTTATGGTGCCAAGCTGGATTCGGATGGGTCGCCGAGACGCGGGGAACGGGCAAACGGTCAGAGCCGTGGGACCGCCGAGCACCTGATCCCTGAGAGAAAAGCCCAGTAACCATTCGATCAGCAACAATGAAGAACCCGAAACTTTGCATTGTTGGATTGGTGATGAAAGGTGAGTGTAAGCGGCTCACTTGACTGGGGAGGTATGATGTGGCCGTTCAGGGCCACCAGATTCGTCCGCCTGTAGCAGGACGGAAGATGGGCATGTCCCGCATAACTTGGGAAACAGAGTAGCCTTGGTGAACAGCGAAAATATACAGTCGAAACCGTGCCCGGGAGCGCCGGATGGGATGTTGTCTTATCTGTTGCGGATGCCGGCGATCGTCGCCTGCATTGCGTGTCTGAAGCTTTTCATTCATTTCTACTTCAATGCCTTCTCGTACTATGGCTACCTGCGGGACGAGCTTTATTTCATTGACGCGGGCAAGCACCTGGACTGGGGCTATGTGGACGTTGGTCCGCTGACGATCTGGCTCGGCCGCGTCTCCCGGGAATTGCTGGGCGATTCGGTGTTCGCCTTGCGCTTCTTTCCGGCCATCGCCGGGGCGCTGACGGTTGTGCTCGTGGGCCTGATGGCGCGGGAACTGGGCGGGGGCCGTTTTGCCCAGGGACTGGCGGCACTGGCGGTGCTGGTGGCACCCGTTTGGCTTGGTGCGCAGAACATGCTGTGCCTGCCGGCATCGGAGCCACTCTGGTGGGGCTTATGCGCCTGTTTCCTCATCCGCATCATCAAGACCGGCAATACGCGTCTCTGGCTCGGCTTTGGGGTGTGCGTTGGGATCGGGCTGCTCAACAAGCCGTCCATGCTGTTCCTGGCCGGGGCCGTGGTGGCCGGCCTGCTGCTAACGCCGCAGCGCACGTATCTGTTCGACCGATGGGCGTTCATCGGAGGGATCGTCGCCCTCGTGATCGTGTCGCCCTACCTGGCCTGGCAGATCGCACACGGCTGGCCCACCATCGAGTTTTTAAGCGGGATGAAACACATGGTTACGAATCAGATCCCGTCTTTGGTCTTTGTGCTGGGCCAGGTCTTTTACCTGCACCCGCTTAACTTTCCGATCTGGCTGGCCGGGCTGGGATGGTTTTTCTTCGCGGAAGAGGCCAAATCCTTCCGTGTCTTCGGCTGGGCCTATGTGGTCATCCTGCTGTTCCTGCTCATCGTCAAGAGCAAGATTTACTATTTGGCGCCCGTCTATCCGATCCTGCTCGCCGGCGGCGCGGTGGCGATTGGAGGATGGATCCAGCAACGCCGCCTGGGGTGGTTGAAAGTCGCGCTGCCAGCCCTCCTCGTTGCGGGTGGGGTGTTGATCGCACCGGTGGTGCTGCCCGTTCTGCCTCTTGAAAGGACCGACGCCTACATCACAGCCGCCACGGGCGGGCTCCTTAAGAACGTCTGGGAAATCACCTCCACCTTCCATGATGAGCAGGGATGGGAGAACCAGGCCCGGGTAGTGGCTGAAGTCTTCCGCGGACTCTCCCCCGAGGAGCGGGCTGAATGCAACATCTTTGCGGGCAACTTCGGCGAGGCGGGGGCAATCGCCTATTACGGCCCGGCGCTGGGGTTGCCAGCGGTGTATTCGGGCCATCAAAACTACTATTTTTGGGGGCCTCCCGCGAAGAGCGGCAATCTCACCATTGTGTTCGGCGTAAGGCCGGAGGTGCTTCGGCAGTATTTCGGAGAGATTCAGCAAGCGGCTACCATTACTTGCCGTGAGGCTGTCCCCTTTGAGCAAGATGTCCCTGTCTATATTTGCCGAAAGCCGATTACCGATCTCAAGGACGTTTGGCCAAAGCTGCGAGCACACGCTTTTCTCAACTACTGACCCCTCCGCGAGCCTTCGCAGCGCCGTCCATGCGGCGGCGGTTTTCCATCCGGACAAGGTTCCCATCGGCGGATTTGGGCGCGCGGCCGTCATTGGTACCGCCGGTGATGAACAGCAGCGCTTTGGAGCCCGCCACGGCATCGGGCCGGACGATGCTCAGCCAACCCGAGGCTGCAAGGCCGAACTTATTGACAAGCCGGGCTCCCGCCGAGCATCCTGCCGCATTTCGCATTGCCCAACACCTGAGAATGAAGACACGGGCTGCTTTGCCTGTCGCTTTGGAAGTGCCAGACAGTGAAACATGCCAATGCGTGCACCTGACCCCTGGATGAGAACGCTGGTTGTGACTGATGCGCACGGCTCCGTGGGTGGGAGCGTGAGCTGAATCGCTGAATCATGACCTCGCGCGAGAGAGTCTTAACGGCGCTGCGGCATGAGGCGCCGGACCGGGTGCCGCGTGATTTCTGGGCGGAAGAACCCGCGTGGCGACGTCTCCTGGCCCACGTGGGCTACGAGGACCGAGAGCGCCTGCTCCGCCAACTCGGGATTGACCTGCGTCATCTCGACGCTCAGGGTCCGCTCGAACAGGCAATTGGGGACGGGGTCTTCCAAAATCTCTGGGGCGAACGCTACATCTACCAGGAGACCGCCTGGGGGCCGATGCGCGAGGATACTCCCGGCGCACTCGCTTCCGCTGGGAGCCTATCTGACTTGGAAGCATTCGCATGGCCGACACCCGATGACCGGGATTACTCCGCACTTCCCCAACTGGCCCGTCAGCACGAAGAGTTCGCCCTGGTCTATGGCTTCGCCGATGTCTGGCAGCGCCCGGCGTTGGTGCGCGGCTGGGAAGGGATGTTCGTGGATATGGCCACGCACCCCGAACGCGTGCATTTTCTCTGCCGCAAATTCACCGACTACTACCGGGAGGATTACACCCGGGCTGCGGAGGCTACCGACGGACGCATTGATCTCTACTTATTGATCAGCGATGTGGGCAGTCAGCACGGCCCGCTGATGTCGTTGGGGATGTTTCGTCAGTTTGTCGCGCCGTACGTCGGGGAGATGGCCCGCCACATTCACCGGCTGGGCGGGCGAGTGCTGTTCCACTCCTGCGGCGCCGTTGGGCCGTTCATCCCTGATCTCATTGAGCTGGGCGTGGACGTGCTCGATCCCATCCAACCGGTTTCACCCGATATGAGCCCCGAGCGCCTGAAGGCGGAATACGGCGGCCGCCTGAGCTTCCACGGCGGGATTGACATGCAGAAGCTGCTGCCGTTCGGCACCCCGGAACAAGTTCAGGAGGAGGCGCGACGTTACTGCGAGGTTTTGGGAAGCGGCGGGGGCTACATCCTTGGTCCTGCCCACTTCTTCCAGCCGGACGTGCCGCCGGAAAACGTGCTGGCGGTTTATTTACATCCCATCTCTCTATGACTTCCTGCTTGCCGAATCCCTAATGCTGCTCCATTTGGTTTCTATGGCTAATCCAACAATTCCTGCAACCCAGGCGCCCGCCCAGACCCCAGCCGCGGGCCAGCCCCGTGCGCGCCGTCTAATGTCTCTCGACGTCTTGCGCGGCTTCGACATGTTTTGGATTGTCGGGGGCGAAGAACTCATTCATGGCCTCTATAAGGCGTGGCCTCGGTCCAGGCTGGCTTTATCAGCCTACTCCGGCAGCGTGCTGCGGGCAGGGGGCGCGGGATGATGAATGGAGACAAGTCTCTCAACTCCATCCGCCAATGCTGGCAGGCAGCGCTGAACGCGCACGCGTTCCTCGGCGCGGAAGCGGTGGAACGGCTCGGCCATGAAATCGTCGCAAATCCCCAGGCACGCCAGCGCGCACTTGATTCCCTTGATGACGGCCGACGAGTGGCGCCCGATTTTATACAGGGAATTACTGATCTCAAGCACCTGGGCGTGGAGCTGCCGGGAATGGGGAACATCGCCGGCGCGGGCCGCCGCACACAGTTGGACGTAGAGCCTGGGGAAGAGGTTTGCGCCCCCCGGGACACCACCGTGACCTCCAGCGAGGACTCCTTCCGCAAGCAGCTCTTCCGGCCCAATTAACAGAGACCAGTCCGGGCGGTGTTTCAGCAGGCCGACGGCATAGCGGAAATAGTCCATGTTTCCCGAACTGTCCTTCACACCAATGATCTTCGGGTTATCCATGGCCCG
>Ga0074044_10005377_pt1 | contig 10458 bp, 7 predicted proteins | sample BogForMeECP23OM1_FD_94443 | JGI IMG/M metagenome (GOLD analysis project Ga0074044, IMG submission 94443) | Bog forest soil microbial communities from Calvert Island, British Columbia, Canada - Bog Forest MetaG ECP23OM1 | ecosystem: Environmental > Terrestrial > Soil > Wetlands ...
AGATTGCCGCCTTCGCGCCCGAGCTGTGCGTGCATGCCGCCTGGATCACCACCCCCGGCATCTACCTCGAATCGCCTGAAAACGAGCGGTTTCGGGACTGGAGCCTTGCTTTTGTCCGGCAATTGCTCCGCCTGGGCGTGGGCCACATCGTCGGCCTCGGCACGTGTGTCGAATACCGGATCGGCACGGAGCCGCTGAATGAGGAACGCACCCCCGCGGGACCCACCACCACCTATGCCCGCTGCAAGGACGAACTGCGCCGCGCGCTGGAGGCAGAGACCCGCGCGAGCAGCTTCGGTTTTGGCTGGGCCCGCGTGTTCTACCCTTACGGTCCGGGGGAACATCCCTCGCGGCTCTGCAGCTCCCTGATCGCGAAGCTCCGCCGAGGCGAAGAGATCGTGCTCAAAACACCCGACAGCACCAAGGATTACATCTACATTGACGATCTGGCTGAAGCGCTCCTGACCGTAGTGGAAAAGCGCTTCTGCGGCATTATTAACCTCGGGACGGGCGAAGGCGTCACCGTGCGGCAAATGGCCGGGTTCCTCGGCCGATGCCTGGGAAGGCCCGACCTGGTGCGCGTAGCCCCGAAACCTGAACCGGATCAGTTCCCTTTTGTCGTCGCCGATCCTGCTCGCCTCAAATCCTTGGGCTGGCGCCAGCGGGTGCCCTGGGAGGAAGGCTTAACGCGCTTGGTCGCATTGGTCGGAGTGTGAATCAAGTATGGAGAATCCAGCCCAAATCCGAGCCCAACCCAAGCCCTCATGTCCGTTATGCGGCACGGCGGGCCTCCGACTCTACGAACATCTCCCCGACTGCCTCTTTGGCACGGCCGGCGAATGGGGATTCTCCCAATGCCCGGACCCTGGCTGCGGTCTGCTCTGGCTCAATCCCGCTCCCTTGGCTGAGGATCTCCACCTCGCGTACCAAACCTATTTTACTCACGGGGATGCCCCGGCGAATCAGTCGGCCCCAAGCTGGACGAGCAAATTGCTCTCCGCGGCGTACAACGTTGCCGCCAGCCTGCCGCGAGCGCTGCTTGAATTACGCCCGGAGCAGCGGCAAAGGGCTTGCATGTTCCTCGCCGATCAGTCGCCGGGTCGGTTGCTGGATGTGGGCTGCGGTGACGGGACGTTTCTCCATAAGATGCAGGCGCGCGGGTGGAAGGTGGACGGGGTGGATTTCGACCGCAAGGCGATCGAAAACGCGCGTCTCCGTTACAAACTCGAGTTGCGGCACGGAGACTTGGCGAGCGCCGGTTTCCCGAGTTCGACGTTTGACGCCGTGACCCTCAACAACGTGATCGAACATGTGCCTGATCCGGTCGGGTTGTTGGCCGAGGCCTGGCATGTGCTCAAGTCTGGGGGACGGCTGGTGGTGATTACCCCCAACGCCAGCAGCCTGGGCCATCAGGTCTTCAAGCAAGCGTGGCTGGGCCTGGATCCGCCGCGCCACCTGCAAGTGTTCTCGCCGCAGACGTTGCAGACTTGCGCTCAAGGTGTGGGCATCCATTCGCCGCAAGTGTGGACTACCCCGGCCCAAGCCAGCGGCTTCGCCGGCGGGAGTCTCTTGATCGCACAAGCCCGGGAGCGCGACACCTCCTCCCCGCCCAAGGCGGGCGTCCAGCTTGTCCTCATCGTGAAAAGTTGGGTGCTGGGTTATCGCGAGCAAGCTGCCATGAAGCGCGATGCAAGCCTTGGCGAAGAAGTGGTGTTGATTGGGACGAAGCGTGACGTCGCGCCATGAAGTCAGCGCCCCCAATTGCGCCCTCGCAGGCCGGACCGCCGGTTGGAGTGGTGATCGTCAACCACAACTTGAAAGCCTCGCTGCGCGAGACATTGCAGTCTGTGCGGCAGCTCCACTATCCGTCAGTCCGGGTGGTGGTGTCCGACAATGCGTCCTCGGACGGCGCACCGGACATGGTGCGGCAGGAATTTCCGGAAGTTCACCTGCTGGCACATCAACAGGAACAGGGCTACGCTCGTGCAGCCAGCCTGGGCCTTGCGTTTCTATTGGACAAAGTGAAGTATATCTTCAGCACCACCAACGATGTCAGCTTGGACCCGGAAATGCTGAACGTGCTGATGGACTACGCTGAGAGCCACCCCGAAGCGGGTGTGCTCGGCACCAAAATCCTGTTCTTTGACCGCCCAGACGTGATCTGGCACGCCGGCGGCCAGGTCCATCCGCTGCACGGCCACAGCCGCCACTTCGGATGGAACCGGCGCGATCATCCGCGCTACAACCAGGTGCGCGAGTGCGATTTCGTCACAGGCTGTGGGTTCCTCCTGCGCTGCGAGGCGCTCAAGAAGACCGGTTTCTTTAAGGAGGACCTCATCTTCTACTCGGAGGACGCCGACCTGTGTTACCGCATCCGGGAGAGCGGCTACCGGGTGGTCTATGTGCCGGGGGCAAGGATGTGGCACAAAGTGGGCGCCACGCTGGCGAAGAATCGGCCATTGCAACTCCGCTACAGCACGCGGAATAGCCTTTACCTGATCCAGCGCCACCGCCTTGGCTGGTATCCGCTGTCGCTGTGGGTAAACCTGCTGGCGGTTAACCCTGTCAAAATGCTGTTGTTCGCCCTGATGCTCCGGGGGCAGAACTCCGTCGGCATCTGGCAGGGCATCCGGGATTGGCGTCGAGGCCAGTTCGGGTGGTTGCACCAGCCTGTCGTATGTCAGAAGTAGCCGTAGTCTATCTCGCCCGAACAGGCAGCGGCCTGGAGTCCCTACGCCGCTTCCTGCGCTCTTACGAGCGCTATCCCTGCGGGCTGGAGCATGACTTGGTGGTGGTGTTCAAGGGCTTCTCGCGGGACTGCGAGTTGGCGGAATGGCGCGCAGAGCTGAGCCGCTTTCCTCATCACGAATTCCGCATGTCGGATTTCGGCTTCGACATACGTGCCTATTCCCTGGCGGCGCGCCAGCTCTCTCATCGTTACCTCTGCTTCCTCAACTCGTTCAGCGAACCCCTGGCTGCGGGCTGGCTGCGGACTCTCCACCGCTGGGTGCTTGAGCCGGGTGTGGGCGTGGTCGGCTGCACGGGTGCTTGGACCAGCATATTCTCTATCGTGGAACAGGAATTCGCCGCTGCCGCAACCCAGCCAATCTTCCGGCGACTCCTGCTCCGGATCAAAGTCCCCATCAACCGCCGTGCCTTTCCTCCTTTTCCCAACCCCCACTTGCGCAGCAACGCCTTCATCATCTCCCGAGAGTTGATGAACCGCGTCTGGCCCGCGTTTGTCCTCAGCAAGCGCACGGCCTACCACTGGGAGAGCGGTTGGAACGGTTTTACTCGGCGCGTTCAAGCGTCGAACCTGCGCGTGTTAGTTGCGGGAAAGGATGGCCTCGGCTACGGCGTGGAAGAGTGGCCTGGCAGCGGAACCTTCGTCCAGGGCCAACAAGAGAACCTGCTGGTCGCGGATAATCAAACGCGCGGCTACGAAGCGGCTGACGCGGCAACCCGGCGCCAGTTGTCAGTATTCGCGTGGGGTGAGGACTTGTCGTTGGCGCACTGGGACAAACAGAAGACGCTCCCCGCCGCCCAGTGACCGTTTGTATCCGGATTCTGCTCCTTTGCTTACGCATCCTGCTCTTGCGGGAACGGCCCCAGGCCGAACCCCGTGACGCGCTAGCGCAGGTCCCGGCGCTGCGAATTCCCTTGAATTTTGCTCGCCGGGGTGGCTTTCTCCCAGCAGTCTAAAAGGGACATATGGAACCGGTTAAAAAGCCGCAGACCTGCCCATGGTGGCGCCGCCACTCGGGCCTGTTCTTGTTGCTTCTGCTCGCGGCCTTGCTCGCCGTCTTGTTCGCGCGGAGTTTCCTGCCGCAGTACATTGTGTTCTCCAACGATGCTCCGCTTGGCGCGATGGCAAGCGAGGATGAACTGAAACGGGGCAGCTATCATGGGGAACCGGACAATTTCCACGGGGTCTGGTGGGACCTGAACTCCATCGGCAGCCCGGGCATCACCAGCAATTGGTCAGTCACCCAACTCATACACCTGCTCTTGCCGTCTGTGGATTATGCCGGATTTCCTGCACCTGTGTATTATGCCAAGTTTCTTGCGCCTTTGACTCTGCTCCTGCTCGGCCTCGCAGCGGGGTTCTACTTCCGCAAGCTCGGCCTTTCCTACCTGGCCTGCGTGCTGGGGGCGTTGGCGGCGGCGTTGAATACGGGGTCTTTCTCTGCTGCCTGCTGGGGCGTGGCCCCGCAGACCGTTTGTGTGGCGTGCTGTTTCGCCGCGCTCGGGCTGTTGGTGTGGGAGGAGTGCCGCTTGAGCTGGGCGCGGCTGGTGTTGGCGGGGATGGCGGTCGGCATGGGCGTGGTCGAGGGGTATGACATCGGCGCCTTATTCAGCATGTGTATCGCCGTGTTTGTTCTGGTTCAGCCGTGGCTGACACCCGGACCGCCGGTGGCGCGCGTGGTGAGTGGCGTAAGCCGGCTGATTATCATTTTCTGCTTCGCCGTGCTGATTGCGTTTCAAGCGTTGTACTCGGTCATTCCCACCGAGATCAAGGGGGCAGCGGGGACGAAGCAGGACCGCGCAAGCCTGGAGCGATGGGATTATGCCACCCAGTGGAGCCTGCCCAAGGTGGAAGCGTTGAGTTTTGTGGTTCCCGGCCTGTTTGGGTATCGGATGGACACTCCGGGAGGTGGCAATTATTGGGGAGCCGTGGGTCGTGATCCGGCATGGGACCGGTTTTTCGCCAGCGGGGCCCAAGGGACGCCGCCGAGTGGTTTCATACGCTTTTCCGGAGGCGGCAGTTACGCAGGCGTGTTCGTAATGCTGGTGGCTGCATGGGCACTTGTCCAGTCTCTCCGCAAGGAGCAATCGGTGTTCGCTCTGGCTCATCGGCGGGCGATTTGGTTTTGGTCCGCCGTGGGCTTTGTCGCCTTGCTACTTTCCTTTGGGCGGTTTGCCGCCTTCTATCAATTCATTTACGCCCTGCCTTTCTTTTCTATCATGCGAAACCCCGCCAAGTTCACGCACTTCGTGGACTTGTCCATGGTGATCTTGTTCGCATACGGCGTGCATGGTTTGAGCCGTCGTTATCTTGAGACGCCACTGCTGGCGAAGGGAGGGATAGTTGCGGATCTGCGTGCGTGGTGGGGCCGGGTGCAGGGGTTCGATCGCCGGTGGCCTGCGGTGTGCCTGCTCGGCGTAGCGTTGAGCGGGCTCGGCTGGCTGATTTACGCGGCGTCACGCGCCCGTCTGGAAGCGTACCTGCAAAAGGTGCAATTCGACGCCGTCATGGCCAAGGCCATCGCCGCATTCAGCATCGAGCAGGTCGGGGGGTTTGTGCTTTTGCTCGCCGTGGCTGTCGGGTCGCTGTGCCTGGTCTTGAGCGGGTTCTTCGCTGGACGCCGGGCTGGGTGGGCCGGTGTCTGGCTAGGCGCTCTGCTGGTGCTGGATTTGGGCCGGGCCAACGCCCCATTTATCGTCTATTGGGACTGGCCCCAGAAATACATTTCCAACGAGGTGCTTGATTTCTTCTTCAAAGACCACAAGCCTTACCAGCAGCGGGTGGCGATCCTGCCCTTCCCCTTCCCGCCGCAGTTCGCTCTGTTGGATAGCCTCTATCGCATCGAATGGGCGCAGCATCACTTCCAGTATTACAAGATCCAGTCGCTGGATGTTGTCCAGATGCCGCGCGTCGCGGAGGACCTCGCGGCGTTTCAAGGGGCCATGGCCAAAGCGGGCCTGCCGGGGTTGCTTCGGCGCTGGGAACTGACCAGCACCCGTTATCTGGTTGGTCCGGCTGGCTCCGCCGATGAACTCAACCGGCAACTGGACCCGCAACTGAAGCGGTTCAGCGACGCGCTCCGTTTCGACATCGTAGCCAAACCGGGCGTCCCCGGACCACGCACCTTGGAGGAACTGACGGCGGTCGTTACTACGAACGGGCAGTGTGCCGTCATCCAATTTGCGGGCGCGCTCCCCCGGGCCGGACTCTACTCCCACTGGATCACCCGGACCAACGACGCCCAGACGCTCGAGACCTTGTTCAGCCCCGGCTTCGACCCCGCGCAAACCGTCCTGGTCGCCACGAACCTGCCGCCCGCCGCCGCAGCCGCAACCAACCAAAGCGCCGGCACCGTCGCATTCATAAGCTACGGGCATAAAGACCTGGTGCTAAAGGCGGACGTCAAGACGCCAGCCGTGCTGTTGCTGAACGACAAATATGATCCGAGCTGGCAGGTGGTGGTGGATGGCCATTCGGCTCCGCTCCTGCGCTGCAACTATATTATGCGCGGCGTCTCGTTGACGCCAGGGTCGCATACCGTCGAGTTCCATTTCCGGCCGCCGTACAGAATTCTGTGGGTCAGCCGGGCCGCGGTGCTCGTCGGAGCATTGCTGTTTATTTATGTGGTCGTTGGCAGGCGAGACGAAGCAACGCCGGCTCCAACCCGCACGCCATCTCCCGAGCAACAAACCCGGCTGGCCAGGTAGCCCGGTGGTGCGCCAGCCGCAAGCGAAGCCGATAAAGCCAAGCCGGTGAGGCGGGTTGTTCAGACTGACGACGCGTCTGCCCTGTTCTTGCGTCTTGGATAACGCTGGCGGCAGCAACGCGGTGAGGATAACGATAATCGCAATGACGACCAGGAGTTCGCTCAAGGTAAAGGCACCTCGCACGAAACCCATCAAATCCCAGGAACGCGTCACAATTGCTGCGGCGCCTCTCACCCCTCGCCAGCCCATCACCATGATATGTCCGTAGTATATCTGTAGTACCTCCCTCGTACCTCCATAGTACCTCCCTAGTACCTCCCTAGTACCTCCCTAGTACCTACCATAACAAATGGGAGGTACTAGGGAGGTACTAGGGAGGTGATAAGGAGGTACTAGGGAGGTAATACGGTGGTATTAGCGTGCGGCATGGGTGCGGCTTTCCAGGATGATCTTCGTCTAAACCGCCTCAATCCAGCGCGTACGGGCTGGGCTTGGTTAGAATGCGGTTGGCGGCGACGACGGTGGTCCCGGCGGGGACATCCTTGGTGACCACGGCGTTGGCGCCGACGGTCGCTCCGCGGCCAATTCGCACCCCGCCCAGTATCTTGGCCCCGGCGCCGATATAGGCGCCCTCCTCCACCTGTGGCGCCGCACCGCTCAAGTCACGCCCACCCAACGTGACCTGGTGGCCGATGACGACATTGTCGCCAATGCGTGTGCCGCTGTGAATGACGATGCCCAGTGGGTGCGGCAGGAACACCGTCTTGGGGAGCGCCAGGCCGATGTCACAGCCGAGATAATACATGAAGAGCCGGCTCACGATCGGCAGCCGATGCCGTGTCATGAAGATCAGCAGCCGGGCCGTGACGGTGTTGCTAATCCAAGGGTTCTTGGGGTGGCGGCGCTTCACAGCCCGACCCTATGAGCCGCCGCCTGCCCGTTCAAGCTGAATCGAACACAAAAGGATTCTGTTCTCCAACCGCGGAATACGCGGAATACGCGGAAAGGAACCCCTCTGATCGTGGATGTCTTGCACTCGCCGCCTGCCTTTGCCTCTGCCGGGCCTCGGCATGCCAAGGCTTAACCGGCCTCCCGCATCGAGGTCCTGTTTTCCGCGTATTCCGCGGTTCCCCTTTCCCAGCGTATTCCGCGGTTTCTCTACCTGCCGTAACGCCCCCGCTCCGCCACAATGCGCTCAATTTGCACCTTGGGATAATGTCCCAGGTTGACCAACAGCCCGAGCTTCAACCGAGTCGCCTTGAGGTAATTCTGGACCTGGGCGCGATGCTCGTCGGCCAGTTCGCTAACCGCCTTCAGTTCCAGAATGATCTTCTCGTAGCAGATGAAGTCCGGCTCGTACTTCGCCCGAAGCGGACACCCCTTGTACTCCAAGGCCAAGGCCTGTTGCGCCACATAGGGCACTCCCCGCAGGCGCAGTTCGATCTCCATGCACTCCTGATAAACCGGCTCAACGAAACCGCAGCCCTTCTCGCGGTAAACCTCGAAGCATGCACCGATGATCTGGTAGGATTCTTGTTCGAATAGCAGGTTAGTCTTCATACGGGCAGGATACGGGAGGTGCGGCGAAAACGGAACCGCGGAATACGCGGAATACGCGGAAAAGAACCCCTGTGGTGGCCGAGGTCTTGCGCTCTCGGCCGGCCTCTGCCTCCTCCGGGCCTCGGGATTCCAAGCGACTACCGGATTACGGGATCGAAGCTCCGTTTCCGCGTATTCCGCGTATTCCGCGGTTCGCATTGGGCCCTCTTTGGTTCCGGCCTTGACCGATTCGTGTTTCCCGCGGATTGACTGGGCGGCAGCAATACCTTTACATTGGTTGCCGTATTCACGCGCGTGAACCACAAGAACCAATGCGATTAGCGCTCCATCTGATGACGTGCCTGGCCTGCCTGCCGCTGCCCACCGCAGTGGCCGATTACACAAACGTCCTCAGCAAGGAGTGGACGCTGGCGGTCTCCAGCGGCAGCGATTCTGCCCCAGCGGTAGCGGCCGATGGCACGATTTATTTCGGCACGTTCAGTGGCAAGCTTTGGGCCGTCAATCCCAATGGGTCGCGCAAGTGGACGTTCGAGGCGCAAAACGAGATCAAGTCCGCGCCCGCCGTCGGCGCCGATGGCACGGTCTATTTCGGCAGCCGCGACCGCAGATGCTACGCCTTGTGGCCTGACGGCAAGAAACGGTGGGAGTTCAAAACCGGCGGCTGGGTGGACTCCTCGCCCGCCCTGGCCCACGACGGCACCGTTTATTTCGGGTCCTGGGACAGGAATCTCTATGCCTTGGACGCGGAAGGCAGGAAGCGGTGGCAGTTTACGACTCCGGGCGTGATTGTGTCGTCGCCCGCAATCGGCGCCGATGGCACGATCTACTTCGGGTCGCATGACCGAAAGTGCTATGCGCTGACAGCGGATGGCGGCAAGAAGTGGGAGTATGCGACCGGCGGCCCCATTCTCTCGTCGCCGGCGCTGAACGGGGACAAGTGCCTGTACCTCACCTCGGTGGATGGCTGCCTCTATGCCCTCAACCTGGACGGCAGCCTGCGCTGGCGTCTGCGGACGGGCGGCATTACGGAATCCTCTCCCGTAATCGGCCCGGACGGGACGATCTATCTCGGCGTGCTCCAGCACCTCTGGGCGATCAGCCCGGACGGCCAAAAGAAATGGGGACGAGTCGGCACCGAAGACCCTCCGTTTGATGCCTCCCCGGTGGCACTGGCAAACGGGTCAATCGCCTTCGTTACTCGTTATGGCATGCTGTGCTATGCCGACCCTGACGGGCTGTTGCACGAGATGTACTACCTTTATGGGTATGGCTATGGCTCCCCGGCGGTTGGACCGAACGGCGCCATCTTTGTGCCCGACGGTGGTGTCGCGTTCGGTGGTTTCACTGCCTTGCGAGCCGGCGCGGCGCTGGCCCGCTCGCCTTGGCCGAAATTCCGCGGCAACCCCCGCAACACCGGCAACCTCCAGGACATCACTCCCTAGGCGCTGGCCGGCATGCTGAACACACCTCCCCAACAGCAATCCCGGGATGAGACGCGCGCCTCCTCCGTTTGCTCCGACCCGGAGCTTTGCTATGTGGTCGGGTCAGGGCCGGCAGGCGTAGCTTGCGCGAAGGCCTTGCTGGACGCCGGGCGACGGGTTCGGATGCTGGACGCGGGCCTGACCCTGGAGCCCGACGGAGCGACCAGGGTTGAGAAGCTCAAGCACAGCCGGCCCGAGGAATGGACGCCCGCTGACTTGGCCACTTACCAGGCCGGGATGAACCCCGATGTAGGCGGCGTGCCGCTCAAGCTGGTTTACGGCTCGGACTTCGCCTATCGCGAGGCCGACGAGCACCTGGGGGTTCATTACGATAACGTCGGCCTGCGCCCGTCTCTGGCCAAAGGCGGCCTGAGCAACGTCTGGGGTGCGGCCATGATGCCCTTCCTGGACGGCGATTTGGATGAGTGGCCGTTCAAGGTCTCCGCCCTGGCGCCGCATTACGCCGCGGTCCTCGAACTCACTGGACTTGCGGCTTGCCACGACAACCTGGAAACGCTCTTCCCCCTCTACACAAACAACTTCTCCGAGCTGCGCCCCAGCCGGCAGAGCCAGCAGCTCCTCGAGCGAATGGAGCGCAATCGCGAGGCCCTGGCCCGCATCGGCATCCGGTTCGGCCGGTCCCGCCTGGCGGTGCGGGGGACCCTCCCCTCGCCGCAGGGCGGCTGTAACTATTGCCGACTGTGCATGTACGGCTGCCCCTACGGTTACATTTACACCTCGGCGGATTCAGTGGCGCAAATGCTCGCCAACCCCAACTTCAGCTACCAGCCTGGAGTCATCATACATCAGGTCCGGGAATCCGCCCAGGGGGCCGAGGTGCTGGGTTACGAGCGCGCGACGCGGCGGCCATTGATCTGGCATGGCAGCCGAGCCTTTCTCGCCGCCGGCGCCATTGCCACCACCCGCATCCTGCTTCATTCCCTGGATGCGTATGAGCAGACCG
>Ga0074044_10005379_pt1 | contig 10456 bp, 10 predicted proteins | sample BogForMeECP23OM1_FD_94443 | JGI IMG/M metagenome (GOLD analysis project Ga0074044, IMG submission 94443) | Bog forest soil microbial communities from Calvert Island, British Columbia, Canada - Bog Forest MetaG ECP23OM1 | ecosystem: Environmental > Terrestrial > Soil > Wetlands ...
AGTAGAGAATCCGGAACTTTTAGATCATGTCATGCGCTGCTTCAATCTATGAGTTATCAGGTGACATCTACTAACTAAATTCATGAATCGGTCTTAGACATGTAATTGGATTAGATAGTGATGTTTTCCGGTTCTGCTTATATCGTCATCACCGTTCTCCGCTCAATCGGCGTAAAACTGGGAGATCACACTTATCTTCAATCCGATTTCGCATCAGCTAACAACTTCGCACAACGAACTCGAAGTATTCCGCCCCTGAACCTAACCCGTCGTTTTGCTATCGTATAGACGCAGTTGTTAACCCGTTGATGCATGCCACTGGAGAAGTGTGGTGCATCTTCGGCCTCAGCCCCATAGACTACCGTGGGAATATTAGTTCTAAGCACTGTTGCAACACACATCGCACAAGGGACAAACGTTGAGTACAGTGTGTAATGCCGTAGATCAAAACTCCCAATCCTCTTGGTAAGCTTACGAATCGTCACGATCTCCGCATGTGCTGTAATGTCACGGGTGGTGAAGACCTTGTTGTGGCCACGCTCAACAATCCGTCCATTCCTCGTGATCACAGAACCGATCGGCGCATTTCCCTCCTTTGCAGCAGTCATCGCCTCGTAGACTGCTGCCGACATGAATCGCTCGTCGCTACGCCGTTGTCTCATGTTAACAGAAATCATTCTGCTCGTTCCTCTCCTTCTGAACTAATAATAGCTTGACTTGATCTATTGAGTTAAAGAATCGCTGCAAACGCCACAAAACTAAGCTATCACACTTAACTGGTTAATCGTGGCGGTCAGCTGCTTCAGAGCAAAAGCAAGAACGTCATTAAAGAAGCGTTCAAAGTCTACCTAGAACTCCTACGAAGTTGCGAGCAGGGTTGGTATTGCTCCATCTCTGAGTTTTCTCAACACGACATACTCTAAGGAAACGGAAAGCAGAAAAGAGATGCTTTACAGAGCCAATTTCCAACCAACATAGTGACTAGGATCGCTACGACAAGACCTTCGATATACAGCCATACCGGTCCACGAAGTTTTGTTCTCAATCGAAAGTTCTCTCGTCTGAGTAGTTCATTCAATCGACAAACAATTAAGAGATCACACTTAACAGGTTACGAAAATATTCGGGTAAACTCGGCTACCTTTTGCGGCGGTTCGATGTAGACAAAGATCCACAAACCGTGACGGCCAAACGCACGAGGATTATAGTATTGAATAGCCATTTTCTAGATATAGGACCTAACCTACTAGCCATACTTGAATTTTATAGTTCAATGCGTGACGACACGCAGATTGACTCGCAGCAGTTCCGTTTTACATTTCTACCAGGCAACAATACTAAATAGACTACTAACCTGAGGAAAGGGAAGCGTAGTACCCTCCCTCTCACCTCTTTTTGTAACCCCTACTTCCTTACCGATTCCTTAGTTTCTACTTTGCGGACACGAGTTCTACTGGGTAGAAGTATGTTTAACTCATTTCCTGTCGAGAATGAGGTTCAGGAGACGTTTTTGTCATTGTCTTTGTCGAAAGCAACGCTTCGGTCATCCGATGCGGGTTCTGAAAGATTTCCACTAGTCAACCTGTCAATTCAACAACCGCTATATTTGAAAGCCTATTCGTTACATGAGCTAGCCGATGTGCCTAAAATTAAAGCGGAAATTATTGAAGGCAACATACTCATCGTCAAAATAACTGCTATCGCTAGTCGTAGTGAGGAAGAAACGAAATCAGCTATCAACGAACTCGTGGAGTTCATAAACTCAATCCAAGGCGACATAGCACGTTTAGAAGAGGAGCGAATAGTTCTCACACCACCAACCGCCAAAATCTGGCGCGAAGTGCTGTCAAACCTGGCTATGAGCGCTATCCAGGCATGTTGAATTCAACGAGTAAGGAAGAAATTGCCAGTCAATTTACGCATCCGACTGCGCGAGAGGGAGCTTGTTACTTGGATGATCCCACAACCACTTCCTTTGGAGTCAGATCAAGACATTGAGGAAGACGACTAGAACTCACGTCCGACTCGAAAGGAATTCAGTGGACGTAGACAAGAGTTTGGAACCCGCTTTCAAATCTATGGAAAGAATATTCGTTTGGCGTGAAACTTTCGGAGAGCAAGGAACGATCGTAGGTTTCTGCTTTTTGTGTGTGTGCGCACCACCAGTGCTAGATTTCCGTTCGTGAGATTTTCGAGATTCTAGCCGTGTATACGCCTCTTATTGCCGATAAGGCGGAAACGCCTAGGACAAACATGCCTAGAATGTAGAGCCAGTAACTTAAACCACCGATTGAAGGATCCACGAAGACATACAAAGACGCGCCTAGAACTGCAACAATGATCCCAACACCAGCAACCCAACCAGTAACTCGCCTCAGCACCCCACCGACCTCATAGTAGTCCACGGCTAGAAGCACCAAAGCTACGGCCAGCAATGTCATGATACCAAACAGTGGATTAACGGCACTGAAAACCGCGTGATTCGCAGCCAAAGTTGAACCGAAAACATCCTCATGAAACTCGATGTAAAACCCTTCAACAACGCTGTTTATCACAGCCGCAATCCATGTGCCTAGCAGAGCCAAACGAACACTGTCCTTCCAAGAACTCTTTCCATCAATCTTGGTTAACGCCAACGGAATCAGCACGATCATAGCGCCAAGCGCGGTGATCGCCATGGTCGTATCGTCACCCGCCATACCATTCACACCACCAGGCCCACTCTGGAAAAGCGTGGGAGGTGCGAAAGCGATGACAGCTTCGAGTACCAAAACAATCGATATAGCAACTATGCCGATCGACGTTACCAACAAACCAACCTTGGCCGCGTCCTTCCTCAACCCCTTCAGATCTAGAACCTTGAAACGCTGCGTAACCATCGCAACAACGCCCGTAATAACCGCAATACCCATCTCATGCGAATGAGAGCCACTCAACGTACCAAGAAAAGTCCCCAAATCCCCGAACTGCGGCACAAAACCAGAGAAAACGCCTGCCCCAAAAATCCTAATCCAAAGATTTACAACGCCAACCAACCCTGCAACGAAAGCCGAACCTACAGAAAGCACTACTAACCAGTATGCTGCGCCTGCCTTCGAATATGATGAGAACTCTTTCCTACTCGGAACCATTCTAAGCACATACTGCGGCCACATGCGTGGGGGAAACTCTTTCATTCTCGGCTTGTAGGTTCCAGCCTGCTTTCGAGGCAAAAGTAAAAGTTGGACCAACAAAGCCCCACCCACGTCACCGATCAGTATGAATGCTACGACATACAACCCCAACGGAATATCCGGTACAGCCGCGTCCAAAATTGGGCTTAAGTAAAAGATACCGCCAGCAGCAGCAAAGATAACGGCCGCGAAAGCTCTATACGCCATTGGAAAATCAATCGGTGGCTCATACTTCTGAATGTTGAAGATTGAGATAACCAGAAAAACAGCGAGAGCAGCAATCCCAACCCCTATCGAATGAAAATACAATATTTGGTAGTACGTGTCCAAACCTGGAGGAAGACCCAAGAAAACGTAAAGCCCAGCCATCACAACCATAATGAGAATCGTCGCACAAGTCAGTATTTTCAAACTCAACATGTAAGTATGTGTATAGGTAACAGCACCTAATTCCTGAATAGCTTTCATTCAGACGCCCGAATTACAGATAACTTGCCCGATTAACGAATATAAATTATTCATGTCATATGCTATGAGCTTTAACGTTGAATCACGATAGTGTATTGGTGGTTTGCGGTGGCGACGGCATTCGTTTTCATGAACATCGACCCGGGCACTGAAATCGCGGCCTTGAAGATACTTCGTGAGATTCCAGAGGTCAAAGAAGCCTATTTTGTGTATGGCGTTTATGATGTGATCGCGAAGGTTCAAGCCGACTCAATGGATCTTCTCAAAGAAGTGATCAGCCGGAAGATTAGAGGACTCGACAAGATCAGATCAACCCTAACCACCATAGTCAGTGAAGGCGAATAGCCGAAAATCCACACCTTCGTCAATTAGGATCGCGCTAAAGTATTGGTGTTTCTATTAGATTATTCGTGAATCCATCAAGCTATTCGCTCGTTATGCTTGCAATGTTCATTACTTGGACCACAAATCATCGGGTGCTCTTCGATGGGTATTTAGAGAACACGTAAATACGATCGCATCGGCGATCTGACTGATAATCCTTGGAGATTAGTCGCGCCGTTGCTTCTCTTCTACAAGAAGAGATTGTCTTTGTCGAGTCTGGAGCAACAGTCTCCGCGGTTGTTCGGACTATGATTGAGAAATCAGTAAGGAATGTCTTTGTCATGAGAACAGGAAAACCTGTCGGACTCGTCAGGGATTGGGATATTGTGAGGAGAGTCGTAGCCCCCAACCGGAACCCGGAGACAGTGAAAGTTGATGAGATAATGTGCGCACCCGTAGCATCTGTTAACGCTGACGCTGAGCTCTCAGAGATCGCAGCACAGATGGCTGAGACCGGCGCCAGGAGGCTACTTGTACTCTTAGATGGAAAACTCATGGGAACAATCACAGCGGCTAGTCTCCTGAACATCGTCTCGTATTTTCCGGACAAGAGTACACATGAGATCTTGAGGTCCGTCGCTGGCCTAGCATAGGAGCACTTCAGAAAGGCAGATTTTCCACTTAACCCAAGGGTTACATGTATGAGTCTTCTTGTGAGAGCACAATTTTCCTTGTCTGTGTGCGCACCACGAGAACGCGTCCGCCCAGAAACGACGAGCCTTTTGATCACTTCATAGATTAAATCTAGATCTGTGATGAAACTCCAATGCACCGATGGTTGTTGAGGTTGAAGTCGGTCAATCGCGATTATATTTGCTAGTGAACTGGTGTTGGAATACCCTTTTTCCATCTCCGAGATCAGCAGAAATCAGTTCTCACTGTCTTGAGGATTCGACACATTTCGTTATCGACAGTTGAGTACTGAAGATGCTTATGGCGATCGAATACGTAACTCGCCACTTGTCTCACCCGTCAACTAGTAATATCGCCTCACACGTAACCTAGCAGAGTTATCCTTGATAAAGATTGGAATAGTGGGGAAGACGAACGCTGGCAAGACAACCTTCTTCAACGCAGCCACTCTTCTAACCGCGGAGGTCTCCAACTACCCGTTCACGACGAAGAAACCGAACATTGGACAGGCATACGTTAATGCGATGTGTGTTTGCAGAGAACTCGGCGTCAAGGATAATCCGAAAAATTCGTCTTGCATAAACGGTTCCCGTTTCATTCCCATTCAGCTGATCGACCTTCCCGGTCTGATCAAGGGATCATGGAAGGGTAAGGGGCTTGGCACTCGGTTTCTAAGCGTAGCATCACAGGCGGACGCATTAATCCACGTAGCGGACGCCTCCGGCAGCGTTGATTCTGACGGGAAACTCACGAAACCGGGAATGGGCAACCCTGTTGCCGACATTAACGACATAGAAGAAGAACTTGTGAGATGGTTTGCAAAATCCATAGAAAAAACAATCAAGAAAATCAAGAAGTATCCTAAGAAGGGTACGTCTGGACAGGGGCTTTTGGAGAGAGATCTAGCCGGTTTGAATATCACCTCTGAACACATTACGAGGGCGCTTGAGAAAACGCTGAGTACCTCTGATCCAGGGAAATGGACACGTGACGATATCTGGAACTTCGCAGAAAACGTACGGGAAATCTCGAAACCCACAGTCATAGTAGCGAACAAGATGGATCTCTATCCGGCTGAGAAGAACTACGAGAAACTCGTCGAAGAGTTCGGGCAAGCGTTCGTAACTCCGGCGGCAAGCGACGCGGAACTTGCATTGAGACGCGCGGAGCAGAAGGGTTACGTGGAGTATGTTCCGGGCGAAGAAGATTTCCGGGTAAGGAGTCGGGAAAAACTCACCGTCGAACAACGAGAAGCGCTTGTCTACGTCGAGAAGAGAGTGTTCTCCAAAATGATCCGCACGGGCGTCCAGTTCGCCTTGAACACCTGCGTCTTCAAACTGTTAAGCATGAATACGATATACCCAGTTGAGGATGGCGAAAAACTGTCCGACAAAAAAGGCAACGTGCTTCCCGACGCATTCCTACTCCCCTATAACGCGACAGTGAAAGACTTGGCCGGACAGATCCATTCACAACTCGCGAAAACGATGATTTATGCGGTCGACGCGCGCACCAAGATTCGTCTCCCAGTGGATTACCGACTAAAGGACCGAGACGTGATAAGGATCATCGCGGCCACCAAGGGAAAAGAACCTCACTAGGATCCGCTCACTTCACATATCGTCGATGGTGACCACGCCCACGCCGTGGAACCTCATATTCGCCCGAATAGTGCCTATTCAATACACTCGACGTCCAGGACTGCTCGTACGCACTACGAATTCACGACGTCTCTTAACATCTTAAGATAGATGCTTTGAGCTGACATGTGATCGATGATGAATAACTACCCCACCCTTAGTCATCAGAACGGAGAAGACTCTGCTTTCACCAGTTCGGTCAACGAGACTTCCACTTACGATTACGTAACCTTTCGAATCACCGGACACTGTCGGAATCCATTTGTCAGTCATCAAACTGCCAAGTTTCTCAGAAACCCATCTTCAGGCTATGCCAAGGTAGTCCGGTGAAGCCTGCAACCAACTCATCCAATGACTTGATTGCTTGGATAGTCCGGCTTATATTTACCGGTAAATTTGACGAGAACACAAGACGCCTGAAGCTGAAACCGTAGCAGTTAGTGGCAGCGAATACGAGAACATGCCAAAACGACCAACTAGACGCATTCGAGAGAAAATAGAGTGCCGCCAAGAAAATCTGTTTACGACGCGAACCGTTAACGGATTTTAGGTGATGTAAAGCAAAACTGCAAACGACAGAGCTAAGCCCTCACGAAAATCAAAAACTAACCGCTAGATGTATTTCTGCTCTCTCGCACATATCCCAGGCACGGATTATGTGATAATTTTCTAATCTTAATTCTATTACCGCTATGCTATTGCATCCAGCAGTTGAACAAGTTCACCTTATGGCGGTAACGTTGCAGTTTGCGCTATTGATGTTACGGTGATGTATTTTCCAGGGCAGGCTGCACCACTGGGACTAGAGTTAGGGCCTTGGTGCAGTTGTCCGGTCACGGTCACCCAGCTGCCAACGGGAGGGTAGGAGGATGGTAGATTCTGCAGGGTATAGTATTGCGTTGCTGTGGTGATAATGTTGTTCGGGACACCGTTACCCACAAGAAATCCGAGTATTACGCACCCATTTGCGCTTTGGAGTAAGTGTCCTGAACATTGAATCAAGTTACCGGGCAACGGCAGGCATGTGGTATAGTAAGTTCCGTTATTGTACCATTGAGCTGAGACCTGGGTGACACCAAGGGAAGTTAACACGACGAGTACGACTACGGTCGCCCACAAATAATTCCTCATAACCATTCGTCACTTCAACCAGTCTAAGCAGGCATTAACATATAACGTTAAACTAGCAATCACTTGTGGTACTGAGTATAATTAACTGTCATTAATTTGTCATTGCGTTTAATGTCTTAGAGATTTCCCGAATCGCATCGGCGCCGTCATTCTCCTTGTCAACCGTCAACGTAAGAATCCCATCCTTGAATTTACGTACATACATCAACACCTTCTCGTAAGCCACAGTGACGCTTTCAACTCGACCGTCCCATCGAGCCATCCGTTCCCCTGCGCCAATCAAGAGAAGAGGGTTGAATTCAGCGAAGCGAAAATCTTCTTCTTCAGGACAATGACTAACAACACCCGGCCGCATCTGACAGAAACGCACCCGACCCTCTTCAGACACCCAAGCAACCCACCTGATCTTAGGATGAACACGAAAAACGTCATCGGGCGAAGAAAACGCCATTGATAAGGCTGAACTCCTATTGCCTCCTATGGCCTGAAAATCAGTAAAACGCTTTCGGTGGGGAATTAGCTCTGTTTGGTTCGTGCGTTCTTAGCGGCACGTTTGATGCGTTCTGCGACGTATTCAGGGAATGGTGTTGGAACTTCGGTATGAAATCCAACTACAACAACATAATCATCCAGACGGCTAAAGACGAGTACTCGTTTCTCGAACCGAACAAGTACCGCGTTTATTTTGCCGAGTTCTGGTTCTAGTTTCTCTAATTCGGCTATAACTAATCGTGGAGCAAATGTTAGCAGGTTACGAATAACATCAAAATCACCGTACACTTTTCCGCCTTCACGAATATTCGAATACTGCAACCTATACTGCGAATCCACTATCCCGACATAGATAATTCGAGCTTCGTCCTCGATAAGATTCCGAGCGAACACCTCAAAATCGAGTGACTGCGGTTCAGCATTACTGTGAGTCAATGGTTAATCACTTTGATCATGCAAGCTCAGAATACTCGACAGTTAGCCGCTTATATCAACAATTGATCCAAGTCAACACCCTCAAAGAACCTGCAATAGTTGTGTCCACTAGATCCAACATATTTTCTGGTTGGTTTGACTGTTATTGCGAATTTTTGACGTATTTCGTTAGTTTCTCTAGTCTCTTAAGCCATCGATCATCGATTTCATCATTGGTTCCACCCTCGGAGAGAGAAGCCTCATATTCTTTTGTCATGATCTCAATCGGATCTTCATTGATTCTCTCTTGCTTGATGGCAAAGAAGGCGTCGATTACCGTCGGGTTCTGTGTGTCGATGAACTTCTTGTGTATCCTATCTTTAATGACATCGTGAGACTTACTGCTATTCATAACGCATAATTCGCATCCTATTGGATATAGCCGTTTGGAATCGCTTTCTAGTTCCACAACTTAAGTCACACTTCGTGTGAACCCACTGTAATCACTTGCAGGCCGATTACAATTAGACTCTTAGACTTTACAGGGCTAACTTTTGCTTCTTACAGCAGATATTACAAGCGTTGCGATTCTAAGTGAATAAGTGGACGGGGAGGGTGCAATGAGATTCCTTAGCGACTTCTTCGTGTTATCATCATCGTCACGGTTACAGATTCCATCATTTTCTACTTACTTTCTCAGAAGCATGAGACATCGACCCTGTTGTTTTCGGTTCTAGTCATCACAATTACGCTCGTATCGTTGATTCTCAGTATTCTCTATGATTTTCGTAGGTATCACGCATGGGATATGAGACTATGAGCCTAACCTAGTAATGGTTGAAACTCAATGATTACATCGGAAGCAGGCACTCGTACCCGAACAAAATAATCAATATTCCCAAATTCAAACGGCTAAGTCGTTATGCGGCAATCAGTGGATCATGTCGTTCCATTCTGGCAGAAATACCATTCGTTTATCTGTTGCGTGAAACGTCCTCACCTCGATTAGAACGATGGCAACCATTACGATCAAGGAATCGATGAATAGACTTCACTGCCAGCATGAGTATCCTGACAACATGTGGAAATGTGGGAAATGCGGCTACCAAATCCCTCCTGACCTTATCAGCGGAAAGATTGCTGAAACCGGTTCAGGAAGAGTAATGTCCACAAACGTGTAACAAAAGCCAGAGTTTGTTAACCCTACATGTACTCAGACCAAGCTGAGTGTACAAACCTTATAATTTCATAATTTGCGCATCTCGATACCTACGCCTAACAGCTCTCTAAGCGTTCTGAACGTTCGAAATTATATAGCCTCATACACAGTATACCTGATCATGACGGCTCGACGTTTCCGTTTGCTGTCCTTGCTTTCGATCATTCTGATTCTTTCAGTAGCGGTAGTAATGGGTGCATCGAATGCGTATGCTTCCCCTCGTGGAGGAAGATTACAATCATAGTGTAATCTAGATTCAGAATAACTGTCCGCTCTTTGCGCCTGAGACAGGCTAATGCGGCTAGAAGAAAATTTACCAAGCCTCCAAAACTCATTCCGTTGCTCATCGAGATCGTACTAATAGCGACAAAATATGCTGATTAGGTGTGAGATATCTGGAAGTTGGTCGGAGCCGACTGAAAATTAATCATATTCTGAGGAACTGGAAATCTTCCTAGGATTTCCACATTATAGCGAGTACACCGCCGATGACGCCGAGCAGGACGCCGATGCCAAAGCTTCCCATCATGCTTCCGAAGGCACTTAGCACTGAGAATACAAGGATGAGTATACCCCACGTCGTATGTTCATGCGGACGACGATTCAGCATCAAAGCACTAATGATCACTATTACCCCGAAAACCAAACCCAAAATCCCCATAAGACCAAACACAAAACCTAGCCCTCTCATCATCCCGTATCCGTAACCATTGTAACCATTCATCATACCTCCAAACCATCCGTTTCCACCGTATCCATTGTATCCGCCCATCATTCCACCGAAACCTCCGTATCCTCCATATGACCCGATTAACGAACTCATCATGTACCTCATCCCTCCGCCAAGAACAATGAAAATGCCGGCCAGAAGCGATAACACAAACGCCGCAGTAGGCCTCTTC
>Ga0074044_10005380_pt1 | contig 10455 bp, 5 predicted proteins | sample BogForMeECP23OM1_FD_94443 | JGI IMG/M metagenome (GOLD analysis project Ga0074044, IMG submission 94443) | Bog forest soil microbial communities from Calvert Island, British Columbia, Canada - Bog Forest MetaG ECP23OM1 | ecosystem: Environmental > Terrestrial > Soil > Wetlands ...
AGGCGCGCCACAAAGCGGACACGTTCATCCATAACCGAACACTCCTTCCAAGGCATCACTCCCTCCCCTATGGGGAAAAAGTGTCACCCATGTGTCCGGTACAATCTGTTACCTATGTGTCGGTCCGCTCACTCCGAACCCTCGGTAAGTCCAGGCTGAGCGGCCGATCCTTCGTGGATTGCAAACAGATTACCTGCCCGGCGTTCGTGGTAGCCTCTTCATGTATGAATGCGACCGTGCAGCGAATCGCCGCCCTGGCAGCCTGCCTCGCAGCGGGCATCCTCACCGTCGGCTGGCGCGCGGAAACTGCACCCGGCAGCTCCTGGGACCCAAGGGCCGCAGCCTCCTACCTCGATCAAAGGGAATCCTGGTGGATGGAATGGCCCAAGGCCGCGCGCGATCACGACACCTTTTGCGTGTCCTGCCACACCGCCGTGCCTTACGCCCTCGCGCGCCCAGCCCTTCGCAAGGCGCTCGGCGAGCAAGCGCCCTCCGAGAACGAGCGCCGCCTCCTCGACAATGTCGCCAAGCGCGTCCGCCTGTGGAAGGAAGTCGCGCCGTTCTACACCGACGCAGACCGCGGCGCCTACAAGACCGTCGAGTCCCGCGGCACCGAATCCGTTCTCAATGCCCTGATCCTGGCCAGCAACGATGCGCAGAGCGGCCGGCTCTCGAGCGACACCCGCGCCGCGTTCGACCACATGTGGGCCGAGCAGCAAACCTCCGGCAGCAGGCAGGGGGCCTGGCTCTGGCTGCGCTTCGCCAACGAACCGTTTGAGGCGGACGATTCGGACTATTACGGCGCCACTCTGGCCGCAGTCGCCGTAGGCGCCGCCCCGGAGAACTATCGCGCGACCCCCGAAATCCAAGCCAACCTCAAAATATTGCGTGAATACCTGACTCGCGAACGCGCCGCGCAGACCACTATGAATCGTGTCGCCCTCTTGTGGGCCTCCGCGAAGCTCCCCGGGCTCCTCGACGCGGAACAGCAGAGCGCCATCCTCCAGGAAGTTCTCGACAAGCAGCAGGCGGATGGGGGCTGGAGCCTCTCCTCACTCGCCGGTGCCTGGAAACGAAACGATGGCACTCCGCAGGAAACCAGGAGCGACGGCTACGCCACGGGCCTAATCACCCTCGCCCTGCAACAGGCCGGGATCCCCTCAGGGAATCCCCAACAGCAGCGCGCTCTCGCCTGGCTGGCGGCCCATCAGGACCATGCCCAGGGCTCCTGGCCGGGATATTCCTTGAACCGAAACGAAGAACATCACCAGACGCCGGAGACCGCGCGCTTCATGACCGACGCGGCAACGGCGTATGCCGTGCTCGCACTCACCGGCACGAACCGGCCGTGAGATTGGGCTGAACCTTCCATTCTGAACCGCTCGGGTGTACCTTACCGTGCGGCCGCAATGGAAAACGAGCATTCCGGCCCCGAGAGGTGCGCGAGGCCGCTGCGGCCGGCGCCACTCAACGCAGGCAATCGTTCATAGCGCGGCAACAGCATTTATTCCCAATCACGCGTCCGCCGGCAAGCGGCGCGCAAATTGACGCAACCTGGAGGGTAATCGTGCGAAAGTTTGGATTTGGACTGGCACTCCTGCTGACGATTTCCGTGGTTTTCTCGGCGCGCGCGCAGGCTCCCGATTCCCCGGACCTCGACGCGATTTACAAACTCAAAGACGAAGGCTTCAACCATTCCCAGGTCATGGAAATCGAGAGCTACCTCACCGACGTGTACGGCCCGCGCCTCACCAATTCACCCAACGTCCGGGCCGCGGCCGACTGGACCACCGGCAAGCTGAAAGAATGGCAGCTCACAAACGTTCACCTCGAGCCCTGGTCGTTCGGCCGCGGCTGGTCGAGCGAGCGTTTCTCCGCGCAGATGATCGCCCCGCGGCCTTTTATCCTCATCGCCTATCCCAAGGCCTGGACGCCCGGCACCAACGGTCCCGTCACCGCCGACGCCGTGCTCGCGCTGATCGAGAAAGAAGAGGACTTCGAGAAATTCAAGGGCCAGCTCAAGGGCAAATTCGTGCTCACGGCCAAGCCGCAGCCCATCCTGCCGCGCTTCGAGGCAGACGCGCACCGCTACACCGAAGCCGAACTCGCCGAGATGTCCTCGCAGACGGTCCCTGTCCCGCAACCGCCCGACGAACGCGCCGCAACCTTCCGCGCCCAGCGCGAATTGCAGCAAAAGGTTCAGAAGTTCCTCGTGGACGAAGGCGTCGCCGCATGGATCGAAACCCAACGCGGCGACGACGGCACCGTATTCGTCCAGCAGGGCGGCTCCCGCGACCCCAAGGATCCTCCCGCCCCGCCCCGCGTGGCCCTCGCCGCCGAGCATTACGGCCGCATCTACCGCCTGCTCCAAAAGAAGATTCCGGTCACCCTGGAAATCAATATTGACAACAAGTTCTACGACGACGACCCGAATTCCTTCGACATCCTCGGCGAAATCCCCGGCACCGACAAAAAGGATGAAGTCGTCATGCTCGGCGCGCATTTCGATTCCTGGCAGGCCGGCACCGGCGCCACCGACAATGGCGCCGGCTCCGCGGTCATGCTCGAGGCCGTCCGCATTCTGAAAGCCTCCGGCCTCCCCATGCGCCGCACCGTACGCATCGGGTTATGGACCGGCGAGGAGCAGGGCCTGCTCGGTTCGCGCGCCTACGTCAAGGAACATTTCGCCGACCCGGCAATCATGAAGCTCCTGCCCGAGCACGCCAAGCTCGACGCCTACTACAACGTGGACAACGGAACGGGAAAGATCCGCGGCGTCTACCTGCAAGGCAACGAGGCCGTCGCCCCCATTTTCACCCAATGGATGGCGCCGTTTCGCAATCTCGGCATGACCACGCTCACCATCCGCAACACCGGCGGCACCGACCATCTCTCCTTCAATGCCGTTGGCCTCCCCGGCTTCCAGTTCATCCAGGACACCATGGATTACGACACTCGCACCCACCACTCCAACATGGACGTCTACGAACGCGTGCAGGAAGCGGACATGAAGCAGATGTCCGTCATCGTGGCCTCGTTCGTCTACATGACCGCGAACCGTCCAGCCATGCTCCCGCGCAAGCCGCTGCCGCCACCGCAGCCGCCGCGCCCCCAGCCGAACTGAGCGGGCACCCAGACCGCGCGCGATCAAGTAGCACCGCGCCTTCCAGCTTCCCGATACTTCGGGAAGACAATCCTGCCTGCCCTGAGGCACGAAGGGTCTGTGCTCTTTGCCGAGGATCGCCCGGTTCACAAACGGTAGCCCGGTGCGGCGGGCCGATGGTCGATTTACACTCCCGGCCCGCAGGCGTAGCATGGCCTCCACCTGACCGACCCGATCCCGCACCGGAGGGAGCCATGCACGCACGCGTCTGGCAAGTCCGCATCCGCCCCGGAAAAACGGATGACTTCAAGGCCGCGCTCCAGTCGCTCTACCCGCAGGCGCAGCGCCAGCCCGGATATCGAGGGGGCGTCGCGCTGACCTCCGGCACCGCAAACGCACCGGAGGTCACTATTGTCGCCATTTGGAATTCGCTCGACGAAATGCGCGCCAGCGAGCGCAACATGTTTGTGACGCAGGCGATTTCGCGCGTCCTCGGTTGCTGCGACGGCTTTCCGGAAATCACCGAACGGGAGGTGCTGGACCGCGACTGGTTCACCGGCACTCCCTGACGCAGACGCTTCCCCGCGCCGGCCCCGCGCCGCGACATCGGCCACGGCAAGCCGCCCTGCTCTCTCCGGAACATTCTGCCGGGCTGCTGCGTTTCATTCAGGGAAGCGGGCGGAGCGGTGCGACTCGCAGCAGGAGGGATACTTCCATGGCCGACGACCATCCACGGCAGCGCGGCCCGCTCACTGGCGCGCTCCTTCTCATCACCGCGGGGCTGCTGTTTCTCTACGCCAATCTTCGCCCGGAGTGGAATCCCTGGCCCATCATTTCCCGCTACTGGCCGGTGCTGCTGATCGTGCTCGGCCTCGGAAAATTGTGGGACGTGCTGCGCGCCCCCGCCGCGCCCGGCGCCCCGCAGAAGGGCCGCCGCCGCGGGGAATCCGTCGCGTTGCTCATCCTTCTGATCCTGCTCGCCGCCGCCTTCGTCCGCGGCCGTGGCAGTTCGCGATTCGTCCACGAAACAAAATCCGTGGACGCGCAGCACGCCACTTCCGTCCGCGCGTCCGTGGAAATGTCCACAGGCGAACTGAAGATCTCCGGCGGCGCCGCCAAACTCCTGGACGCGGCATTCGACTACAACGAAGGAGAAGGACATCCCGAAGTCTCTTACGATGAATCCGGCCTCGACGGCCACCTCAGCATCTCGCAGAACGAGGGCCGCCACATCCGCCTCGGCCACGAGGACAATCGCTGGGATCTCCGCCTGAACAACGACGCCATCCGCGAGCTGCGCCTCCAGATGGGCGCCGGCCAGGGCACTCTGAACCTGAACGGCATAAGCCTCAAGCGCCTCGAAGTCGAAATCGGCGCGGGCGAGATCGTTGCCGACCTCACCGGAGACTGGAAGCAGGACGTGGACGTGAGCGTCCAGGGCGGAGTGGGCAGCGCCACCATCCGCCTGCCCAGAAATATCGGCGTGCGCGTCCACGCCGAGGGCGGCATCGGCTCCATCAGCGTCGGCGGCCTCAGGCATGACGGCGACTACTACGTCAACGACGCGTATGGAAAATCCCCCGTCACCATGAAGGTGACCGTCGAAGGCGGCATCGGCGAGATTCGCCTCCGCCAAGGCCCGTAACATACTTCTGAGTATCGTCTCAGTTTGGCGCTTCAATGTCCTTGCGAATTAGCTAGGGCGGGAGATTTTTGAAGTCCTCGAGCTGTTTGAACTCCTCCTCGCTAACCCAGGCCACGTTGAAGTACACCTCGCCCTCTTCGACGATGTCCGCCGGATTGAACGATTGGAGATAGCAGAGAGTTTTCGCCGCAGCTCGGGAAACGTACGAAGTCCACGTTTCCCAGCTCCAACGGTTCACCGTATTGCCGTGTACTTCTCTCATTCCGCTCGTCCCAATAGGCAGGCTCTGGATTGCCCCATTTTGCAGAAGCCAAAGCTCCGTTCCGAGCACCGCGAATCCATGCGCAGAGAACCACTGGACCGCTGCGCAGGCGGGAAGAGGCCGCCACGCTGCTTCGTTGTCTGTTTTAAATGCCGCAGCGGCTAGCTCCGGCGGAAAGTTGGCAGGGAATAGCTCGTCGTGCATGGCCGGACTCGAGACCAGCATTATAAGCCCCGCCAGGCCGGCGATGCACCCACGTTCAGGCCAAATCGGGACGCAAGCACCTGTCATGACCGGTTGTGCACGCCCCACTATTCGCGCTAGAATAATGATCTGGCGAGAGGCTTTGGAGTAACGCTTCGCGCAGCATCAGTTTTCCGACCAACCTTCGCCGAATTCGCATAGCGAGGTTTCTCCTTCAAGACAGACGCTTCTAGCCACACCGCCGCTGCTTCCCGCGAACCCCAAACGTCGCACCATCCTGACCCCGCGCGCCCGCATGCTAGCATTGCAGTTCCCCCCATGAGTGACCCCAACCATCGCCGGCAGGCGCTCGAAGACGCGCTCGATTCGCGCATCCTCATCCTCGACGGCGCCATGGGCACCATGATTCAGCAGCAGAATCTCTCCGCGACCGACTTCGGCGGCCCGCAACTCGAAGGCTGCAACGAAGTCCTCGTCCGCTCGCGCCCGGACGTGATCCTCGGCATCCATCGCGCCTATCTCGAAGCCGGCGCGGACATCATCGAAACCGACACATTCGGCGGCACGCCGCTCGTCCTCGGCGAATACGGCCTCGCCGCCGACGCGCGCGAGCTGAACCGCCGCGCCGCCCAGCTCGCCCGCCAGGCCGCCGACGAATCCTCCAAGCCCGGCCGGCCCCGTTTCGTCGCTGGCTCGATGGGCCCCACCACCCGCGCCATCAGCGTCACCGGCAACGTCACCTTTGAAGAGCTGAAGCAGACCTTTTACGTGCAGGCCCTGGGGCTCATCGAAGGCGGCGCAGACATACTCCTCGTCGAGACCTGCCAGGACACCCGCAACGTCAAGGCCGCGCTGCTCGGCATCGAGCGTGCCCGCCGCGAACTCGCCCGCGACGTTCCCCTCATGGTCTCCTGCACCATCGAGCCCACCGGCACCATGCTCGCCGGGCAAACCGCCGACGCCTTCTGGGTTTCCGTGGCCCATGCCGGCCTGCTCTCCATTGGGCTCAACTGCGCCACCGGCCCGGAATTCATGACCGACCACATCCGCACGCTCAGCGAAACGGCCCACACGCGCGTTTCCTGCTTCCCCAACGCCGGCCTGCCCAACGAAGAGGGCCGCTACCTCGAAACTCCCGAAACGCTCGCGGCGCAGCTCGAGCGCTTCGCCCGCCACGGCTGGCTGAACATCGTCGGCGGCTGCTGCGGCACCACCCCGGCGCACATCCGCGCCGTCGCGCAGATGGCGGAAGGCAAGCCCCCGCGCCGCGTCCCGCCCCGCTCCGGCCGCGCCTTCTATACCGGCATCGAATTAATCGAAGCGGAAGATTCCAACCGCCCGCTCCACGTCGGCGAGCGCACCAACGTGATCGGCTCGCGCCTCTTCAAAAAACTCGTCATGGAGGAAAAGTGGGAAGAGGCCAGCGAAATCGCCCGCTGGCAAGTGCGCAACGGCGCCCAGGTGATTGACGTCTGCCTGCAATCGAGCGACCGCGACGAAATGCAAGACATCGCCCCCTTCTACGACCGCCTGATCCGCAAAACCAAAGCGCCCCTCATGATTGACACCACCGACCCCAAGGCCCTGGAACTCGCGCTCACCTATTGCCAGGGCAAGAGCATCCTCAATTCCATCAACCTGGAAGATGGCGAGGAAAAATTCGAACGCGTCTGCCCCCTCGCCCGCGCCTACGGCGCCGCCCTCGTCGTCGGCTCGATTGACGAAGATAAGCAGCAGGCCCAGGCCTTCACCCGCGAGCGCAAACTGGCCATTGCCGAGCGTTCCGTCCGCCTGCTCGAGGAGAAGTACGGCATCCCGCGCGAGGATATCGTCCTCGACCCTCTCGTTTTTCCCTGCGCCACCGGCGACGAAAACTACATCGGCGGCGCTGTCGAGACCATTGAAGGCGTACGCCTGATCAAAGAAAAAATCCCGCGAGCCAAGACCATCCTGGGTATTTCCAATATTTCCTTCGGCCTGCCCGCCTCAGCCCGTGAGGTGGTCAATTCCGTATTTCTCTATCACACCACCAAGGCCGGGCTCGATCTGGCCATCGTCAACGCGGAAAAACTCGAGCGCTTCGCTGGGATCCCGGAAGACGAGCGCCGCCTGGCGGAAAGCCTCCTGTTCAACACCCCTCCCGTGGACGTGCCCCCCGGCCATCCCCAGTCGGAGCTATTCCGCGCGGCCTCCGAGGACTGGCGCCAGCAGACCCGCGAGCAGAAGATGGCCATCAACCAGTTCCACATCGCGGAAATTGCCGAGCATTTCCGCAGGCGCATCGCCCCCAAGAAAGCCAAGGCCGCCGATCTGCCGCTCGACACCCGCCTGTCCAACTACATCATCGAGGGCACCAAAGACGGCCTGATCCCCGACCTCGAACGCAAGCGCGCCGAGGGCACGCTCCCCCTCGAAATCATCAACGGGCCGCTCATGGCCGGGATGAGCGAGGTCGGCCGCCTGTTCAACAACAACGAGCTGATCGTCGCCGAGGTGCTCCAATCCGCAGAAGCTATGAAAGCCGCCGTCAACCATCTTCAGCAGTACATGGAGAAGGCGGAGACCAACACCCGCGGGAAAATCGTCCTCGCCACCGTCAAGGGCGACGTCCACGATATCGGCAAAAACCTCGTCGAAATTATCCTCTCGAATAACGGATACCGCGTGATCAACCTCGGCATCAAAGTTCCCCCCGAGGATCTCATCCACGCCCACCAGGAGCACGCCCCCGACGCCATCGGCCTCTCCGGCCTGCTGGTCAAGAGTGCCCAGCAGATGGTGGTGACCGCGGAAGACCTGCGCGCCGCGGGCATCCACGTCCCCCTGCTCGTCGGCGGCGCCGCGCTCTCCGACAAATTCACCCGCAGCAAGATCGCCCCCAGCTACGCCGCGCCCACGCTCTACGCCAAAGACGCCATGACCGGCCTCCGCTTGATGAACGAAATCATGGACCCGGCCACCCGCACCGCCGTGCTCCAGGCGCACCTGGCCGCCGAAGGCGCGGGCGCGCCCGAAGCCGCAGCCGCAGCGCGTGTGCCTGTCGAGGAGCGTCGCAGCACGCGCGTCCGCACCGACGTTCCCATTCCCGCCGCGCCCTATCTCGACCGCCGCGTCCGCGAAGTCCGCCACCTCACCGAAGTGTGGAGCTACGTCAATCCCTTCATGCTCTATGGCCGCCACCTCGGCTTCAAAGGCAACTTCGAGGAGCACCTCGCGGCGCGCGACCCGAAAGCCCTCGAGCTTTTCCACCAGATGGAGGAGTTGAAGCGGGAAGCCGCTCCGTGGATGGCCGTCCGCGCCGTCTGGCAGTTCTTTGAAGCGGAACGCGCCGGCAACGCCATCCACCTGTTCGCGCCGGGCGCCCCCGCCCCGCTGCTCACGTTCCACTTCGGACGCCAGCCCAAACCCGACGGGCTCTGCCTCAGCGATTTCGTGCTCCCGCCCGAAGGCGACGGCCTGCGCGACCACATCGGCATCTTCGTCGTCTCCGCCGGTGCAGGCATCCGCGAGCGCAGCGAGCAGGCCAAGACCGCCGGAGAATATTTCCGCGCCCACTCCCTCCAGGCCCTGGCCATCGAATCCGCCGAGGCCTGCGCCGAATGGCTGCACCGCCGCCTTCGCGAGGACTGGGGCTTCCCCGACCCGCCCACCACCACCATGCAGGACCGCTTCACCGCGCGCTATCGCGGCAAACGCTACAGCTTCGGCTACGGCGCCTGCCCCAACCTCGATGACCAGCAGGGCATCTGGAAGCTGCTCCGTCCAGAGGAAATCGGTGTGCAATTGACCGAAGGAATGATGATGGAGCCGGAAGCCAGCGTCAGCGCCCTCGTCTTTCACCATCCCGATTGCGCCTACTTCACCGCCGCGGAGGCGTAGCGCCCGCCTGCCCTGAAGTTTCTTCAAGGGCGTCTCGCCGGCTCTGTTTCCTCCGCGCTCTGACCAAAGGCCCGCTGGCGAAATCCCGTGGCATCACGGCACGTCTTGGTCCTACGACATCGTTTTCTGCGTTGTGGCCGAAACTCCGGCAGGCACGCTCTCCACCCGCAGTCCGCGTTGGTGCTCGGAAACGTCTTCCACCGTGCCCACAAACCCCGCCACGTGGCCCTCGGGCGTCCGGATGCTGGCCCCGCGCACGAACACCCAGCGGGACTCTCCCTTCGCGGTCACCACCCGCAACGTCAGCTCGAAGTCCCGCCGCGATCGCGCCGCCACGATCCATTCGTCCAGCGCCCCGGGAAGGTCGTCCGGGTGGACGATGCTCCGCCATCCGTTTTCGTTCAGGTCCGCGGCCGATCGCCCCGTCACCAACTCCAGCCGCTCGTTCACGTACGTGCACCGGCCCTCGGCGTCCGCCTGAAAGATGCCCACCGGAGACGCGGAGGTGAGCGAACGGAACAGGCGCTCCTTCTCCTCCAGCGCCTCCTGCGTCCGCTGGCGCAGGTGAATGTCCATTTCCAGCCGTCGGTTCAGCCGCGTCAGCTCATCGGTGCGGTCCTTCACCCTCACTTCGAGCTGGCGGTGCTGCTCGCGCACCGTGTCCGCCATTTGATTCAGCGCCTCCGTCAGCACGCCCACCTCGTCCCGCGACGTCACCGGAATCGGCACCCACGCCATCGGGCCGGCCCGCGCAAACGCTCGCGCGCTCGCCGTCAGCGCGTGCACCGGCGCCAGATGGCGCCGCGCAATCAGCGATAACGTTCCCACTCCCAGCGCCACAACCAGCAGAACCGTCCCCAGCATCACGGATTGCGCCCGCCGCAGCGCCGACTGCAAGCGCGCTTCGCGGAACCCCAGGTGAATCGTTCCCGCGCTTCCCCCTTCCACCGGCTCGCTCACCAGAAAGAAAAGCGCGGACTCGCCGGGCAGTGTTACCTGCTCGACCCCCGCGAACGGCGATGGCCGTGGCTCCCGCACGCTCTCCGGAACGACTCCCTGGAATGAGTCCGCCAGAATCTTCCCGGAGGGATCGGTGAGATAAGCCCAGTCCGCCTCCGCCGCGGCAACGCCATCGTCCAGCGCCGCCTGCATGCCGGCCGCATCGCGCGCCGCGATCTTCGGGCTCAGTGCCGCCGCCAGCGCCCGCGCGGAGATCCGCCCCTGGTCGAGGAAGTCCTGCGTAATCAGCCGCGAGATCTGGCGCTGCAAGAGCCCAAAGAGTACGGCTCCGGCCACCAGCCCCGTGATCACCTGTGAAACGACCAGTTTTCGTGTCAGTGTCGCCATTCCATCGCCTGAATC
>Ga0074044_10005381_pt1 | contig 10454 bp, 9 predicted proteins | sample BogForMeECP23OM1_FD_94443 | JGI IMG/M metagenome (GOLD analysis project Ga0074044, IMG submission 94443) | Bog forest soil microbial communities from Calvert Island, British Columbia, Canada - Bog Forest MetaG ECP23OM1 | ecosystem: Environmental > Terrestrial > Soil > Wetlands ...
AGAAACGGCTCCCAGATCGCCCAGGCGTCCACGCTGCCGCGCTCAAATGCGGCTCGCGCGTCCGCCGGAGTCAGGTAGATCGGATCAATCTCGCTGTACTTCACCCCGCCCTTTTCCAAAAGCTTCACCAGCAGGTAGTGAACATTCGAACCCTTATTCAGCGCGATTTTCTTGCCTCTGAGTTCGGCAAGACTTTTGATCGAAGAAGTGTTGGGAACCACGATCGCCTCAGCGGCCGAAGCTGGCGGTTCGTTTCCCACATAGATCAGATCCGCGCCCGCAGCCTGCGCGAAAATCGGCGGCGCTTCACCGACGGTGCCGAAATCAATGCTGCCAACATTCAAACCTTCCAGCAATTGCGGTCCGGCGGGAAATTCTGTCCATTGCACCTCGACGCGCATTGCCGCCAGCCTCTTTTCCAGACTTCCGCGCGCCTTGAGTAGCACCAGCGTGCCGTATTTCTGATATCCGATGCGGATGAGGTTGTCGGAGGGATTCGTTTTCTGCGCGAGCGCTCCGGGTCGAGCGGCCGCGAAAATCACAATCACAAAGATCGCGAGTGCCGACTTCCACAATTTTGTCGTCGGAAATGTGCTCATGACTTGTCTTCCGCACCAATCGGATCGTTGTATCACGAATAAAACGTCGCCTTTGGAAGTTTGCGATTTACCGCCCAATCGCCGAGTTCACGAATTTTGTAGTCAACCGGATCATGAAGAGTGTGCGTGCGCAAGTTGCGCCAGTAGCGATCAAGCCGGGCTGGCGCTGCGGCCGCGCGCGCTCCCATCACTTCAAACATCTGGCTCGTGATCTCGAGGCCCGTTTTCGTCGTGATTACCTTGGAGGCCGCGACATCCAGAGCACACTTTCCCCGCAGACTCTCGCTGATTTCATCTTCGCTCTCCCACGCACGTTGTAGAGATTCCGAGGCGATATCAGTGAGCGCCTGCGCCGCTTGCAGATCCACGAAGAAGCGGCCGTAATTGGCAAGAATGTAAGGATCTTCGGTCGCGTTGGCGATCCCGGTTGAATTCGCCCACGGACGCGTAGTCGCTTGCGTATAATTCCGCGCTTCGTCTAAGGCGCCCTCGGCCAGCCCCAGGAAAACGTTGCTGAGAATAAGCTGCGCGATGCATGAACGCAGCGAAGCGCGAACACTGCCGAGCGGACCTGGTGTTCTCAGGAACTCTTCGTCCCCGGCTGGAACCGCGTTGAACTCCACGCTGCCGCTATCGGTTTGCCGCTGCCCGATGCTGTCCCAATCGTCGTGAATACGAATTCCGGGCCTGTCCGATGGAATCGCCGCCACCATGAATTTCTGGTCGGCTGAGTGAAGGGCAGAAACAATCAACATGTCCGAGTCGGTCGCGCCGGAGCAAAAACTCTTGCGTCCATTAATCAGGAAACCAAGGGTCGCGTCGGGGGTGGCGCTGGTTCGCTTATCCAGGGGATTGAGCGCGTTTCCCCAGAACCACCGATTGCGAACGGTTCCGGAAAATAACTGTTCTGTTTGTTCTCGCGAACCGTAAAGCCAAACCGAGGCCAGCATTAAATGTTGAAAGCCGAATAAGTGCGCGATCGAGCTATCGACGCGTGCGAACAGCCGCACCAATTTCATCGTGTCCGGCCAGTCCATGCTCCAGCCGCCCAACTCGGAGGGAATGATTACATTCAGCAGCCCGCTCTTGCGCAACAGGTCTCGCTCTGTCTTCGCCGTCGCGCCCTTCCTGTCGCGCTCAACCGCGGTTTGCGCAAACGTCCTCGATAGTTGGTCGGCAATTTCGAAAGCGCATTGCCGCGGCGGCGCGCCCGCAGTTGCGGCACCATCGTTCAACATTGAAAGCACGACGGTCCTCTCATAGTTTTCCGCCATTTGAGCCCGCATCCTTCAGTGCCGTGCATTGTTGCTCCGGCAACAGCTGTGTTGATTCGGTGTTGCTACAGCAACATCCCGGCACGCGATTAGTCGATTCGGATTCGTTGTAAGCGCGTGAAAACAGCAGATTCATCGACATACACTCACGTCTGTCTTGGCACGAGAATTGCCAAACTCATTCAGATTCGCGCTCGCGTAGGAGGACAGCAATTATGGAAGTGTTCTGGTTTTTGCCGACGCACGGAGATGGCCGTTATCTCGGAACTGCCGAGCAAGCCCGCAGCGTGAGCTATGCGTACCTGAAGCAGATTGCACAGGCCGCCGACGAACTCGGATTTCATGGCGTGCTCCTCCCCACAGGCCGCTCTTGCGAAGACGCGTGGGTCGTGGCTTCTACACTTGTGCCGGTAACGACCAAGTTGAAGTTTCTTGTGGCGATTCGCCCTGGCATCACGTCCCCCACGGCCGCCGCGCGCATGGCGGCAACGTTCGACCGGCTCTCGAATGGACGCCTCTTGATTAACGTTGTCACGGGCGGCGACCCCGACGAAGCCATCGGAGATGGGGTTTTTCTGTCGCACGATGAGCGTTATGAAGTCACCGACGAATTTCTTCAAATCTGGCGGGAAGCTGTGGCTGGTCGATCGATTTCATTGCACGGCAAACATTTGCGCGTCGAGAATGCTCGCGTCTTGTATCCGGCGGTTCAGAAGCCACATCCGCCTCTCTATTTCGGAGGTTCTTCCAAGGTTGCTTACGGACTGGCAGCGCGGCAGGTCGATGTATATCTCACATGGGGCGAACCGCCGCAGCAGGTCGGAGAGAAAATCGAATCCGTCCGGCGGCTCGCGGAAAAAGAAGGACGCAAGGTTCGCTTTGGCATTCGCCTGCACGTAATCGTGCGCGAAACGGAGCGCGAGGCCTGGAATGCGGCCGAAGATCTGATCCGTTATCTGGACGATGAAACGATCGCGAAGGCTCAAAAGGCATTCGCCCGCTTCGATTCCGAAGGCCAGCGTCGCATGGCCCAACTGCACAGTGGAAGCCGCGACAAGTTGGAAGTGAGTCCCAACCTGTGGGCTGGCGTCGGCCTCGTTCGCGGTGGCGCGGGAACAGCTCTGGTTGGCGATCCTGCGACCGTTGCGAAACGCATGCAGGAGTATTCGAACCTCGGAGTCGAAACTTTCATTCTGTCGGGCTATCCCCACCTCGAAGAAGCGTACCGCGTGGCCGATTTGCTGTTCCCGCATCTGCCCCTCGCGGTCAAGCCTGCAACCCCATTCGGAAATGTCACTGGGCCGTTTGGAGAGCTCGTGGCCAACGAATACACGCCGCAGAGGCCGCCGGTAGAGGCACAGACTGTGCAACAGAGTTAAGAAACGGATCAAGATCTCACGCCGAGGCACACTTGAAACGAAATCGGACAATTGTCGCGAGCACAGCAATGTTGCTCTTAGCCGCTCTGCTAGCCGCCGGATGCAATAAAGCATCCACGAAGCCCAAGACCATCCGGCTCGACTGCGCCTATTACAATCCTGTCAGTCTGATTCTTCGCGATAAGAAATTCTTGGAGCAGGATCTCGCCCCTGACGGAATCTCTGTGGCGTGGACGCAAAGCCTTGGCAGCAACAAAGCGTTGGAGTTGCTCAACAGCAAGAGCGTCGATTTCGGCTCAACCGCCGGGGCCGCGGCGCTGATTGGAAAAGCGAATGGCAATCCCATCAAGGCTATCTACGTTTACTCTCGCCCGGAGTGGACCGCTCTTGTGGTGCGCAAAGATTCCCCGATCACGAAAGTGGAAGACCTCAAAGGAAAGAAAGTAGCAGTAACCCGCGGGACCGATCCGCATATCTTTCTGTTGCGCGCACTCCATGAAGCTGGCCTCACCGAAAAAGATGTTCAAATGGTTGTTCTCCAACATCCGGATGGAAGAATCGCCCTCGAAAAAGGAGACGTGGACGCCTGGGCTGGGCTCGATCCCATGATGGCGCAAACCGAGTTGCAAACGGGCGCGCGGCTTTTTTATCGCAACGTCAACTTCAATAGCTACGGCGTTCTCGACGTGCGCGAGGAGTTTGCAAAGCAGTATCCTGCATACGTTGGCCGTGTGCTGGCGGCGTACGAAAAAGCGCGCCTCTGGGTGATTCAGAATCCGGATGAGTTCCGTAAGCTCTTCGCCGCTGACGCGAAACTCGACGATCCCGTCGTGAAAGAAGTTTTGGAACGAACGGATTTGAGCAATCCCTTGATTGGCGACCAACAAAAACAAGTAATTACGGCCGCCGGAGACGTGCTCAAGCAAAACAACGTAATCAGCAGCAGCACCGATGTGAACGCAACCGTCGATAATCTGATCGATCCTGAATACGCTCGAACGGCGGTCGGCAAGAACGTGGCGCAAAAATGAGTACGGCAGAACAAAATCAGCAGCTCCCGTGGAAAACATCCGCCCGGCTTGGGGGCGAATCGCACGGCTCGAGAACTCTCCGGCGCCAACCTCGAGTGTCAGATCATCTTCTCGGATGGACTATTCCACTAGGCATTCTTTTCGCTTGGGAAGTTCTGGCGCGGAAAGGAGTGCTGCCTCAGAACTGGCTTCCCGCGCCGACTGTGATCGCGCGGACGATCTATGAGATGGCAGTCGCCGGAGACCTGTGGCGGCATGTAGGCATCACTATCGCGCGCGTTGCCCTGGGCTTTCTGATTGGTGGTCTCGCAGGAACGCTGTTAGGCGCGCTCACTGGCTATATTCCCGTTGCCCGAAAATTGCTCGATCCGCTGCTGCAATCCCTGCGCAGTGTTCCCTCCATCGCATGGGTTCCGTTATTCCTGCTATGGCTGGGAATTCAGGAAAGCTCGAAGATCGCGCTCATTTCACTCGGCGCGTTTTTTCCCGTGTATCTCAATCTCTCGGTCGCCATGCGCCATGTCGATCCCAAGCTCTTGGAAGTTGGGAAGCTGTATCGCCTGAGTAGCTTTCAAATGGTTCGCAGGCTGATTCTTCCCGCCGTGTTGCCCGAGTATATCGTCGGCCTGCGCAGCGGACTTGGCCTCGCGTGGATGTTCGTAGTCGCCGCCGAGCTCCTGGGCGCTAGCAGCGGTATTGGGTTTCTCATGGTCGATGGTCAAATGACTGGCCGGGCGGCCATCATCCTGGGCAGCGTGTTGCTCTTCGCAATTTGCGGGAAGGCTACGGATTGGGTGATGAACGCCACGGGAACAAGACTTCTAGGCCACAGGGCCCGGTAATCGAGGTCGCTTTATGTCTGTGCGGATGACTATCGAGCGGGTGATTGTCAGCGAAGCCACTCGCGACCATGCCGTCACAAAGGGCGGCACACTCGAGATTGCCATCGAAAACAAGACCTTCGCCACGTATCAAGGCCAGCTTTCCATTCTCCGCGACGTTTTCCTGAGCATCGATCCCGGTGAGTTTGTCTGCATTGTTGGCGGCAGCGGCTGCGGCAAAACCACGTTGCTACGAATCCTCGCCGGTTTAGAGACAGATTACGAAGGCGCTGTTCACCTCGATGGAAACCGGATAACCGGACCCGATCTGAACCGTGGAGTAGTTTTTCAAGAGCATCGCCTTCTGCCCTGGCTCACAGTTCACGATAACGTTGCGTTCGGTCTTGCGCGGCGCGCTCCCGTAGAACGGGCGAGCAAAGTCCAACATTATCTGGACTTGGTTGGCCTCAAGAATTTCGAGCATGATTATCCGCATCAACTCTCCGGCGGCATGTCGCAACGCGTCGCAATTGCCCGCGCTCTCGCTGGATGCCCCGAAGTCCTGCTGCTCGATGAACCTTTCGCATCGCTCGACGCTCTTACCCGCATCCGCATGCAGGAAGAACTATTGCGTGTCTGGCAATCCGAGCGCACCACGGTAGTGTTAGTCACGCACGACATCGAAGAGGCGGTGTATCTCGCCGATCGTGTAGTTGTCATCTCATCACGGCCAGGAACCATCAAGAATATTGTGTCGGTTGACTCGTCTCGTCCACGCGAGCGAACCGACCACGAATTCAGCAGAATTCGAAAAGCCGTGCTCGACGAATTCTTCGCCCCAGGACTATTGGAATAAAACTCGAAGTGGAAGGAAAACTGCTCTTGACTACTTATTCTTCGCCAGTTCTCCATACTCAATGAGGCGGGCACGCAAGATATTCCGGCTGATGCCGAGCAACTTTGCAGTCTGGAGTTGGTTGCGATGGCAAAACTCATAAGCGGCCTTGACCACGGCTGCGTCGATTGTGGCATATAGGTCGGGACCACCGCTTTCAAACAGAGATAACAAAGCCTTGCGCAACACGCCGTCGACATTTTCATCGGCGTTGGCCGCTGGCCGGCTGCGTAGGGAAGAAAGATGCAAGTCTTCCGGTCGAACAATATTTTCCCGGCACACCAGCAGCGCATGATGAACCACATTTTCCAGTTCACGAATATTGCCGGGCCAGGAGTGTTGATGGATCAGAATCTCTGTCACATCGGCGCTCAGTACGGGATCCTTCAGACCCAGCCGCTCGCCGTAGACACGCAAGAAATACTGCGCCAGCGGAACAATGTCGTCCAACCGCTCACGCAGCGGAGGAATATGCAGCGTCGCGACCTGTAGGCGGTAATAAAGGTCCTCGCGAAAACGTCCAGCGGCAACCGCTTCTTCGAGATTCACATTGGTTGCAGTCACCACCCGCACATCAATCGGCACCGCGCTTCGCGAACCCAGCCGAACCACCTGCCGCTCCTGCAAGACGCGCAGCAATTTCACCTGCATGGAAAGGGGCAGATCACCGATTTCATCCAGAAACAAAGTTCCGCCACGGGCAGCCTCGAACCATCCAGCGCGAGCTACACTTGCCCCAGTGAACGAGCCCCGCTCGTGGCCAAAAAGCTCGCTCTCGACGAGTCCTTCTGAAAATGCCCCGCAATTGACCGCTAGAAAAGGTCCTCCGTGCCGAGGACTTAGCGCGTGCAGATGCCTGGCGATCAGTTCCTTCCCAGTTCCGGTCTCTCCAGTAATTAACACATTTGCAGCACTCGGACCGATCAACTGGATTCTCTCGAACAGCGCTTTCGACTTCACGTCTTCAAAAACCAGCGCGGTCGCGCGGAACGCTACCGGATCACTAGGGACGACCGGGAAGCTCAGAAGCGGTTTGGAGACTGCCGACAAAGCCATGGGAGTCGGGTGGAGAGCCCACGTAATACAAGTAAACCAATAGACATAGTAGCACGTATTCCCAGGCGAAGGACAGATTTTTTCGCTGCGGGTGTCCTGCCATACATCATTCAGTGGCGTCAGCACGGCAGTTAATCTCAGCGATCTCCAGCATCGTGGTGTTTCCAGGGCTAGGACGTCGTAACACGGGGGTCGGATCGTTCAGCGCACCGCGTTTGCACTCGTCCCCAAGAATAATCGCTTGGGCAATTTCCCTCATCGGTTTCCGCTTCTGCCGACTGTAGCGCTGCAACGTCAGATAGGCCTGCTCTTCGCTCAATCCATGGTTGCGCTGCAGAATGCCTTTCCCGCGTTCCACTAGCTTCCGTGTTTCCAATTCCATCAGCAGGTCAGAATTCTGGCTCTCCACGCGCGAGATACCAATATCAGCACCCAGCAGAACTCCGACGCTGGAAAGTAACTTAACTTCGCGGATGCTATATCGGCGGGCTCGATGGCGCTGCAAGTTAATCAGTCCGACCAATTTCCTGCGGGCTAGCAACGGTATTGACACAAACGTCTCACCAGGGTCGGTCGACCATTGATCGAAAATCCTCGCTGCGGGCTGCTTCTGGCTGTTGCTCGAAATCGCGATCGGAACCCGATGTTTCGCGAGTAAGGCGGTGGGGCCCATTCCAAGCGAAAGCTTGGTGTGCCCCGGCTCCTCTTGATCCAAATGTTTCCAAACCCAGAGCGCCAGTTCTGCGCCGTCCCGGACCGTCGCGGTAGTCAATAATGCAACCATGAGGAACACTAGAAAGGGCTGGGGCTTCATGCAAAATATCCAGGAACACCCAATTAATTGCGCTTGAAAAACACTCGAGACAACTGGAAACAAATGAAGATGGGTGTGCATCGACAACCAACCTGAACCCGATGGCAAAGGGCAGGCATTTTGGAATCTGGATTAGTAAGTATGTCTATTTGTATGATAGCCTATCATGAGTTCGCTAAGCAAGATCGCGTCAGCCTGCAACACTCGGCAGGCCTCGGAGTTTTCCAGCAGGCAAAGGATTCCTATATGCATATCACTTCTAGCGCGAAACTGGCCGCCGCAACCCTACTAGCAATCTTTGCCACCACCCTTTTGGTGTCGGGACAATCTGTGGAGGGCACTTGGGACGCAACCGTCACTGTGAACAATGTTTCCGTTCCATTCCGGATCGAAATCGACGTCAACGGAGCGGATGTGCATAGCTACTTCTTTAACGGCGCCGATCGAGTGAATCCGTCAAACAGCGGGACATTCCAGAATGGCTCATTAACACTGAATTTTGACAGTTACGCCACGAAGCTGGAAGCCACTCTCAAAGATGGAATATTGATTGGAAGCTACGGCGGAAGCTCTGGAAATCCTTATGCGTTTCAGGCAAAGCGGCACGATCCATCCGTGGTCAGGGTAAGCGACCAGCATGCACCGGATATCTCTGGGCTTTGGGAAATCCAGGTCAAAAGCCCGAAAGGCGAATCGGCCTGGCACTTTGTCGTGAACCAGACGGGTTCCAAGATCGATGCAGCAATTCTGCGGGTCGATGGCGACACGGGAACCCTCTCGGGCGATTACAAAGACGGCGAGTTTATTCTCAGTCACTTCACTGGAGAGAGGCCGTTTTACGTGGAGGTGACGCCGCAATCCGACGGCAGCCTGCAACTGCAGATCAGCAGCTTTCATGACACGCAGAATCTGATAGCGCTACGGCCGACGGAGGCACGAGCCAGAAATCTTGCTCCGCCCGACGACCCAACGCAGCACACAAAAGTGAAAGATTCCAGCCAGCCGCTGCGTTTTTCCTTTCCGGATGTGACTGGCCGTGTCGTCTCCAACACTGACGACCGATTTCAGGGCAAAGTAGTGCTAGTCAATATAACTGGGAGTTGGTGCCCAAACTGCCACGACGAAGCCCCATTTCTCGAAGAGCTCTACCGGAAGTATCACGCTCAGGGACTTGAGATTGTGGCCCTCGACTTTGAGCAGGCGGAGCAGTTGCAAAGCCTCTCACGAGCCCGCGCGTTTATCAAGCGCTATAGAATCGAATACAACTACCTAATCGCTGGAGAACCAAGCCAGCTGAACGAGAAGATTCCGCAGGCTGAAAACCTAAACGCCTGGCCCACTACATTTTTTGTTGGCCGAAATGGCTTGGTGCGTTCGGTCCACGTTGGTTTTACTAGCCGGGCGAGCGGAGAACTCGATTCACGTTTGAAAGACCATGTGCGCAACGAGATCGCACAATTGCTTTCAGAAAACGTTCATGTAGCGAAAAGTGGAAACTGAGATTCGGAGTCAATCATGATAAGTCGTAGAAGCTTCCTTTTATCCGCGGCAGCCTCCGCTGGTGTCGCCGCTGCGGTTCGCGAACTGTAAAACATTCGAAAAGGGTACTTTTAATGCTCAGGACCATCGCCATTGTGCTGTTTTCAGCCGCTGCCTTTGCCCAGCGAGTTCCGCACCCTGACGGCGCCGCTGCCACTGTTACGTCGGTCGAACCGGAAACTCCCTCCAAAGCAAAGAAGTTGAACCGCGCAGAGTTTGACGCCCTGCTTGCCAACCCCGATAAGATTCTCCTGATCGATGTCCGCAGACCAGATGAAATATCCGCCATTGGTGGCTTTCCCGTCTACCTCAACGTACAAGTTGATGACCTGAAAAATCATCTGAACGCGATCCCGAGAGACCGGACCATAATCACCATCTCCAATCACGCCGTCCGTGCCGGGGTTGCTGCCGATCTGCTGATCGCCAACGGATTTCGGGTGGCCGGAGCCGTCGGAGCGCAAACCTATGAGACGGAGGGCGGAACCCTGCTCAAGATCGCTCCGCCCAAGCCACAGGAAAACCCCAACCCAGCTCCTGGTCAAAGGTAGAACCCAAGATGATGAAGACTCTTCTCTTTCGTCCTCGACCCTACAGCGAACTTGCCGCCGTTGTGGCGATGATTCTCACCGCATCATCGTTCACGCAGGCGCAAGGACTTCTAACCCAAAGAACCCTCTCTGAACAGGCAGCCATCTCCGTTGCCCAAGGAACGCTTGATAAGTGCCACGCCGATGGATACCGCGTAAGTGTGAGCGTCCTCGACGCCAGCGGTCTGGTCAAGGTGCAGATCCGTGGCGACGGAACCGGTCCCCACACCCTGGAGAACGGTCGCCGCAAGGCATACACAGCGCTTACGTTCAAGCGAACCTCCGCCGAAACCGCGCAGCAGTGGGCATCGGCGGGCACGCCGCCTCCACTCATTGAAGGGACGGTCGCCTTAGGAGGCGGGGTACCGATCAAGGCGGGCAATGAGATAATCGGGGCTGTCGGCGTCAGCGGTGCTCCCGGCGCCGACAAGGATGAAGCTTGCGCCAACGCCGGCA
>Ga0074044_10005382_pt1 | contig 10452 bp, 15 predicted proteins | sample BogForMeECP23OM1_FD_94443 | JGI IMG/M metagenome (GOLD analysis project Ga0074044, IMG submission 94443) | Bog forest soil microbial communities from Calvert Island, British Columbia, Canada - Bog Forest MetaG ECP23OM1 | ecosystem: Environmental > Terrestrial > Soil > Wetlands ...
CGCCGCGAGTTCCCAGTAGTTTAGGGCGATATAGCTGGCCACTCGGGGACCTCCTCCCGGATCTGTCCGGCCTCGACCACGAGGACCCGATGCGCCACGCGCTTGGCTTGCCCCGCATCATGTGTAACCCACAGCACAGCGAGACCCGCCCATACCCGTGCACCGATCAGCGCCTCGACCGCCGCCACGGAAGCAGCATCGAGGGCCGCGGTAGGCTCATCGAGCAGCAGCACCTTTGGCCGCACCATCAGCGCACGGATGAGCGCGAGCCGCAGCCGCTCGCCCGTCGATAGCCGGGTGATCGGCCAAGCCTTCGTCTCCTCGGGAAACCCCAGGTCTCTGACAAAAGCGACTGCCGCTGTCCACTCGCCAAAATGCTCGCCGACCGTTTCCGCCCACCAACCCGGCTCGGCCGGCATATAGCCGACCAGGCGGCGCCATTCGGGTCCGGCGATCGTCGAGCGGTCGCGGCCGTCCAGGGTCACCTGACCTTCGTTGGGATCAAGGTCCGCGATGGCGCGCAGCAGCAACGTTTTGCCCGCCCCGGAGGGACCCCGTACGGCAATACACTCCCCCGCCGCCAAAGAGAGGGAGGCAGGTTTGAGGATGTTCGTTCGAAGATCGCGAACCTGAAGCATCGGTACGCCGGTTTGAGAAGCAGCGAGACCTCCTTCGCTAGCCGCCATCGCTGCCATCCCGTTGAGAGGCCTCTCCCTCAGGTTGCCTCCCCTAAACTGGTGCCCCGAACCCGACACTTGCTACGCGTTCGCCGCGCCTAGCGTGTGAGTCTCCGCGAGCGACAAAAGAAATCGCGGCAAGATAGGCGAGCGAGTCGAACTCAGCGATACCACAACGACTTCGGCTGCTGCGTCGGAAGCGTTCGACCAAAAGGCTCAACCCTCGGCCTCCGGCCGGGGGTCGAAACACCGGCCGGAAAAATTGCACGCGTCATCAGTGGCTTGAGTGGCCATCCGAGTTCCGTGCGCTGAGGCGGGGGTTGCGGTTCGGCGCGAGGCTCCTTAGAATAAGCGGGTGTCGGGGTGATGCAGAGACCCCGTTAGACGGCTCGCCGTCCAAGCTCTGCGCAACTTCGCTGACGCGAGGAATGCGCGCGCATGGACGGACAAAAGCCACTTTCTATTTCCCCTCAGGATGTGTATGGCGCGATCGGCACCGCCGCCGCGCCCGTCATTATCGATGTCCGCCGCAGTGCGGCATTTGCTGTCGACAACCGGATGATTGTCGGCGCGATCCGACGAAACGCTGACGAAATTCAAAACTGGCGCCGGGAGTCGCCATCGGACAAAGCGGTCGTCGTCTACTGCGTCCGTGGCCATGAGGTGAGCCAGGAAGCAGCATCGGCCCTACGAAGTGCCGGGATCGACGCGCGCTATCTCGAACACCGGATCGCGGGGTGGGCCGAGTACCCGGTTGCCGATGCGCGGCACGAGGGACACGGAAGCGCGCTCCTGGGTCACCCGCAAGCGGCCCAAGATCGATCGGATCGCCTGTCCCTGGCTGATCCGGCGATTCATCGATCCCGAAGCAAGGGCGCCTATGCCGCCGCCATCGGCACGATTCTCGGCGCCTGTATTCTGCTCGGCAAGATCGCGATCGGCGACTGGCTGACGGTGCTCGTCGCGCTCGGAAGCCTCGCCGTCCTGTTCCGCTTCAAGGTCAGCAACCCTCTTCTCGTCGCTGCGACCGCCGTCATCGGGCTGATCGCTTTCCCGCTGCTGCAACCGGCCTGGGTCTTTGTCAAATAGAGGAGCGCAGAGGTGGCGTTACCGTCTTTCCTGACGCGTTGGCTGCTGCCCCCCGCCGTTGTCGTAGCAATCGGAGGCGCCGTCATGCCGCCAATCTCTACGGCTCAGAACGCGACGACGCAGATCGACATCTCCAGAATGAACCTCGGGCTCGCTCCCGATGACTTCACCTTCTGGCGCACCGGCGAGGGCGAGGCCGGCCAGTGGAGTGTCGTCGCCGATCCCACGGCGGCGAACGGCCGCGCGATCGCGCAGGTGAGCAAGGATCGCACCGATTACAGATTCCCGCTCGCGATCTACAAACCCTACTCGGGCAAGGACCTCGAAGTGTCGGTGCGCTTCAAAGCCGTCGCCGGGACAGTCGATGAGGCCGGCGGCGTTGCCGTGCGTCTCTTGACGCCGGGTGATTACTACATCGCCCGTGCGAATGCGCTTGAAGACAATGTGCGCTTCTATCGGGTCGTCAAAGGCAAACGCGAGCAGCTCGCGGGCGCGAACCTCAAGGTGTCCGCGAACGCCTGGCACACACTGGCGCTCAGGGCCGAGGGCGACCGTTTCACCGTTTCCTTCGACGGCAAGGTGCTGCTCTCGGCCCAGGACAGAACCTTTCCGGATGCCGGCAAGGTAGCGCTGTGGACCAAGGCCGACAGCGTGACCTACTTCGACACCATTTCGATCATGACGCTCAAATAAATCGGGGAGGAGGAGCCATGGCCTACACGATCAAACCGCTTGCCTGTGATCCGGCGAGGATCAAGGGATGTCGGAGAAGCTGATCGTTAGTCATTACGAAAATAATTACGGCGGTGCGGTCAATCGCCTCAATGCGATCACCGCGCGGCTCGCCGAGCTCGACTTCGAAAAAACCCCAGGCTTTGTGATCAACGGTCTGAAGCGCGAGGAGCTGATCGCCAGCAACTCGGTGATCTAGCATGAGCTTTTCTTCGCGTCGCTGGGCGACGAGAGCGAGCCGGAAGGCGAATTGCGCAACGCGCTCGCCCGCGATTTCGGGAGCGTCGATCGCTGGCGCGCCGAATTCTCCGCCATGGGCAAAGCCCAGGGCGGCGGCTCGGGATGGGTACTGCTGACCTGGTCGCCGCGCGACCACAAGCTCATCAACCAGTGGGCGATGGACCACACGACGACGCTCGCCGGCGGGTGCCCGATCCTGGCGCTCGATATGTACGAGCGTTCCTATCACATCGATTACGGCGCCAAGGCGGCCGCCTATGTCGATGCCTTCATGACAGCCATCAACTGGCCGAACGTCGCGCGCGTCTACGGCGAGCTGCGTTCGTGAGCCGCATCCCGGATCTCTAACGGAAGGATCAGACATGACGTTCACGATGCTTCGATTGACGATGTTCCTCGCGGCGGTCGGCCTGTTCACTGCACCGGCGGCGTTCGTGCGCGCAGAAGACACCGACCCGGCGGCTCTGGCGAAGGCATTAAAAGAAACGCCGATCACGTTGCAGGACGGGCTGAAGGCGAGCGAGCGCGAGGGAAAACCGATCTCAGGAAAATTCGAGATTGAGGACGGCACGCTGCAGCTCTCGGTCTATACGCTGCAGGGCAATGACTTTATCGAGGCGGTGGCGGACCCAAAGACTGGCGCCATAGCCAAGGCCTAAAAGATCACCGATGACGATGATCTGAAAGACGCGTCTGCGCAGAAAGCGGCAATGGCAAAGGCGACGGTGTCGCTGCTTGCCTCTGCTGACGCGGCGGCCAAGGCCAATGCAGGCCTGCGGATAATCAGTATCTATCCGCAGCTGCAGAACGGTCATGCAGTGGCCGAAGTGACCCTGCTGCAGGGGACGGTTTTGAAAAAGGTGACGGAGAAGCTCGATTGAACACGGCCGGCCGCGATTGGCCGCCCAACAGCTGCGGGAGGATGAGGATGAAGTTCAATATGCGACAGTTGGCGCTTGTGGCCCTGCTTGCCGGAGCGGCCGGTCTCGCCTTTGCGGCCGATGATGGCTGGCAGGCGCAAGTCGGCGAGGCGCTTGGAAAAACCGGCTCGGCAGCACCGGGCGGCATCTACCGCGTCGGGCTGCCGCGCACCGATCTGAAGGTCACACTCGACGGCGTCGAACTCAAACCCGGCTTCGCGCTAGGCGGTTGGCTCGCGTTCGAGAAGATGGGCGATCAGGGCATGGTCATGGGCGATCTCGTGCTGACGATGGACGAGGTTAACCCAGTCATGACAAAGCTCGCCGCGGGCGGGATCGAGGTGACGGCCCTGCACAATCACCTGCTGTGCAACCAGCCTTTCACGATGTACATGCATGTGCTCGGGCGGGGCGATCCGGTGAAGCTTGCAGCGGTGCTGCGCACGGCGCTTGCCGAAAGCAAGACGCCGCTTTCCGCTGCTCCCGCGCCTGCGGCGCCGCCGCCCATCGATCTCGACACCGCCGCCATCGATCAGTCCCTCGGCGCAAAGGGCGCCAATAACGGCGGCGTCTACCAGTTCAGCATCCCCCGCGCGGAACCGATCAAGGATGGCGGGATGGACGTCCCGCCGGCGATGGGCTCGGCCAATGCGATCAACTTTCAGCCGACCGGCGGCGGCAAGGCGGCGATCACCGGGGATTTCGTGCTGATCGCGAAGGAGGTGAACCCGGTGCTGAAGGCGCTGCGTGACCAAGGGATCGAGGTCACCGCGATTCACAATCACATGCTCGACGATCAGCCACACCTCTACTTCATGCATTTCTGGGCCAATGACGATGCCAGGAAGCTCGCCGAAGGCCTGAAGGCAGCGCTTGCGCAGATCAATATTGCGAGGAGCTGAGCGTGTTCGCGCGGGCGATTCTGCTGGCGGCAAGCCTGATGTGGCCCGGCACTTTGGTGGCGCAGACGGCGGCGGGCGCGCCTCTCGTACTCGAGGCGAAGATCCCGCTCGGGCAGGTGAGCGGCCGGATCGATCACCTCGATATCGACTTGAAGCGGCGGCGGCTGTTTGTTGCCGAGCTCGGCAACAACAGCCTGGGCGTGGTCGATCTGGCAGCCGGCAAGACGATGCGCACGATCAGCGGCTTTAGCGAGCCGCAGGGGGTGGCGTATGTTCCCTCCTCCGACAGCGTCTATGTGGCCAATGGCGGCGACGGCTCGGTGCGGGCGCTGGGCGGCGAGGATCTCGCGCCGGTCGGCGCATTGAGCTCGGCAACGACGCCGATAATGTGCGGATCGACGCGCCGCGCAACCGGGTGCTGGTGGGCTACGGCAAGGGTGCGCTCGCCGTGATCGATCCGGCAAGTCGCAGCAAGACCGCCGAAATTCCTCTCAAGGCCCATCCGGAGGGTTTCCAGATCGACGAGCCCGGGACCCAGGTCTTTGTCAACGTGCCGAACGCCTACAAGATCGCGGTCGTGGACCTCGCCACGGGCGCCTCCCGATCGTTGCCGACGCCGGGAGTGAAATCGAATTTCCCGATGGCGATCGACGCTGAAGCGCACCGGGTTCTCGTCGTTTTTCGCAGCCCGCCGACCTTCACGGCGCTTTCGAGCCAGGACGGACATGTCGTGGCCAAGCTCGAAACCTGCGGTGACGCCGATGACGTGTTCGTCGATGCCAGGCGCCGCCGCCTCTATGTGAGTTGCGGCGAGGGAGTGGTCGATGTGCTCGAGCAGGACGAGGCCGGCTATCGGCAGCTTGCGCGCGCGTTGACGGTATCGGGAGCGCGGACGTCACTTTTCGTTCCCGAGCTCGACCGGTTGTTTGTGGCGGTGCGGACGAGATCGAGCGAGCCGGCGGCGATTTGGGTGTTCCGTCCCGCGCCATGAAAGGGGTCAGGGGCGTCGCTGCGCTGGTGCCGGCGGCCCTACTTGCCTGCTGGTGCGGCTCTGCGGAGGCCTATCGTCCATTCGACGGGACCGATGCGGCCGTGGCCGAAACGGGCGAAATGGAAATCGAGCTCGGCCCGGTCGAGTACCTTCGCGACGGAGCCGATCGCTCGCTGTTCGCTCCTGATGTGAGGGTAAATTACGGTTTCGCACCGGGCTGGGAAGCATCGCTGGAGGGCGATGTCGCTCACGGTCTGACCGCCGGCACTCCCGCGGTGAGCCTGATTGAAAGCGAGGCCCTTCTCAAAAGCGTGCTGCGCGAGGGCAGCCTGCAGGAGAAGCCCGGGCCCAGTATCGCAACCGAATTCGGCATTCTGTTGCCGGGGATCAATGACGAACATGGGACTGGAGCGATCCTTACCGGCATCGTCTCGCAGCGCTGGGACTGGGGAACGGTCCACCTCAATGCTCAAATTGAGCTTACCCGCGAGCAGCAGGCCGATTACTTTCTCGACGCGATCATCGAGGGCCCGCATGACTGGGCAGTACGACCCGTCTCCGAGATCTTTTACGAACGCGATGTCGGCCAGTTTCGAACCCACTCCGCGCTGATCGGGGCGATCTGGCAGGTGCAAGACAATATTGCGGTCGACTTCGGACTGCGGGGAGCGCAGGTCAATGACCACACCGAGGCCGAGATCCGCGCCGGGGTGACCTTCTCCTTCGGCGTCACGAAGGGACCCGATATCTTGTCGCGCCTGATCGCCGCGGCGCTGCACGGAGTGCACTAATGCGCGGCCGATCGGCGACCGGCGACGAGTGGTGGCGGCCGATGCCTCGGGGGGCCTCGGCCGATGCGCTGCGTGTCCTGGCGGCGCGCGGCGTGCGGGCGTTTGGCGATGGCTTTGTCGCGTTGCTGCTTCCCATCTACCTTGTCGAACTCGGGTTCAGCGCGCTCGCGATTGGTGCCATCGTGACCAGGACGCTGATCGGCACCGCCTTGCTGACACTCTGGGTCGGGTGGATCGCTAACCGGCATTCCCGACGCTTGCTTCTCCTCGCCGCGGCGGTGCTGATGGCGGCGACTGGGGCCGGCTTTGCGGGCATCACGGATTTCTGGCCGCTCCTCGTCATCGCCTTTGTCGGCACGATGAACCCGACTTCGGGCGACGCCAGCATTTTCGTCCCGCTCGAGCAGACTGTATTAACTCAGACGATCGCCGCCCGGCAGAGAACCGCGCTGTTCGCGCGCTACAGCGTCATCGGCTCCTGCGCGACAGCGCTCGGCGTGCTCGCTGCGGCGCTTCCCGATTTCATGACCGCGTGGACGGGCTGCACCCGGGTGGCCGCGATGCGGCTGATGTTCAGCCTTTATGCGGGGCTGGGGTTGGTGGCGTTCCTGCTGTACCGGCCGCTGTCTCCAGCGGTCGAGGTCGCCGACGAAGCGCCGAAGGCGCCGCTGCAGCAATCAAAGCGGCTCGTGTACGGCATGGCGGCTCTCTTCGGCATGGATTCGTTTGGCACCGGCTTTTTGGTGCAGTCGCTGCTGGCGCTCTGGCTCTACCAGGCCTTCCAGGTTTCGGTGACGACAACCGCGGCGATCCTGTTCTGGAGCAGCCTTTGCTCGGCGGTCTCCTACCTCGTCGCCGTGCCGATCGCCGCGCGCATCGGGCTCATTAATACGATGGTGTTCACCCATCTGCCGTCGAACATCTTGTTAATCCTGATCCCCTTCGCGCCCAATCTTGCGACCGCGATCGCGCTGCTGCTCGCGCGCAGCGCGCTGTCACAGATGGACGTGCCAACCAGGACCTCGTACGTGATGGCGGTCGTCACGCCGCCTGAACGGCCGGCCGCCGCGAGCATCACGGCGGTCCCGAAAACCTTCGCCTGGGCGGCAGGCTCGATGATCTCGGGCTATCTGCTGACGCTTTCAACCTTTGGCTGGCCGCTGCTGATCGGCGGTGTCATCAAGGGCGTCTACGACATCCTGCTGCTGATCAAGTTTCAGAAGGTGCGTCCGCCCGAGGAGGCCACGGCGGTAGGGGATTGATCAATTGAAAGCGGGCGAATGTCGCTGGAGGCCGCATCAGAGCAGGCCGAGACCGCCGAGAGCACCGCCCGCGAGCAGCATCCACATGGGATTGAACCGTGTTGCAAGCGTGATGGCGGCCGCGGCAATCGTGAGCCCAGCAGTCCGCCATCCGGTGTCCGCCGCACGCGCCATCACGGCACCGCTGGCGATGACGATCCCCATGGTTACCGGCACCAGGCCGAGGCGGACGATCCGTTGCCATGGCGCGTCGCGGAACCGATCCCATAAGCGATACCCGGCGAAGTAGATGGCGCAAGGCGGCCCGGAGGTGGCAAACGCGCTCGCGACGGCTCCGGAAAATCCCCACACCTTCCACCCGACAAAACTCATCATCAGGATCATGTTCGGCCCGGGGATGGATTGGGCTATTGCAAAAAAATTGGCAAACTCCTGATCGGTCATCCAACCATGAGTGCCGACGACGAAGTTGCGGACATCCGGCAGGACGGTGGGGAAGCCGCCAAAGCTGATCGACGATACCAGGGCAAGATGTGCGGTCAGCGCGATCGCGGCAGAAGGGTCGCTCATCGTGCTCTCGCGTTTTCGAGGCCGGCGACGGCAATGCTGAGCGGAACCAGGCCAAATAGAACGATCAGAAGCGGCAGTCTGCCGAAGATGATGAGACCGAAGGCGAGCGCGGCAAAAAGCAGGGCTGCCGGGCGGCGGCGATGCGGCATCAGCAGCCTTATGCCGGTTGCGATCAGAAGCCCGGCGGCCGTCGCAGCAATCCCGCCGAGGATGTTCCGGAGGACCGCCAGGTGAGTATATTTAAGGTATAACAAGCCAAGCGAGAGGCCGACCGCCCACGGGATTACAAGGAAGCCGCAGGTCGCGGCGATTGTCCCGAGCGTGCCCCGCAGCTTCGCCCCGACGCACACGGCGATGCCGACGATGTTCGGCCCGGGCATGAACTGGCAAAGGCTCACGATGTCGGCAAATTCCCTGTCGCTGATCCACCGGCGGCTCTCAACGACGATCCGGCGTGCCCAGACGAGGCCGCCACCGAAACCGCAGAGCGAGACGGTGAGGAACGCGGTGAAGAGCGAAGCGAGAGGAACAGACTGCTCCACGTCCTGCTCTTGCGCTGCCGCCTGAGTCATTTGCGACCTTCCCGGCATCGAGAGGGCGTTTGGTCCACCCTCACACTGCCCATGCTGTGAGGGTGATGCAAATCCGGATAAGGCGGATGCTTATCTCTAACCCGTGAGTGCCGGTGCCGGACGGGCTGCCCGGCCGGCGCATGCCATTCCGCTTCATGCGATGCGCAACCTGCTCAATGTCAGATGCGCGATAGCTGCGGGTGCTTGATCCGGGATCGCGAAGACCGAACTGACGTTGATCTCGCACAAGACATAGCTGTCTTCACCCGACGACGTGCGTGGTCCATAGAGAAAGTCGGCGTCCCAGATGATCGGAAGCGACGCGGCGTCGATGCCCAGCACCTCCATCATCTGCGGTGTCCACTCGGCTTCCATCTTTTCCCTGAGCCCCTGAAATTGCTCCGCGTCAGCGCCATGCATGATACGCGGACCGGGCTGCGCGCCTGGGGAATCCGGGCCTTCGGGCGGCGGCGGTATCAGCGCCTTGATGAGTTGGTGCCCGAAGCCAACCACCTTGTCGACACCCATGTAGCAACGGATCATGCCTTCGGGCAGGCGCGGCTGAAACGGTTGGTCCACGATGCATCCGTCGGAGGCGAAATAGGACCCGCAGCGTACCATGAACTCCGCAAGCGGCATTTCTTCGGGCTTGCTCCCGCGCTGTGCATGCAGCACGCGCACGACACTCGCGTTACCAGCCAACTCGGAAATCAGTTCTACCCTCCAAACTCCCTGCCCGCCATTGCCCCGGTTCTGCTTGAGGACACGCGGGCCGGCCGATCGGAGCCGTGAAGGGAACACCCCGGTGAAGTCAGCCGCCGTGCGATAAAGGTGGGTATCCGTGCCCCATCCAAGATGCTTGGTACGGTGCAGGACTTCTTTGACACCCATCTTGAGGATCACCTCGGGGTGCGCGCTGACCCAAGGTCCACGCGACGCTACATCACGCAGCATCGCATCGAGCACAGTTCGGGTCTTCCCTTCGTGGATCGGATCAACCCACACGAGCACCCCATCAACGGCTAAGAGTTGCTCGCGCGCCTCACTGGCGATGTCGTCGTCATAAACGGTGGGCTCGGCATCAATGCCAAGTGCTGCCAGCTCTTCGAATACGCGGTAAAAGCGATTGTTCCGGGGAGTTGCGGTTCGCCGTCCTTCGGGATCGCCGCGCCAGAGAACCGCGATTTTATGGTGCTTTACATCGGCCATATCATTTCCTTGATCACCTCGCCACCCGTGTGCGCCGAACAACGGCAGCAGACGGTGCCGTTACGCACCGATCGCGTCGTTAAGTTCAGAAGCGAAAATAGAGCTTGGATTGGGTCCATCCGTGCGCAGCGCACTCCTCGCTCGGCGAGAGGCGCAGAGCTTGGACGGATAGGCCGTCTAACGGAGTGCCTGCCTCGACCCCGCCGCTATGATATCGGCCCCTAACATGACTGACAATCCCTGATCCGGCTTGCGTCGGGGCCACGGGCCGCCTGGCCGGACGATGTTCGTTAGCTGGCCTTCGGCGCGGTTAGCCGGTCGAGACGGAGGCGGTGACGCCCGTCGGTGAGGCGGTAAATGCCGCCGAGCACCGCCGTTACCGCTCCCAAGCCTGTGCCCCCCGCAATCAGGAACATGACGAGGATCTGGTATTTGACCGCCTCGGCCGGAGGCACCCCGCCGAGAATCTGCCCGGTCATCATGCCCGGCAGAGAAAC
>Ga0074044_10005383_pt1 | contig 10452 bp, 8 predicted proteins | sample BogForMeECP23OM1_FD_94443 | JGI IMG/M metagenome (GOLD analysis project Ga0074044, IMG submission 94443) | Bog forest soil microbial communities from Calvert Island, British Columbia, Canada - Bog Forest MetaG ECP23OM1 | ecosystem: Environmental > Terrestrial > Soil > Wetlands ...
CTACAGTGCCCCGCAGCGCGGGCAGCGGACGGGCTCCGCCGGCCGTACGGAGCCACAGTAGGGACAGAGGAAAGTGGCGGCCGACCTAACCTCGGCGAGCGGGAGGGCTGGCGGGACCTCGTGGACATCGGTGGCGGCAAAAGGCGGGGGAGTCTCGGCGGCATCGCGGGTCAACGGGATCTGGCCGTAGGTCGGGCCCCCGGTTCCGTACGGAGACCGACCCTGGTAGGGCGCCGGGCGGCGGGTGGGGCGCGCGAAGATCACCACCAACAGGACCGCGAGCACGCCGGAGAGTCCGAAGATCACGTACAAGGCGATGTCGGGGATGGCAGCGTTGGATGGCGTGGCGATCCCCGGGGTCGGGCCCGTGTAGTGGAATTGGGTCACGACCGGGTTTTCATCCGCCGCGAGGAACTGGGGCGCCTCGAGTCCACCCCACCCCGTCGTCGCATCCCATCCGGTCGATGCGGAGAACACGTAGTTCTCCCCGACCGCGACGTCGAGGAACGGTGAAGCGGCGCTCGGATCGGCCGTGAAGTAGCTCCCCATCGTGTAGATCGTCGGGTTGAGATAACCGAGCCCGAGGTCCGTGCCAGAGCGGTTCTCTGCGGCGATGACGTCAGCCAGTAATCCCGCGAACACAGGGGCCGCCACGCTCGTCCCTTCGAGGACGGTGAAGTAGACCGTCCCGGTTGCATTGGCGTCGACGTACGCGACGGTCGCGTTCGCCGGGAACGCGACGTCCGGTCCCGCCCGGCCGAGCGCCGTCGCGCCCTGCACCACGGCGGCCTTCGCGATGTCGGGCTGGGCCGCGGAATGGATCTGCCAGTACGGTTCGGGGTACAGCGTGCTGATACCTCCCTCGGTCCCGGCACAGAGGGTCGGGCATCCCGTCGTGTCCCACCAGGCGGACATCCCGCCGATGCCGGTCACGTTCGAGTCGAACGACACATTGAGGGAGCTTCCGTTGAAGGTGGTCGTGGGCACGCCGTCGAGGGAAAGCGAAACGCCGCCGACCGAAGTGACGCCGGTCGAGTTGTACGATGCGGACGCGGGCCACACCGGCCACGGACCGTCGCCCCGGCCGGTCATCGAGTCGGGAGCATCCCCTTGGTCGCCGCTCGCCGTCACCACCGTCACTCCCGTCCCCGCAGCCATGGTGAGATCCGAGTCCCACGCCGAATCGTTCAGGTCCGGAAGGCCAAAGGATCCGCTCACCACCCCGAGCGTATCCGGCGCGTAGTCGAACACGAGCGCCGCGTTCAGGTCGTCGGCGAAGTCGTCGGCGAGGTCTCCGATCGGAGTGCTGCCGGTGAGCAGACTTCCCGCGAAGTAGAAGTTGTAGACGGCCGCCCCCGGAGCGAGGCTCCCGGCCATCTCCAGGTCGAGCGAGTTCTCGAACTCATCGAGGCTGGAGTCGTTCAACGATCCGAACGACCCCGGGGCGGGAGCACTGATCCCTTCGACGTCGACCGGGACCCCGCGAACGGTGGGTTGCGGCCACGATTTCGGCAGCGTATCGTTGAAGTACGTCTGGATGACGGAAGGGTCCCAACCCGGAAGATTCTGATCGGTCGATTCGTTGTACCCGCTCGCGAGGAGCGTCGCGATCGCCATGTGGATGGGGAAGGTCCCGTTGGTACCGATCGACCCTCCGGGGAACAGGGACGAGGCCCCGTAGGCCTGGGTGAAATCGGAACCGACGAACCACTCCCCGGTCGTGTTCGAGAGGACGAACTGCGACGCCCCGGGGCTGCGAACCGCGGAAAGCGCGTCGCGATGGAGATCGAAGGACAGGAGCGGGTTCGCCCCGTCGCTGAGCCCGCCGACTCCCACGACGTCGGCGGAGATAGCGCCGGGTAGGATGGGCGTCCCCACCGCACTGTAAAGGGGCATCCCGTCGGCCGTCCCGTACTGCAGGATGGGAATTCCCAGCAGATGCTCTACCTCACCTGCAGAAAGCACGGCCGAAACCACGTTGTGGGAGGGTGCGACCGAAAGGTGCGTAGCACCACTCAACCGGAGCTCGGCCGTCACTTCCTGGACCGTGGTCGGTGCCGGACCAAACTCGGAAACGAACTCGGGTACCGACAGAAAGTGCCGATAGCCGGGGGACGCAGGATCCTCGACGTTCAGCAAGAATCGGGAGAGTTCGGCGGCGTGGGAGTACGGAAGCGTCAGCGTGATCGAAAGCTCCGTCGATCCTCCGAGGGGTCGCGTCAGGGCGTGGGTCGGGAGGGCGAGCTCGTCGGTGACCAGCGTGATCCCGGACGAGAGCCTCACCTCCGGACCCCGACCCGGGGAAACGGCCCCGACCGCTCCGCTAAGGAGGAGGAGAAGTCCGACGGCAACGACTCCCGCGACCGTGCGACCCCACCTCGTACCATCCTAGTCGACCTCTCCTAATCAACGTGACCTCCCACCGTTCCCCCGCGGCAATCCTTTAGGCCCGAGGGGACTCGCGAAGACGATGTCCTCCTCGGACGCACCGGCGGAAGAACCCTGCGTGTTCTGCCGGATCGTGGCCCACGATTCGCCGGCCTACACCGTGTACGAGGACGCCGCCACCATGGCCTTCCTCGACCTGTTCCCGTTCACGCGGGGACACCTGTTGGTCGTGCCCAAACATCATGGGGCGCGGTTGACCGACCTTCCGGTGGGCTCCCAGAACGCCCTCATTCGTACCCTCGACCGCATGTGTCGGCGAGCGGAACACTTGACGTCAGACTACAACGTAGCGTTGAACGCCGGGGCCGCCGCCGGTCAGATCATCTTCCACGTCCACTTCCACATCATTCCGCGTTACGGGGAGGCGAACCCGTTCCACCCTTCCGTCCGCACCCGGCTCTCGGAATCGGAGGCCCGCGCAGTGGTCGCCGAGCTGTCGGTCTCCTAGAGGTAGGAGGATGCAGGCTCGACCACCGGCCGTCGCCGGACAGTTCTACGCGGGCACGGGCGCAGAGCTCGCCCGGCAGGTCGAAGGATGTTTTCTTTCCGAGCGCGGACCGGGGGAGCTTCCGACCCGTCACCGATCGCCGGGACGACGCATCCGCGCGGCCGTCGTTCCCCACGCCGGCCTGGAGTACAGTGGCCCGATCGCAGCGCTCGCCTTTGCCGAGATCGCGGGCGAACGACCGCCCGAGTCCGTCCTGGTCCTCGGGGTCGACCATCACGGCGCCGGCGGAGGCCCCGCCCTCTCGGAGGTGCCGTGGATGACACCCCTCGGTCCCACTCCGATCGACGAACGGCTCTGTACGGCCCTGACCCGGCCCCCGGTGAAGGTCGACGAGGTGGCCCAGTCCCTCGAACATTCGATCGAGGTGCAACTTCCGTTCCTCGAGTACGTCCTGCCCCACCCCCGCTTCGTCCCATTGCAGATCCCCTTCGCCCCGTTCGAAGCGTTGGAGCGCGTCGGACGCGTCGTTGCCGAGGCGATCCGGGGCCGGGACACGCTGCTTCTCGCGTCGACCGACTTCTCGCACTACGTTCCCGCCTCGACGGCCGAGCGCCTCGACCGGTTGGCGATCGACGCGATCCTGGCCCGGGACGCGAGCGCCCTGTACGAAACGGTGGCGACCAACGACATCTCGATGTGCGGCATCGCACCGACCACCGTCCTACTCTCCGCCCTCGCGTCCGAGCCCCTCACCGCCCGGCTCCTCCGATGGGGGCACTCCGGAGAGGCTGTTCCGATGAAGGAAGTGGTGGGGTACGCGTCGCTCCTGCTCGAGACCCCGCCCGCCTCTCCGACCCCCGTTAAATAGCGGGCTCGGCTCGCCGACCTCGCTCGCATGATCCTCTCGGATGCGAAGATCCGCGCGGAGATGGAGCGGGGTCGGATCATCGTCCGGCCGTTCCGCGCGGATTGTCTCGGAACCAACTCCTACGACGTACACCTCGGCCCGTTCCTTTCGGTCTACCGCGGCGGGGCGTTGGACGCTCGGCGGGTCAACCCCGTCCGTGAGTTCCGGATCCCACCCACCGGCTACGTGCTCGTCCCCGGGCAACTCTACCTCGGCGTGACGGAAGAGTACACGGAGACGCACGGCTACGTGCCCTTCCTGGAAGGCAAATCGAGCCTGGGGCGGCTCGGAGTCGATATCCACTCGACCGCGGGCAAGGGAGACGAGGGGTTCTGCAACTATTGGACCCTGGAGATGAGCGTGAAGATCCCGGTACGGATCTACGCGGGAATGCCCGTCGGCCAGCTGATCTATTTCGAGATCTCGGGCCGGATCGAGCGGAGCTACTCGCACAAACGCTCCGCGAAATACCGCAAAGTTTCGCCGCACCCGATGCCGTCCCGGATGCACCTCAACTTCCGAACCCGGCGCACGGCCCGAGCCGCCCGCAAACCCGCCGCGGAAGCCCGGGACGCGGCTTACGCGCCGGGCGCGGGCCGTCCCACGAGGTAGAATGCCGGTCGGCCGGGTCGCGCCCGGTCCCGACGACCTTTGGGGTCGTGGTCGGCAGCGTCCGATTCTCGGTGGACGGTGACCGAGCGAAATCCGAACCGCCGCACGAGATACCCCTCGGCCGCGCGGAGGGTCGCGACCTCGTCGACCCCCGGCCCGGCGTGGGCCGCCTCGGAGCGCAGCAGCGCCCCGACCCGCGCGACATACTTTGGGATCTCCCCCCGGTGAGCCGTGAGCTCCGGGTGATCCTTCACCCGATCCATGATATCTCGAAGGCTGGGCGGTTCCTTTCGGTCGGCCGTCTCGCGCAGCCACGACTCGAGCGTCGCCTTCCAAGGCTCGGCGACATAGAAGATCAGCTCGCCGGCGCTCCCCTCTCCCCGGCCCTCGGACGCCCGCTGGACCGCTCGCAAGTCCTCCTCGACCTGGTCAAGATAGGATTCACGGGCTTCCGCGGCTGGGGAGCTGGCGAACGCTTCCGCGGTCGGCAACCGAGCCTGGGCGACCAGTGAGGAAAATCGACCTTCCCCCACCTCCTCGGCGAGGTGCGGTGTGATCGGGGACAGGAAGAGATTCCAGGCCCGGGCGAGGCGGTCGGTCGCTTGGCCCGGGGAGCCACCCCGGGCATAGTACCGACGCACGAGGGCGGGCACCTCCACATAGACGATCTCGGCGGCTCGCCGGAGGTCGGTAGCCTCGAACGCCGCGTGCGCCCGCCGAACCCAATCGTGCGTGACCGATTCGAGCCAGGCGTCGAGCTCCGGGGGACCAGCAGCGTCTCCGCTTGCTTCCCGGACGAGCCGTTCAATGTCGGACAACCGGGATCGGGCAGCGTCCACGTTCGTCGGTTCGAACTGGAAATCTTGCGACGGGGATGCAGCCAGGAGGAAGTAGAGCCGGAGCGGGTCGGGCCCCCACAGGTCCATGGCACGATCCGTCGAGGGGATCCTCCCTCCCTTGCTGGCGACTTCCTTCTTCGAGATCTTCGCCCCGGCCGGCCCCGTGACCCATCCGTGGACATAGATCCCCCGGGGCTGGAGCTCGGGAGGGACGAGGCGGACGTGGGTATAGAGGAAGACTGGAAAGTGGACGCGCTTGTGCTCCTTTCCGCCGATGTTGTAGTCGAGCGGATACCAGTAGAGGAATTCCTGCCGTACCTCCTCCTGGAGAACGCGATCGACCGCGGGGTCCCCCGGCCCTTGGCCCCGGAAGACCCAGTCGAAGAAGGCGTCACTGAGGTCTTCGACCTTCAAGCGACCGTCGCGGACGAAACGGCGGACCACGAAATAGGCCATGTAGAACGTCGAATCCGCGATCGGTTCGATGATCCATTCCGGGTCGAGCGGGAACCGGGTCCCGAGCCAGACCCCGCGCCGGGTCGATGGGCGGTCTCCGAACCAATCGAGGATCGAGGGCAACTCCCGGCCGTACTCCGGTGGCCAGGTGGTGATCCGGCTCGCGAGCCCCTTCGTTTCGGCCTTCCACTCGGGGTCCGAGTAGTGAAGGAACCATTGTTCCGGCACTCGCCGGATGACCACCGAATGACCGTTCCGGCAGACGACCGGTTTCGTGAACTCTTGAAGCTCGAAACTTCCCCCCAAGGGGAGCAACTGGGAAGCCACTTGTTCTCGAGCACGTCGAACCGGTACGCCCGTGAGGGAAGGGACCGTCATGCGGCCCCGGACGAACTCGAGCCGGTAGAGGCGCTCGGTCGCCTCCTGGATAGCGTCCACATCGGCGAGCGAAACGGCACCCACGGCCCGGAGCGCCCGCTCGGCCGGCAGTCCGCCACCCGCGCGCAGGGCCGCTTCCGAGCTCGTCAACGCCTCGTTCGGGTCCACCTCCACGAGGACCGGGCTGGCGCCCACTCGGGCACGTTCCTCGACGGGCAATGCCCCGAGCGCGGCGAAGTCCGCGGGGGCGTGCGCGGGGACCGCCATCACGACCCCGGTGCCGATCTGCGGGTCGACGACCGGACTCTCGAAGATCGGAACCTTGGTCCCCCGCAGCGGAACGTGGACCTCCGCGCCCAGAAGGCTGCTGGCCGCGACCTCGTGACCGAGATTCCCCCCGTGCTGTTCGACCATCCGTTCCGCGCCCGGCCGGGACAACAGGTACGCCTCCGAATCCTGATGCCAGACGACCAGCGTCTCGTCGGGAGCGACCCAGAGGTTCGTGACCCCAAAAACCGTCTCCGGCCGCAGCGTCGCTGCGAGCAGGATCCGCCCGTCGTCCAGTCGGAACGGAACGGTCGTGAATCGCACGATCTCGGCATCTCCGCCCGACTGTAGGTCGGTTTCGGACGGGTCGACCGCGATCGGTCCGCAGACAGGGCAGACCGACGAGAAGTAACTCGCCTGGACGAGCGCACCGGCGGCGTTGAGGGCGTGGAACTGCCATCGAATGAACGCCCGGTAGTCCGCGTCCACTGTCGTGAGGAACGTCGATTCGTCAATCAACGCCCCGAACCGGCGGAACACCCGAAGATACTCCCGACCAAGGAACCGTGCGGCCTCTTCCGGATCCTCGAGTCGGGCGCGCGCCGCTGCGTCGATCCCCCGCTCGGACAGACCCTCCAGGATCGACGGGTCTCCGTTCTGGAGCTTGCGGGACCAGGTGACCGCCGGGAGCCCGGAAGCGTGGACCCCGAACGGGAAGAGGACCTCTTCGCCCCGCATCCGGTGGTATCGGTGCAGGGGGTCCGCGTAGGCGTATCCGCGCAGATGGCCGACGTGGAGGAAACCGCTCGGGCCCGGGTAGGCGACCAGCGCGTAGAATTTTCGGTGCCCGGGGACGCGTCTCCCCCGGGACAGTCCGGCGCCCGCCCACGCGTCTTGCCAATGCGCATCGCGGGACGGGTCCATGACGGGCCTTTGACGCGGGGGCGCTATTTGAGGGATTGCCGGGCGCGGCGAAGGCCCGTCAGCCGAACTCCTTTAGGACCGACGCTGGGTGACCCTCCCATGCGGATCATCGAGGTCTTTCACTCCGTGCAGGGAGAGGGCCCGCTCACGGGGGTACGCACGACCTTCGTCCGGACCGCGCGCTGCAACCTTCGCTGCACTTGGTGCGACACCACGTACTCGTTCGGGGCCGGTCGGGAGCGGTCGATCCCTTCGCTCCTTCGGGAAATCGCCCGCCACCGGACCCGGTACGTCTGCTTGACCGGCGGCGAGCCTCTCCTGCAACGGGAGTCGGTCGAGCTCGTTCGCCACCTCTCCGAACTCGGGCTCACGACCGTGATCGAGACCGGGGGATCGCTCGATGTAACGCCCTACCTCGCCTTCCCTCGCGTCATCCTCAGTCTCGATGTAAAGTGCCCGAGCTCCCATATGGAAGGGCACAACCGATGGGAGAACCTCCCGCTCCTGCGAGAATCGGACGTGATGAAGTTCGTGGTCGGCGACCGCCCCGACTACCTCTACGCGAAACGGGTGCTCGGGACATATCCCGGACCGGCGGCGATCGTCCTCCAGCCCGTCTGGGGGACGGATGCCGGGCGGCTCGCCGATTGGGTGCTGAAGGATCGGCTCGACGTCCGGGTGATGCTCCAAGAGCACAAGGTGCTCTGGGGCGACGCCCCCGGCCGATAGCCGGGCCCCGTGCACTCCGGGTCACCTTCGCGATAGACTAATGAGGTATTGCCCCTCGTCCGCTCTCTCGGCAATGTCGGGAGAAGCCGCGCGTTCTCAACACTCGGTGAGTGGGCACGACTCCCCGTTCGGGAAGTCCCGTGGGATGGTCTTTCCCCGGGTCGTCCTCGTCGGCCACGGAGTCCTCGCGGACCTCGGTTCGACCTGCCGACAGTTCGGATTCCAGCATCGCGGCGTCGTGGTCACCGGCCCCCGCACCGCGGAGCTGGCCGGCAACCGGGCGACCGTCATCCTCGGCGAGGCGGGGTTCGACGCCACGACGCTCATCGCGGGCGAGGCCACCGAAGAGGAGGTCGCCCGCGTCGAGCGCGAGACCCGGGCCCTCGGGGCGCAATTCCTGGTCGGGGTGGGCGGAGGCAGTAAGATCGATATCACGAAGGTCGTCGCCGCCCGGCAGAAGATCCCGTTCGTGAGCCTGCCGACCTCCGCCGCCCACGATGGCATCTCCTCACCCCGCGCTTCGATCCACGGGGTCGAGCGCACCGTGAGTGCCGAGGCGGCCGTCCCGGTCGGCGTCATCGCCGACACCGAACTCATCGTGAAGGCGCCGTTCCGGCTGCTCGCCTCCGGCTGTGCGGACGTCATCTCGAACGTCACGGCCGTCCTAGATTGGAGACTCGCGGTCCGCCTGAGGAACGAAGAGTACTCAAGCACCGCCGCGACGCTCAGCGAGTACGCGGCCCAAGAGATCATCGACCATGCCGCGTCCATCAAACCGAACCTCGAGGAGTCGGTGTGGACGGCGATCCGTCCGATCCTGGTGGCCGGGATCTCCATGAGCGTGGCCGGCTCTTCGCGCCCCTGCTCCGGCAGCGAGCATCTGTTCAGCCACGCGCTCGACCGGGTCGCCGAGCACCCGAGCCTCCACGGCGAGCAGTGCGGCGTCGGGGCGATCATGATGATGTACCTCCACGGGGGTGATTGGCACCGCCTCAAGAACGCCCTCCACACGATCGGGGCCCCGACGACCGCTCGGGAGCTCGGCGTGAGCCCGGACGAGATCGTGAAAGCGCTTGTCCTCGCGCACTCGATCCGACCGGAGCGCTACACGATCCTCGGTGACAACGGACTCAGCCGCGAAGCGGCCGAACGGCTGGCCAGCGTCACGGGAGTGGTAGGCTAACATGGCAGAAATCACGCTACTGGCGAGTGCGGAAGCGAAGGAAGGGTTCGAATTCATCTACGAAGGAGGGGCCCCGGTCTGCCGGACCTGCCCGTACCGGCACGCCTGCCTCACGCTCGACGCCGGACGCCGCTACGCGGTCACTAAGGTGCGAACGGTCAAGCACCCCTGCGCTCTCCAAGAAACGGACGCGAATGTAGTCGAGGTCAAGCCGGTCGCTCGCGCGCTGGTCGTCGAGTCCCGCAGCGCGGTGGTCGGCAGTTCGGTCGAGATCGGGCGGTTCGCCTGCCGTCGACTCGACTGCCCCAACTGGTGGGACTGCGCGGGCCCGTCGTTGCCCCCCAAGCAACGGTATCGGATCGAACGGGTCGATCCGGGTCCCGCCGAGTGCCTGATCGGCCGAACGTTGAAACGGGTGGACGCGGTCTAGACGTCAATGCGGGGCTGTGGGGTAGCTACGGGTTCGAGACGCGCATCTCGGCCCGCTCTATTGGTCCATCCTTCGAGCTTTGGGAGCTCGGGACCCCGATTCAAATTCGGGCAGCCCCATCCGCCGCCGGCCGGTCGGCCAGGGTCTACTTGACCTCGTACAGTTCCCGGATCCGGGCGCCCTCCGCCTTCCAGAGGGCGGAGTTGCGTTCGAGGTAGTCCACCTCGTCCGGGGAAAGGAGCAGCTTCGGACCGGGCTCCCCCCATCCGAGGGCCGAGTGGCGCCCCTCGAGCATCGAGCGGAACGTTTCCTCGCGCAGGATGAGGTAGTTGTTCCGTCCGAAGGCGAACGGCTTCCGGGAAGAAAGCCGAGCGCCGGCCGCTGCGACCGTGAAGAACAGGCGGTAGGCCGCACGGCGCGCTGCGGGTTTGCGTCGATTGAAATCCATGAGATCACCGACCCGGTAGTTGGCACCGATGATCTGATCTCGCTGAACCTCGTAGATGCGACGGGCGCGGGCGAGTCGGGACCCGCGGACGTAGCGCATCTGCCGGACGTAGGAGGAGAGTCGTTCCGACTGCGACTCCCGTTGAGGGGTCGGGTAGGCCACAATGCCGAACCGCTCGATGACCCGCGCGTACAGATCGACGTCCTCACCACCCACTAGGTCGCGCCAGCCCCCTACGGACTCGATGGTGGTTCGGCGGAGCGCGCAGATCTCGGAGAAGAGCATCGCCTCGTTTGGTAGGGGAAGATAGCGTCGCAGCAGTTCACCATACCGGGAGGCATAGGCAAGGCTGGTGTCGAAGGGGACGATCGTCGTTCCCCGGC
>Ga0074044_10005384_pt1 | contig 10449 bp, 8 predicted proteins | sample BogForMeECP23OM1_FD_94443 | JGI IMG/M metagenome (GOLD analysis project Ga0074044, IMG submission 94443) | Bog forest soil microbial communities from Calvert Island, British Columbia, Canada - Bog Forest MetaG ECP23OM1 | ecosystem: Environmental > Terrestrial > Soil > Wetlands ...
CCCCATCATACCAAGAACCGTAGACTGCTGTAGCGCGGTAAGTGTAGGCTGGCGTTGTTATGGCCTCCGTGAATGGATGGGTCTATTGTCGAAGTTGACCCAATTCATCAAATGCAGAACTCGATCAACGTCTTTCGAATCTACACATGTTCGTCCCCGTTCTAGGGCGGAGGCTTGTAGTAATGCTTGGAACTGTTTCTGCAATCGAAATCCGTAGGTTTTCTGTGCTTGCGCGATGGTGGCTGTTGAGGGAAGTATGGCTTCAGCGTAGCGGCGTGGAAGTTTTACAAGCTTGTCCGCTTTGGGGATTTGTAATTCTATGCTTCGTTCGTTTAGGTAGTCGAGTCCGAGTATGGAGTCGAAGACGCGTTTGACGCTTTCCATGCTGTAACTGTAGCTGAAGGGTATGACTCGTGATAGGAATCCGAGTCTTCCCCAACTGTGGCGCTGATCTTTGAGCTCCTCATCGGTGATGGCGGTTATGATTCCGCATTTCACAGCTATGTCAGATGATCTTCGACCGGCATAAGTGGAGTATGAGGCGACGCCTTCTTCGGTGAGGGCGTTGAGTGACGTGATGAAGGTGCGAACCGTTGATTCTTTTCTGGAGAGAGGCTTGAGTAAGTCAGGCATTATGATGTGACGGATCTCACCCGACTCGATCTTTTGGAAGTAATCTCGTTCTAAGCCGAAGGCTGTTGCGTCGGTTAGGTAGACCACGTTTTTGTTCGGTATGAACTTCTTGAGAACCTCAGTCTTCCCAGACTCTGGTTTAGCGATGATCAGTAGACTGTTTGGTTTCTGTACGTTTTCTAGGTAAGCAGTAAGCAGAGTCAGGGTGACCATCTCGATGAGAGGTTGAAGATCCTCCATCAGTCACGGCCTCCGGTGGGGCGTTTTCTGGTAGCTAAATCACCCATCGATGGTGGATATTTTCTTCCCCAATTCGCCCTCCCCCACTCCTTCAAGTCTAGCCCATGCTTCGTCCAGAACAGCCAGCTCTTCGACGATTTGATGCCATGTATCTTTCCGTCGTAGAGAAGTTCCAGACAATGCTTCAGGGCGGTTTGCCAGTTCCCAATCCTGCAAGCTTCACGAATTTTTTCTACGTCCATCGGGCGCGAAGATTCGTCAAGGACTTGTCGAATCGTTTCCTTAAGGTCCGTTTTTGCCAACTTAACCACTGGCTTAAAGAAGGTCTTTAAGTCAGCATTCTGATTTTATTCCAATCGAAGGACGCTATGTTTGGAATTTCTCCTGTGTACTGGAAAGATTCCGGATCAATTGGTCGTTAACCAACATTGAGCACAAATGCGGTTACCGCTATCATCGAAGCGCTTTCAGCTGGACCTAAAACTCCCGAACAACTGAAAGAGGAAGTCGTCACTAGACGTGGAATTTCCCAATCAACATACTACCACCAACTTAAACAACTGATCAAGTCTGGAGAGGTCGAGGATGCTAAGTTCATTTACAAAGGCCATCGGGTATCCGAATTAGTCATATCCGATCTTCTAAGACCAATGGAAGACCCCACGACCGAAGCACTCGAGATAGAGTTATCGAAGAACTTAGAGTTCCTTGCGAAGAAGCCAGGCATTGCTCTCTCACCTCTCTTTCTGATGCGGATAGAACAATGTCTGACAAGCAAACTAGCGGAAGTCCGACTGTTCGCTCTCGAGGCATTGAGCACAACTCTCGGGAACCTTACTGACAGCGTAGAGGATAAGAAAGCAAGAGAAACCATCATCACTCGATTCTATGATAACCTAGTCCGAATCGTGAGTGATGAGCCTGATACACAAGTCAGGGCGAGCGCTATCAGAATATTTCCGGCGCTAGGCGATCCAAGAGCGATAGATATCTTCATCGAAATACTCGAAAAATACCCAGACGATAAATATTCACAAATAGAAAACTCAATGATGCAGAGTATCGTGTGGCCTTACGATCCTAATCGCAGACCAAGAAATTATCTCACACGTGATCATCATCCGCAGATCCTTCTCCGACTGAGTGAACTCTCTGCGAATGGAAACAAGCGAGCATCGAAATTAGCTGATGCCATCAGACATGGTGGAACCCGACTATGAGATCTTGGCGATCAACATGAATCCTCTTCATCTTTCCGGTTACGGCGTAAAGATCCGGGTTGAGAATCTTAGATCACGTTCTGAGCTTGAGATTACCGATGGTCGAGAGGATGAGAAGCAATCTTCGACAATGAGATTCAGACCTCGACGGTTTCCGCACAGCAGCATAATCATCGACGGGCACAGCGGCTACATTTCATTGCAAGCATTCCATTGGCTTTCCAAGAACAAAATCCCAGTTTTCGTTATGAATTTTGATGGCACAGTAATTTCCAGTGTTCTTCCTCCGATGCCAGTTAAGGCGGATTTACGAGCTGCCCAATTCGAAGCGGCTACGAATCCGAAAATGAAATTCAAGATTGCTAAGGCGATCGTTCAAGCGAAGATTGCTCGAAGTTTGCAAGTGCTGGATTGGCTTGCGGAACGTTACGATATTGAACGCGAAGTTAGGCTAGTGAAGAAGACCGCGTTAGGTCTTGGGAATGCTCGCACAGTTGTGGAGATTCGTTCTGTTGAGGGGCGAGTCGCTGCAAAGTATTGGACCGCCTACGGCAAAGTTCTACCGGAGACGTTAGATTTTCAGGGTCGTATGACTTCGAGTCATCAGAACGATGCTACTGATCCGGTTAATGCGGCGTTGAATTATGGTTACGGAGTTTTGGAGGGCGAATGTCGTCGAGCAATCAACGCTGTTGGTTTGGAGCCTTCTGTTGGTTTCTTGCACGATTTTAGCAACTATCAAACGAAACAATCGTTAGTCTATGATTTACAGGAATTGTTTCGCTGGATTGTCGATCTGAGCGTTATGCGGGCGTTTGAGTCTGGAGCACTGGATCTGCCTCACTTCTACTTTACGGGCGACGATTATCGTTATCGTTTCGATGTTGAAGCTAAGACACGATTTCTGAATCTTCTGCGTGAGCAATTCAACGCAGGCGTAAGCTACAAAGGTCGTCGTTTAAAGTGGGATACCATTATCGAACAAAAGGCCACGGAGCTCAGTCGTCACTTAGTTGGAAGGTCTCGAGATATTGATTTTGTTGAGCCTTCGCCTATTCTGGATAGATCTGACAATCTTGAGTTACGGAAAGCGATTCTATCGTTAACACAACATAAGGCGAACGAGCTCGGGATTGGAAGAAGTACGCTTCATTACCTGCAGAAGAATGCTCGATCCTCAGCCTCATTTACGGTCTACAATAACGTGCGACAGAAATTGCTCCAATAGTCCTGAAGCTCATAATATGAGGGCATGATCAATTCTTGTTGATTGAAGATCGAATCCAGAAGAGTACGGATGAGGCTGCAGATGTTCTAACGAGACTTAGATTACCTGGATACGCCAGCATCTCCATACGCAAGTTTACTGTGCCTGGAACGAAGATGTGGGTGAAACTTCTAGGCACTGAGCAAGCGAGAGATCCAGTACTTGATTACAGAATCAATTTCCCACGACTGAGTCAAGAATTCGCTGCTACATTTCGATTTATGCTTGACGAATACTGCTATGAACTCTGGGAAGAAAGAAAGCGTGGGCTATCTCAGCAACGACTCAAAGGATTCTATAGGAGAATTCTTCGACTCGACAAAATCCTCACTGAGTATAAGAGGAAGGCGAAGGTGCCAAACTTCCCCTCCCATGTCCTCGCCATAGACGCCAGGTACGTTATACAATTTGGAGGTGCGGCAGAGGCGGAATATTACCCAGCAGGAGAGTTGAGCTCGGGTTATGTGATTCGTAACTACAACAACACCTTGCAACCAGTACCGCTACCGACGAACGTCGAACAGATAAGACAAAAGCAATCAATGTGCATTGTTTACAGTCAAACGTCTCCTTTACGGTTAGAGGGCCGATTCATTCACGAACTTATTCATCATATTCAGGACACTGCTAAATTGGAGATAACCGAGGATGAGCGAGTCATGCTGGAGACGGCCAAACAGTACATGAAGGATAGTTGGATTATCTCACGATTTGATGAATTCATAACCCAAGACGAGAAGACCCGGAAAAAAGAGCACCCTTCGTGTTAGGATCCGTGTGGCCACTTACAGTGATTACCAAGCCTTTCATTGCACCATTGCGCGTGGTTTCCTGTTGTTGCCCCATGAATGGGCCTAACGGTCACGTTAATGGTTTCCCTATTTTGCTTGTTACGATAAATTGACTCAAGTTTCGTAGGTGAGAGCATATTCGATAGAAAGTGTTTTCAACAATTCAGTGGATTTGAAATGCGATCCTATTGCGGCGTACCACTTCGTTTGTCTTTATTCTTTCCTTGGTGACAGTTACCATGATGTCGATATTCAATCTAACCTTCGGACAAGCCCAAGTCACCGAAGTTACTACGACCCAATTCTACACGACCACTTCAACAATCATTGGAACAACAATTCCGGATTGGATGACTGCATTCGGTACAGTTGGCACAGTTGTATTAGCTCTTTTTGTGCATGTCATTAGGAAACGATACTTACGACCTAGTCTTGAGATAGAGTTCGCAAACGAGCCGCCGATCTGCAGGGGCTCCAATCTCAGAATAGCCGAACGTTGGGGTGCGTACACGACTGTTCCTACTTACTGGATTCGCCTACGAGTCAAGAACAAAGGTCGTTCAATCGCGCGTGGTTGCGAGGGGAAGTTGATGCGGATAATCGATGCCAGCAACATGAAGGACCTCACGCATTTTGATCCTATAATTCTCCATTGGTCGGGTGGACTTCGCCATCCGGTAGACCTCAATAAAGGCGGAGATTATGATTATTTAGATCTAGTTTACGCAAGATATGATGATCAGACCAAATTCTACTTACGAGAAGAAGGGCGAACCCCGAACAACCCGAGAGGCATCATTATGGAGCCTCCTAGACAGAACTACATTCTACACGTAGTCGTGTACGGGATCAACTGCAGTCCGTGCCCAAGAACGTTCCTTCTAAAAAATAGCGACAGATTCGACGGTATCCGACTGGAGCCAACTTAACGTGATCTGGATGCTTTCATGCACTATGACACTTAGGCGTGGAAATTCTCGAGAATGATTAGTCAGCTTCGTTTAGGAAACGTGCTCCGAGTTTCTTTATCGTAGTGGACAATTCTATCACTTCAACAGGACACGACGGCCAATCGTGCTTCCAACACACGATGATGTCACATCCCTCTATGTTGTGGTCATGCTCAGTGAAATGGCCGCTTTCATACTCGAACTCTATCCGAACTCTTTGCCAACGTTCGCCTTTCTTGTCAATTCTTCTCTTGGCCTCGCAGTCTGGGAATGGTGTTCCAACGGCTTCAACTGTAAAACCAAGATCCCTTGCAACGAGAGCGAACAAATACACGACACCTTGTTCATTTAGTGGGCCGTGTCTCAAGCCCTTGAACTCTATTGGAGTTCCATATTCTAGTCTAGCGAGTTTGGCCTTGCTTGGTCTGACACTGACTTTCTCAGTTAGCGGATATTCTATTTGACTCTCTTCCGATTCAATCAGCATGTCTCTAATGCGTTCTCCGTCTTCCGGAGGCAATCGAACAGGTGAACCTCTGATCAGCCCTCCCCATTTGGCCGCGACCGTGAGCTTGGAAATTACGGCTTTCTTGGGTATACTGTGCAGAAAGTCGAGAGCCACGACTGGTTCAACGTCAACGAGGCTTGGGAAAAAGTTCTGCGCCCAAATCTGCTTGGCTTTAATCTCATCTTGATATGGTTTCGATACCGCTAAATCGTCCAAGTCCTGTCAAGTAGCAAACAAAGAAATCACCAGGATTGATTCTCGAAACAACCGGCCATCGGTGTTGACTGAAACCGGTTACCTTGAACCCTCGATTTCTCGCTTCTTCCCAGGTCCTCGAGGTGAACAAGTCAAGCCAATAACTAGGCATGAAATGAAATTTGTTTGCGCGCTTAAGTAATTATCTCATAACTAACTCAATTCTCTTCGATTGAAGCGGCTTGCCAAAATTACAAATAGAGAGCCAAGTAAAGCGTGGCACAGGCCGTGTCAATGTCATTCTCGGGGAACAGATTCCTAGTCAACGAGAAAACGTTGGAGCTAAACATTACTCACGAACTGATGTCTTCAATGAATGCTAGAGCGGTTGGCTTTACCCAGGCTCAAGAAAAAGCGCTGGGAGCAGATCTGAGTTTATGGCAACCTGTGGGTAAACCCTTAGTTCTCCAGTACAAAAGACCTCGTAATGGGGTTGACTTTCATTCTGCGTTATTCCGTATCAACACTAACGGAACCGACAGACATCCGCCTACGCAGCATCGGGCTCTGGATGCACTAAGTAGACGCAACTTCTGCGATGTCTTTTATGTGCTTCCGCTGGTTATACACAACCGAGAGTTCGTAGCATCCTTTGGTCGTCTCTCCGATGAGTCTGTCTATGTACCTGCATCATGGATAACCGATTCAGTAACGAACCGCTCAAGTGGCTGGATGGATGAATGGCACCACGTTTTGGTCACTAGCCGTTATGATTTCTTAGTCGAATCCACGGAGAGAGGAAGGGGTCGAGGTCTTTCTAAGAAGGAGCTGTTGCAGAAGATAGCGGCCAATCTAAAATCCGAACCGAATCAATCAGAGAGGGATTGATTTTCACGAATGGTTCTCTAACAGGATATATCGAGGACACCGTGAAGAACATGGAAAAAGCCGTAAAACAAGAGCGCTTAAAGTCCTCAACAGAACACACGCTGAATATTCTGCTCAGATCTAGAAAGAACAGATCGCTTCACTATGTTCCCTTCACAGTTCGACTCAGGGGAGTGGGCAATGACTCGTGAGTTCAGGGAGAATTCAAGATATTGACGATCGAAAGGGGCTTCTAGGCGACTGAATGAGGCAACGCCCATGAGCCATAATGAAGATTTCCAGATGCAGGTTTTGGATGCTTTCAGGAAGATAAGATCGGAAATTGGCAGCACCAGTTCTGAGTTTGATGTTAGATTCAGGCTGATGAAATATTTTGTCGAGAAACTCCTGGGCTTTGAAGGTAGGGACTACGTAGCTGAGAAAGATAAAGCAGACATTAAGCTGCTCGATGAGACTCACAACCTTGTGCTTGTAATTATCGAAACCAAGAACCCCACTATCAATCTTAAAGAGGAAAAGTGGAAAGAGCAGGCTTTTCGGTACTCTGATGCATTTACGAAATACATTGTGCTCACCAACGGATTTCGGGTGATAGTATGGCAGAGAAGCGACAGAGACAAGCCAAGAGTTGACTTGGACTTCGACGCTATCCTTGGAACAAAGAGACTGGTTCCCCAAACTATCCAAGAGAAGGCTCAACTATCAAATCTCTGGGAACTGACCCGAGAAAATCTTTGGAGTGAAAAGAAGTACCACGACTTCGCCATTGCCGAGAAAATTGACATAAGCACTGACGATGGCTTCCAGAAACTGATGGACAAACTCCACTTTGTCATGAATCAGCTTCTCATAGGATACGCTCTCGGGGCTTTCAACGATTACACTCTAGGATTTAGAAAATTCGAATCTGACCTCAAGATTCTTGAGACAGAGCAGAAAAAGCATGAGCTGGATGAGGATCTTAGGATTCGATATGAGAAGGAGAAAAGAGAACTCGAGGATAAGAACAAGAGATTCATAGAGTTCCAGAGAGGCTACGAGCAATGGCTCAAACTCTCTACTAGAAAAGATGACGAGGAGAGCAAAGAGGTTTTCTGCAAAGAGACAATCTACGTCTTATTGAATAAACTGCTTCTCGCCAGAATATGTGAAGACAAAAAACTCGTCACCAAGAAACTGAGTAACAACGGGATTATGAGAATTAGGGAGTTGTTCACATACCTTAAGGAGAGCTACAGGGATCTCTTAGACTTCGCCTTCAGAGATGTTAGTCAACTGTATGGGCACGTATTTGAAAGAGGAATTTTTGATTGGTACCTAGAAGGAAATGGTGAGCTAAACAAGGTTCTGAACAGGGTTCTCTACGTTTTCAATCACTTTGATTTCGAGCGAGTCAACAGGGACATCTTAGGCAGGTTGTATGAGAAATACCTGCCAAAGGAAGAGAGAAAAGCGCTCGGTGAGTTCTACACACCAGATGAAGTCATTGACTACATTCTTGACGCCGTTGGTTACTGTTCGACCAATGAGATAGAGGGGAAAAATCTTTTCGATCCTGCGTGTGGTAGCGGAGGATTTCTTGTGAGAGCCCTCAACAGGCTTATTGATAGATACAAAACGAAAGGGTTGGGTCCAAAAGAGATACTTAACAACGTAATTAGCCACATCTACGGGTTTGACATCAATCCTTTTGCCTGTCACATAGCAGAGATGAATCTACTTTTCCAAGTCATTGACTTGTACCAGAAAGCCAAGGAAGAAGACAAGGAATACCGGCTACCAAGATTCAACATTTACGAAACGGATTCTCTTGAGATACCAAAGGTAGCCGAGGATCTGACAAGATGGCAATATTCCACAGTACAAAGATACATGGAAGACAAAGACAATATCGACAGGATAAAGAACAGAAAGTTCGACTTTGTCGTGGGAAACCCACCCTATGTGAGAATTGAGAGATTACCGAAAGAACTGAAAGACTATCTAATTCAGAACTACAAGCCGGTATGCGTGGGGAGATTTGACCTATACATACCATTCATGTTCAGAGGAATCTCTTGGTTGGATGACGGTGGACTATTCGGGGCTATAACCTCAAACAAGTTCATCCAGCGACAGACAGGATCTGGAATAAGGAGGGTCATCGTGGAAAATTGTGAGATACAACATTTTCTTGACTTCGGGGATAGTGGGGTTTTCGAGGATGTTACAAACTACCCATTAATCTCAATTCTTGTGAGGAGGAAAAGCATCGACGAGAGACATCAACTGAAATATGTTGAGGTCTTCAAACCAAAAGAAGATTTGCTGAACGAAGTCAGGGAACTGATGGCGAAGAACAAGTACAGCGATGACTACCTTCGGCTATTCAAGGTCAGGCAATCCTGTTTGCGGGACTCGTGGCAATTCATGCCTGAGAATGAAAGGATTGTTTATGAGAGAATAAGAACTGCCGCAAAACAAACTCTGGAGGACCTGTGCGAAGATGTTAGACGAGGGATAGTCACCGGAGAAAATGATGCTTTCATAGTCGATTCAGAAGCTATTGTAAAGAACTCCCTTGAGAAGGAATTGCTGAAACCTATTCTAAGGGGAGACGATGTGACAAGATGGAAAATATTCTGGAAGGGAACCTATCTCATCTATCCATACACGGAGAAAGATGGTAAGAACGAATTGGTCGACTTATCTGAATATCCTCATACGAAGAGATACTTGGAAGAGAAGAGAGAGTACCTTGAGAAGAGGTATAGTGTATCAGAACTGGGGAAGGCGTGGTATGGGATACACGATCCTATTGACTTTCACACATTCGAGAGAGGCTTTAAGATAATCGCACCTGAAATGTCGCCAATCAACTGGTTTGCGCCTGACACCGAGAGATTTTGGACATTAGAGACGTGCTCGGTTGTCAATCCGCATCCCGAGTTGGATGTGAAGTATCTCCTTGGATTGCTGAACTCCAATGTGTTGACATTTTCTGGCAAGCACCTTGCTCCTCTCTTCTCAGGTAGATACTATCAATACAAGACAATCTATCTGAAGCAGTTTCCAATCAAACTACCTGAGAGTCCTCAAGAAAAGAAACTGGCTGACGAAGTGATCGACCTTGTTGGCCAGATACTCGATCTCATCAAGCTGCAACAAGATAGTGAAAGAGATTTGTCTTCAAGGACTGAAAGGACGGACAATGCGAGACTTGACGATTATCCATCAATCATATTCAACATATCATCCAACAAGATTGTCCAGATAAGGAGAGAGGGGAGCAGAGTCTTACTCAATCTGACCGATTATATCGAATGTAAAGATGACTTTGTTGCCAGGTACGTCGAGCTTTGCTTGAAGTTCAGTGAGGACAAACTCACGTACAGTAATGATCTAAGAAGGGATATCGGTCAGGTTCGAATCCCGAAGGATAAACAGCTAGTACACAGGCTCGTAAAACGGCACGATGAAGAGCAAAAGGAGATTGAAGGAATACCAGAGAGAGTCAAGAATCTAGAAAGGGACATTGATCAAAGGGTCTACACGTTATACAAGCTATCAAAGGACGACATCGACCTGATTGAAGAGACCATAGCGTGAGATCAACGACTTAATGTTTTGATTTCGTTCATGTTTTCGTGTGTGTGTGTGTGTGCGCACCAGCATACCCACACACACGAAAAAAACACCTCTTCAATCCGACATGACCAGGAGAAAAATTTAGATTGAAAAACCGATAAAATAATCAACATGAAACTGGTTAAGCGGC
>Ga0074044_10005385_pt1 | contig 10449 bp, 13 predicted proteins | sample BogForMeECP23OM1_FD_94443 | JGI IMG/M metagenome (GOLD analysis project Ga0074044, IMG submission 94443) | Bog forest soil microbial communities from Calvert Island, British Columbia, Canada - Bog Forest MetaG ECP23OM1 | ecosystem: Environmental > Terrestrial > Soil > Wetlands ...
CCCCCTTTTTCGGAAATCACAGGCGCCCGTTGTCGTTACACCACCCCAATCCACCATCCGATTTTAAAATCATTGGTTTTATCCGATTTTGACGCCGCCGCTCTCAATGCCTGAGGGATAGAGGTGTAGGAACGGTTTGTTGTGCTTCACGGCGAACTCCACTGTTTTCTTTGATCCGCCCGTCAGTTCTGGCTCGATGGAGAAAATTACCGTCCCGCCAGTGTCACGGACGTTCCATTCAGTGCGTTGGACGTATGCTGGCGATGGCGTCTCAATCAGCGGATATTTGGCAGCGATCGCCCCATCCTCCGCCTTTCGTCCTTTGGGACACCAGCCGCCGCACACGATGCCTCGGGACAATGCCCAATCGAGTCCAGCCCGGTCTGCTCCGGTCTGACCTCCGAAACGATCTTGGGAATGGCCGTTTTGATGGGCGAAACGCTATCTGCGACAATGCCGCAGAGTAAAGCTCGCAATCACGAGCAGCCGAATCCCCGTCAAAACATCGCTCCTGTGGTACAGAACTTTTGACCACGATAATCTTCTTCTGGATTATACGGCCCTTCGAGGGCGGTGACTCTGGCGTTTTGCGCAACGTTTTGCGCAACAGAGATTATGCGCGGTCATAAGTGCTTAATGGATAAACACTTAGCAACTAGTAGTACCGCCCTTTCACGGCGGTAACACGGGTTCGAATCCCGTTAGGGTCGCTGAGCGCGCTACGCCGCGCAAACCAGCTTCAGCAAAGGATCCACAGCCGGTGATAGTCGGCCTCCATCAAATAACGGCGACAGCGGTGTTGGTTGCATTTTGCCATTTTTTGAGGTCATCATGGCCGACTTGGCCGGTCCTGCCGTTACATGGGATACCTGTTCGAACAGCTTGAGACAGATCGAGCCCTCATCTAAAGTTCACCTGCAATGGGTCTATATACTGCAATTCTAAAACGGGACGGAGATTGGTGGATCGGCTGGGTCGAAGAAGTCCCGGGCGTCAACGCCCAAGAGCGGTCCCGCGAAGAGTTGCTGGCAAGCCTCCGCGCGATTTTGGCCGAGGCGCTCGAATTCAATCGGAATGAGGCACGCGCAGCAGCTGAAAGTGGTTTTGAAGAAGAGTACCTGTCAGTATGAAGCGGCGCGAGCTGCTGCGCCACCTCAATTACCATGGCTGTGAACTGATTCGGGAAGGCGGTAATCATTCCTGGTGGCTGAATCCTCTGAAAAACAAGCGCTCAGCGATTCCGAGACATTCCGAGGTTCAGGATTTATTGGTGCGCAAGATTTGTAAAGACCTCGATATACCGCCTCCATAGGGCAATTCATCGAGTTTCACCGGATGGCCGAGGGAGCTGTTCGCAGAGCAGTTCAAGAAAAGCGCTTTAAAAGCGGTGAACAGTGAGAAGTCCTTCGCCGGGAGGAGGGAGCTGTCATCGTCGGAAAGGACGGCGCCGAGAAGCAGTTGCCGCTCGACCAGACACGGAAGTTCAGTGTGTTCGAGCGAGAGAGGATTGCGCTCTCAATCGGCGACCGGATCCGATTCACGAAAAATGTCAAACACCGCGGGCAAAAGTTCCTCAATAACGAGCTCCGCACCGTGGTCAGCATTGATGATGGCAAGATCATATTCGATAAAGGCGAGATTGTTCGCAATGGGGCCGCTTTGCATCTGGACCAGGGAGTAGCCGTCACCAGTCACGCCAGCCAGGCGAAGATAGTCGACCAAGTCATTGCCAGCGTGCCGGTTCGGGCGTTCAGCCGGGCGAACGAGGCACAATTTTATGTCTCGATGTCGCGCGCGAGGTGGGCCATGCATCTCTATACTGATAGCAAGGTCGCTCTGCGGGATGCCGTCACCCGGCCGAGCAAGAGGCTTCCTCTTGGCGGTAGCGCGTGTCCGGCAAAATGACGCGCAGAACCTCTTGGTTGAATAGCTTCATATCGGCGCAGGCTCGATAGATTGATTCCGGGTTGTCGAGCTGCTCAGAACGGGCGTGCTCGGTCTCTGGTATGACAGACATGCTCAAAGCAGCAACAACGGACTCAGCCTGACGCCGTGGGAGAAATTGCCGTAGTTCCTGAAAGGAAGCGCGGGCCATAGCCTTGAGCGAACCAAAATGACGAATCAGGGCAAGAGCGCGGCACGCGGTCGAGGATTTAAATCGAGGGCACCGACGCTCAGCGTTGGGCGCAGGCCGTTTAAGCCATCGATTCGAGGGTCGTGCCAAGCGACACACAACCCTTTGGAATCCAGAGAGAAGTGCTTGGATAAAGGATTCACAGGCGATCAAAGGACTGCTCGGTAGAATTGCCGTGCTTTATTTTCCCTTTAGCAAGATCACCCGGAACTCGACGACGCGAATGCCGGACAGCGGATGGGACATGGATCTAGGCCGCTTGCGAGATCTCTTCGAGCGCGAGATTATTGGTGCGCGGCCCGAAGACGCCGATCGAGATCATGACGACCACCATGGCGAAGGCGATGAAGGCGAACACGCCGGTCGTGCCGAAACTTTGCAGGAAGAAGGCGATCATGAAGCTCGTGAACACGGTCGAGACGCGGCTGAACGAATAGACGAAGCCGACCGCTCGGGCTCGGATGCGGGTGGGGAACAGCTCTGCCTGATAGGCGTGATAGGCGTAGGACAGCAAGTTGTTGGTCGTCGTGATCAAGCTCCCGAGGATCACCATCAGTAGGGGCTCGGACAAGCGCGCGAAGATCAGGCCGAATGTCGCCGTGCCGAGCGCGGCACTGACGATCTGCCATTTCCGCTCGATCTTGTCGGCCAACAGGCTGCAGATGAAGGGCGCCAAGGGATAGACGAGCGCGATGATGAAGCCATATTGCAGGCTCTTGGTGAAGCTTGCACCCTGGGAGGCGAGGAGCTGCGGCACCCAGTTGGCGAAGCCGTAAAAGCCGATCGTCTGAAAGAAGTTGAAGATCGCCAGCATGATCGCCCGCTGCGCGTAGGGCGGCTTCCAGATTTCCGAGAAGCTTGCGCTGCCGACTTCCTCCACCGGGCGTCCCGGCCCAGGCAAGGGCTTCCCTGTCTCAGTAGCGATGCGCGTTTCGATCCCGGCCATCACCTTTTCGGCTTCGTCCACCTTGCCATGCTGGGCGAGCCAGCGCGGCGATTCGGGCACTTCGCGGCGGATCCACCAGACGAGAAGCGCGCCGATCACCGGCACCAGCACCACGATGCGCCAGCCCGAGATGCCAAATGGATGGAGCGGCACGAGTTGCCAGGCGAGGAACGTCCCGACGGGCGCTGCGAGGAACTGGATCGCCTGATTGATGGCGAAGGCCCGGCCGCGCAGCGCCTTCGGCATGAGCTCGCTCACATAGGCGTCGATGGTGATCAATTCGACGCCCACCCCCACACCGGTGACGAAGCGCCACAGATTGACGTCGAGGCGCGTCCTCTGGAAGGCCATGATGGCGGTTGCGGCGGCGTACCACAGAAGCGCGAAAGTGAAGATGGTACGCCGCCCATATCTGTCGGCAACCCAGCCGAACAGGATGGTTCCGACGAATAGTCCAGCGAACATTGCAGCGGCGAAGGTCGCCTGGTCGGTCAGGCCGAACAGCCCTTGATTCGATTCAAGGAAAATTTTGTCGCGAATGAGGCCAGGCGTGACATAGGCGGTCAGGAAGAGGTCGTAGATCTCGAAGAAGCCGCCAAGCGACAGCAGAACCAGAAGCCGCCACAGATAGGGCGACGATGGTAGCCGATCGAGACGTGCAGTGACAGAGGCCGCTTGAGCTAAAGACATGGTTTTCTCTCCGTTCGCGAGCCTGTTCCGGCCTCGTTTTTGTCACCCCGGAGTCAAACCTGGGGCGTTGCTTTCGGAAGGGTGCGGCCAGAAGGTAATGTTTATTTAACCATTAAGATTCACGAATTGGCATGGCTTGCGATTCGCGGGGAAGGTCATGCTGCCAATCATTTCGGAACGGGACGGTAATCGGATCAAGATTGAATTGACGGTCGCCTTGTCCGGCTCGATCCTTGAGGCTGAGGAGTCGATTTTACGAGCCGTCAATGCGGTCGGGAATGTTGCGACCGGGGAAGGGCTGAAGAGATTTGACGCGGATGGCGATCCGATCGTGGTGGGGGCGCGGGATGGTACTCGAAGGGCAAGTCGTCGAAGATTTATAATCCTGATAACGATGTTTTGTGCCCCAGGACTCGATCCTCGTGTCCAGGGCAGCGGCCTGCTGTCTTCGATACTGGCGCCGAGCTACTACCTTCTCCGTCCTCGCTTTCGGATGGCTCACGCTTTCAATGTGATCGCGAAGCGGTGTATATTTCTGGGCGGCTGGAAGCGGAGGTATCAATTGACAGAAAAAGATGTAATTAGCCCTGACGCGCTGCTGAGCGCGCTGAAGCGATATCTCGAGGAGTCTGGCGACACTGAACAAGCGGTAGCCTCCAAAATCGGCATGAATCACCACACACTCCATCGCTGGCTATCCGACAACGAGAGCCCCAAAAAGGGGGGAGGAAAGCTGGCCCTGACCGCGCTGTTTCTCAGGCGCGCGGGATACTTGTAAGCGGTCTGCGTCCGCAACGATCTTTCCTGGTCGCTCACTATCACCCCTAACGCCTGTTCGCCGGCGGCGTCATCACCTATGCGGTGAACGGCGAGCAAAAGGTCGCGGTCGCGACCGGGCTGGTCAACGCCTTCGGGCTCGTTCCCGTCAAAACGGGGAAGGTCGCGATCCTCGGCCTCGGGGGGGGCGGCGCGAGCCAATGACAGGGGATCTGTTCAGCGACAGACTCGGCGGTTCCTCTTGATAGCGCCGCCTGGGCGCGCCTTTCGTGTGGCTCGAGCGCCACCACCTGATCAGAACACGGCCCTCCAATCCCGCTTCATGCTCACGAGGGTGATGCCGTAGTCCTCGGCCTTGTCGAGCGCTTCGGCCAGCGGGCTCAACCTGAACTCGCGGTCGTAGGCCGCCTCGCGCTCCGCGTCGTCGTGACGGAGGAGCAACGCGAGCCGCGGGCCGTGGCCGGACTTGGCGTAACGCATCATGGGAAGATCGCCATCGGAATTGCCGAAGGCGAGCACCGGACGACGGCCAATATGCAAGCCGATGTTCAGCGGCTTCGCCTCGCGGTCGTCGAAGCTGTTGAGCTCCGCAAGCTTCATGAGCGAAACCCGGCTGCCCGTCACGTCGTAGCGCAGCTTAGCGCTCGAGCCGATCACCTGTTCTCGCGGGATGCCGTAAACCTCGTCGGCGAATGCGCGCATGAAGTCGACGCCGCTTGCCGAAACGATGTATGTCTTGAAGCCGTTCTCACGAAGATATTCGAGCAGCTCGAGCTGCGGCCGATAGGCGCATTCCTTGAATAGTCGGCCGAACTTGGGATGCCTTGCCGTTGCGAGCCATCCCCGCGCGATTTGGTGAAAGTCCTCCTCGGTCATGCCCGCGTGGGTGGCGAATACCAGTTCAAACAGCGTCTGTTTCCCAAGGCCAAAGAGCGTATTGTAATCGTGTTCGAGCACGGCCTTGAACGGCTGGCGCTCGCCCAAGGCCGGGTCTTTGGCCGACAATTCCTTCACCCGGTCAAAGAGAAAGAAAAACTGTGTTTGAAGCGGCTGCTCGCAGCAGATGGTGCCATCGTTGTCAAACGTGGCGATGCGTTCGGCTGGCGGCACGAAATCCGCCTCACCTTGTTTTGTAATGCGCGTGACAAAGTCGAGGATGGCCGATTTGGCCGCGCCGTCGTTCCACGAGGGAAGCGGCTGAGACTGATCACTGTCCATTGGCGACTCCATGTCCTAACCCTCCATAGGCGACTGCTGACGCTCGCGCGCGGATTCAACCAGCGCCCACTCCTCGTCAGTCAGATCAGACGGGTAATACAGCCTGTCTCGGTTGTAGCGGGGGCGGTTCTCGGTCGTCCACATTGCGGTGTCTGGCGATTCGGGTACCACAGAGGCGATCACACATGATCCCAGCCGGTCAAGCTCATCACCTTGGCCGAGTCGCGCTTTAATTTCTTGGAGGCCCGCTACGTATGGCTGACTGCGACTTTCGCCGCTTCACTTCCGTTGCCGGGGTAACATTTACTTGGACGCGCTTCAGATATCCCGCTTTTGAGCCGTATCGTCGCTTTTAATTCGCTCAAACTGATTGCCTTCCGTGCTTGCATTGCAGCAATCGGAGATTGTATTTTCTTTCTAGATTGGTATGACTGCGGAGAGCATTCTGGAACGCATAAACCAGAACCCATTTCGACCTGTTGCACTTGGAACCGTTGGTGGAACGTGGATCGAGGTTGACCGCGCAGAGGATATCTTCATTTACGACCGCATGAAGTCAACCTGCGTAGTTCTCTTTGATTCTGAGGGCAGAAAGTTCGTTTACGAGCCAGAGCAGATTACCGCGATCGAAGCGAGGTGAATGGAAAGCTCTTGAACTTGCCTTCTGAAAATGTGCTCACCGAATCGCCTGAGGAGATTTTCCTCCGCTTCGAACGACCAAAGACCGTTTGGTTCGACTTGATCTACGCCAAATCTTGCAATCGATTCCTTGCTTTTCGCTGCAATGCTTTCGAGCAAGATCCTGATTGGCAACTAATCGATGTCGCGACACTCACGGAAGCCAAAAGAGCGATCTTGAATTGGCTGAAACGCAACTGAGAATTTTCTGGCAGTCCCGGCTGCGTCCTGATAGTTGAGGAATGTCTGACCGTCAAGTAGGTGATGCCGGATCAGCGAGTTCCCCGTCTCTGATCCGGCCTCCCGAATTTTACAGAAGGCGAGGGCGGCCGCTGCTCAAAAAGAAAACCTGCGTTTAGGGCAACTGCACGATCACCGTCCCAACTGGCGAAGTTCATTTGCGGATTTCCTGATCAACCGGGCATTGTGGGCGATGGTACGCAGATAGGGCAGCAGATTTAATGACCAATTGGTGACATACTCACACTCCACAGAGCGACTTTCACTCGATGCGACGTCGATCGCTTTAGCGAGCAATTGGCGATATTGCGATTTGCTCATGCCGGGTTCGCAAACCATCATTGATCGCCCGTTGGATTATGTCACACGGATTCGCCCGGGCCAAGAACCGAACCCCGTTCCTGAAACATGTCAAGGCGCTCGTGCACCCACACGGCGCTTTGCACCAGCACTAACCAGTCCCAGAATCCCAGGGAATCACTATGAACTATAGCGAACTGTTCGAGGTAAAGCCGTGTAGCGAAGTCCGCTTAAAAAAGATCAACCCCAACAATACCGCCGAACACACGGAGAAGAAATCGGCGGAAAAGCACGTTGAGAAACTCGATAGGAAACTGCGCGAACTGCAATATCTTCTCTACGCTGAGAACAAGCGCTCCCTTTTGATCTGTCTGCAGGCGCTGGATGCCGCCGGCAAGGACGGAACCATCAATCATGTCCTGGGCTCGATGAACCCACAGGGCGCGCGCGTCCATGGATTCAAAGCACCCACGAAAGAGGAGGCGCAACATGACTTCCTCTGGCGGATCGAGCGGCAGGTGCCGAAGAAAGGCGAGGTCGTCATTTTCAATCGTTCGCAATATGAGGATGTCCTTGTCGTGCGTGTGCACAAGCTTGTTCCCGAGGAAGTCTGGAAGGGACGTTATGAGCTGATCAATGATTTCGAAAAGAACCTTTTCGAGAACGGCACGCACATCCTCAAGTTCTTCCTGCACATCAGCCCGGAGGAGCAGCTCCTACGGTTCCGTCAGCGTCTCGACGACCCGGCCCGACACTGGAAGATCAGTGAAAACGATTATACGGAGCGGGAATTGTGGGACGATTACATCTCCGCCTACGAAGATGCCATTAGCAAAACGAGCACGAAGCACGCGCCCTGGTTTATCATCCCAGCGAATAACAAATGGTTTCGTAACCTGGCCATTGCGAGGATCGTCGCGGAGACACTCGAGTCGCTCGACATGAAGTTCCCGGAGCCAACGGTTGACATTAAGGAAATCGCGCACAAATACCATCACGCCGAGCTCGAGGAGGAGAAGAAAATAGGGAAGTCGAAATGGAAAGAAGCTGAATCAAAGAGGGATAAGGGCGCCAAGAAAGACGAACGGGCGAACCACCATGGGAAGTAGGCGAAGTTTTCCGAGGCGGCCAGAGTCCAAGAAGCCGGAGGACGCCGCCAAATCACGCTAAGCAACCGTGAACGGCGCGCAAACTGCGAAACAAAAAGCGGGCCGGCGTTGGCGCCTGCCGCTGTTTCAGAGCGCCTTTCCGCCTGACCGTTCCGGGCTCGTCGCCAATCTGGCGGCGGGCATATCCCTCGCGGCAATGAACATTCCGCAGGCGATGGGTTACGCAAAGATCGCCGGAATGCCGGTCATAACAGGCGTCTACACATTATTGCTGCCTCTGGTGGCTTTTGCCGCCTTCGGGTCGTCACGCTACCTTGTGGTGGCTTCTGATTCCGCGACTGCGGCTATTCTGGCTGGCGGTTTGGCAGGGCTGGCTACGGCCGGTAGCGCACACTACGTCTCATTGGCGGGCTTGGTAGCGCTGCTGACAGCTGGATTCTTGCTGCTGGCCCGTTTGCTTAAGCTCGGTTTCCTAGCCGATTTTCTGTCGCGAACCGTCCTGATCGGATTTCTTACCGGTGTCGGATTCCAAGTCGGAATTGCCGTCTTGAGCGACATGCTCAAACTCGAGGTTCACGGCACAAATCCAGTCAATCAGTTGCTGCAGATCGTGCGAGAATTGCCGCATACGAACATCCCGACTTTTTGCCTGTCGGCAGGAGTGGTGGCATTGGTGCTGCTTTCCCACCGCTTCGCGCCGCGCTTCCCTGGGGCGCTTCTCGCCGTAGTGGGGGCAGTCGCGGCCAGCGCAGCATTTCATTTCTCAGGACTCGGAATCGAGGTGATCGGTCCCGTCGCAGGCGGACCGCCTCATCTTTCTCTCCCGCCCCTGAATTGGAGGCTCGTTCATGAGCTGCTGCCGGTAGCTGGCTCGTGCTTCGTGATGATCGTCGCTCAAAGCTCGGTCACGGCTCGAGCCTACGCCGCAAAACATCGTCAGACGCTCGATGAGAATCGCGATTTGCTCGGCATTTCCGCGGCCAACGCGGCAGCAGCTTTGAGCGGAACGTTTGTAGTAAACGGCAGCCCGACGCAGACTGCAATGGTAGAAACCTCAGGTGGCAGCAGCCAGATGGCGCACCTCTCGACGGCCCTTGTGGTCATGCTTGTGCTCCTTTTCCTCACCGGTCCCCTGCAGTTTCTTCCGGTCTGCGTGCTTGGCGCGATTGTCTTCACCATCGCCGTCCGCCTCGTGGATTTGTGGGGCTTGAACGATCTGCACCTCAAGAGCCCTCGCGAGTGGATTCTCGCGCTCGTAACCGCCGCTTCCGTAGTTCTTTTTGGCGTGGAGGACGGCATCATGCTCGCGCTCGTGCTATCGCTGCTTCAGCATGTACGCAGCTACCAGCCTTCGGTAGGCGTGAAGACGCAGACGGCCGACGGCCAATGGCAGATGTCCCCTTTGGAACCCGGACGCATGGCAGCGCCGGGGTTGCTAGTATATTGGTTCGGGTCCGATCTCTTCTATGCAAACGTTGATCGCTTCGCCTCCCAGGCTCGCAAGCTGGCGACCGAATCTCTCTCCCCCGTGCGCTGGCTTGTCGTGGACGCGGGAGCGATCACGAGGGTTGACTACACGGCGGGAGGCACTCTCGAAGAGTTGGTCAAGGATTTGGCGCGGCAGGGAGTAACGCTCGTTTTAGCTCACATCAGCGAGAGCCTGAAAGCGGATCTCGATCGCCAAGGCTTGACAGAGGTCATGGGCCCAAACCGGCAGTTTGAGACATTGCGGGAATGCCTCGCCGCTTACGGGCTTAAGAGCCCCCCGGCGGCACCGCAGCAATCGGGCGCTTAACTGTGTCCCAGGAATGGAAGAGACCTCCAAAAAAGAGCTGTACCTGACTCGCATTGCGAAACCCCGCCTTCAGAAGGCTTCTGGTTGGTCAGCGTAATTTCCGGAAGTTGCGTGCTGCCAACAACACCCGGCCTTCCCACGGAAACGTTTAGTAAAACCTCCTCGAAGGCAGTCAAAGGCCGAGGGGGTACTCGCTGAGTACCTGTTCGCTGCTCGGGCGGGACTCTGTTTTCATCGGCTCTCGGGTGGAAGAGACAGAGGCGCGCATCAATCAATCGCACCTATGGGAATTCTCCAAGGTCTTTGTAAAAAGTGCGTGAAAAGTGCGTGATACCTGAATAGTCAATTTATAAGTTGCTTTAAATAAGGATTTTATATAATATAGTCTATGGCCGTTTAAGCCGTAGACGGTACTCTTGCGCCAGAGGCCGCCCGTGGGTTCGAACCGCATCTGGCGAAGCCAGACGCTAGTCGGGTTCCTAACTCCCTTTTATTATTCTGCGTCAGCAACTCCGAAGCGTCGACGGTACTCTCCGGGCGACAGCCCCATAGTCCTCTGGAA
>Ga0074044_10005386_pt1 | contig 10448 bp, 8 predicted proteins | sample BogForMeECP23OM1_FD_94443 | JGI IMG/M metagenome (GOLD analysis project Ga0074044, IMG submission 94443) | Bog forest soil microbial communities from Calvert Island, British Columbia, Canada - Bog Forest MetaG ECP23OM1 | ecosystem: Environmental > Terrestrial > Soil > Wetlands ...
GAAATAAGGCTTGGCGAAGGCGACAAGGTTCATCCCGCGCCCTGCCTGGCGGTCTTCGGTTTCCGGCTCTGCTGTGATGCTCATTCCTGATGCTCCGAGCCGGCCTTGGTCTTGTCGGGTTTCCCCGTTGCCCCTTCGGCCTTGCCCGCTTTCTCTTCGGCCTTTTCCGCCTGCCCTTCGGCCTTGCCCGCTGCCTTTTCCGTCTTCACCGCGGTCCCTTCGGGCAGGTTATAGCCCCCCTCGACGATCACCGGCTCTCCTTCTTTGAGGTCCGTTTTCGAGATGGCCACCCAGCCCCCCTGAGCGGTTCCCACTTCTGGGTGGATCGCCACCGTCTTGCCGTCCCGGACGACGGTCAAGACCGGACCTTCGCCCTGGTCCAGGATCGCGGCCGAGGGCACTTCGAGCACTCCGGAATGCTCGTCCACGGTGATCGTCACGCCCATGGTCTGCCCCAGGGTGAGCCGCCCGGCCGGGTTGTCAACCAGGATGAGTACCGGCAGGTTGCCGGTCTGGACATCGGCAAGGCGGCCGACGAAGTCGACCTTCCCTTCCAATCCGGCGTCTCCGCTCGCCGCCTCGCCGGACGACTCCGGACGCGACTCGACGATCCTGACCTGAGCCTTCTGCCCGACGTGGACTGCCAGAGCCGAGCGCGCGGGAAGGTAGACGGAGACGAAGATCTGCCGGGTATCGACCACCTCACCGATCGGGGTGCCGATCGCGATTGTCTGGCCGGGATGACAGGTGAGGCTATCGAGCACACCGTCGATCGGCGCGCGAATCGTGTGGAAGTCGAGATGAGCCTTGGAGAACGCGACCGCTCCGTCGGCCACGGTGATCTTGGCCTCGGCCTCGGCCACCGCCTCCGGCCGCGGCCCGATCAGCATGGCGTGAAGCTGGGCTTCCGCAGTCTGTTGCAGGATCTTCGCCGACGTCACCGCCAGTTCCGCCTCGAAGACCTGCTGCTCGGAAACCTCGCGCTGCGTCCGCAGGGGCCGGAGCCGTTCCAGAGCGGCCTGCGCTCGCTGAAGAGCCACCTTTGCCTGCTCGACCGCGAGTTCGTTCGACCTTCGCTCCTCGCGCCGGGGCAGTGACTTGAGGAGCGCCAGCGAGGCTTTGAGGCCGTCGCGCGTGGCCGTCTTCTCGGCGAGGTCGGCGAGGGCAACAGACTGGTCGAGCTCGACGATCGGCTGGCCCTTCTTGACCGTCTCTCCTTGCTTGACGACCAACTCGTGGACATGGCCCTCGACAGCAGGCGTCAGCATCGCGAGCTTGGCGGGAATTGCTTCGCTGCGTCCCAGGCCCTCGACAGTTTGGATGATCGTGCCGCGCCTGGCTGCCTCGACCCGGACCGTCACGTGGGCTTCTTCCTCTCCGGAATGCTCGTCCTTCGCTTCCGCCGTCCGGCTCTCCTTGTGGCAGCCGGCAAGCCCAACGCAAAGCAGTCCCACGAGCATCCACCATCGACCGGTCATGCCTTTGCTTCCTCGCTCCCAGTCCTCGATCGAAAAGAGTCGACGCACAGTGTCACCTGATAACATATCCAGCGGAAGAGGAGGACAGTATGGGCAGGCAAGCTAAATTCTTCCTTAGAAAAGCGCCGTGCTTATTCTTGAAGTTGCGCTTCTTGAGTTACACCCCGAAGGGGCAGCAACATGCCAGCCCAGGGCACCGCCCTGGGAACTGGATCGGGTGTTGAGAACAACAACGCCCTGAAGGGGCAGAACAGGTTCGTGGTCAAGAATCTTGTTTCGCCCTTTGAGGGCTGGGCGGATTCTCAATCGGATCGGATCCCCAGGGCGCTGCCCTGGGCTTTCCAGTTTCGGCCCCTTCGGGGCGGCGGAAAAGCGCAACACAAAAAGTGCTTATCGAGGGGCAGGCAAAATGGTTAAACCTTATCGTTCGACCGGCTGTGTACCATGCCCGGCCCCGCAAATCCCGCATTCAAGAAAGAGATCGAAGACCGAAGCGGCCGATCAGTTCAAAGGGTCTGGACTGACGATGCCTTGCTGCCGGCTTGGCAGGCGAGCGACCAGGATGGTCGCCTGCCCCCGGCATCGGGATACCAAGCAGGATGCGAACCTCATGCGACCTTGTCTCGTTCTCTCGATCGTCGCTCAGTTCTTGAGCATGATTGCAGGGACGCTGGCGGTTGCCGGTGAGCCTCCAGCCGCTCCATCGGTCGTAGCGGTCCGAACTCAGGCGGTTGACCGTTCCGTACGCCAGGTCCATGTGGAGCCTGCGGAAACTGGGATGCCTTCGGGGGCGAGTGTCCTGGCGTGCAGTCCGCTGTGGGACGTACCTTCTGATGCCATTTCCGTGATCGGGGGACCGTCGCTCAGCTTGCAGATGGCTCTGTACGTAACGTTGACCAGCAATCCCGACCTCAACTTGCTCCGGCTCGGCAACCCCACAACCCCGTCGGCCGAGTCCGTGGAGGTCGCTCGCCATTTCCCGACCACACTCAACCCGACCTTGTGGATCGACTACCGCCCGATGATTCTCATCCCCTTTCAACCCTTCGGCGGCCCCGGCGGAGCCGCTCGACAAGGGCCCTATTATCATTGGGGGCAACAGTACATCTACCTGTCTCTCCGTCAACCGATCGAGCTGGGACATCAGACCACGCACCGCTATCACATCGCCCAGGCGGCCTACGATCAGCAGCGCTGGACCGTCGTCCAGGCGGAGCTCCGGGCGCTCGTCCAGACCTATCGCTTCTTTCAGACGGCCGTCTACCGGCGCGAGAAGTTCAAGGTCGCCAGGGAGCTCGCCGAGTTCAACGAGAAGATCCTCACATCGCTGCAGAACCGCCTCGAAGCCAACCTGGTCCCACCGGCTGACGTCATCCTTGCCCGGGTCGAGAGCCGAGCGTCGCGACAGCTTGCAAAGGCCGCTCAACAAGACTACATCATTGCTCTGGCCGACCTGCGGAACCAGATCGGGATTGCGGATTCGGCCGGGTCGGCCGAGCCAATCGATGAGTTCGCATTGCCCCCATGCATTCCACCCGTCACCGAACAGGAGCTCATAGAGATCGCCCTGCAAAACCGTCCCGACATTCATGCGGCCCGATCGGCAGTGGCCGGAACCAAGGCCGCCGAAAACCTGGCCCGGGCCGATCGCATCCCCAGCCCGATCGTCGGCCCCCAGTACGAGACCGATGAAGCCGGCTTGCAATACATCGGGTTCGTCTACGTCACGGCCATTCCTGTCTGGAACAATGGGGGCCCGCTGCAACGCCAGCGCGAGGCCGAGCATCGCCGCGCGTGTCAGGCCTTGCAGCAGGCCCAGCAACGGGTGGTTGCCCAGGTCCGGTCAGGCACCGTGCGGTGGAACGGGGCGGTCGGTCTGGTCAATCAAACTCGAGGACTGTCCTCGGGTCTGGCACGCGTCGCGGCAGACCTGGAAGACCTCTTCCAGCAGGGACAGGCCGACCTGACCAGACTCTTGCAGGCCCAGCAACGCGTGATCCAGTTGAAGAACACGGAGCTCGACGCCCTCTGGGCAGCCAGTCAGGCCCAGGCGGACTTGCTCCTGGCCGTCGGGGCTCCGACTCTCATTCAAGGCATTCTCAACCAGCCCTCGAACACCGCGGTCTCCGCTCCCGCTCCCTCACCCCCGCCAGTCACGTCGCCCTCTCCCTTCACCTCGGCAGTCGAGACCGCTCCGAGGAACTGAGAAGGTGAAACTTCACCCCTGCAATCCCACCGACTACGGCTGTGGTGCCTGGGCCGATCCCTATTCATACGCCCACCGTTGCGGGTCGACCGCCGACGGCATCCGTTGTCAGGGCGGCATCTGCATGATAAGCTGTAGCAGCAACAACGAGCTCTATTCCTTCCACCCCGGCGGGGTCAATGCGCTCTTCACAGACGGCTCGGTGCATTTCCTCAAGGAGAGCATGGACCCGCGCATCGTGGTCAGCCTGATCACGCGGGCGGGGGGTGAAATCGTTGGCGCCGACCAATATTGATGACACGTTGTATCGGGAGTGAGGCCATGACGTCGCCGCGGTCAGTCCCTCCAGAAGCTATCGGCTGCTCCGCGACGCCGAGGTGATGATCATGATCCGCCGAGTGATCTTCGTTCTGGCGATCTGGCCAACTCTCACCGCCATCGCGGCGGGTGAGGAGCCGCGGACCGCCACCCGCAACGTCTTCCTGGTTACGTCCGATGGTCTGCGCTGGCAGGACGTCTTCCGCGGGGCCGATCCGGCACTGCTGAACCAGCCCGACGGGGGCGTCGCCGACGTCGGGGCCATCCGCCGCGAGTACTGGCGCGAGACGCCGGAGGCCCGGCGCGAGGCGCTGATGCCATTCCTCTGGACGGTCGTCGCCCGCCGCGGGCAGCTCTACGGCAACGCCGACAAGGCGAGCCCGGCGAAAGTCGCCAACGGCATGAACTTATCCTATCCCGGCTACAATGAGATGTTCACCGGCTCTCCGGACCCGCGGATCGTCAGCAACGACGAGCGGCCCAACCCTAACGTGACGGTCTTCGAGTGGCTGAATCGCAGGCCGGGCTATCGCGGCAAGGTAAGCGCGGTCGGGTCGTGGGACGGCTACCCGTTCATCTTGAACGCCGAGCGGAGCGGCCTGTTCATCAACGCGGGCTTGGTGCCGTTCGACAGCCCCACGCCCACCGAATGCCAGGTCCTCCTGAATCGGCTGATGGCCCAGTCGACGCAAACATGGGAAGGCCACCGGGAAGACGCCTTCACCTTCCAGATTGCCCTGGAGCATCTCCGGCGCGATGCCCCGCGGGTGCTCTACATCGGCCTGAACGACACCGATGAGCACGCACACGACGGCCGGTACGACCGCTATCTGCGGGCGGCCCATGTTGCCGACGCGAATCTCCGGCGACTCTGGGAGGAGTTGCAATCACGCCCGCAATACCGCGGCACGACCACGCTGATCATCACGACCGACCACGGCCGGGGCGATGCCCCGGTCGAATGGAAGACCCATGGGGCCAAGGTCAAGGGCTCGGAGGCCATCTGGATCGGCGTCATCGGACCCGACACGCCGGCCCTCGGCGAGCGCATCGGCACGGCGCTCGTCACCGAGGGCCAGGTGGCCGCGACGGTCGCGGCCCTGCTCGGCGAGGACTACATAGCCGAGACGCCTGCGGCCGCGCGGCCGATCGCCGAGGCGATTCACCCAAAGTCGTCCGGGCAGTGAATGGCTCCGCACAGGTTTGAAAACGAAGAGTCGCCCGGTCGCTCCATGGCGCTGGTGCTGGTCCTTCTTCCTGACGTTCCACCCGTCGGGCAGTTTCTTCTTGCGGGCCACATGTTGCTGGGCCGCCTCGACGATCATCTCGCAGTCCAGATTGCAGAGCCGCTTCACCAGCGGGTCGAGCTGGTAGAAGAACTGCAAGCTCCTTGCGGCGGCAGACCAAGCCCGCCACGGCCAACATCTTGAGGTGCTGGAGACGTTGGCCTGAGTGCGGCCCGCCTTCGGGAATCGGTGCGGCCACGTCTTGACTTAATAACTACACGGGCATATAGTTGCTAACGAAACCTAGAATATTGTAGCACGGCGACTGGCGAAGGGTAATCCAAACGATGCGGCTGAAGTCGCTCCGTGAGGATGAGAACGACAGCTTCGCCTTGTTCAACCCTGATAGGGGTCGATTGTGGTGCCCAGCTCGAGAAATCGTAAGGAGGATGAAATGAGCGTCGCGACGATCACGCCAAGGGAACTCGAGGCCAAGCGACAGCGGGGAAGTCCGGTCGAGTTGCTCGACGTGCGAACCCCTGTGGAATACCGAGAGGTCCATGCCGAGCCCGCCCGGCTGGTGTCGCTCGACAGGCTTGACCCGAGGGAGGTCATGGAGGCTCGCCATGGAACGAAGGACGATCCGCTCTACCTGATCTGCCGCTCGGGCAGTCGTGGCCGGCAGGCGTGTGAGCAGTTCCTGGCCGCCGGTTATCACAACGTCGTCAATGTCGAAGGCGGAACTCTGGCATGGGAACGCGCGGGACTACCCGTGGTTCGAGGCAAGAAGACGGTCTCGCTGGAACGCCAGGTGAGGATCGCCGCCGGATCGCTCGTCGTCCTGGGCACGGCACTGGGGGCGTTCGTTCATCCCGGCTTTCTCGCTCTGCCGGCGTTCGTCGGGGCGGGCCTCGTTTTCGCCGGGATCACGGACACATGTGGGATGGGGATGCTCCTGGCCCGGATGCCCTGGAACCGTGTCCAGGATTCCGGCACCTGTTCCCTCGCGCGGGAGGTTTGATCATGAAATTGCTCATCGTCGGAGGCGTCGCGGGCGGGGCATCGGCGGCCGCCCGCGCCCGCCGCCTGGCCGAAGACGCCTCCATCGTCCTGTTCGAGCGTGGGCCGGACGTGTCGTTCGCCAATTGCGGCTTGCCCTACTACCTCGGCGGGGAGATCGCCGAGCGGAACAAACTGCTCGTCGTGACCCCGGAACTCCTCCGGTCCCGTTTCCGGCTTGACGTGCGGGTCCGCTCATCAGTCGAGGCCATCGATCGCTCTGCGAAGAATGTCCGTGTCCGCGACCTCGCCGCGGGACGGGAGTACGAGGAAGCCTACGACAAGCTCATTCTCGCACCGGGGGCGGCTCCATTGCGGCCGCCAATCCCCGGTATCGACCTTCCCGGCGTCTTCACGCTGCGCAACCTCCAAGACGTGGACCACATCAAGGATCGGGTGGACCATGGGGTCAAGCGGGCGGTCGTGGTGGGGGCGGGGTTCATCGGACTCGAGCTGGTCGAGAACTTCGTGCGTCGGGGCATCGCGGTCACAGTGGTCGAATTGCAGGACCAGGTGCTGCCGCCTTTCGACAAGGAGATGACGACCCCCCTCGCGGACCACCTGGCGACCCAAGGCGTCTCGCTGCTGCTCGGTCAATCCGCCGAGGCATTCGAGCAGGGACCGGATGACCTGACGGTCGTGTTGAAGTCGGGGATTCGCCTATCGGCCCAACTGGTCGTCCTGGGAGTTGGGGTGCGTCCTGAAAACAAGCTGGCACTCGATGCGGGCTTGCAAGTCGGGCCTCGTGGGGGCATCCGGGTCAATGAACACCTTCAAACCACCGACCCGGACATCTATGCGGTTGGAGACGCCATCGAAGTCAAGGACTTCGTGACCGGCGAACCGACTCAAGTGCCACTGGCCGGACCTGCGAATCGCCAGGGCCGCATCGCTGCTGATCACATCTTCGGGCGGGCTGCCCGTTACCGAGGAACCCAGGGGACGGCCATTGTTCGTGTGTTCGACCTGACGGCGGCGATGACCGGGGCTTCCGAAAAGGTCTTGCGTCGAGCAAGTCAGCCGTATCGCAAGGTCTACGTTCATCCGACGAATCACGCCGGGTATTACCCTGGTGCCGAGGCGATGACCATTAAACTTCTCTTCGACCCGGAGACGGGCCGAGTGCTGGGCGCGCAGGTCGTGGGTGGGGCCGGAGTGGACAAGCGGATCGACGTGCTCGCCTTGGCGATCCAGGCGGGCATGACGGTCTTCAACCTGGAAGAATCGGAGCTGGCCTATTCTCCCCAATACGGCTCGGCAAAAGATCCAATCAACATGGCAGCGTTCGTGGCTGCCGGTTTGTTGCGGGGGGATCACCCCCAAGTTGATCTGGAAGTCGTCTTGAACGATGCATCCGACCAACCTCCATTCTTGGTCGATGTGCGAACGCCCCAGGAATTCTCCAGAGGCCACATTCCCGGTGCCGTGAACATCCCTTTGGATGAACTACGATCTCGTCTCGAAGAGCTTCCCAAGGGCAAGAAGATCGCCGCCTATTGCCAGGTCGGCCAGCGGGGCTACCTGGCGACCCGCATCCTGCTTCAGGCAGGTTTCCCGGCGGTGAACATCGGCGGCGGTTACAAAACCTATCAACTCTTGGCCCGTAAGTAGCAATCGATGCGCCAGTGGAAGCTGGTGCGATCCTGCGGGTAAAAGTGCCGGCCAGGTAGGTAAGGCAGAGCGTGCCGCCCGCGTCAATTCGTGGGATCAGCAACGACCCGGAACAGCTTTTCATCGGCCAAGGCCGCGACGCGCCTGGCCTCGGAGATCTGGTGCTCGTGATCGAGGTTGAGAATCGCGGAGACAAGCTCGGGGTTGACCGTGAACTGGTACCGCCTGCCATGCTCGCGGTCGACCACGACTGTGCGGAGCTGAACGGCAGGGACAACCTCGTGCTTGAGCGTCAGCTTGCCGATGCTGGCGCCGGTCGCGGCGTGCAGACCGTCGAGCATGCAGGTGTACTGGACGGCTTCGGGGCAGTAATGCACGATCACCAGGTCTTTGCTGGACCGGTGTAATCCGCTCTCCCTGAGAGCCCGCTCGCCCACGCGGTAACCGATCACGGCCCACGGCCCGAGGTGGCCGTGGTAGTCGAGCACCCGGCTCAGGCACGTCTCAACCTCCTGAGCCGTCGGAGCTTCCTGACCGCCCGCGCCTGACAGCAGACTCAGCCCGCCCACCAGGGCCAGGCACCTTATGATTCGTTGCCTCATCATCGAAGATTCTCCATGCGAGAATGGAAGGAACCTGTGGTTTGGAGTTCAGAATGCGTCGGCGCTGATCACCTCGCCGCCGTTCCGTGTCCCAAGGGCGGTCCAGGTGACCGGGTTGATCGTATCCTTGATGAACTGCACGTGGCCGTCGCAGAACATCACGTTCACCCCGCCGGGGTGCAGGCTCCGCGCTGCCTTCCAGCCGGGACGCATCGGCGAGGCGTTAAGGAGAGTGTTGCCCACGCAGTCGTACAGCAACTTCGAGTTCGGCGTCAAATAGTGATTGTAAAGGGTACTACGGATTCCACCCTCCCACCAACTGACCCCCTTGTCCAGTTCCCAGCCCGCCATGTTGGTTGCACAGCCGGTTTGAGTCGGCCCGCCGGAAGGGTCGAGGGCGAAGGCCCGGCGGGTATCCGCCGGCAGTGGTGTCGGCGAGGACAGAAGCGTTGTGGATGTGCCCAACAGTTGCTCGGAGGCCGCCGCGGTATTGCTCGATCCGTCAGTGATCGTGGCCATCGACTGCGGAATATACATGATAAAAGCCCCGTTGGCTCCGCTCAGGTCACCAGCCAAAGGTGGCACAAGTGGGCCGTTGTTGGTCAGACCGTCCCCCGTGCAGAAGACGTAATCTGTCGGACCAGAATTCGGGTCGGGCGGCGTGCCGCCGTCGCTGGGGCAGAAAAACACGTTTTCCTTCGTTACCTGGGCCGTCGAGTTCGCCGGGATGATTCCCCACTGCGTGGAACCGAAGTTGCCGTTCGGCCCGCCGCGAAACGGGAAATTGAAGTTCATCGCGTTGTAGACGGTGGTCTGCTCCAGGTACGGCGACAATTGTGCCAGAACGGACCACGCATAGTGGTCCTGGGGAATGCCGGGGTAGACCTGGGCAGCAGTTGGATAGAAGTAACCTACGGGGAATGTACCCACGGCCGAATGGTAGTTATGCAATGCGAGGCCGAGCTGCTTCAGGTTGTTGACGCACTGGACGCGGCGAGCCGCCTCCCTCGCCGACTGCACGGCGGGCAGCAAAAGCGCGATCAACACCGCAATGATCGCGATCACCACGAGTAGCTCGATCAATGTGAATCCGCTTCGCCCATCTCGTCGCATGTGATCTCTCCGATGCTGAGGAAGACCCCCAAGTAACACGTTTTTGGAAATCGTAATAACTGTTCGGATCATCGCGCGCAGTGCTTGCCATTGCAAGGGTTCGGGCTTGCTGGCTCTCGGATTCGGGTCTCGCTGGCAGCGGGATCGCTGGAATTCATGAAAGATTCATGGCCGGACGCATTTCCGCGGATTATCTTCTCACTCTTGCGTTCGCAATCGGGCGGCCCTCCAAGGTGGTTGCGGAGAAATCGAGATGCGTGACCGGCATACAGCACTGCCGTCAGTACGGTATGCGGGTTTCACTTTGATCGAGTTGCTTGTGGTGATTGCCATCATCGCGGTGCTGATCGCGCTCTTGCTGCCAGCCGTGCAAGCCGCGCGGGAAGCGGCTCGGCGCGCGGCGTGTCTGAACAACCTGAAGCAGATCGGCCTGGCACTGCACAATTACCATTCAGTCCACGACGTCTTCGCGATCGGCTACGCGGCCAGCCCAAATGCCGGCACGAACGTCACCACCCCTGGCTGGGGTTGGGCCTCCGCGATCCTGCCAGGGCTCGAGCAGCAGCCTCTTTATGGCGGAGCGAACTTCAACCTGCCGATCGAGGCTGCCGCCAACTCGACCATCCGAACGACCGCGGTGAGGATCTTTGTCTGCCCGACCGATCGGTCCACGGGGTTGTTCACGCTCACCGACGTGAACAGCCAGCCCGTGGCCGATGCCCAGACCAGCAGTTACGCAGGGAACTTCGGGCGCGACGTGAACATCGCCAAGTTTCCTGACACTGGGAACGGCATGTTCATGAGGAATCAAGCTTACGGTGTGCGCGACATGCTC
>Ga0074044_10005387_pt1 | contig 10446 bp, 8 predicted proteins | sample BogForMeECP23OM1_FD_94443 | JGI IMG/M metagenome (GOLD analysis project Ga0074044, IMG submission 94443) | Bog forest soil microbial communities from Calvert Island, British Columbia, Canada - Bog Forest MetaG ECP23OM1 | ecosystem: Environmental > Terrestrial > Soil > Wetlands ...
AATATCGTCAATGGTGTTTGGAGTGTTCGTTTGGAAGGCGGTCGTCGAGCGATCAGACGACTGGTACTTCGTGCCAAAGAGTAGAGATGACCAGACTATTGAGGGTCTCAAATATTTCAAACGGCGCTAGCGCCGCCGCGCGGCGCCGAGCAACGCGGGCAAAGCTTCTTCGTTTAAGGTAGCGGTTGCCAAACGACCGACGGACTACGTCGCAGGGGATAAAACCTGTAGGTCGTAGACGGGGGTCACGAATAATTGAACTGAGAGGTCGCGCAAATGGGCGTCGACTACTAGGATCTGGAGGAACTCGATCTTGTGGATATCCAAGGTGTTCGTTTTCTCAACCTGTGTGAGTCGGCAGGGGTCTCGATCCTGCACTGTTCGCCCTACATCAGGGAATGGATGCTGCAGGAGAGAAGCCGACCGAAAGACCCTTCGGAAGCGTTGACACAGGCCTTAGGTCACACGAACGACATCGGCTTACGAAAGCTGATGCACGTGAAAAGAACTGAAAAGAAAAAAGGAGATCAATAATGACGATCAAGAACGTGGTTCTGGTGCATGGTGCTTTCGCCGACGGCTCGGGCTGGCAAGCCGTCGCTAACATCCTCAAGAGGGATGGGTACGAGGTGTCGGTGGCGCAGCCACCCGAGACTTCCTACGCCGAGGATCAGAAATACACGATGGCCGCAATCGACGCCATGGACGGGCCAGTGGTTCTGGTGGGCCACAGCTACGGCGGGTCCATCATCACCGAGGCCGGCAATCATCCGAAGGTGGCCGCGCTTGTCTATATTGCTGCTTTTGCACTCGACGAAGGTGAGAGCTGTGCGTCGATCGAGCAGGCCCTGCCGCAAGCATCCAAGGCGTTCAAGCCGGACAGCAACGGAAACTGGTGGATCGACGAGGAGCGATTCGCGGCCGACTTCGCAGCGGACATTGCGCCGGAGAAGGCGTGGTTTATGGCTATCTCGCAGGTGCCGATCTCCACCGACTCGTTCACCCATAAGGTTACGAAGCCCGCCTGGAAGACCAAGCCCACCTGGTACATGGTGGCCGCCGCAGACCGATCGATCAATCCGGACCAGGAGCGGATGATGGCGAAGCGCGCACGCGCCAAGACCGTCGAAGTGAATGCCAGCCATGTGGCATACATGTCGTACCCGAAGGAAACAGCCAAGCTCATCCAAGAGGCTGCCACCTCAGCACACGTCAAGGAGTAGCCATACGGCTTGCAGAAAAAATGATCTCCGCCGATCCGGTAAGGGTCGGCGGAGATTCTGTACCAAACGGGAGACCGAAAAAATCTTCAAGGACCCTGCCACATATCGCACATTTCGCCCGGTTTAACCGCGCAGCAAGTTGCCGAGACAACGAGAAGCTCTCTGACCGACGATCCAGAGCATCAACTGCCGATCATGAAGCGTTCGCAGCGACGCTCCCCCAATCTGACTTCGTGGGATCGGCTGCTGCTGGGATTCTACACGCTTTTGGTGTCACCGAAGCGGCTGCGCAGAATCGCCGTAATACCCAAGGCTTCGACATTGGTGCGCCTTCACCAGGCTTTGACGAAGCGCAAATATCATCTTCTTCTATATAACTCCCGGCGACCCCGGCGCATCCTCATCCAGAACTATCGACCGGACCAGGCGGTAATGGCCCCTCCTGGCTCTCGGTTATCGGTCTCGAGGAACGGATCGACAATCTCGCGGTCCGGATGCCGGATAACTCCTCCATAGTAGCAAGTCCCGCAAAACGGTAGTTACGCAGCCGAATCGCCGCCTTCATCCGAAAGCAAGTACGAGAGAGGCGGCCAAGCTGTCGATGCTACCCGTTCAACTCCTCGAGCAGCGTCTTCGCGTCCTTCAAGTCGGCGGTTTCCAAGCCCTCGGTGAACCAGGTGTAGATGTCTGTGAGCATCGTGCGCGCTTCATCGCGCCGGCCCTGCTTCGCTAGCAACCGCGCGAGGCTCATGGTTGCCCGCAACTCAAATGATCTTGCACTCAGGAGCCGAGCTTTTTCGATCGCGGTACGAAAAGAACTTTCTGCCTCCGCAGGATTGGCCGCATCCTGAATCATCAGCAACTCGCCCTTGATTCGGTGCATTTCCGGCGCATATGGGAAATTCCCGAAGAGGCCAGCTACTCCGGACAGCAACTGGTCAATCACCATCAGACCCCGTTGGCTCTGTCCCACCTTCCCGTAAGCTTCCGCCATGGCTTGATTGACCGCGCCCATCCCAGCCGCGCGGGCCAGTTCGGCCCCTTCCTCCATTAGCGCGATGCCCTTGGCGACTTGCCCGGATTCGGCGGAGGCCTCGCCTAGGCGCATCGTGCATAGGGCCGTCCAGAGCCCGAATCCGTGCTCATTGGCCAGAGCCAAGCCGGCCTCCGCCAACTCTTGCGCAATCTTCCCTTCCCGACGCAGGAGGCGGCCCGCCGCCGCGTGGTGAAATGCCATCGCTGTGGTGCTCAAATGCGCGCGTGCCTGGGCCAGAGACAGCGAGTGCTGGTTTAAGCTCAGAGATTGATTCGGATATCCGAGCATCCATCGATTCCAGCTTGCGTAGCCGGAACATCCGGTCGCAACGTCCATTCCGTAGCGGACTGCCAGATGGCGTTGCCGCGGGGGATCGAAGTTCACCGCAGCTTGCTCGAAATGCTGGCCGGCAAGAGTCAACTCACCCGTCCAAAATAGAACTATGGCCATGTCAGTATGCGCGAGAAGGCGTTTTGCCGGGTCATCCGATGTGCAACCCAGATCGAGGAGGTGCTTCGCGATTTTATGCGCGATTTCATATTGCCCACTGACCATGTAGTGGAAAAACAGTCCGCCCTGCGCCCAGAAAACCTGTTCCGGCTCGCCCAGCCGCTCGCCAAGTTCCACAACTCGACTATAGGCTGCCTTCACTTCTGGAGAGGAATCGCTCTTGGTTTCCATCACGGCGGGACCGAGAGCTATCTGGATTGCAAGTTCGTGGCGGTCGCGCTCGGCCGTTTCCGGATGCTTCAGCAGCAAATCCACTCCCAAATTCAAATTGCTGATCGCCTCGAGATAGGCTGAACGCAGACTAGCTTGCTGCCCCGCCTGAGTCAGGTACTCGACGGCCTTTTGGATATTGGCGCTGTGCTGGTAGTGATAGGCTAACTCGCTGACGTGCGCGTCGAGGCGGTCGGAAAATAGAGCCTCGATCGCCTCCGCAGTCCGTTCGTGCAGCGCTTTGCGTTTTTCGGTGAGCATCAGAGAGGCGGCGACGTCGTGGGTCAACGCGTGCTTGAAGCTGTATTGGATGTCATCGGTGGTGAGTTGCTCGAAGATGAACTCCCGCTTCTCCAACTCAATTAGCAGCGGAGCAATCGTAGATTCCGGCTTATCAGTCACTTCGCTCACTACTCGCAGCTGGAACTGGTTGCCAATGATGGCGAGCGTCTGCAGAAGCTGTTTGTGATCCGCCGGTAGCCGGTCGATACGCGAGGCCAGAATCGCTTGTACGTTTGGCGGTATTCGTAGCTGACTCAGCGACCTGGTCATCTTCACCTTGCCGTTGCGGACCAGCGCGCCCTCTTCGAAGAGCTCCTGGACGGTTTCTTCGATGAAAAATGGATTGCCCCCGGTGCTCTCCATAATCAGGCGCCGCAATGCCTGCACCTCGCTCGCATCTCCGAGCAGTGCGGTGAGCATCTCGGCGGCGCTCTCACTACCGAGCGGCTGCAGACGTAGCTGGGTGTACGAGGCTTGGTTGCCCCACTCGTGCCGATACTCGGGGCGATAGTTCACCAGCAGGAGGACCTTCGCCGAGCCGATAGATTCGGTCAGCAGATTGATCAACGCCTGGGTCTCAGCGTCGATCCAGTGCAGATCCTCGAAGATCACGATCAGCGGCTGGTTGAGCGACTCCCGCAGCACGATACGCTTGATCGCCTCGAGGGTTCTGCGCCGGCGCGTCTGCCCATCCATCTGCGCGAGCGGATCGTCACCCGCGCCCAGCTCGAGCAGGCTATAGAGGTAAGGCAGCGTGTCTTCCAGAGCGCGGTCCAAGGTCAGGATCTTGCCGTTCACCTTTTCCCGTTGCTTCCGCGTGTCATCAGAGCTGTCGATGCTGAAGTAGGCGTTGAGCAGTCCGACGACTGGCAGATAGATGCTGGCTTTGCCGTGCGAGACGGAAAACGCTTCGAGCACCGACCAACCGCGCTGATGGCGCGCACGGAACTCAAAGAACAGCCGCGATTTGCCTATCCCAGCCTCTGCCACTGCCGCCACGATCTGGCCGTGGCCCGCCTTCGCCAGTTCCGCCGCATGCTCCATCGAGTCCATCTCAGGTTGTCGCCCCACGAACTTGGTCAGCCCGCGCCGCGCCGCGCGCTGCAGCGGTGTGCGCAGTGGACCGAGACCAGTTACCTCATGCACGTTGACCTGTTCAGTGACGCCCTTGACTCTGGTCGGACCTAAAGACTTGAAGAGGAAGTACCCTTCGCAGAGCTTGCGTACCCGCTCAGTGGTTGCAATCGAGCCGATCGGGGCCAGCGCCTGCATTCGCGAAGCCAGGCTGATCGAATGGCCTATCGGCGTGTACTCAGTGTGCGCATCATCGGTCTTAATAGAACGTACCACCACCTCACCAGTGTTCACGCCCACGCGGGCCTCGATTGGCAGGTGGCCCGCTTCGCGCAGGCGCGTCGAGTAACGTTGCATCTCATCCTGGATCCGCAGCGCCGTATAGAGTGAACGTTGCGAATGATCCTCGTGAGCGACCGGTGCGCCGAAGATCGCGAAGATTCCATCGCCGGTCGATTGCACGACGTAGCCGTCGTAGCGATGGGCCGCGTCGATCATCAGCTTGAGCGCGGGATCGACAATGCTACGGGCCTCCTCTGGATCCAGGTCCTCCATCAGTTCCATCGATCCCTTGATGTCGGCGAACAACGCCGTCACAGTTTTACGCTCGCCCTCCATCGCGGGCGAAACACCTGGCTGTTCAGACCTGATTCGAATACTAGGGGTTGGAGATCCGGTCTGAGCTGAAGCTGGAGCGGTAGGCTTTGCGTTCCCTGCTAGTGCGCTGCCACAATCCTCGCAAAACGCTGACTTCGGAGCGTTCTCCGCGCCGCATTTTGGGCATCGACTGGACAGCGGATTGCCACACGTAGCGCAGAACTTTCTACCGCCGGTGCTTTCCGTCCCACATTTCGAACAATGCATAGCCTTTTACCTGGGAGCGAACGCTGGCCTGTCTTCTATCATCCGGCTGTGCGACCGACCAGCGCGCCGCGACTGAGGATCGCCAAGTCCCGCGGGTTCATGCGGACTACGCCTTCGAGCCTCGCCGAATTTGTTTGAAGAATCGAAAGAAGGAGCGGAAATCGCTCTAGCGCCGGACGCGCCTACTCTTTCGATTCATCGAGCAGCAGCTTGGCGTCCTTCAGATCGACGGTGTCGAAACCCTCAGTGAACCAGTTGTAGATCTCGGCGAGCATCGTGCGCGCCTCAGAGTGTTTCTCTTGTTTAGCGAGCAGCCGGGCGAGGCTGGTGGTGGCTCGCAATTCGAGCGCCTTTGCATGATTTCCTTGAGCCATTTCGATGGCAGTCCGGAAGCAGCGTTCCGCAACCCCAACGTTCGAAGCACCTTGCAAAAGCACTAGCTCGCCCTTCAAGCGATACAGCTCGGGCTCGTAGACTAACACCTCGTGTGGTGGTTCGAGCGCCTCTGCCAGCAGCGCCAAGCCGTCTTCGTAGCGTTCGGCCTTTGCATATGCCTCAACCAGCCAACTGGTGAAATGCGGCTGCGCTGCTTCTCCTAAGGCACGCCTTGCGGCCAACGCCTCCTGAAGTTGGGCAATCCCTTCAGCTTCACGGCCATTAAAGGCCAGTCCCCAACCTACGATCATGTTGGCCTCGACCCCCCACGTTGGAGACCCCAGCTCATTCGCGAGCGTCGATGCCGCTTGCCCCAACTCGAGTGCAATCTTTGCTTCGCGACGAAACATGTGAAGCCGTGCCGTTTGGCAGAACGCCTGCGCTAGCGAAAATGGCTGAGCCAGTTGCTTGGCTACTACTTGGGCGCGCTGGGCTCTCTCGAGAGCTTGATCCGGAAAGCCAAGGTGCCACCGCGTCCAGGCCCCATAAGTAAAACAACCCACTATTCCCTGGTTTGCGTCGGGATGAGTCTCGTACACTGCGATTGCCTGGTCCAAATGGGCAGCGGTAGTCTGCAACTTACCCATCCAGAAGGATATGACTCCAATCATTGCGTGAGCGGTCAGAAGTTGTGCCGGAACCTTCGCGTCCGTCGCTATGGGAAGAAGACCATGCGCCATTCTTTGCGATTCGCCGAAAGCTCCTTTCATCATGAACAACAGGGCCAATCCGTGCTGGGCCGCGAAGAGATGCGAAGTATCGTTTACTCGTTGTGCTAGATGCGCGGCGCGACGAAAGGCCTGCTCCATTTCCGTCGCCGCATAACCTTTCGTTTCCCTAAGAGCTGGCCCGATGCTTAGTTGGAGCGCGAGTTCCTCTCGGTCGCGCTCGGGCGTTTGGGGTAGGTTCACTAGCAGACCGAGGCCGGCATTGAGACGGCTGACTGCGTCCGCATAGGCCGAGCGCTGAATCGCCTGCTTCCCAGCCAGATTGGAATATTTCACGGCCTTCCAGGTTTTGGCCGTCTGCGCGTAGTGATGAGCCAATACGGCGTAATGATCCTCAAGGGTGTCGGAATGGATTCGTTCTACCGCTTCGGCCACATCTAGATAGAACCGTTGGCGTCGCGCCGCTGAAAGTCCGCTGAGCACCGCCTGCCGGATAAGTTCATGCGAAAATTCGAAGCTCGGTTGGCTTGCTGGGGCGATGAGCCCGGCGTGCTCGGCTTTGTCCAGACACTCGAGGATGGACTCGGAACTGGCCCCTGCCGCGGCTTCGAGGAGTTCGGAAGAAAAGAAGTGTCCTATCACCGCCGCTACTGCCAGGATCTTGCCGGTGACTTCGCCGAGCTTCGCAACTCGTCGACCGACTATCAGCCGCACATTGCGAGGCACCTCTAGTTCGTCGATTTTAAGTTCGGCGCGAAACCGACCCGTAGCGTCGTAGAGTCTGTTCTCTTCTGCCAGGTGTCGGAACAACTCTTCGACGAAAAGCGGGTTTCCATCGGTTTCCGCGTAGATTTCGGTAACGATGGCGTCTGGCGGCGCTTGGCCGCTGAGGCCTGTCAACATCTCCGCTACTTCGCCGCGGACCAGCCTGTGAAGCCGAATTTGAATAGCGTTTCTCGACCGGACCAGGTCTTCCAACGACCTTGACCAGTCCTCGCTGACGTCGATTGCGCTTTCGCGATGAGTGCCGATCACCAGCAACGGGAGGTTTATCTGCCGTCGCGAGAGATAGGTTACCAGTGCCAGGGTGGAATCGTCCGCCCAGTGGAGGTCTTCAAGGAAAAGAAGCAGGGGCTGTTTCCTGCTGCGATGCGCAACGAACTGGCAGAAACACTCGAATAGCTGCCGCCGAGCCTGTTCGGGAGGTAACTCGGGTGGCGTCGACAGATCGGGAAGGATGCGCTTTAGTTTCGGTAGCAAGCGTCCTAGTTCTGGACCTTCGCTTTCCACCATTCGGCGAAGTTCCTCCGGGCTTTGCGCTTGGTCGACGCAGGTTTCCAAGATTTCGACGAATGGCAGATAAGGTACGGCATCCTGCTCCATGCAGTGGCCAATTAGTACTTCCACACCCTTGGCGCGTGCCTCGATGGCAAATTCTGCGCAGACCCGAGTCTTGCCAACGCCAGGCTCGCCCGAAATGAGCACGAATCGGCCGCGCCCTGATGCTGCGTCCGCCATTGCGTCCTGCAGCACCCACCTCTCGTGTTCCCGTCCCACGAAGAGGTTCCGAGACGACCGCGTTCCCAATGGATCCCCCACCGAGGTCGAACCATTGGTTAACTCGACTTTGACGATGGCGATAAAACGGTAGCCTCTCCGCTGAACCGTTTCGATGAAACGTGGGGTCTGGGCGGAATCACCCAACACCTTTCGCAACTCGCGCACCGAAATGGCTGGCACCGAATCGCTCACCGATACATCCGGCCAAACTGCGTCGAGCAAGGCGGCCTTGGTCGCCAGCTGACCGGGGCGTTCCACCAAATACCGCAAGACCTCAAATGTCTTACGTCGGAGGTGGATTTCCTCGCTTCCCTGCCACAACTGCGCGTTGGTCAGATCAAGCCGAAACGGCGGGAAGACACGAAACTCAACTCTCACGCTCGATGATTAGCAAGGATTAAAACCAAATTAAATCCAAATTTTATTGCTCTTTTATGACTTCGCCAGACCCTTGGACTAAGGTCTGCTCACAAGAACGACCGCTCACTGGTTGTCACAGTTGGAAGTTCAACCATTCTGACGACGGTGTGCGGCCGGGCAAGAAACCAAAGGCGGAGGCGAAAACTATGAAGCCATCGAGAGTCACAATCACTTTTTTGTTGCTGGTAGCTTGGCTGGGCCTTGGCCTCGGGATGGCCGCTGATTCCCGAGCCAACCCGGGTGAGTCTGAATTTGAAGGACACGAACAAGGTAAATTTACTAACGCGGACCTCTTCGGCGGTTACGCGGTCCAGCTGAACACGGCAATTTGGACCTCCGGAAGTTCACCGCTCAAGCTGGAGGCAGACGCGGTCGGCGCGGTTCAATTCGACGGCGATGGCCATGTCTCTGGGGTTCTTGTTGTCGGCATCGGAGGCGCCTCGGAATCGATCCCACAAATCGGATGTAGTGGCGTCCTAACGGGTACTTACAGCCTTAACCCGGACGGGACCGGCGTATTCATAGACACGGTGACCTATCCTCCAGGAACATGCGCTTCCGGCTCCACTACGCATAGCCTTGCTTTGGCAAACCACGGCAAAACCGTTTACCTGATAGTAACTGCTGGAGCGAACACGTCACAAATCGGAACCATCACACTGATCAAGCAGTAAACCATACGGTCTTGGCGTCAACCTGGTCCAGGTGGTCCCGGTCTGAGTCGACGCTTCGCAGGAGCCGAGCATTGAGGAAATTTTGATTGGATTTTCGAAAGGCAGGTTTCCCGCGTTGTCACTGAAGTCTGAACCAGAATTCCGATTCCGGTCAAAATCAGACCGAAGGAAGGACCCTGATGCGCAGAATAGCAACGATGTTGGCTGCTCTATTGATTTGGTCGGAGCCGGTTTTCGCGCAGGATAGGCTCAGTGGATTACGCGGCCAATTCGGGACTACATACTTGTTCCGCGATAGTGTTTATGTCGCACCATCGTGCTCCACCGTTCCCATTTCCCTTTGACGACAATGGAGATTCCGGTTGATTTCCGCATACCGTAAGAGTTTGCCCACGGGAGGAGTTTACGATGATCTTGGACGATATTTTCGCAGAGGCTGGCGACGGAATTTGGCTGACTTGCAGTTATTTGGTCGTTCAAACATTCACCTCTCCCTATTCAGACAACATCGCGGACTCCGGAGGAACAGTTTTCGAGCTGACGCCTCCCTCCAGCCGCGGGGGAAGTTGGACCGAGTCAATTCTCTGGAGCTTCGCCGGAATCCGAGACGACTTTTATGGTCCGGTCGGCGGCGTGATCATGGACACCAGCGGCAATCTCTACGGCACTACGATAAGCGGCGGCGCTTTCGCTAACTCGTCCGGACTCGGCGGGATAGTGTTCGAATTGATGCCCCCCTCGACCAACGGGGGGAATTGGACCGAGACAATTCTCTGGGGCTTCGGCAACGGCAGCGACGGAGTTGGTCCCGGAGACAGCCTGATCATGGATAGCAGCAGCAATCTCTACGGCAATACCAATAGCGGCGGGGCTTTCGGAGCAGGAACCGTGTTCGAAATTTCTCCGGGTGGACCCCAGACTCCAACGCCAACTCCGACTCCAACGCCAACTCCGGCCCCCACGCCCACCGAGCTCACTGCATCACCAACCCAGTTGAGCTTCGGCAATGTTGATATAACCAAAACCAGCAAGCCAAAGAAGGTGACGTTGACCAACAAGGGCAAGGTCGGGGCGCAGATCTCGACTGTGACCGCATCAGCGCCGTTCACGATCGCAGGCGGACCGAACACTTGCTCGGGCGAAACTATCGTGCCGAAGAAAAAGAACACCTGCTCATTCTATGTCGAGTTCGCGCCGACGACCGTTGGGGAGGTGAGCGGCGGGTCAATAGAAGTGAGCTACAACGGTACGACTCCTGCGATAGCTCTCAAAGGCGACGGTATCGCGATGAAGGTCAAGAAGCCGTAATCGTTCACACCGGGCCACGGGCGGTGTCGGATAAGTAGAGGCGCATTTCGGGCTCTCGAATCCGAACACTATCCATGGCGGTCGGGGCAATTCTTGAGGGGTGGACCGCTGATTGTAAATCAGTGGCCGTGCCGAGCGTCTCCACTAGGCGGTCAGACTCGACTGACCTGCTGATTACGAAT
>Ga0074044_10005388_pt1 | contig 10446 bp, 11 predicted proteins | sample BogForMeECP23OM1_FD_94443 | JGI IMG/M metagenome (GOLD analysis project Ga0074044, IMG submission 94443) | Bog forest soil microbial communities from Calvert Island, British Columbia, Canada - Bog Forest MetaG ECP23OM1 | ecosystem: Environmental > Terrestrial > Soil > Wetlands ...
CCCTGATATGCGGGAGATCTTGATCTTCACGCTCTGGCCGGGTTTTGCATTTGCCACGTACATGATGTAGCGGCCCATCTTCACTACGCCGTCGCCACGCTTTGAGAGCGACTGGATCTCGACATCCATGACCTGCCCCTCCTCAAGATTCTCTGATACCGGTTCAGTCCTTACCTTGCGCTTCCGGACCGGACGGTGACCTCCGCAGGCATCGCAGCGGAGGGTGAGAACCCGGTCATCCTTTACGAGGCGCGTATCAGGCTTGCCGCACTCGGAACAGATCACGTAATCGTCGACGTAGCTCTTGATGATCATCCGGAACAGCGAGATCTCGAACTTCCCGTTGAAGATCGCACGGTTGCCGTCGATCTTTCCCGACGTCCCCAGCTCGCCGAGAATGTACTTCATCAGGTGATCCTTGTCGCGACGGACTGTGTCGGCGATCTCGGCGAAATTTTCAAGGATAGTGGTCTTGCCCTCAATGTATGCCTTTGCCTCGGGGACTACAAAACGTTCCGAAGATGCGGTTTTTTCTGATATATGGGAATAGGCATTTTTTAAGAGATCTTCATAAGAGTCCGTCATACGTGTGTACTATAAGGGCTGCGTAGGTGCAAAAGTCTTTCTCAAGCACCGGATCCCGATCCGCCCGGTGAAAAAATGCACATCCGACGACATAATGGGTAAAGAAAAGAGATCCCAAAAAGGACGTGCATGAACGGTCTTACTGACCGGTCGCTAACGTCCCACTGGAAGATTACATCAGTTTTGGTGCGGCCGCCGTCACAAAGGCAACAACCCCGGCATTCTTTGCATCATCTTCGATATCCTTCTGGTTGATGGATTTGAATCCCATAAAGCGCATGCCCCGACCTTCGATCCATTTTTTGAATACTTCCTTGCTCTGTCCGGGCCGGCCGCCGCAGGTGACAAACGCGACCGCCCGCTTATTCTCACAACCGGTCAGGGTATCGATGATCGTGTGGATGGCCGGTGTCGGCTTGAACGCCCAGACCGGGGAGCCGAACACCAGAAGATCGTACTCCTTTACATCCAGACGGGATGGCTCGATCGTCGTTTTATCTTCACTCACTGCCGCTTTGCACTGCATAAGAAACCGTGTCAGCACAGAGTGCCCTGCACGGTCGGTCACCTCTACAAGGTGGCTGTCAATTGTGGCAGACGCGATATGCTGCGCAACGTGCCGGGTGTTTCCTGTTTCAGAATGATAGATGATGCAGATCTTCATACAGGATAGAACGTACCTCCTGACCAAAAAAGTATTTCACGCAAAGGGGTATGTACAAATATTGTACCGGAACCAGATTAAAAAAATATTAAAACCGGGGTAGGGTTATCTTCTGAACTGGGGCATCATGGCCCGAACTTCCTTACCGGTTTCTTCAAGGAGATGTTCCTCGTCCGCCTTCGTGAGCGCATTAAAAACCGGGCGATTAACCATATTTTCGAGCATCCATTCCTTTGCAAACTCGCCGCTCTGGATCTCACAAAGAATCTCTTCCATCGCCTCGTAGACTTCAGGCCCGATTACCCGGGGACCCCTGGTCATATCCCCGTACTGAGCCGTGTTGCTCACGTACTGGCGCATATTCGTAAGCCCGCCTTCGTAAATCAGGTCGACGATCAGTTTGAGCTCGTGGCAGACCTCGAGATATGCCATCTCGGGCGCGTACCCTGCATCGACGAGCGTCTCGAACCCGGCCTTGATAAGCGAGGCAGCCCCGCCGCAGAGCACTGCCTGTTCCCCAAAAAGATCGGTCTCGGTCTCCTCGCGGAACGTGGTTTCCAGGACGACGGCACGCGTCGCCCCGATCCCTTTGGCGTACGCAAGCGCAGTCTTCTGGGCTTTTCCCGTGTGGTCCTGCTGGATGGCGATAAGTGCGGGTACGCCCTTGCCCTCTTCGTACTGCCGCCGCACCATGAAGCCGGGGCCCTTTGGCGCCACCATGATCACGTCGATGTTTGCCGGCGGCTGGATCTGGCCGAAGTGGATGTTGAACCCATGGGAGAACATCAGGACCTTGTTCTCGGTGAGGTGGGGCATAATCTCGTTCTTGTAGACGGCCGCCTGAAGCTCGTCCGGCAGGAGGATCTGGATGATATCTGCCTTCTTTGCCGCTTCTGCAACGGAGAGAACGGTCATGCCGTCTTTTGCCGCGGCGTCCCAGCTCTTTCCCTTGCGCAGGCCGATGATCACATCGAGGCCGCTGTCGCGTAAGTTCAGCGATTGCCCGCGTCCCTGTGAACCGTATCCGATCACCGCAATCTTCTTGCCCTTCAGCACCGAGAGATCGGCATCGGATTCATAGTATTTCTTCATCATGATCCAATCCCTTTGATATCAGCAACAAAGCACATAAATATTATATAAAAAAACTAAAGAAGCACACTTGCAAAACCAGCATGGATGCGATGACTTATTAAACACCCAGCAGTGGACAACGCCCCGGATCAGCCGTTCAGCGGGAAACTGCCCGATGTCCAGGCAACATCGCCCGATGTCAGGATCAACCTCACCCGGGTCGGGGTAAAAAACGTAAAAAAACTCGTGGAAGTTACCCGCCCCGATAAAAGGCCGGTCGTCTTTATCTCGAACTTCGATGTCTACGTGGATCTGCCCGGCAGCCTGAAGGGTGCCAACCTGTCCCGGAACTTCGAGGTGATCGATGAGGTACTCCAGCAGGCGATTGATGGCAAGGTCAACGAGATCGAGAACCTCTGCAGCGCGGTGGCACGCAAACTGCTTGACCGTCACGAGTATGCCGATCGCACGGAAGTACTCATGCGCAGCGAGTTCATGGTCAAGCGCGAGACTCCGGTGAGCCACACAACATGCCACGAAGTAGTCAAGGTGCATGCGCGGGCCATTGCAAAAAGGACCTTCCGCGAGCCGATCGTGAGGAAAAGCATCGGTGCCGAAGTCACGGGAATGACTGCCTGTCCCTGTGCCCAGAATATCATGAAGGAGCGGGCAAACCACGTCCTTGAAGCACTGGGTATCGACCAGAAGACCATCGACGCGTTCTTCGCCGAAGTCCCGATGGCCACCCACAACCAGCGGGGCCGGGGCTTCCTCTGCATCGAGACCGATGACGACCAGCACGTCGACCTCGAAAAGATCATCTGGATCCTCAAGGAGTCCATGAGCGCAGGTATCTACGAGCTCCTCAAGCGCGGCGACGAAAGTGCGGTAGTGCTTGCCGCGCACAAAAATCCGCGGTTTGTGGAAGACTGTGTACGGGAGATGGCAAAAAAAGTCCTGACCGGATTTGATTATCTTCCGGGCGATGCCGTGGTCACCATCAAGCAGACCAATGAAGAAAGCATTCACCAGCATGACGCGTACGCCGAACGGAGGGCTACGCTCGCAGAACTGCTGGACGAGCTCAATGGCGACCGGAAACTATCTGACTGAAAAATACAAAACAGAAAATAATAATGACACCGTAATAGAATAAAGTTGTATTTTTTCTGGCCCGCTGGCGTGGCCGGAAAAAACGGTAACTTTTACCCCGTTTTTATTTTAATGACCGATTTTCCCGTATATTCCTGTTTTCAGTACCGGGAAATTAAAACAATAAACGTTATAAAATGGCTCGTTGTAGATAGAGTTGAACGTACTTTGTACGGTCAATTATCTCTAGAGATGAGAGATGTATAGAGTAATTTTGTACCGCAATCCGAACAACTCAACATAAAATGAGGCGATAATATTGTCGAAAGTTGTAGAGATTTCCCCAACCACAAGACACGAGGGGCACTCCAAGCTTGTCTTGAAGGTTAACGACGCTGGCATTATCGAGACGGGTAACTGGCTTTCCATTACCCCGGTAAGGGGCGTTGAGAAGCTTGCCATCGGTAAAACGATGGAGCAGGTGCCCAAGATCGCGTCCCGCGTCTGTGGTATCTGTCCGATTGCCCACACACTTGCAGGGATCGAATCGATGGAAGCATCCATCAAGTGCGAGATTCCCAAGGACGCGAAGCTCCTGCGTGTTGTTCTCCAGTGTGCAAACAGGCTTCACAGCCATGCACTGCACAACATCCTGACCCTGCCCGATATGTATCTACCGGGCACTGACACCAAGATCAACCCGTTCACGGCAGAAGAACCGGTGCGCTCCGTTGCGAAGCGCATCCAGAGACTCCGTGAGATCGGACAGACGATCGGTGAGATTGCCGGTGGAGAAGCGGTTCACCCGAGCAACCCGCGTGTCGGTGGTATGTTCCGGCCTTGCTCAGTGCAGGCAAAGACCAAGATGTACGACCTCGCGAAGGAAGGACTCGTCCTTGCCCATGAACAGATGGATTTCATGATCGCGGTACTGCGCAACTACCAGAAGCGCGACTGGGCAGAGGTTGGCGGCGCGAAGATTGCAATTCCAAAGGATCTCGGCTACCACGACCAGGGTTACATGGCAACCCACCCGGTCTACGGATGCACCAGCATGGACGAGTGCCCGACCTGGGACTACAGCCGGTTCAAAGAGAGCCGCCCGTGGGACTGGTATATGGGTGATGGAAGTCTCGCTCGAAGAACCAAAGTATCCTGTTGGTGGAACCACCAAGCTCGGCACCAAGGTTAACCCGCAGATGGAAGCCTGCACCGGTGTCCCATGCTATGATGGGGCTCCCGTTGAAGTCGGTCCCCGGGCCCGTCTGGTCAAGTTCAAGAACTTTAACGAGAAGGGTACCATCGGCCAGCAGGTTGCCCGCCAGATGGAATACCCGGACTGCCTGACCGCAATGATCTCGGCAATTGATGAGTACAATCCCGCAGGAAAGGTCGTCGCAGACTATATCCCGCAGGGTGATGGCTCCATGGGCTGGGCAGCAAACGAAGCCCCGCGTGGCACCGATGTCCACCTCGCCAAGGTCAAGGACGGCAGAGTATTATGGTACTCCATGCTGGTCCCGACAACCTGGAACTTTGCAACCTGCAGCGCGGCACTCAAGGGTGCACCATGGCAGCTTGCAGAAGTTGTTGTCCGTGGATATGACCCCTGTGTGTCATGTGCAACCCACATGATCGTGATTGATGAAGACAACCGGCTAGTAGCCCAGAAACTCATCCAGTGAGCGTAACCTCAATGCTGTATCCAGAGATCGTAATCGCAGGGTGTGGAAACCCCCTGTTCGCCGATGACGGGTTCGGACCAGCGGTCGTTGAGGAGTTGCAGAAACTCACACTTCCCGACAATGTAAAAGTAGTTGATGCGGGCCTTGGCGGCCCCCATTTTGTTTTTACCCTCCTTGATCCGGAAGTGACAAAAAAACTCGTGATCGTTGATATTGCCGATTTTGGTGCAGAACCTGGATCCATTACGAAGCTCCGGGTGGAGGATCTTCCACCGGGCAGTTATCGTGATGCCCATTCATGGGATCTCACAGAGCCCCTCCATCGGCTCAAAGACCAGATTGATATTACCATCATTGGATGCCAGCAGAAGAAGGTTACCGATCCCGAAATGGAGATCGGGCTCTCGGATGAAGTTTCTCAGGCAATTCCCAAGACGGTACAATTAGTACTAGAGATGATTGGTGTTGATTATGGGACTACTATCAAGTGTCTTTAAGAAAAACGTCAGCGAGGGACCCCAGAAACCTGTGGCTCCACAGAAACCCGCTGATGTAGCAGCAAAAGTGGAAACAACAAAAAAGGAGGTTAAGCCTGTGGTAGACAAGATTAAAGTGGGCCATGTGCACATGAGCGGATGCACCGGCTGTCTTGTGTCCTTAGCAGACAACTACGGTGGACTATTAACGATTCTGGACAGGTACGCAGACCTTGTATATGGCCTGACACTTGCCGATGTACGCCACATCCCGAAGATGGATGTAGCACTCGTTGAGGGTTCCGTCTGCATTAATGACAAACTCGCAGTTCAGGAGATTAAGGAAACCCGTGAAAATGCGGCAGTTGTTGTCGCAGTCGGCGGGTGTGCCTGTTATGGCAACATCACCCGGTTCGCCCGCGGTGGCCAGCAGAACCAGCCTGCACAAGAAGCCTTCCTGCCGATCGGGGATCTTATCAAAGTCGACGTGTACATCCCCGGATGCGCACCAACCCCCCAGCAGATCAGGAACGTCTGTGTGATGGCATACCTGCTGCTCAAGGGAACCAAGGAGCAAAAGGATCTTGCAACAGCATACCTTAAGCCCCTCATGATGGCAGCGCAGAAAGGAACGACCGCATGCTTCTGCGACCTGATGACCGAGGTCATCAACCAGGGTCTCTGCATGGGCTGTGGAAGCTGTGCGGCAGCGTGCCCGGTCCGGGCGATTACCCACGAGTACGGCAAGCCCCAGGGACAACGTGACCTGTGCATCAAGTGCGGTGCCTGCTACAACCAGTGCCCGCGGAGCTGGTTCAGCTTCGATGTTGTCGAGAACTATGAGGCGATCAACGAGGCCATCATGGCGGCACTCCAGTGAAGGTGATTGAAATGGGAGCAGAACTCGGTAAATACAAATCATGTGTGTCAGCACGGAGCACCGACAAGGAGATTCTCAGGAACGCCCAGGATGGCGGCATTGTTACATCCCTCTTCGGATATGCACTTGATACGGGTATTATTGATGGCGCCATTGTCGCAGTTTCCAAGGACTTTTACAAAAAGTACCCGGAGAAGTGCATGGCGTTCTTCGCTGATGACACTAACGAGCCGTTCAGACCCATCCCTGCCATTGTAACAACAAAGGCTGAACTGATGGAGTCACGCGGCACCAAGTACAACATCAGCCCGAATGTTTCCTTGATCAAGGAAGCGACCCGCAGCTTCGGCCTGGACAAAGTCGGCATCGTCGGCACCCCGTGCCAGATGCAGGCGGTCCGCAAGGGACAGCTGTACCCGATCGGCATGCGTGATGTCGGTGACAAGATTGCACTCGCGGTTGGTATCTTCTGCATGGAGAACTTCCCGTACCAGAGTATCCTCCAGCTCGTGGAAGACCACGCGGCAATGAAGCTCGAGTCCGTCAAGAAGATGGAGATTGGCAAGGGCAAGTTCTGGGTCTATGGCAAGCGCGGACAGGTCGTCCAGCTGCCGCTCAAGGTGACCCACAAGTACGAGCAGCCAGGATGCCACGTTTGCCTCGACTACGTTGCAAACCTCGGCGATATCTCCACCGGCTCCGTTGGCAGCCCTGATGGCTGGTCCACGGTCTTTGTACGCTCAAAGATCGGAGAATCAGTCTGGGCAAAGGCAATGGAGGCAGGTTGCTTCGAGATCCAGCCCATCGAGAAGGTCAAGCCCGGTCTTGAACTCGTGACCAAGCTCGCAAATGAGAAGATCACAAAGAACAAGAACACGCTTGAAGCTCGCAAGACCTTCGGCGTTGGCAAGGCTCTCCGGAACCCCTACATCTAAATCTTTTTTTTAATGCCCTCCGCATGCGGCAGAGGAACGTGAAAAAATAAACTATGCCAGATCACAGGTGCCACACCGGCAACCCGGATTTTTAAAAGAGAGCCGTTGATACCCCGAAACAGGTCACGTGCAGACTCATGATCGGAGCTGCGGTTCAAAGAATCTTTCATAGTCCAAGAGCAGGCACCGATAATATCCACCATATTAGCATGGCAAACGACTGCCATTCGGTAAAAGTCCGGATTTGGTGTCTTTTTGGGTCCCGTGCGTCAGGTGCCCCAGTTCTTGATCTCCCGTATGGATGCCCCCGGGGTCAGATGCAGGAAAAAACCCGCTACTGCACCATGCAGGGCGGCTTCCTTTGACGGGTAACTCCCGGTATTACGGTAATAGTCTTTTGCGCCCTTTTCCCGCACGGCAAGGTTTGCGATGCCGAAGTACTGGTCTCCGGCCCGGATAATCCTGATCTTAAGGGGGACTTCGACATCCCTGATATCCAGCTCGTACGTCCCGACCGTCTCGCGCATCTGCCTGATGTCCGGGTACTGCCGGGCGAGGTCGTCATCCGGTGAAGATGTCACACCCGTATATAGATTGCCGGAAAGGAAAAAAGGATCCGTTTTCACCCATTGGCGCATATCCTGCCAGAATGATTCCGGCACACGGGAATGTCAAGACCACAGGGCCAATAAACTGCCGGTGGATTTATACTAGACCGGGTCCGAACAAACCCCCCCTGCCCTGCAAAAAATATTTTCCGGCGTGAAACCGGATCGGGATCTGCACCGGATGCGACGAAACCGCAGTCTTTATGCAGCAGACGAAATGAATTTACTAAGAAGAATATGGCCAGAAAATGTGGGAACTGTGGTGCTCCAGCCCCCGATACCAATTCGCGGTTCTGCGACCTGTGCGGAGCGCCGCTCATCGAAGAGCCGGTAACACCGCAGGGACTGCCGGTCTGCCCGGCCTGCGGGGCCACCGTCTCCGATAAGATGGCACAGTTCTGCGATGTGTGCGGCGCACCGCTGGCTAAACTTGTTTGCCCCGTCTGCGGTACTCCGGCTCCGTCATCCCGCTCAAAATTCTGTACCCGGTGCGGTGCCACCTTCGGACCTCCTGTCCCGGGGAAAAACCGTGCAGTTCCTGCTGCACCCCCGGTACCTGCAGCAGAACCGGGGCCGGTCGTCGTCAGGCCACGGAAAGGCCGCCAGCCGGAGCCCGAGGAACCTGCTAATGAATGGGACCCCTGGACCGACGGGGACCCGCTGTATGACATATCGGCTCCCCTGCCTCTGCAGCCGCAGCAGAGACCTCTTACCGATCTCGAACGCATTGCCGGGGGAATGCCACGGCCCAAGCCTGCCCAGGACCCTGAACCGCAGCACTCCGGCTCACGGAAAAAATACGCCCACCTCCCCCTTGTCGCCGACGAATTAAAAGAAGATGCCGAACGCCGCGCTGCTCGCGATACCGGGGAGAACGCCGGGCGGAAGGGGAAGCAGCAGGGAAAAAAAGGCGGGATATTCAAATTCATGAAGTGATAAGAAGCTCCCAAACGCACCTTCCCGTTTGTTGTGATTGCCGGGAAAACGGGAGCGGCCCGTTTTCATGCGAAATATCGCACAATATTTTTGAATATGGCCATGTTGAGTGATTCTTCAGGTATCCGCTCGCTGCTCCGCCGCATCTGTTCCCTGAGGAGCGGCCAGTCGTAGAGGCTGGTAAATTCCATCGCCCGCTCGGGATGCGGCATCATGCCCAGCACCTTGCCGTCTTTTGAGGTGAGGCCCGCGATGTCCTCCACCGAACCATTCGGGTTAAAGGGGTACTCGCCGCCAGCCGGGCTCAGGTCGTCCCGGCAGTAGGTGAAGGCGATCTGCCGGTGCTTCCTGATCTGCTGGAGGGTCTCTGCAGAGCAGGAGAGATTTCCTTCCCCGTGGGAGACCGGGCACCAGAGCTTCTCGATCCCATGCGTCCAGATTGTATCTGCCGCAGGCCGGATTGTCACGAACCGGCACTCGAGCCGCCCGCTCCGGTTAGGCATCAGGGCGATACCCCGGGAGTACGACTGGTCAAAGGCAGGGATGAGCCCGAGGTTTGCGAGGATCTGGAAACCGTTGCAGATCCCCAGCGCGAGGTTGTCGCCGTCCAAAAATTCCAGGAGATCGTCCCAGAGATTGTTTCTCACCCGGTTTGCGTACGCGTTGCCGGCGCCGGTATCGTCCCCGTAGGAGAAGCCGCCGGGGAAGACCAGGAGCCGGTAATCCGCAAGACGCTCGCGCCCTGCAATCAGGTCGTTGATATGGACTATCTCCGCATCCATGCCGGCCCGGAGGAGCGCCTCCCGCGTCTCCATCTCGGAGTTGATCCCGTACCCGCTCATGATGAGAGCCTTCTCCGGGATGAGAGGGCGATGGGATGAGGGTAGTGCGTGTGCGGGTGGCATATCAGAACCCCCTGAAGGGCACCTTGTACGCCTCTTCCAGTGCTGCGATCTCCTGTTCGAGAAGGAGTGTCCGGCCGGTCACCCGGAGCCGGCTTCCCCCGGTTTTTCCCAGCAGGAACGCGTCAGGGCCGAGCGCCCGTTCAAACGCCCGCTTGTGGTCCGGCGCGACTGTTACCACGAACCGCCCGAGCGTCTCGGAGAAAAGGAAGATATCCGGGCGCAGGGTTTCAGGGATCGTGATGTCCATGCCGAGACGGCCGGCGATTGCAACCTTTGCAAGCGCCACGCCAAGGCCCCCATGGCCGACAGGGTACGCCGAGGCCACGAGCTCGTGGGCGACCGCATCGGAAAGTCGGAGGTAGCGCTGCCGTGCCGCTGCTGCATCAAGCCGGGGCACGGTGCTCCCGGATGCGCCGAGGTGAGCGAAATACTCCGACCCCCCCAGTTCTTCCTCAGTCGCGCCGATAACGTACACGAGGTCTCCTGCGATCTTCACATCGAGCGAGACCGCCTTAGCCACATCGCCATGGATGCCTATGGACGAGATCAGGAGTGTAGGCGGGACGGAGACTTTGACCCGGTTGTTCTCCGCGTCGTATCCCCAGA
>Ga0074044_10005389_pt1 | contig 10446 bp, 6 predicted proteins | sample BogForMeECP23OM1_FD_94443 | JGI IMG/M metagenome (GOLD analysis project Ga0074044, IMG submission 94443) | Bog forest soil microbial communities from Calvert Island, British Columbia, Canada - Bog Forest MetaG ECP23OM1 | ecosystem: Environmental > Terrestrial > Soil > Wetlands ...
CGCCCGCATGGCGATGAATGACGAGGAGACGGTTGCGCTCATTGCCGGCGGTCACACCTTCGGCAAAACCCACGGCGCTGCCGATCCGAACAAGTATGTCGGCCCAGTGCCGGAAGCCGCCGGCATCGAGGAGCAGGGTCTCGGCTGGAAGAACAAATTTGGCACGGGCAAAGGCGATGACACGATCGGAAGCGGCCTGGAAGTCATTTGGACCACGACGCCCACGAAGTGGAGCAACAACTTCTTCGCCAACCTGTTCAACTACGAATGGGAACTGACCAAGAGTCCGGCCGGTGCGCATCAGTGGAGACCGAAGAATGGCGCCGGCGCCGGCGCCGGTACGGTGCCGGATGCGCAAGATCCCTCAAAGCGGCACGCGCCCTCCATGCTGACCACCGACCTCTCCTTGCGGTTCGACCCTGCTTACGAAAAAATTTCCCGGCGCTTCTACGAGCATCCGGATCAGCTCGCGGACGCGTTTGCGCGGGCGTGGTTCAAGCTGACCCACCGCGACATGGGACCGATCTCGCGGTACCTTGGCCCGCTCGTTCCGAAGGAGCCCCAGCTGTGGCAAGACCCTGTTCCCGCCTTGGATCATAAATTGATCGGGGAGAAGGACATTGCCGCTCTCAAAGCGAAGATCCTCGCATCCGGACTGTCGATCTCCCAGTTGGTGACGACTGCCTGGGCGTCTGCGTCATCGTTCCGTGGCTCCGACAAGCGGGGTGGGGCGAACGGGGCGCGCATTCGTCTGGCGCCGCAAAAGGATTGGGAAGTGAACCAGCCGGCCACACTGGCGAAGGTTCTCAAGAAGCTGGAGGCGATCCAAAAGGAGTTCAACAGCTCCCGATCCAACGGGAACAAGTCCAACGGGAATAAAGCGAAGAAGGTCTCGCTTGCCGACCTGATCGTTCTGGGCGGCTACGCAGCCGTTGAGGAAGCTGCGAAAAGGGCCGGGCACAAAGTGAAGATTCCTTTCTCGCCGGGGCGCACGGATGCTTCGCAGAAGTTGACCGACGTGCACTCATTCGCCGTAATGGAGCCGATCGCGGACGGGTTCCGTAACTATCTCCGAAGCGGACAGGTCCTGTCGGCTGAGGAATTGCTTGTAGATCGGGCACAGTTGCTGACACTGACTGCCCCCGAGATGACGGTACTCGTTGGCGGCATGCGCGCCCTGAATGCGAACTTTGGGCAGACCAAACACGGCGTCTTCACCAGCCGGCCCGAGACGCTGACGAATGATTTCTTCGTCAACCTGCTCGACATGAATACGACGTGGGAGCCCTCCTCTACATCCGAAGGTGTGTATGAGGGGCGCGATCGCGCGACGGGCAAAATCAAGTGGACCGGCACGCGTGTCGATCTTGTCTTCGGTTCGAACTCGCAGCTGCGGGCAATCGCGGAAGTCTACGCGTCTGACGACTCGACGAAGGCGTTTGTGAAGGACTTCGTGGCTGCGTGGAACAAAGTGATGAACCTGGATCGCTACGACCTTGCCTGAGCTCGGCAGACAAGGAGAGCTGTCATTGGTACTAACCTGTTGTTTAGATCGGCAAGACGGACCACAACCTGCCAGCCCCGGAGTCGCTTGCTCCGGGGCTGGTTTCTTTTTGAGGACGGCGCAACTTGCGGTCTATCGTGGGCCTACTTTGCATCGACATCCATTACCGGTTGAGCGCACAATGGCTGGCAGCAGTTGAGGTGCGAATCCAGAGACACTGAGTTTGGGGAGAAGCGAATGAGGGGCAGGGATAAAGATCGTGAATTGGGCATGGGGCGCGAGATTACCCGTCGCGATTTCCTGAATGGAATCAGCATGGCCGTCGGAACGTCCCTGGTGGCGGCAAATTCCACATGGCTGCAAGCCTTCGGCCTCCCACGATCTCCGTTCGCTCCGGAGAAAGATCCCGGCTATTACCCGCCTGCTAAAACCGGCCTTCGCGGCAGTCACGATGGTTCCTGGGAAGTTGCGCACGAACTGCGCGACGGCAATGACAAAGATTGGGCCGAACCCCTCGACGACGGTGAGTCGTATGATCTGGTCATTGTCGGCGCCGGCATCAGCGGTCTGGCCGCAGCATACTTCTACCGCAAGCTTGCAGGACAACAGTCCAAGATTCTCATCCTCGACAACCACGATGATTTCGGCGGACACGCCACACGAAATGAATTTCATGCAGGAAAGCGATTGCTGCTCGGATACGGTGGCACTCAGTCCATCGAAGCGCCCGGCAACTACAGCAAAGTGTCGATTGGGCTTTTGAAGGAACTGGGAATCGACGTAAGTCGTTTCCATAAGTATTACGACCAGAAATTATTCAGTTCAATGCACCTGACCGAAGCTGTGTTCTTCGATAAGGAAACGTTTGGTACCGACCGCCTGGTGCCCCAGAAAGGCCTGCATTATTTCGGCCTCGACTTCACATTGGACAACGTTTCGCAGATTCCAATCGCGGAAGCGGCCCGGAAGGATCTTCTCCGCTTGCAGCACGCCAGCGTCGATTACATGCCTGACCTTACTCCCGAGCAGAAAAGGGTCAAGCTGATCAAGACCAGCTACAAGGATTTCTTGTTGCAATACGTCAAGGTCCATGCCGACGTAGTAAAGGTATTCCAAACCTCGACCCACGATTTATTTGCTGTCGGAATTGATGCCGTTTCGGCACGCGATTGCGCCCGGGAGGGATTCCCCGGCTTCAAGGGAATGCGTCTCCCTAAGAGTCACGAAGAAAATGCCGAACTGGACGAGCCTTACATCTTTCATTTTCCGGACGGCAACGCCTCCATCGCGAGAATGCTGGTGCGATCCCTGGTGCCCGGCGCTGTGCCCGGTCACACCATGGAGGACATCGTCACGGCCCGCGCGAATTACGCTCGCCTGGACGATGCATCGTCCCCGATCCGCATCCGCCTGAACAGCACTGCCGTGAAGGTCAAGCACATTGAAGATCCAAATCCAGATCCGAAGACGGCAAAAGAAGTCGAAGTGACCTACGTTCGCGGTGGACAGGCTCGCCGGGCGCATGGCGCAAACTGCATACTGGCCTGTTACAACATGGTTATTCCCTATTTGTGTCCGGAGATGCCAGACAAACAAAAAGAAGCCCTCGCGTATGGCGTGAAGATGCCTTTCGTCTACACCAACGTGCAAATCAGTAACTGGAGGGCGTTTCAGAAATTCGGCATTAGCGCGATCTACGCTCCGGGAGCGTACTTCAGCAACGTTACATTGGATTTCCCTGTCTCCATTGGCGACTACCACTTCCCCAGTTCGCCGGATGAATCTTGCCTTCTTCACCTTCTGCGCGCACCGTGCGAACCGGGCCTCGATTGCAAGGACCAGTACCGGGCGGGACGGTTCGAACTCGTCAGCACAAAATTCGAAACCTACGAGCGTCAGGTACGAGATCAGCTTGGTCGCACCCTCTCAGCCGGTGGGTTCGACCCCGCTCGCGACATACAGGCGATTACGGTCAACCGCTGGCCTCACGGATATACATACGAATACAACGAATTGTTCGAGCCTCTCAACCGGCCGGCGTCTGAACGTCCATGCGTGATTGGCCGGCAGCCCTTCGGGAGAATCAAGATCGCGAACTCGGACGCCGACGGTCATGCCTACACCAATACCGCCATCGATCAGGGCCATCGCGCAGTCCGAGAGATCATAGGAACAGCTAGCTAGCCCTTAGTCAGAATTCCTTGCGCGGGGACGCTTGATCCGCGCCGACCCTCCCTACGGCGATTTCGGCTACGAAGTAATTTTCGCCTTTCATCGGAACACCCGCCATCCGCCGCAGCATGGCGATCTGGCCCACGTGGGTGAGCGCATCGGCGATTGGGCCCTGAAACAGTTTTTCGGCGGAGACTTGGAGCGGCTCTTCCGACGCCAGATAGTCGTCAAATTTCTTCAAGGCGGCGAAGAAGCGCTCGCATTCTTTTTCCCACGGCAGCGGTAAGGAATCCTTCCACTCACGGCGGCCTTCGGACATGGCTAAACCCCAGTCCATGAGGTCACCGATGTGCGCGAGAATTTTCGCTGGCGTGCGCGAAGTTTCGGCCGAGCCATAGTCGGCAAAGTTCGGGCCAGAGTTGCGGATCGCTTTCGCTCCGCGGTAGGCGAGGGTTGCGAGGGTGTGGCGTAAGAACGTGCGGGAGTCAGTCATAGTCGAGTTTTCAGTTCTCGGTTCTCAGTTCTCAGCAACTTCCCCTAGGTTCTAACTGAAAGCCGAGAACTGGGAACCGAGAACTGGTTTTACAGTTTTCTCCGCCACAGCGCTCCGGCCGCGCCGACGGCAGCCTTCAGTTTCTCTCGCAGCGGGCGCGCGTACAACAGGTCGAGGAAGCTTTCCATCTCGCCCGCAAGCCCACCACCGTAGCCGAACCACCAAATCTTTTTCTTGCGGGGAACGATGTCGCTATCGAGATACTTCTCGCGCACCATTTCTTCCAGGCCCCAGCGCCCATGCGTGCGCCCGATGCCACTTGCCTTCATGCCGCCGTGCGGCGCTTCGCTGATGCTGAAACACGACACCGCGTCGTTTATCATCACCGTGCCGACGTCGATCTGGCGGGCCAGGCGCTCGCCGCGGGCACGATCGCGAGTCCAAACGCTGGCGGCCAATCCGTATTCGGAATCGTTGGCCAGGCGCACCGCTTCGGCATCGTCGCGGAAAGGCGCAATCGGCAAGACCGGGCCGAAAGTCTCTTCCTGCATCACGCGCATGCTGTGATCGACATCGGCTAGCACCGTGGGCGCAAAAAACGTTGGCCCGAGTTCGCGTAACCGCGTGCCTCCTGCCAGCACGCGTGCGCCACGCTGCCTCGCATCGTCCACCTGCGACTCCACCAAACGCACTTGCCGCTCGTGGATCATAGGGCCGACTTCGGTCGCCTCATCCATGCCATTGCCGACGCGCAGCTTGCGCGTCTTCTCGCTGCAAGCATCGAGGAAGGCCGGATACAAACTCTGATGCACGTAGCATCGTTCAACCGACAGGCAGGTCTGCCCCGCGTTGACAAACGCTCCCCAGACGGCACCGCTCGATGCGACATCGACGTCAGCGTCTTCGAGCACCAGCATGGGATCCTTGCCGCCCAGTTCCAGCACCATGGGAAGCAGGCGTTCGGCGGCGATCTGCGCGATTCGCCGGCCCGTGCCGACGCTTCCAGTGAAGATCAGCTTGTCGATTTCGCTTCCGACCAGCGCCGCCCCAGTCGCGCCTTCGCCGGGGAGCACCTGGAAAATGTCGTCGGGAACGCCAGCCTCGCGCAGCAGCGCCAGCAACTCGAGCGCAATCAGCGGCGTCAACTCGGAGGGCTTGAGCACCACGGCATTTCCCGCAACCAGAGCCGCCAGGGTCTCCGTCGCCGGAATCGAGAAAGGATAATTCCAGGGCGAGATGATTCCGATGACGCCATAGGGCTCGTGGAAAATGCGTCCGGATTTGGTTTTCATCACGGGATTTCCGTGCGGCAGCTTCTCTTCGCGCAGGATCGCAAATGCCTTGTCGATCAGGAATCGCGCCGCGTCGAGCACGACCAGAACTTCGGTAAGCAGCGCTTCGACCGCGGGCTTGCCTGCCTCCTGCGTGATGCGCCGCGCGATGTCGGTCTTACGCGCGAGAAGAATCTGTTGAAAGCGGCGCAGAACCCGGACTCGATTACGGATGCCCCAGGCATTCCAGTCCGGCTGTGCGGCATGCGCGCGGGCCACGGCAGCGCGCACCTCGGTCGGACCGGCGCTGTCGAGTTCGCCCAGAACTTCGCCCGTCGCCGGGTTCACGGACGCAATGCGGGAGACAGCGAATTCGATGTCGGTGGCCATCTGCGAAGAAGTGTACGCGGGATGGAACGGCCGCGCCAGAGGCTGTTCTTATCCATGAATTGAGAGTTGGAGTGCAGTTTCAGTATTCCACCCCGACCAAGTACAGCCCGCTGGCAGGCGCGGTCGGCCCGGCCGCGGTGCGCTCTCGCGCTTCGAGGATACGACACAAATCTTCCAAGCTCACTGTTCCCTTCCCCATTAGCACGAACGTGCCGACCAGGTTCCGCACCATGTGATGAAGAAATCCGCTGCCGCGAACCGTGTAGATCAGCTCTTCGCCTTCGCGCGTCCAGTGGGACGAGAAGATCGTCCGGATATTAGTCGTCTGAATACTCCCCGTCTGAACATTTTCGCCGGCGGCCATTCGTTCCACCCGCTCCGGGTCGACCGCCGCGAACGACGTGAAATCGTGTTCGCCTACGACCGCACCGGCGGCCGCCACCATCGCCGGTTCCTCCAGCGGATACGGATAATGCCACACGTAGCGCGCCAGAAACGGCGGACAGATCGCACCGCGGTAAATGCGATAGCGATAAGTCTTGGCGCGTGCCGACTTGCGCGCGTGGAACTCGGGTGCAGCCTCCGTCACCTCCAGCACCCGGATCGAAGCCGGCAGAATGTCGTTCAGCGCCCGCTGCCAGTTTTCGGCCGGAATCGCGGACGCGGTCGCAAAGCTCGCCACCTGGGCCAGCGCGTGCACGCCCGCGTCGGTGCGACCCGAACCCTGGGGCAGTACATTTTCCCCGCTCAACCGTCCAATGGCTGAGGCCAGCGCGCCTTGCACGGTTGTCCGGCCGGGCTGCACCTGCCAGCCGGCGAAATCGGCGCCGTCATAGGAAAGGATCAGTCTGAGATTACGCACGTTGGTTTCGGGTCCTACGCTGCCGGAGCATCATCGTTAGTATCTGCAATCTTTGGCCGCTACCCTCACTGAAGGTGCGGCGTCGCGTCAGCTATACTATTTCACTTACGATCAATTTATTCACGATCAATGGAAATGGAAACGGAAATGGAAAGGCTTGCTTTTCCCCGGCATTGCCGGGAGAGGACTGCAAGGAGAAGATTGCAAGGAACTCTTGCCTGTCGTTCTACGTATTAGCAGAGTGTTAGCAAACGTGCGAATCACTACGTCCGTTCCTGTCGAGCCTGGTTGAATCTGATCGCTTGGGTATGATCAATGGAGATGATGCGAATGCAAAGTTCTACACTATTGCCTGCGTTGCAGCGGGCCGCCGCCGCCCTTTTCCTTGCCGCCGTCTTCCTTGCTGTAATCCTGGTACCTGCCGGGTGGGCGCAGGACGCCTCGCCCGTGCCCAGTGCTCCATCGACGCAGATGCCGGCCCAAAGGGCTGTACCGTCGTCGTCGCAACCGTTCGATGTGCAGGAATATTCGAAACCGCGGTCGCACTTCCCCGACCCGCTTGGTCCTTACACGGCTCGCCACGTCGCCCCGCCGAACTTGGCCAACACGCCGCGCATCGATCAACTCATGCACGATGGCAAACTTTACATCTCGATGAACGACGCGGTCGCCCTGGCACTCGAAAACAACCTCGACATCGCGATCGCCCGCTACAACCTGAACATCGCAGATACCGACGTCTGGCGCGCGAAAGCTGGCTCCAGCATTCTCGGCGTTAACAGCGGTGTCGTGCAGAATACCCCCGGTGGCGGCGTAGGCGGACTCGGCGCACAAGTTGGATCGGGGCAGGGTGGAACCTCAGTCGCATCCGGTGGCGCCGGCACCGGAGCAAGCGGCTTGGTCCAATCAACCTTCGGCACTGGCCCGGTCATCACGAGCTTCGACCCCATCCTCACAGGCACGTTGCAAATCGACCACCTCGGAATCGACTGCACCTCCCTGTTTTGCGGCCCTCATCAGAACACAGGAACCGGCAATTTCACTTATACCCAGGGATTCCAGTGGGGCACGAATATGGCAATCGGGTTCAACAACACTCGGGTAACTTCCGATAACCCATTCAATGCCTTTACTCCAGTCCTGAACTCAAATTTTCAGCTTAAGTTGACGCAGCACCTGTTGCAGGGGTTTGGATTCGCCCCGAACACACGCTTCATTCAGATCGCCAAGAACAATCGGGAAATCTCAGATGTGGCCTTCCGCCTGCAAATCACTACCACCGTCGACCAGATCGAAAACATGTACTGGGACCTGGTATACGCCTACGAGAATGTCCGGGTTCAGCGGGAGCAGTTGGCCTTCGCTCAGAAGACTCTCTCTGACAACAAGAAGCAGGTGGAGATTGGCACACTGGCGCCGATCGAGGTGGTGCGAGCCCAGAGCACAGTAGCGAGCAATCAGCAAACCCTCACTCTGGCGCTGACCAATCTTCAGTTGGAGCAACTCCTGATGAAGAATGCCCTCAGCCGCACGCTCGTTGACCCCGTATTGGCCGACGCCGAAGTGATTCCTACCTCAACCATGGAATTGCCCGCGCAGGAACCGGTCGTCCCTACCCAGGACTTGGTAAACGATGCTCTCAGTCATCGCCCGGAACTCGCGGAACAGCGGATCAACCTGACTAACACTGACATCAGCAACAGAGCGGTCCGCAGCGCTCTCCTGCCCTCGTTGGATCTGTTTGCCTACTACGGCGGATCAGGTGCGGGCGGCAATTCGAATTCCAACTACATTTGCGTTACTAATCCGCCATTCTGCGGTCTCACTGTTCCCCCCCCTGTCCCACCACCCGTCTCTTACGGTGCAACGTTGAATCAACTGATAAATTCCACTGCGCCAGATAAAGGGATAGGACTAAGTCTGAACATCCCGCTCCGCAACCGCGCCGGTCAGGCTACGCAGGTGCGCTCGGAATTTGAATACCGGCAGGCCCAGTTGCGCCTGCAGCAGATCGAGAATCAGGTGCGTATCGAGGTGCGCAACGCGCAGTTTGGCGTGCAGCAGAATCGCGCCAGCGTCGATTCCGCCCAGGCCGCCGTCGACTTGGCGCGCCAGTCTCTCGACGCCGAACAAAAGAAGTACGCGCTCGGCGCATCCACCTCAACTCTGGTGCTGCAGAACCAGGCGGCCATGACCCAGGCTGAAGTCACCCTCGTCTCGGCCAAGGCGGCGTACGAAAAATCGGAAGTTGAACTGGATCGGGCCATCGGTCTTCTGCTCGATCATGCCGGTATCCTGATCGCCGATGCCGAGCGCGGCCAGGTCACGCACACGCCGAATATTCCACACGTGGCATCGCGACCGATGGAGCAGCCAACGCCGGCGAACCCGCCGGCGCAACCACAACAGTAGCGAGCTACATTTAACCAACGGTGGAGCGCCGGTCGTCCGCCCGGCGTTTCCCTTTTGCGGGCGTTTTTCTTTTGAACGCCGCCCCTGGTCGCGTATCCTCTCTCCGTGATGTTCTATGTCATCGGCAAGGCTCTTGCAGGGACGGGGGTTCTCGCCCGTCCAAGCCGAGCGCAACTCGGCAGGCTCTTGGCTAGCAGCGGCAGGAGCTCCGCGTGATCCTTTCCGTCGTCATCATCACTCACAACGAAGAGGCCAATATCGGACGCACACTGGCCAGTGTGCAGCCGCTCGTTGCCGACGGTAAAGGCGAGATCATCGTCGTCGACTCGGGCTCGACCGACCGCACCGTCGAAATCGCAAAATCGTTCGGCGCGAAAGTCTTCATCGAAGAATGGAAAGGCTATGCCGCGCAGAAAAATTCCGCGATCGAAAAGGCGGGGGGCGACTGGATTCTGAGCTTGGATGCGGATGAAGAAGTCGAAGCGCCCCTTGCAAAGGAAATCATTGCTCTCCTTCCGTCTACGCCACCAACCCGGGAGGAGTTTCTTGAACAGGCAAAACAATCCACGAATTTCATCACTCGCCGGACTATTCGAGAATCCAAGAAGCTAGCAAAGGATAAGGGCATCACAGGCGCGAACTTCTTCACCGTCACGGGATTCTGGATCTCCCGCAAGAACGAGTTCCTCGGTCGTTGGATCAAACATGGCGGCTTTTGGCCAGACCCGAAACTGCGGCTATTCAGGAAGGGCATGGCGCGATTCGAAGAACGCCTGGTACACGAAGACGCGAAACTTGTAGACGGCATTTCGGGGCAACTCAAAAACGCCCTCCTCCACCACTCCTACCCCACCCTCGCCGATTACATCGACCACATGAACCGCTACTCGTCCCTCGGTGCTGAGGTGGCAGTCGCCAAAGGCCAGAGCGGGTTCAGCCTCTTCAACATCGTCCTGCGCCCGCTCGCGACTTTCATCTACAACTACATGTTCCGCCTCGGCTTCCTTGATGGACGCGAAGGTCTGCTGCTGCACCTCTATCACGCCGTCTACGTGTCATGGAAATACGCGAAGGCTTGGGAACTCGCGCGCAACGGACAATCCAAGTAGAGCCCCATCACCCGCTGGGGATCTGCACTCCCGGCACTTGTAACGATTCTTTTTTTCTAAAGTGAACAACTTCCATTTGCGATGGGGGTTTAATTCAAACGAAGCTAGATAGCTTTAGCTTATCCGGTTGTTTCAGCAGACCGCAATAGATTGAGGTTTGGCCTCGGGTGCCGGTTCAAAAGGTCCGATGCCCCGCGTATCTGCTGGTAGGACGTGGGCTGGCGTCCGGTTCC